>Ga0268263_1000169_pt1 | contig 156849 bp, 138 predicted proteins | sample Biomet5_FD_190358 | JGI IMG/M metagenome (GOLD analysis project Ga0268263, IMG submission 190358) | Microbial communities from bioreactor (seeded with sewage sludge) at LBNL, California, USA - Biofuel metagenome 5 (SPAdes) (version 4) | ecosystem: Engineered > Bioreactor > Anaerobic >... | reverse complement strand
CTCATCGACAAGATGAAGGCCGGCGGCTAGAAACGCCGCGCCGCAGCAAAACGCAAAGGCCGGGATCGCTCCCGGCCTTTTTCGTTTCCCGACGCGCGGGGGTCAGGCGAAGGCCAGCCCCAGCCGGCGCGTCCCGTCCCGGAACGCGGCCACGCGCAGGAGTTTCCCGACGAAGCCACGGACCTGCGTCGCGCACGGCGTCCAGGCAAGGCCGCGTGGCCGGATCGCCATCCGCCACGAGCCGCCGACGGTCTCAGTTACGCCGCAGCCTTGGCCAGGGCCGCGAGCACGGCGGCGTAGTCGGGCTCGTCCGCCACCTCGCGCACCAGCTCGGTGTAGGTGACGGTGCCGGCCCGGTCGACCACGAAGACCGCCCGCGCGAGGAGCCGCAGCTCCTTGATCAGCACGCCGTAGCCCAGGCCGAAGGAGGCCTCGCGGTGGTCCGAAAGGGTCTGCACCTTGTCGATGCCCATGGCCCCGCACCAGCGCTTCTGGGCGAAGGGCAGGTCCATGCTGATGGTCAGGATGCGCACGTCGGCCGAGAGCTTGGCCGCCTCGGCGTTGAAGCGCCGGGTTTCGATGGCGCAGACCGGGGTGTCCAGCGAGGGCACGCTGACCAGGGCCAGGGCCTTGCCGGCGTAATCGGCCAGGCTGACCGGGGCCAGATCGTTGGTGACCAGGGCGAAGTCCGGGGCCTTGCGGCCCACGGCGATCTCCGGACCGACCAGGGTGAGCGGATTGCCACGCATGGTGACGATGCCGGGACGTTCGATCATGGTGTTCCTCCGACGGATCGTTGAGGGTGTCGCGTTACGCCGCAACCATACCCGCCCGCCCGGGGAAAGGGAAGGGGCGGCCGGCCGCCCGCGTGCCTGGAGCACGTCCCAGGCCTGCCCGGCAAGAGTGTCCTTGCCCCGCCGGCTCATCGCTCCAAACCGATTGACAGTTGCATATGCCAACGCTAATAAGCAAATATGAAGGAATCGACGCTGCAAAAGCTCAACAGGGTATGGGCGCACCTCGGACAAATTGCCGCAGTGGTGACAATTATTGTTGGCGCGGCGCAATTCTACAACAACTACTTTCCAGCATCCAGCGCGATTGAGGCTGTTGGAACCATGGGGGCTGTCGACATAAAGGCCCTCCCCATATACAAGCACGTAACCTCCGAACTGCAAAAAGAAAACGGCAGACGGAGCAACATGTCCAAATTCAGCGAACTGACGACCTCGAAATTCTATTACCTCTCGCTGGTCATCAAAAACAAGGGGAAGCTCGAAGCGAATGACGTCGTTATAAAATTCCCGAACGGCCGGCTCGCAACCGTTGCGGCGATCGAGGTCAACAACCAGCCGGCGCCGGTTTCAACCTCAAGCAACGAGATACGAATCGGCGACGTCAAGCCGAATATTACGACGGAAGTGTTTATCTGGGGAAGCTATGGCTTGATACTGGACGCGGGCAACATCGTCGTTGCGCATCGCAATGGCGCGACCAAGATAGAGCTGACGCAACCAGTGCATGGAGGCATGATCGGCATTATTGATCTAGTCGACCCCGTGCTGGTCGGGCTCGTCCTCGCCCTCGTCCTGCTGATCGCCGGGCACGTGTACTACAGCCGCCGCGAACAAAAGGAACAGGCCCTCCCGATCGTCGAAGACTCGCCGCGCGCCTAGAGCACGTCCCAGGCCTGCCCGGCCGGGGTGTCCTTGACCTCCACGCGCATGGCGGCCAGCTCGTCGCGGATGGCGTCGGACCGGGCGAAGTCCTTGGCCTTGCGGGCCTCCAGACGGGCGGCCAGCAGCTCCTCCACCTTGGCGGCGTCGATGCCGGCGCGCCGGGCGCGGCAGGCCTTGAGTTCAGCCAGGAACTCCGCCGGCTGGCGGCCGAAGACGCCGAGGACCCCGGACCACTGCGCCACGCCGGAGCGGATGCGCGCCAGCAGATCGCGGCCGGCCTCGCTCTTGCGCAGGGCCTTGTCCTCCAGCACGCGGCCGGCCAGGCGCACCATGCCGAAGAGATGGCCCAGGGCCGCGGCGGTGTTCAGGTCGTCTTCCATGGCCTGGGCGAAGCCCTGCTCATAGCCGGAAAGCTCGTCGAGGATCTCCTGCGGCAGCGGGGTCTTGGACCACTTGGTCCCGGCCAGCGCGGCGTCCGTCTGCTCCAGCGCGGCGTAGACGCGGCGCGCGCCCTTTTCGGCCTCCTCCAGGGCGTCGAAGGAGAAGTCCAGGGGGCTGCGGTAGTGCATGGACAGGAGGAAATAGCGCAGGGTCTCGGGCAGAAACTTGGCCAGGATGTCGCGGATGGTGAAGAAGTTGCCCAGGGACTTGGACATCTTCTCGGAATTGATCTGCACGAAGCCGTTGTGCACCCAGAAGCGGGCGAAGGGCGAGCCCGTGGCCGCCTCGGACTGGGCGATCTCGTTCTCGTGGTGCGGGAAGGTCAGGTCCTGGCCGCCGCCGTGGATGTCCAGCGGCAGGGGCATGTACTTCTCGCTCATGGCCGAGCACTCCAGATGCCAGCCCGGCCGGCCCTGGCCCCAGGGGCTGTCCCAGAAGGGCTCGCCGGGCTTGGCCGCCTTCCACAGGGCGAAGTCCAGGGGGTCCTGCTTCTGCTCGCCCGGCTCCACGCGCGCGCCGGCCTGCAGCTCCTCGATGTTCCGGCCGGAGAGCTTGCCGTAGTCCGGGAAGGAGCGCACCTTGAAATACACGTCGCCGCCGGGCGCGGCGTAGGCGTGGCCGGTCTCGATGAGCTTCGCGGTGAGGGCGATCATCTCCTGGATGTGCTCGGTGCACTTGGGCTCGACATCGGCGCGCAAAACGCCCAGGGCGTCCATGTCCACGTAGAATTCGGCGATGTATTTCTCGGCCACGGCCTTGGCCGTCTGGCCCAGCTCGTTGGCGCGCTTGATGATCTTGTCGTCCACGTCGGTGAAGTTGCGCACGAAGGTCACGGCGTAGCCCTTGTGGCGCAGGTAGCGCACGAGCACGTCGAAGACCACGGCGCTGCGGGCGTGGCCGATGTGGCAGAGGTCATAGGCGGTGATGCCGCAAACATACATGGACACGGCGTTGCCGTGGAGGGGCGCGAAGTCCTGCTTGGCCCGGCCCAGGGAATTGTACAGACGCATGCGTGCTCCGAAGGGGTGGCGTTGTGTTTGCCCTCCGGGGGCCGCGGGAGCGGTGTCCCTGACCTCCCAAAGGGGACGCAGGGGCGTCTATAGTACGAAATCGGACGGCTGTCCAAACGTGGGGACGGGCCGGCTCGCGGAGGCTAGATGCTCAGAAGCGCCGCGCGGATGCGCCGCTTGCCGAAGGCCTGGGCCTTCTGCGGGCTGCCGATGTAGATGTCCACGGCGTTGCCGTGGCGGGCGGCCATGAGGTCGTTGATCACGTAGATGCCCAGGCCCTCCAGGCGCACCTTGCGGCCGAAGACCCAGCCCCGGTCGAAGAGATCGCGCGAGACGGCGATGGTGCCGGGCCGCACCCGGCGCATGGAGGCGGCGATGTCCGGATCGGAGTCCGTCTGCGTCACCTCGGAGTTGTAGGCGGTGACGGTGACCAGGGCGTTGGGCCGGGTCTGCTCCTCCAGGCGGCGCAGGTATTCGGCGTCGGCCACGAACATGCGCGAGACCTCGGCGCGGTATTCATAGGGGGCGAAGGAGTTCTTCAGCGCCGAAAGCTCGCTGCCCTGGGCCGCCAGCGCGGCCAGGCAGCAGATGAGCGCCGCGGTGAGCAGGGTCAGGAGCACGGCGTGGGTCGGACGGATCATGACGTTTCCCTCATTGGTTTGCTGCGGGGCCGCCTGGCGGGCGTCCCCGGCGCGGAAGCAGCAAGAACCGCGCCAGGCCTTGGCGCGCAACGGCTTCCGGAAAATCAGGCCGCGAAGATCGGCGTGCAGTCCCGGGGCAGGGTCAAGGTCATGACGGTGCCCCCGCCGGGCCGGTCCGCGGACGCCAGCTCGCCGCCCAGGCGCTCGGCCAGGCGTTGGGCGATGGCCAGGCCCAGCCCCGCGCCGCCGTAGGTCCGCGTGATGCCCGCATCGGCCTGGGTGAAGGCGTCGAAGACCTGCGCGCGCTTCTCCGCCGGGATGCCGATGCCGGTGTCGCTTACGCGGAAGACGATGCGCCCGGGATCCTCCGCGGCCGGTCCGGCCGTCAGCGCCACCGCGCCCACGGGCGTGAACTTGATGGCGTTGTCCAGCAGATGCCCGAGGATGCGGTGCACGGACTGCGGGTCGGAGAACATCAGCTCCGGCAGGCCGGGCTCGGCCTTCACGGAAAACACCAGCCCCCCGGCCACGGCCTTGGGCGTGAACAGCGCCTCCAGCGAGCGCAGCAGGTCCAGCGGCGGGAAGCTCAGGCAGTCGGCCGGGGTCAGGTCGGAATCCAGCCGCGCGTACTCGATGACGTTGTCCAGCAGCCGGTGCAGGCGGTCGGCGCTCTCCAGGGCCACCCCGGCGTAGTCGCGCTGCTCCGGGCCGAGGCTCCCGGCGAGCAGCACCTGGAGCATGCCCAGGATGCCGTTGAGCGGCGTGCGCACCTCGTGGGTCATGTTGGCCAGAAACGCGCTCTTGGCCCGGCTGGAGGCCTCGGCCGCGTCCTTGGCCGCGCGCAGGGCGCGCTGCGAGAGCGCCTGCTCCGCGCCCAGGGCGAACACGTCGGCCAGGGACTCCACCGCCGTCAGATCGTCCTGGGTGTAGTCGCGCGGCGGGTTGGCCAGGGCGATCTGCCCCACGATGCGGCCCTTGGACACGGCCGGCGCGGAGAGCAGCCGCGCGATGGGCATGTGCCCCTCGGGCAGGCCGCGGGCGCTGGGATGGCGCGCCGGGTCGTTGGTGTAGAAGCCCTGGCGCGTGTTCAGGCTGTGTCCCCAGAGGCCCGGATAGAGGCCGTCCGGGCCCGGCGGCCCGGTCACGGGCAGCGCGCCCATTACGCAGCCCTCGCTCCGGAGCGTGGCGCTCATGACGCTGGGGTGGCCGCCATGGCCGGCCTGGTCGGTAAAGGCCACGTAGCCGTGGCGGCTGCCGGTGAGCTCGCAGGCGCGGTCGAGCAGGATGCGCGCGATGGCGTCCATGTCCGGGGCCGCGCCGAGAAGCGCGCGGGCGGACTCGGCCAGGCTCCGGGTCAGGCGCATCTCGGCTTCGAGGCGCGCCTCGGCCGCCTTGCGCTCGCTGATGTCGCGCACGATGCCCACGGCGTAGTCCACGCCCTCGTGGCGGACGCGGGTGGCGCTGGCCTCCACGGGCAGGGCGCGGCCGTCCCTGCGCCCGGAACACGGCCTCGAAGCGCGACCGGTCCACGTTGCGCAGCACGGCGCAGGTCTCCCGCCCGTCGTCGGCCCGGGCCACGGCCGGGTTGATCACCGCGGAATCCAGGCCGATCAACTCCCCCAGGGAGTAGCCCAGGGTCCGGCAGGCGGCGTTGTTGGCGAAGGCCACGCGGCCGTCGTCCAGGCGCATCCAGAGAATCATGTCCTGGGCGTTGTCCACGCTCACCCGGGCCTGATGCAGCTCCGCCAGGAGCGACCGGCGCTCGCTGACGTCGCGGATGATGCCCAGGACGAACACCTCCCCGCCGTGCTCCACCAGACTCGAAATGGACTCCACCGGGAAAAGCAGGCCGTCCCTGCGCCGGAACACGGTCTCCAGCAGGACCCGGCCCTGGCGGCGGACGTCTTCGCCATGCGCCCGCCAGCTCTCCAGGGTGCGCGTGGGATTGAGGTCGAGCACGCGCATGCCGCCGAGCAGTTCCTCGCGCCGGTAGCCCAGGGCCTCGCAGGCCGTCCTGTTGGCGTAGACCAGGCGCGCGTCGTCCACGCCGGCCCAGAGGATCATGTCGCCGGCGCTGTCCACGCAGACCTGGGCCTGGCGCAGGCTGGCCTCCAGGCTCCGGCGGCCGCTCAGGTCCTGGGCCACGCCGAGGAAGCCCTCCAGCCGGCCCGCGGCGGAATACACGCCCGTCACCGTGAGTTCCACGGGCACGTGGACGCCGTCCTTGCGCACGTAGGTCCACTGGCGCGTGTCCGAGCCGGCCGGCCCGCCCTCCCGCGCGAGGACGACGAAGACCTCGAAGCCTTTGACCGGGCGGCCCAGCCGGCCGCTCAACTCGCGGCCGTAGGCGTCCATCTCCGCGGCCAGGTGGAAGGGTCGCGGCGTCATCCGTCCCAGGACCTCCGCCGCGGCGTAGCCCAGGATGCGCTCCGCGCCGCTGTTGAACAGGCGGATGGTCCCGGCGAGGTCCGTGACGATGACCGACACGCTCGTGGCCGCGCGCAGCACGCCCTCCAGGCGCGCCCGGTCCAGACCGGCGTCCTGCGGGCAGGCGGCGGACGGCTCCGCGGGGGCGCGATCGTCCGGGAGGGGCCTTGGCGTTGCGGATGGCATAGAAGAATCATTATTCCAAGCAACCCCGGGTGGCAACGCCAAAGACGCCCGGCGGCGCGGGCGGCCGGGCCCTTTACATGCGTCCGGCCGGTGTTATCCTTCCCTCTTGGCCCTTCACGGCCGCAGAACGGCCGCAGGGCCGGGGAGGCGACAATGGCCGAAGAACTCACCGCGCGGGCGCGCATCCGCGGCATGCACTGCGCCGCCTGCTCCAGCCGCATCGAGCGCATCCTGCGCCGCCGCGAGGGCGTCGGCCGCGCCGACGTAAGCCTGGCCGCCGAAACCCTGGAAGTGGTCTTCGACCCCGACAAGGACAGCACCGAGGCCATGGCCCAGGCCATCGCCGACGCCGGCTTCGAGGCGATCTTCGACCCCGTTCAGGGCACGGGGGACGGCGCGGCCAGCCTGCACCTCGCCATCTCCGGCATGACCTGCGCGGCCTGCTCCGCCCGGCTGGAGCGCGTGCTGAAGAACGCCGACGGCGTGCTGGAGGCCGCGGTCAACCTGGCCAGCGAGAGCGCGGAGATCAGCTTCGCCCCGGCGCGGGTCCGGCCCGCGGACCTGATCCAGCTCGTGCGCGACGCCGGGTTCGACGCCAAAATCGTCTCCCGCTCGGCCGCGGCCTTCGAGGAGCGCGCCAGGGACGCCGCCGAGCGCCTGGCCGCGCAGAAGCGCGAGCTCATCCCGGCCTTCGCCTTCGCCCTGCCGCTCCTGGCCCTGTCCATGGGCCACATGGTCGGCCTGCCCCTGCCGGCCGCGCTGGATCCGCAGACGCATCCGGCCGTCTTCGCCCTGGCCCAGCTGGTCCTGACCCTGCCGGTCCTCTTCGCCGGGCGGGGCTTCTACCTGCGCGGCGTCCCGGCGCTGCTGCGCGGCGGACCGAACATGGACACGCTGGTGGCCGTGGGCACGGGCGCGGCCTTCCTGCACAGCCTGTGGCACACGGTCTTCATCCTCCTCGGCGACATGCCGGTCCACCGCGCCCACGATCTGTACTACGAATCCGCCGCCGTGCTCCTGGCCATGATCTCCCTGGGCAAGTACCTGGAGGCCCGCAGCAAGCTCAAGACCACCGGCGCGGTGCGCGCGCTGCTGTCCCTGGCCCCGGACACGGCCACGGTGATCCGCCCGGGCCAGCTCGGCCCGGAGGAGGTCCGCATCCCCGCGGCCGAGGTCGCGCCCGGCGACGTCGTGCTCGTGCGGCCCGGCGAGCGCATCCCCGTGGACGGCGTCGTCGAGTCCGGCGCGGGCGGCGTGGACGAGAGCATGCTCACCGGCGAAAGCCTGCCCGTGGCCAAGGCCCCCGGCGACCGCGCGGCCGCCGGCACCCTGAACGGCGCGGGCGCGCTGACCATCCGCGCCGACAAGACCGGCGAGGACACCATGCTCGCGCGCATCGTGGACATGGTCCAGCAGGCGCAGGGCTCCAAGGCGCCCATCGCCAGCCTGGCCGACCGCATCAGCGCCGTGTTCGTGCCCGCGGTCATGGCCATCGCCGTGCTGGCCGGTCTGGCCTGGCTCCTGGCCGGGGCCGGAGCCCCCTTCGCCCTGAAGATCTTCACCGCCGTGCTGGTCATCGCCTGCCCCTGCGCCATGGGCCTGGCCACGCCCATGTCGATCATGGTCGCCACGGGCCGCGGCGCGCAGCTCGGCGTGCTGATCAAGAGCGGCGAGGCCCTGCAGGCCGCCGGCAACGCCGGGGTGGCCGTGTTCGACAAGACCGGCACGCTGACCTTCGGCCGGCCGGAGCTCGTCGAGACGGTCCTCGCCCCGGACGCGGACGCCTCCGAGGCCGAGGCCCTCACGCTGGCCGCCGGGGCCGAGAGCCGCTCCGAGCACCCCCTGGCCCAGGCCGTGCTCGACGCCGCCGCCGCGCGCGGCCTGGCCGCGCCCGCGCCCGAGGACTTCCGGGCCCTGCCCGGCCAGGGCATCGAGGCCCGGGTGGCCGGCCGCAGCGTGCGCCTGGGCAACGCCGCCTCGGCCACGGGCTTCGACTCCGGCCCCCTGGCCGCAGCCGTGGTCCGCCTGGCCGATCAGGGCATGACGCCCCTGTGCCTGGAGATCGACGGCCGGCCGGCCGCCGTGCTCGGCGTGGCCGACCGCCTGCGGCCCGAGACCCCCGGCGTGCTGGCGAAGCTCAAGGCCCAGGGCGTCGCGGTGGTCATGCTCACCGGCGACAACGAGCGCACCGCGCGCGCCATCGCGGCCCGCGCCGGCGTGTCCGAGGTCGTCGCCGGGGTCCTGCCCGACGGCAAGGCCAGGGCCATCGCGGACCTGCGCGCCAAGTACGCCGACGCCGGCAAAAGCGTGGTCATGGTCGGCGACGGCATCAACGACGCCCCGGCCCTGGCCGGCGCGGACGTGGGCTTGGCCATGGGCTCGGGCATCGACGCCGCGGTCGAGAGCGGCGACATGGTGCTGCTCTCCGGCGGGCTCTCCGGCGTGCTGACCGCGCTGTCCCTGTCGCGCGCGGCCATGCGCAACATCCGCCAGAACCTGTTCTGGGCCTTCGCCTTCAACTCCATCGGCATCCCCGTGGCCGCCGGCCTGCTCCACGCCTTCGGCGGGCCCACGCTCAACCCCATGCTCGCCGGCACGGCCATGGCCTTAAGCTCCGTCACCGTCGTGACCAACGCCCTGCGCCTGCGCTTTTTCAAACCCTGAAACCGCTGCAAAGGAGCCCCGTATGCCCAGCATCACCGTGAAAGGCATGACCTGCAACCACTGCCGCATGTCCGTGACCAAGGCCCTCGAATCCCTGCCCGGCGTTTCGGGCGTGAACGTGGACCTGCTCTCCGGCAAGGCCAGCTTCGAGGCCGACCCGCCCGTGGACCCGGCCGTGGTCAAAAAGGCCATCGAGAAGATCGGCTTCGAGGTGGTCGGCTAGCCCCGGCCCACTCGCCGCTTGCCTCACGGAGGCTCCGGGCGTAGGTTGCGCCGCCCGCAAACCGAACCCGGAGCCTTCATGGACACCGCGTCAGGACTTCCCGCCCTCCGCCGGACCCCGTTTCCGCGCTTCGTCTGCGCCCAGACCGCGGACTACATGGCCTACAACATGCTCACCGTGGCCGTGGGCTGGAAGGTCTACGAGCTGACCGACAGCGCCCTCAGCCTGGGCCTGGTGGGCCTGGTGCAGTTTCTGCCCCAGCTCCTGCTGACCTTCGTGGTCGGGCACGTGGCCGACCGCTACGAACGCCGGCGCGTGGCCATGATCTGCCAGGGCGCGCTGCTCGCCGTGTCCGCCCTGCTGGCCCTGGGCAGCCTCACCGACGGCCTCACCGAGGGCAGGGTCCTCGCCCTGGCCTGCGCCATGGGCTCGGCCCGGGCCTTCGTCTACCCCTCCATGCAGGCCATCCTGCCGACCCTGCTGCCCCCGGCCGTGCTGCCGCGCGCCCTGGCCCTCAGCGCCACCTCCCGCCAGTGCGGCGTGATCCTGGGCCCGGCCCTGGGCGGCGCGCTCTACGCCGCCGGCGCGTCCGTGGTCTTTCTGACCTGCGCCGCGACCTACGCCCTGTCCATCGCCGCCCTCGCCGGCCTGCGCACGCCCCGCTCCGACGCCCCGCGCGCGCCCCTGAGCCTGGCCTCGCTCCTCGGCGGCGTGGCCTTCATCCGCAGCCGGCCGGAAATCCTCGGGGCCATCTCCCTGGACCTCTTCTCCGTGCTCCTCGGCGGGGCCACCGCCCTGCTGCCCATCTTCGCCCGCGACATCCTCCAAGCCGGGCCCTTCGGCCTGGGCCTGCTGCGCGCAGCCCCGGCCGGCGGCGCGGTGCTCATGTCCCTGTTCCTGGCCCAGCATCCCATGACCAGCCGGGTGGGCCGCAAGATGTTCGCCGCCGTGGCCCTGTTCGGCGTGGCCACCATCGTCTTCGGCCTGTCGACCAACTTCGCCCTGTCCCTGGCCGCCCTCGTCGTGCTCGGCTGCTGCGACATGGTCAGCGTGGTCGTGCGCTCCTCCCTGGTGCAGCTCGACACCCCGGACGAGATGCGCGGCCGCGTCAGCGCCGTGAACTCCGTGTTCATCGGCACCTCCAACCAGCTCGGCGAATTCGAGTCCGGCGTCACCGCCGCGTGGTTCGGGGCCGCGCCCGCCGTGGTCATCGGCGGCGTCTGCACCGTCCTCGTGGCCGTCCTGTGGATGCGCCTGTTCCCGACCCTGCTCCGCCGCGAAACCCTCATCAGGCCCGGCGCGTAGCGCCGCCGGAAGACCGCCCCGGCGGCGGGAAGCCGCGCGCCGCCCGACCCTTCGCCCCATCCCGATGGGATGGCCGCGTCCGCGCGCCTGCGCCCCACCCGCCGATATTTGTATCAACCCATCCAATTTCTCAAATAGGTTGCATCTTTTTATGGCACAGGCTAACCACTGGATTGGCGTCAATATTTTCAGTAAAATTTCCTGTCCTATCCAGCCAGTGGGGGTGGTCCATGCGCAACGTGTTTTCGGCGCGCTCCGGCATTCTGGCCGCGGGCGGCATCATCGGACTTCTCGCCGCGCTGCTCCAATACGCGGGCAATCCCGCGAACATGGGCATCTGCGTGGCCTGCTTCGTGCGCGACATCGCCGGCTCCCTGGGCCTGCACCAGGCCGGCGTCGTGCAGTACATGCGACCGGAGATTCCGGCCTTCATCCTGGGCTCCTGCGTGGCGGCGCTGGCCACGGGTGAATTCCGCGCCCGCGCCGGCTCGGCCCCGGCCACGCGCTTCTTCCTCGGCATGTGCGCCATGGCCGGCGCGCTGGTGTTCCTGGGCTGCCCCTGGCGCGCGCTGCTGCGCCTGGCCGGCGGCGACGGCAACGCCCTGTTCGGTCTGGCCGGGCTGATCGTCGGCGTGTACATCGGCACGCGCTTCTTCAAGGCCGGCTTCTCCCTGGGCCGCTCCCAGGCGCTGCCCAAATCGGCCGGCGGCATGGTCGCCCTGGCGGCGCTGGCGCTTCTGGCCGCGCGCTTCTTCCTTTCGCCCGACCCCGCGACCGGCGCGCTGGGCTGGCTCAACGCCTCGGTGAAGGGCCCCGGCGCGGCCCACGCGCCCCTCATGATCTCCCTGGGCGCCGGCCTGCTCATCGGCGTGCTGGCCCAGCGCAGCCGCTTTTGCACCATGGGCGCCCTGCGCGACCTGATCCTCTTCCGTCAGGGGCACTTGTTCAGCGGCATCCTGGCCTTCCTGGTCGTGGCCTTCGTGGCCAACCTGGCCCTGGGCCAGTTCAAGCCCGGCTTCGTCGGCCAGCCCGTGGCCCACACCAGCGAACTGTGGAACTTCCTGGGCATGGTGGCCTCGGGCCTGGCCTTCGCCCTGGCCGGCGGCTGCCCCGGCCGCCAGCTGATCCTGGCGGGCGAGGGCGACGGCGACTCGGCCATGTTCGCCATGGGCATGCTCGTGGCCGCGGCCCTGGCCCACACCATGGGCTGGGCCAGCTCGCCCGCGGGCCTCGGCCCCAACGGCGCGGCCGCGACCTTCGTGGCCCTGGGCTTCTGCCTGCTGGTGGGCTTCACGAACCTCAAGAAGGCCTAAGGGAGGACTCTCATGGCTGACGAAAAGATCGTGGATGCGCGCGGGCTCTCCTGCCCGCAGCCGGTGCTGGAGGCCACGCGCATGATGGAGTCGCTGGGCTCCGGCCGTTTCGAGGTCGTCACCGACTGCGGCGCGAGCCCGGAGAACGTGGCCCGCGCGGCCAAGGCCAAAGGCTGGCGCGTCGTCTCCACCACCGAAACCGACGGGACGTTCCGGCAGGTGCTCGAAAAGCCATGAGGCTCTTCGGCCGCAGCCGTGACGCGGGGAAAAAGGGCCGGGACGCCGGAGATCGCGGCGTCCTGGCCTTCGCCCACACGGCCGAGGTCATCCGCGCCGAGGCGACGCTCAAGGCCGCCGGCTTCGCCGTGCGCGTCATGGGCCCGCCGCCGGACATGCGCACCGGCTGCGACATGGTCATCGAATTCGAACTCATGCGCGAGGCCGCCGTGCGCACGGCCCTTAAGGCCGCCGGGCTGGAGCCCCTGGCCGTGGCCCCGGCGCGCGGCGGCATGCTCGCACCCGTGTCGCTCTTCTCCGCCAAGGACTTCGGCGACTGGCTCATGGTCCGCGCCGCGAACATGAAAATCACCGTGGCCCGCGCCGACCGCCGCATCGTCAACATCTCCGGCGGCGGCTGCCCGGACGTGCCCGCCCTGGCCGAGCTGCTTGTGGGCCGGACCATCGACGACGCCCCGGCCCCGCTTTCGCGCGGCCAGACCCTCTGCGCCTATGCCCTGGAGCTGGCCTTCCAGGAGGCCCGGCGGCTCCTCGGGGCCAGGCCGTGAGCGCACCCTGGCTCGTCTGCGGCTCCGTGCCGGACGAGGCCTTCGCCGCCGAGGCCGACGGCCTGGCCTGCGGCCCCTGCGCCCTGGACGGCGGGCTGCTGCGTCTGGACGGCCGGGACATCCCCGTGCGCCGGGGCACGCCCGCGCTCCTGGCGGCCTGCTGCGCCGCCTGCGCGGCCCTCGGCCTCGACCCGCCGCAGGCGCTCCTGGCGGCCGACGCCGGACGTGGCGCGGGCAGCAAGAAACTCTACGCGCGACTGGCCGACGCAATGCCCCGGCTGGCCCCGCGCGGACTGACCTTCCACTATCTCTTTCCGGACCTCGCCGGGCACGACCGCGTGCTCCTGGCCGCCCTGGCCCTGCCCGCCCGGCCGCTGCTCCTCGCCGACGCCGGTTTCATGTACGCCGCCAAGATGAGCGGCCAGGCCGCCGAGTACGACCTGTTCACCCCGGACGCCGGCGAGCTGGCCTTCCTGGCCGACGAGCTGGCCCCGCACCCCTTCTACACGCGCGGCTTTCTGGCCGGGGCCGACGCCGGGCCGGAAGAGCTCGCCCGGCGCGCCTGGGACACCGGCGGCGCGGCCCGTACGCTGCTGGTCAAGGGCGGCCGCGACCTCGTCGTCGTGCGCGGCGCGGCCGTCCGGTCCATCGACGGCCCGGACGTTCCGGCCATGGAGGCCATCGGCGGCACCGGCGACACCCTCACCGGCATGGTCACCGCCCTGGTCATGAGCGGCCGGGAACTCTCCGAGGCCTGCGCCGCGGCCGCCCGGGCCAACCGCATCCTCGGCGCGCTCGCCGCGCCCACCCCGGCCACGCCCGTGGCCGACCTCGTGCCGCACGTGCCGGCGGCCCTGCGGAAGGCCTTGGCCGGCTGACGCAGGGACGGCGCGCCTCCGCCGGCCAAACGCGGCGGCTTGCGGCCGGGGTCGCCGCATGCTAGCCCCAAGACAAACGATATCGACTGTCGGCTTTCCCGAGAGGAGCAGACCATGCGGACGAACACCCCATTCGCCTGTCTTTGTTGCGCCGTCGTCATAACCTGCGCCGCCTGCCAGCGCACCCCGCAGTCCTGCCTGGACGCCGCTGCGGAGCCGGACCAGCAGCGCAAGGTTGAGCTGTACACGCGGTGCCTGGAATCACGCGCCATGGATGACGCCGAGCGCGGCGGCGTCTATGCCAACCGGGCCGCCGCGCTGTACCGGCTTGGCCGGTACGCGGAGGCGCTTCGCGACGGCGAGGAGGCCATGCGCCTCGCGCCCGAGGACCCGGCGTCCCTGAGCAACCGGGGACTCGCGCTGTTGCATGCCCATCAACCGGAACGGGCGCTGAAGGATTTCCAACAAGCGCTGGCCAAGGGCGAAACCGCCGCGCGGAGGAACAACCTGGGGCTTGGGCTGCTGGCCCTGGACCGGCCGGGCGAGGCGTTTACGGAGTTCGAGCGCGCCTTGCGGCTCAATCCGTCCCTGATCGAGGCGGTCTTCAACAGGGGGCTGGCGCGGATGTGCTTGGGCGTGCCCGGGCCCGCCGTGGAGGACTTCAGCCGCGCCATCGCCTGCAACGTGATGACGCCGAAGGCCCATGAAATGCGCGGCGACGCCTACATGCGGATGGGACAATACCAAAACGCCGTGGAGGACTTCGCCAAGGCCATGGCCCTCAACCCCCGGAACTTCAACGCATGCAACAATCTGGCCTGGCTTCGCGCCACCTGTCCGAACGCGTCCTTCCGAAACGGCAAGGAGGCCGTGGCGCTTTCGCTGAAGGCCATCGGCCTGCTGCTCAACGCCCGGCACCTCTTCACCCTGGCGGCGGCCTACGCTCGCGACGGACGTTTCGCCGAGGCCGCGGAAACCCAGGACAAGGCCCTGGCCATGCTGCGAATCGAACGCACGCCGACCCAGGCGCAGATCACGGAAATCACCGTCCGCCGGGATCTATACCGCGCGGGTCAGGCCTACGCCGCACCGTATTGAACGACGCGAAAGGGACGGCGCGCCGGACGCGACATTCCGCTGTGCCGCAAGCCCCCACTCGCCCCCCTGAAAGGGGGCGCAGGGAGGGTCCGGGGAGGGGCGCGCAGCCCCTCCCCGGCCGCCGGAGGCGCGGCGAGGCGTTACTGCCTGGCCGCGCGGATGGCCTCGACGGCCTCCTTGGGCCGCAGGTAGTCGGCGGGCAGGTCGAAGAGCCCCGCGGCGTGGCGGGCGATGGCGTCGGGCTCGAAGTTGTCGAGCACGTGGAAGGGATCGCCCTGGCCGAGGAGCGGCGCGAGATAGCGCACGGCCTGGCCGAGGTTTTCGGCGTCGGCCTGGCGCTGGGTCCGGGCGATGGGCGAGACGTAGTCCACGCGCAGGGCGCCCTCGGGCAGGCTGGCGGGCCAGGCGGGCAGCTCGCCCTCGCGCAGGAGGATGTTGAACACGCGCTCGATGAGCGGGGCCAGGAACTCGGTCTGCATGCGGCCGAGCACCGGGCCGAGGATGCGCATCTTTTCGCTCTGGCGGATGAGCGTCTCGGTGGCGGTGGCCTGGGCGGGTTCGGGGGCCAGTTGATCGGCCAGGAAGATGCGCCGGATGGAGGCGCGGCGGCGCTCGGTCATGGCCTCGATGGCGGCCAGGTCCACGCGCACGGGCAGGGCCTCGATGCGGTCCTGGGTCCCGGCGCGGTAATAGGACAGGCCGCCGGGGCCGGAGCACACGGGCCCGAGGAAGCCGTCGTCCGGGACCATGAGCGGCGGGTCGGCCATCTTTTCGGCGGCCATGAGCGCGGTGCGGCTCATGGCGTTGAGCACGCGCACGTCGGACAGGGCGGTGAGGCCGGGCCCGCGGCCGTAGGCCTCCCCGGCGGCCTTGGCCCAGCGCGGGCACATGAAGGGCAGCTCGTGGTAGCCGGACTCCTCCAGGATTTGCCGGGTGCCGGCCTCCAGGAACAGGCAGGCGAAGGGGAAGTCGGTGTTGGCCGGGCTGCCGGGGTCGCGGTCCAGGCGCGGGTAGACGGCGTGGACGAGCTCCACGCGGGCCTCGGGATCGTCCTGGGCAAGCTTTTGCACATCCGGGGAGCAGGCGCGGCCCCACTGCCGCCAGGTCTGCCCGGCGGTGAGGGAATAGCTGCGGATGACGGTGTCCACCACGCCGCGGGCGTCCTCGGCCAGGCAGACCTCGAACAGCGGCCGGGCGCTGAAGCGCACGACGGTGTCCGGGTCGGGCTCCACGTACATGACGGCGGTGCCGAAGAGGCAGAGGTCGAGGTAGAGTTCGTGGACGCAGGCCTGGAAGCCCGTGGCCTCGGTGTTGAAGACGGCCAGGAGGCGCTCGCGGCAGTCGGCCAGGAAGGCCCGGATGTCCTCGCCGTCGGGCGCGCCGCGGCTGAGGCGGAGGTCGAACCAGGGCAGGGCCGGGTTGGTGAGCAGGCCGCCCAGGGCCGAGGCCAGGACCTCCAGGGAATGGGCGGGGGTGGAGTCGAACACCGCCTCGTCGCCGGGGCGGCCGGGGTTCACGCCCTTGCGCGGCATGATCTGGTTGGCCAGCTCCTGCCACAGGGGCAGCCACTGGGCGCGGCCGGCCTGGAGCGCGGACAGCCGCGCAAAAACGATCTCGGCGCGGGAAAGCGCGCCCAGGGGCCCTTCGGGCCGGGGCCCGGGAAGCGTGCCGACGCGGGCCGAGCGGGAAGATTTCTGTGCGTTCATTGTCCCAGCTTCTCCTTGAGGTTTGCGGCGGCCACGCTGGGCGCGCCCAGAGTCTGGGCCGTGTCGTCGCGGCTGGCCGCCTCGGCGCGCTCGTTCTGGCGCGCATTGGCGAGCAGTTCGGCTTCGGACTTGCGCCGCGCGGCCCTGCGACGCTCCTCGGCGGCCTCCTGCGCGGCCTGTTCCGAGGCCGCGTCCGCCGCGGCCGAACCGGCCGCCTGCGCCCGGCCCTTGCCGGACTCGCTCGCGGCCTGAAACGCGCTGAAGACGAGCGAACCTATCGCGGAAAAGGGATCTGAGCCTCCGCCTCCGCCCATGGGATACCTCCTGGGTTTGGGCCGGGCGCGGGATGCGCCGGCCCTTGCGCGGAAGCATAGCACGGGCCCCGGGGGCCGGACTTCTTGGGCGGCTTTTGGGCGGCGGAAAGGACAGGAATTCCCTGTTGACAGGATTCGCGGCAGGAGCCGGAAAAGGAAAAAGGGCCGGTTGCAGCGGCCCTTTTTCGGGAGGAGGGGGAAGGAGTCCAGATGGCGCCGTTGGCGGACCCCGGTTGGTGGGGTGTTCGGGTGGGGTGGGTTTGGTGTTCGTCTCCGGAACCCGCCGCGGCACGCTCTTGACCCGAATTAAGCATCACGCGTGCCAAACCAAAAACTTCATTACAATACACTGTGATATGCACTTACACAAAATTTTCCGGCGTTGCGCGCCGCCCTTCTTGTGCAACCGTATGCACAGATGTGCAACGAAGTTGTGCAGACGGTCGGTTCAGCCCGCCAGAAGCTCCAGCGCCATCTCCGCGCGGACCTCGTCCAGGAAGCGCAGCACCTCCGGACGCGCGCCCGGCGCGAAACGCAGGAACAGGACCTCGCGGCCCCGGGCGTCGGCCCCCAGCGAACTGAACAAGGCCAGCCCCTCGCGGGCCTCCAGCAGAAAGCGGAAGCAGGCCACGTCCGCCCGGGCCAGCCGCAGGTACAGCTGGGCGGAGCGCATCAGGCGTGCGCCTTGGCGAGCATCTCCCCGACCTCGCGCAGGATCTTCTCGCGGTGCAGGCGCACCTGCTCGGGGATGCGCATGATCATGTCCAGCTGGCGCGTGTGGATGATCAGGTAGCCGAGCACGCGCAGGCGGTCCATGAACTCCGCGGTGGAAAGCCCCTCCACGCGGGCGATGAGCGCGTCGGCGCGCACGTCGTTGGCGAAGCCGAACTCGGCCAGGATGCCCCCGACGAAGGCGATGCGCCGCTCGCGCCGGGTGATCTCCGCCGCGCCGCCGCGGAACTGGAAGCTCACGTAGTTCTCCCGCGCGCGTTCGCCCACGAAGGCCTCGATGGTCACGAAGTGGTAGCCGAAGCGCGAGGACAGCGAAAGATAGGCCCGCGACAGCAGGATGTGGTTCTGCACGCCGAAGTCGAAGTCCCCGGTGATGGAGATCTCCGGATTGGTGGTGGACTCGTAGATGATCGACAGGATGCCCTTGGCGTCCACGGGCGGCGGCCCGGCCCAGGGCACGGCGCTGATGCCCTCCCACACGGCCAGAAACGGCGGGGAGTCGATGTTCTCCAGGCGGATGAACTTGCCCTCGGGCGGGGCGCGGAAGGCGTCCTCCAGGTTGATGACCCACCACTGCATGGCCGCGCCGCCGGCCCAGAGCTGCTTGGCCTGCCGCTCGGAAAAGTCCTGCTTGCTGCGGCCGAAGTCGAACATGGCCTCCACGGCGCGCTCGTGGGCGATGCGCGCCACGTCGCGGGCGGTCTGGCAATTGGCCGCGCGGAAGCCGGGGTCCTCCGGCGGCGGCAGGGTCAGGGGCGAAAGGGCCTCCAGCAGCTCGCACAGCCGCGCATGCACCGGCGAGCCCTCCATGTGCGAATGGGCGCAGGCGCCCAGGTCCTGGGCCGCGTCGAAGGAGAGCTCCGCGCCGGCGTCGGCCGGGGGCTCCGGGCCGCAGCGCAGGATCTTGAACGCGCCGTCCGCCCCCTGCAGCCATTCGAAGAGCGCCGGCGCGCCCAGGCCGATCTCCAGCCGCTTGGCCAGGCCCGCCAGCCGCTCCGACTCCTCGGGGTCGAGCCCGGCGGCGCGGGCGGCCGCTGCGGGGTCGGAGCTGCGGCAGATGCCGCGCGTGGCGGCCTCGGGCACGGCGAGCACGCCCACGCAAAGGGTCACGTCGATGTCCGGGATGCCGCGCGAAAGCCGGCGCGTCATGGCCTGGGCCGAGTACTTGCCGGCCACGGCCCGGCGATAGGCGCTCAGGATCTCGCCGCAGGGCACGGAGTATTGCGCCGGATAGGAGCCGGTGAAGCCCTGGCCCTCGCCCAGGCTCACGGGCAGGATGCACAGATGGTGCTCGCCGCAGGCGTCGACGAGGGCGTCGCAGGCGGACACGATGGCCTGTTCCAGCTCCGGCGGCAGGGGCGCGGCGACGAGCAGCGCCGCGATCTCGCGGCTCATGGCCGTGAGGGCCGCGTCGTCCACGCCGTAAAGCGCGGGCGCGGCGTCCACGCCCGAGTCCTCCTGGCCGGCGTCGTAGAGGCTCTGGATGCGCCGGGCCATCTCCTCGCGCAGGCCCTCCTGCCCGGCGAAGGCCTCGTAGGCGCAGGCCCCGATGACGAAGCCCGGCGGCACGGGCAGGCCCAGGCGGTTCTTGATCTCGCCCAGCTCGGCCAGGCGCGCGCCCACGAGGTCGGCCTGGGACGCGTCCACCCCGGCGAAGTCCTCCACCAGACGGCCGCAGGCCGGCGGCTTGCGCCGGCCGAGGATCTCCTCCACGCGGGCGCAGATCTCGCCGAAGCGCGGCTTCAGATTCGCCGCGGACTGCGGGGCCAGGACCTCCAGGTGCTTGATCATGCGGAAGGCGTTGACCATGACGGCGGTTGCGCCGGCGCGCAGGAAGGCCATGCCGAAGACGCGGCCGTCGGTCCTGGCGCGCTCCATGTCGGCCAGGGTGGAGAGCAGGCGCTTGCCGGCGGTGAGCAGCAGTCGGAAGTTGGTGTGGCGCCGGCGGAACTCCGCGCCGATGCGCAGGGCCTCGTCCTCCCCGAGCGGGGCGGGCGGGGCGGACAGTCCCAAGAACGCGCGGAGTCTTCCAAGCATCCCGGCCATGCGCGGTCCTCCATGGGCATCATTACCCAGCGAAGGCGAGAAATGCAAACGCCCCCGGCGGGAATTTCCGCCGGGGGCGCGCCAGCTTGAACGGGGGAAGAGGCCTAGGCCTCCTTCTTGGCCTTGGACTTGCTCATGGACAGGCCGATGCCGTTGAAGATGTCAAAGATGGCGTAGCCGTACCACATGGTGTACAGCACGTAGAAGAGCAGCAGACCGGCCACGACGGGTACGCGGTCGGCGATCTTCTCGCCCTTGATGCCGAAGAAGTTGTAGGCGGGCTCGATGGCCTTGGCGTTGACCAGGTTCACGACCTCGGCCTCCTCGATCTTCTTCTGCTTCTGCAGCTCCTTGATCATGGGGTTGAGCACGCCCCACCAGGCCTTCATGCTCTTCAGGCCGTCGGCGTCGCCGAACATCTCGGCCACGGCCTTGTCGTCGTTGCTGTAGAGCTTGTCGGAGGCGGCCACCACCACGCCGAGCATCTTGCCCAGGTCGCCGGCGATGTGCACGGCGTTGTCCTTGGCCTCGGCGGTCAATCCGGCGCGGCTCACCAGCTTGGCGGCCTCGGCCGCGGCGGCGGCGTCCTTCTGCTTCACGGTCAGGTCGATGGCGTTGCCCTCCAGGGCGGCGGCCTTCTTGGAGACGCCGGGGATGTAATAGGCCGAGCCCTTGGCCAGGCTGTTGAACAGCTCGTCGGAGAAGTGCAGGCAGTTGACCTTGTTGCCCGCCTCGTCGGTGAGCACGGGGTGGAACATGGCGTACAGGGCGGCGAAGAACGAGAGCAACAGGATCACGCCCTTGGTGAAGGGTTTCTTGTTGTGGATAAGCATGACTAAACCTCCGCGCGGCGCAGCTTGCCGATGTTGGAGATGAACTTGAAGGACACCCAGACGCCGAAGAAGATCACGACGATCCAGAACAACCAGTTGCCGACCATCTCAATGCCGTTGATCACGTCCTTGGAGAGGCTCAGGTAGCCGAGCTCAACGAACTTCTTGGGCAGGGTGGCGATGCGGTTGACGAAGCCGGCCAGGATGCTGACCGCGTAGAAGCCGCGGATGTGGATGCCCTTGACGACCTTGGTGGTCAGCGCGCCGACCTGGATCCCGACCAGGGAGCCGAGCAGCATGCCCATGGCCAGGGAGTAGAACACAAAGCCGTAGATGGCGTACTGGGCGATGGAGCCGATGCCGGCGGTGAAGATGATCTGCAGGATGTCGGTGCCCACGGTGGTCATGGAGGACACGCCGAAGATGTACACGAACATGGGGAAGGTGACGAAGCCGCCGCCCGCGCCCATGAGCGTGGCCAGCATGCCGACGATCACGCCGCCCAGGGCCACGATGACGCCGGCGATCTGCTTGCCGCCGGGCACGAAGTCCTCGTCAAAGGTGATCATGGGGCCGAGCTTCAGGTTCTGAAGCTTCATGGCCAGGCCGGTGGTGCCGCTGGGGCCGCCGTGGGCGTCGCCCGAGGCGGCCTCGCTCTTGCTGCTGGCGCGGCTGGAGCGCAGGAAGTCGAACAGCGCGTAGAAGCCCAGGAAGCCGAGGATTGCGCCGTAGACCAGGCTGATGAACATGTCGGAAAGCAGCGGGTCCTTCTTGTACAGGCCGTTCTGGATGGCGCCGCCGATGAACGTGCCGCCGGTGGAGCCGATGAGGAACCAGATGGCCAGCTTGACGGACACGTTGCCGAGCTTCTTGTGCACCGCGGTGCCCATGATGGCCTTGGCGAAGATGTGGAACATGTCCGTGCCGACGGCCAGGATGCCCTTGACGCCGGCGGCCATGAGCGCCGGGGTGATGATGAAGCCGCCGCCCGCGCCGATGCAGCCGGTGATCAGGCCGGCCGCCATGCCGATGCCGATGGACACCAGGAAGATGCTGTCGGAGTAGAAGGCCGGGCCGTAGGCGTGCTTGCTGCCGATGAAGTCGGCCGCGAAGGCGTAGTTGATGACCAGGATGGGCACGACCATGAGCGCCAGAAGCAGCATCTTCTTGCGGTTGTGCAAAATGGACATGGACATCTCCATATCCCATTTGGCCTGGGCGATGGCGCCCTGTTTCATCATTTCGTAGATGTCCCTACAGAATCCCATCAGCCTGAACCTCCGTTTTGAATTGTCTCGCGGGACGCCCGGAACCTGCGTCGCCGCCCCCCATCATGAATCCGAAATTCACTCCGCCTTTGTCTTTCCCTTCAGCGCCTTGTGCTCGCAGGCGTCCTGGAGCTTGAACACCAGCTCCTCGATGTCCACGGGCTTCATCAGATAGTCGAACGCCCCGAGCTCCAGCCCCTTCATGGCCGTCTCCACGTGGGCGTGGCCCGAGAGCATGAGCACCGCCACTCCCGGATGCGACGCCGCGATGTGCTTCAAAGCCTCGATGCCGTCCATGCCGGGCATCTTCACGTCGAGCACCACCGCGTCCACCTGCTCCGCCTGTTTGAGCCAGGCCAGGGCCTCGGGCGCGCTGCCCACGGTCTCGGCCGAAATTCCGCGACGGCCCAGGCGCTTGGCCAGGGTCTCGCGGAAGTCCTGCTCGTCATCCACCAGAAGCACTCTCATGACTTTCCCCCCGAGCCGGCCGTCAGCGCCATGAGCGCCGCCTTGAGATCCCCCATGTGCGGCTGCTTCTCCACCACCAGGGCCCCGGCGAAGTCGTCCGGCGCCTCCTCGCCCTCGTAGACGTGGAGCACCACGACGGCCCGCCCGGCCAGGCGTCTGGCGAGCTCGGGCAGCCGCCCCACCGCGGTTTCGGGATCGATCACGAGCACCTGCGGCGGCTCCCGGCCCTCCAGGGCGGCCAGGATGTCCCCGGTCAGCGGCCGGGCCGCGAATCCGAGCTGCGCCAGTTCGCGGCAAAGGAACTCGCGCACGTGCGGGTTCCTGTCCGTGATGGCGATGCGTAGCTGCGGGGTGGACGGCATGGCGGCTCCTTTGCGGAGCGAAAACGCAAAACCCGTGCCAGCCGGCCGGCAAACGCAAGCGCATGGACAGGTTGTGAATTTTGGAACGAAAGACCGGCGCGTCGGAATTTTTTACGCCACGAGGTGTCAGCTTCCTTTACAGTCCGTCAAACGCGACAGGCTTCGGAAGCGGGGGGCGGCCCGGGCCGCCCCCAACGCTGAGGGAGGGGCGCAAGGGCTCAGGCGGCCTGGGGCCCGAAAGGCGCGACGCCGTGCAGATGGCGGTTGCGCTGGGCCAGCATCCAGACCTTGAGGTCCTCGGGCAGCGCCCGCCAGGAGCCGGTGCCGTCGCGCCGCCAGGCCGGCAGTCCCTCACGGGTGACCAGGCGCAGGATGTGTTTGGGATTTTCGCCGACGGCGAGGCAGATGGCCCGCGCGCCCTTGAGACAGATGCCCGGATGCGAGTCCATAGCGGTTCTCCTTGTCTTTATTCAGCGTCCGGCCGTTCCGGCGGGGGCCGGCTCCGGGCGACGGTATTCTTGCCAGTTGACAACGGTTATCCGCAGTCCCCAGAAGGCGGGACGCACCAGCAGCCGGCCGATGTTTTTGCCAAACGTCAGACAACGTCGGACCTCGGCCGCCGGCAGGCCCGTGGCCCGGGCCAGATTTCCCGGCGTCACGGCCAGCTCCCCGGCCGCCAGCCGCGCCGGCACGCCGCTGATCGAGACCGTGCGCGCCCGGCGCCCGGCGGCGAGCAGGCACCAGGTCCACAGCCGCCAGAATCCGGCGTCCTGCCAGAGCGGGGTTTCCAGCACGGTCCGGGGGAGGATGATTGTGCCGTTTTCCATGTCGGAATTTTGTCATCAGACGATACGTTTGTCAAGTAAACAAAATTAACTTTTTGTGGACTTGGCTAAAAAGTCTGGTAAGAATGTGCCAAAAGGCCAACGCCGCGTCGCCCCGGGCGCGCATACCAAGGGAGGTTCCGCGTGGACTTCACCAGCAACCTGCGGGAACTGCTTTGGGCGCGGGTCGGCGAAGGCCGCCCGTACGCCAACCGCAAACGCATGGCCGACGCTCTCGGCATCGACCCCTCGCAGCTCAACCGTTTCATGGACGGCGAACGCGGCCTGTCCGTGGAGTCCCTGGGCCGCGTGCTCGACGGCCTGGGCGCGCGCATCGTCCTGCCCGGCGAGCCCGAGGCCGAGGGCGCGCGCGAGGTCTGCTTCGTGGCCCCGCGCATCACCGGGGCGGTCCATGGCGTGCAGCCGCCCCAGGCCGAGGACTATTTCGCCGTGCCCCTGGCCGAGGAGCCCGTGGCCGCCGGTCCCGGGCGCGTCCCCGAGGACGCCATCCGCGGCTGGGTGCTGGTCTGGCGGCACCACGAGTCCGTGCGTTTCCGCAACGACCTCGTGGCCGTGGCCATCGGCAAGGGCCAGACCTCGATGATCCCCACCCTGCACCCCGGCGACATCGTGCTCGTGGACCGCGCCGAACGCTCGCCCGAGCCGGCCGGCAAGCTCATGCTGATCTGCGAGCCGGACGGCGGCTGCGCGGTGAAGCGCGTGGCCTCCCGCCCGGTGGACGGCGATGTGGAGCTGGTGTTCTATTCCGACAACTCGCGGGACTACCCGCCGGCGGTGCACCGCCTGAACCGCGACTACGGCGGAGACCTCGCGGCGGCCATCGGCGGCCGGGTCGTCTGGGCCTGGAGCGACATGACCCGCAAGTGAGCCGGCCGCGGCGCAAACTGAAAAATGCTGGTGTTTTGCCAATGGCCCGTATAAACTTTGCGGACAGGCGGACGGCATTCGCCCGCACTCCCCCAACGCCAGAGGCCTTGCAATGAAGTGGTTTTCCAGGATTTTTTCAGAGTCGGCGGATACGGACAACACGTCCGGCGAGCTCAACGCCTTCCTCGGCGCAGGCACGCGCTTCACCGGCCACCTGACCTTCGAAGGGTCGGTGCGTATCGACGGCCAGTTCCAGGGCACCATTTCCTCCGGCGGAACGCTGATCCTCGGCCGCGACGCCCTGGTCAAGGGCGAGGTCGAGGTGGCCAGCCTCAACGCCAACGGCACGCTGGTGGGCACCGTGCGGGCCCAGCGCCACGCCTACCTGCACGAGCACGCGGTGTTCGACGGGCACATGACCACGCCGGCCCTGGGCATGGACGAGGGCGCGGTGATCAACGGCACCATCGAGATGCCGCACAAGGCCGAAGCCAAGGAAGCCGCCGCCGGCGGCGAAGCCGAGGTGCCGGTGCTGCCCAACTCCGCCGCGCGGGCCGTCCAGGCCCTGGCCGCGCCGGGCCAGGACCCGGTGGCGGACACCGCCCGGGACACCGGCGAAGCCGACTAGCCGCGCGCGAACGCGGCGCTACAGACGCCCAAAAGCCCCCGCGTCCGGCCGGACGCGGGGGCTTTTTTCGCCGCAGCCGATGTGCGGGGGGAGCCCTAGCCCTTCTGCCGCTTCTGGAGCCAGGCGCGCAGGAGGATCGCCGCCAGGTTCATGCCCAGCACCAGGGCGATGAGCACCAGCGCCGTGCCGTACTGGATGGGCCGGGTCTTCTCGATCTCCGTGCCGGCCGTGGCCAGGACGTAGATGTGGTAGGGCAGGGCCATGACGTCGGAGAAGATGCTCGTGGGCATCTTGGGCGTATAGAACACCGCGGCCGTGAACATGATCGCCGCGGTTTCGCCCGCGGCGCGGCCCACGCCGAGGATGCTGCCCGTGAGGATGCCCGGCAGGGCGCTGGGCAGCACCACCCGCCAGATGGTCTGCCACTTGGTGCCGCCCAGAGCCAGGGAGGCCTCGCGGTAGGTGGCGGGAACGTTGCGCAGGGCCTCCTCGGCCGTGCCGATGACCACCGGCAGGCACAGCACGCCCAGGGTCAGCCAGCCGGCCGCCAGCGACACGCCGAGCTTCATGGCCGTGACGAACAGGGCCAGGCCGAACAGGCCGAAGACCACCGAGGGCACGCCGGCCAGATTGTTCACGCCCAGGCGCACGATGCGCATGAACGTGCCGGGCCGGGCGTACTCGTGCAGGTAGATGGCGCTGGCCACGCCCAGTGGCAGGGCCACGGCCATGGCCCCCAGGGACAGCAGCAGCGTGCCCACGATGCACGGCCAGACGCCGCCCTCGGTCATGTTGTTGCGCGGGGCCTCGACGAGGAAGCTCCAGGAGATCGCCGACAGCCCGTTCTTGATCAGAAAGCCCACGATGACGGCCAGGGCGGCGGCGACGATGAGCACCGCGCCGCGCAGGAGCATGAAGGCGATCCATTCGTTGGCCTTGCGGCGGGCGTCGCGGCCGCAGCTGCGGCGCAGGGAAAGGGCCGGAACCTTGGCCGGGTCGGCGGCGACGGCGCTGGTCTGTGCGGACATTGGCGTTCCTCCTGCCTAGAGCGTGGCCGTGCCGGCCTGCCGGTGCTTGTGGGAGATGTAGTCGGCCAGGATGTTGAAGCCGAGCGTCACCAGGAACAGGACCATGGCGATGGCGAAAAGCGCGTAGTAGTGGTTGCTGCGGAAGGGCGCCTCGGCCATTTCCGCGGCGATGCTCGCGGGCATGGGCCGCACCGGACCGAAGATCGAGTCCGGGATGACCGCCGCGCCGCCGGCCACCATGAGCACGACCATGGTTTCGCCGATGGCCCGGCTCATGCCCAGGATCACCGCGGTGCCGATGCCGGAGAGCGCGGCCGGAATGGTCACGCGGCAAATGGTCTCCAGGCGCGTGGCCCCCAGGGCCAGGCTGGCCTCCTTGAGTTCGCGCGGGACGGCGTAGATGGCGTCCTCGGAGACGCTGGCGATGGTCGGCACGCTCATGAAGGCGAGCATCAGCGCGGCGTTGAACAGGTTCAGGCCCACGGGGATGTCCAGGAAGTCCTGGAGGAAGGGGGCCATGACCACCATGCCGAAAAATCCGATGACCACCGAGGGCAGCGAGGCCAGCATCTCGATGACCGGCTTGGCCACGGCGCGCACCCGGGGCGAGGCGATCTCCGAAAGGTACACGGCGCTCATGACGCCCAGGGGGATGGCCAGGACCGAGGACACCGCCGTGACCGCCGCGCTGGCGGTGATGAGCGGCAGGACGCCGTAGTCGGGCCGCTCCGCGTCGGTGGGGTACCAGTCCAGGCCGAAAAGAAAGCTCTTCACGCTGACGAAGGAGAAGGTCGGCAGGCCCTCCATGAACAGGAAGACCATGATCAGGGTGAGCACGGCCAGGGATGTGATGGCCGTGGCCTGGAAGCCGGTCTTGATGAGGGTCTCTCTGGTGCGGCGGTGCATGCGGTTCGCCTCGTTTTGTTTGCGGGGCGTCCCCCGCCCCGGGATGGGCCGGAGCAGGGGACGGACGCAAAGGAAGGGGTCTGGTCTTTCGCTTCTGGTCCGGAGCTTACTTCTTGGCCTTCTTGGGGGCCTTGCCGGCGGCCTTGAGGGCCTTCAGGGGCACGTACTCGACCTGGGCCACGATCTTCTGGCCGGCGTCGGAGAGGATGTAGTTCACGAGCTTGGCCACCTCGCCGCCGGGCTCGCCGTTGGTGTAGAGGTAGAGGCCGCGGGAGATGGGGTAGGTGCCGTTCAGTGTGGTGGCCACGCTGCCAGCGATGCCCTCCACGGTGAGGTCCTTCAGGCCGGGGGCCTTGGCGTAGGCCAGGCCGACGTAGCCGATGGCGTACTTGTTCTTGGACACGGCCTGGGCCACGGCGCCGTTGCTGGCCTGCATCAGGGCGGTGGCGACGACGCGCTCCTTCTTGAGCACGTGCTCGCCCCAGTACTCGAAGGTGCCGGAGGAGGAGTCGCGGGAGATGAGCACGATGGTGCCGGGATTGCCGCCCACGTCCTTCCAGTCGCGGATCTTGCCGGTATAGATGTCCTTCAGCTGCTGCATGCTGAGGTTCTTCACGGGGTTGGCGCTGTTCACCACCGGAGTGATGCAGTCATAGGCGATGACGATCTGCTTGGGATTGACGCCCTTGGCCTTGGCCTGCTCGATTTCGGACGCCTTCATCTCGCGGCTCATCATGGCCAGCGGGGTGGTGCCGTCGATGAGGGCCTTGGCGCCGTCGCCGGAGCCCGAGGCGGAGATGGAGATGGACACGCCCTTGTGCTGGGCCATGAAGGCCTCGACGGCTTTCTGCATGATCGGCTGCACGGTGGTGGAGCCCTTCACGGCGATCTCGCCGGCGAAGGAGGTGGCGGCGAGGCCCAGAACCAGCACGGCGGCCAGGGCGAGGCTTAAGCGTTTCATGGATTCCTCCGAAAGGGTTGAAGTTCGTATTCGCTCGAGGCATCATATAGGCAGGGCGTGTGACGGTTGTGTGACGACGGGGAGAAAGGTGGGTGACGCCCCCTTCCGCGCCGTCCGCCGCCGGCCGGCCCTTTTGGGGAGGTTCGCGCATGCAGGTCGATTACGCCGTCATCGGCGCGGGGCCCACGGGCCTCGGCGCGGCGCGCCGGCTCACGGAGCTGGGCTGCCGCTCGTTCGTGGTGCTGGAGAAAAACGCCTACGCCGGGGGCCTGGCCGCCAGCTTCAAGGACCCGGCCGGCTACACCTGGGACATCGGCGGCCACGTGGTCTTCTCGCACTACGACTACTTCGACCGCCTGCTGGACGAGCTGCTCGGCGCGGACCAGCTGCGCCACCAGCGCAAGGCCTGGGTCCGGGCCTGCGGGACCTGGGTGCCCTATCCCTTCCAGAACAACATCCGCCACCTCCCGCGCGAGGCGCGCTGGGCCTGCGTGCGTGGGCTTCTGCCCGGCCACAGGCCCGAAGCCGCGCCGCGCAACTTCCGCGAGTGGATCGGCTGCGTCTTCGGCGAGGGCATCGCCGCAACCTTCCTCTGGCCCTACAATTACAAGGTCTGGGCCATCGACCCGGCGGAGATGAACACCACCTGGGTGGGCGAGCGCGTCAGCGTCGTCGACCTGGAGGGCGTGCTCAAGAACGTCCTGCTGGAGCTGGACGAGCACGGCTGGGGCCCCAACCGCACCTTCGCCTTCCCGGCGCAGGGCGGCACGGGCGAAATCTTCCGGCGCATGGCCGGCAAGCTCTCCGGCCACATCCGCTACGGCGAGGCCGTGACGGCCATCGACGCGGAGCGGAAGACCCTGACCACGGCCGGCGGCGAGACCATCGCCTACGGCGCGCTGCTGAACACCGGCCCCCTGGACCTGCTGATTCGCAATCAGCTGCTCGCGCCGCCGGACGCCCTCGTGGCGGCGGCGGGGCGGCTCAAGCACAACGGGGTCTTCGTGGCCGGCGTGGGCGCGCGCGGCCGGGCCGGCTTCCGCGGCGGGGCCGACGACCGCTGCTGGATGTATTTTCCGGAGTCCGACTGTCCGTTCTACCGCGTGACCAACTTCCACAACTACGCGCCGGCCAACGTGCCGGACGGCGATCCCGGCCGGGCCGCGCTGCTGTGCGAGACGAGCTTCTCCGAGCACAAGCGCGAGGACATCGCCACGCTCATGGACAAGACCGTGGCCGGGCTTGACACCGTCGGCCTCCTGGCGCAGGACGCGGCCGTGGAGAGCCGCTTCGAGCACGTGGTGGACTATGGCTACCCCGTGCCCTGCCTGGAGCGCGACCGGGCCCTGCGCGAGGTCCAGCCCTGGCTGGAGGCGCGCGGCGTTTACTCCCGCGGCCGCTTCGGCGGCTGGAAGTACGAGGTCGCCAACATGGACCACAGCGTCATGCAGGGCGTGGAGTGGGCCGAGCGCATGATCACGGACGAACCGGAGAAGACGTACTCGTGGAGCTGATCAATTCCAGTGCATTCGCCGCCCGGCGCGAGCGCCTGCGCGCCAGCATGGCCGAGGAACGACTCCCGGCCCTGCTCGTCAGCCATGCCGCCAACCGCTATTACCTGTCCGGCTTCGAGCTGTTCGACTCGCAGTGCAACGAGTCCGTGGGCTGGCTGGCCGTGCTGCCCGGCGGCCGCGACGTCCTGGCCACGGACGCGCGCTTCACCGAGGCCGCGGCGCGCCTCTGGCCCGTGGAGGACACGCTGATCTACGGCGCGGGGAAGCACGCCGCCCTGGCCGAGGTCCTCAAGGCCCGCGGCGTCACGGCGCTGGGCTTCGACCCCAGGGCCATGAACGTCTTCGACTACGAGGGCCTGCGCGAGCACTTCGAACTCATCCCGGCCACGGGCCTGGTGGAGGAGATCCGCCGCATCAAGGAGCCGGCCGAAATCGAGCTGATGCGCGCCTCCTGCGGGCTCAACCACCGCATCATGCGCGCCCTGCCCGACGAGATCCGCCCCGGCATGACCGAGGCCGAGGTGGCCTGGATCATCGAACGCCTGTTCCGCGAGGCCGGGGCCGAGGGCCTGTCCTTCCCGTCCATCGTGGGCGCGGGCCCCAACGCCGCCCTGCCCCACGCCATCCCCGGCGAGACCAAGGTCGAGGACGAGTCCCTGGTGCTCGTGGACGCCGGCTGCCGCCTGGCCGCCTACTGCTCGGACCAGACGCGCACCTTCTGGATCGGCCGGACGCAGGACGAGCGCTTCCACGAGACCAAGCGTCTGGTCATGGCCGCGCAGAAGGCCGGCATGGACGCCATCCGGCCCGGCGCCAAAATCGCCGACGCCTACCTCGCCGCGCGCCGCGTGTTCGAGGACGCCGGCGTGGCGAACCGCTTCACGCACTCCCTGGGCCACGGCATCGGCCTGGAGACCCACGAGGGCCCGAGCCTTTCGCCCCGGGCCGAGGGGGTGTTCCGGCCGGGCATGGTCGTCACCGTGGAGCCGGGGCTCTACGATCCGGCCTGGGGCGGCGTGCGCTGGGAGCACATGGCGCTCGTGACGCCCGAGGGCTGCCAGCCCCTGTGACGCCGGGACCGCCGGCCCGCCCGACAACCGCAACCGCGGCCGCCAAGGCCCGCCAGCAAGGACCGACATGACGCACCGCTTCGGCCAGATCGCCCTCATGGGCCCGCCCAACGCCGGCAAGAGCACGCTGCTCAACCACATCCTCGGCCAGAAGCTGGCCATCGTCTCGCCCAAGCCGCAGACCACGCGCAACGCCCTGGCCGGCATCCTCACCCGCGACGACGCCCAGGCCGTGTTTCTGGACACGCCGGGCGTGCACCGCATGGGCGGCCGCATGAACCGCCTGCTCCTGGAGGCCGCCTGGGGCGCGCTCCACGCGGCCGACGCCGTGGCGCTCGTGCTCGACGGCCAGCTCTACGCCCAGAAGCCGCTGCTTTTGGATCGTGAGGTCCGGCCCCTGGCCGATCCCGTCGCCCGCGTGCGGCGGCCGGTGCTCATCGCCCTGAACAAGATCGACGCGGTGCGGCCCAAGCAGCAGCTTCTGCCGCTTCTGGCCCGCCTGGGCCAGAGCTTCCCCGGCGCGGAGATCTTCCCCCTCTCCGCCACCACGGGCGACGGCGTGGAGGACTTCCTGGCGGCGCTGATCAAGGTCCTGCCCGAGGGCCCGGCCCAGTACCCGGAGGACCAGCTCTCCACCGCGTCCGTGCGCTTCCTCGCCGCGGAGATCATCCGCGAGCAGCTCTTCCTGGCCCTGGAGCAGGAGCTGCCCTACTCCACCCTGGTGGAGATCGAGAACTGGGAGGAGCCCGACGCCCCCCCCGCGGACCAGCCCGGCGGCAAAATCCCGGCCGTGCGCATCAACGCCTGCATCCACGTGGCCAAGACCCAGCACAAGGGCATGGTCATCGGCAAGGGCGGCCAGATGCTCAAGAAGATCGGCTCGGCCGCGCGCCAGGAGATCCAGATCCTGCTCGACCGGCCAGTGCTCCTGGAGCTCTGGGTGCGCGTGCGCCAGGACTGGACCGAGGACCCGGCCTTCCTGCGCGAGATGGGCCTGGGGGAATAGCCCGCGAATCCGGTCCCCCGTTGCATCCGGCCGCCGGATGCCGTAGCGTGGCTGTGTGCCCCCCATGCACCCGCAACGCCGGGGAAACGGCCATGAAGCCCAAGATCCTCTTCGTCGACGACGACCGCAACATCCTGGACTCTTTGCGGCTGGCGCTGCGCGTCATGCGCGGCGAATGGGACATGCGCTTCGCCGGCTCCGGGGCCGAGGCCCTGGACATCCTGGCCGCCGAGCCCCAGGACGTGATCATCAGCGACATGCGCATGCCCGGCATGGACGGCGCGCAGCTCCTGGCCGCGGTGCAGGCCCGCCATCCGGCCACGGTGCGCATAATCCTCTCCGGCTTCGCCGACCAGGAAAGCGTCCTGCGCACGGTGAAGCTGGCCCACCAGTACCTCTCCAAACCCTGCCCGCCGGAGGAGATCAAGGCCGCCATCGCCGGGGCCCTGCGCCTGCGCGGCGTGCTCCTCAACCCCGGCCTGCGCGAGCTGGTGGCGCGCATCGAGACCCTGCCCGCGCTGCCGCCGGTGTACACGAAGCTCACCGCCGCCCTGGCCGACGAATCCTGCTCCCTGGCCACCATCGGCGCGATCATCAGCCAGGACGTGGGCATGTCCACGGGCATCCTGCGCCTGGTGAACTCGGCCTTCTTCGGCCTGCCGGTGCAGGTCTCCAGCGTGTCCCACGCCGTGCGCCTGCTCGGCACCGAGACCATCCGCGTGCTCGTGCTCTCCATCCACCTCTTCCGCACCCAGAACCCCGGTGAGCTGCCGGGCTTCGGGCTGAAGGAGCTCTGGGAGCATTCGGCGCGGGTGTCCTGCTTCGCCAAGTCCATCGCCGAGGTGGAGGGCCTGGGCAAGGCGGAGCGCGACGCCTGCTTCATCGCCGGCACGCTGCACGACGCGGGCAAGCTCGTGCTGGCCAGCGGCCTGCCGGACGACTACGGCCGGGCCCTGGCCCTGGTGGCGCAAAAAGACCTGCGCCTGCACGAGGCCGAGCGCGAGATCTTCGGCGCGACCCACGCCGAGGTCGGGGCCTACCTGTTCAGCCTGTGGGGATTTTCCGACGCCATCATCGAGGCGGTGTGCTGGCACCACGACGCCGAACGCGTGGCCTGCCGCGAGTTCTCACCGCTCACGGCCGTGGCCGTGGCCAACGCCTTCGACCACGACCAGCGACACACGCCGGAGGAGGCGGCCTGCACGGAGGACATCCCCTGCATCGGCCGGCAGGAATACATGACCCGCCTGGCGGAGTGGCGCGATCTCTGCCTGCGCGGCCTGTCCGCGGGACTCTAGCCCCTCAGCAGACGCAGTCCGCCGGGGCCGCCGGCCCGTGCCCGCCGCCGTTCAGGCGCTCCAGAACGCGCTCCAGGTGCGCCCGCTCGAAGGGCTTGGCCACGAACTCGTCCATGCCGATCTGCAGGAAGCGGCTGCGGTCCTTTTCCCGGGCGTAGGCCGTCAGGGCCACGATGGGGATGCGGCTGTCCAGCCCGGGGATCTCGCCGTTGCGGATGTGCTGGGTGGTCTCGATGCCGTCCATGACCGGCATCTGGATGTCCATGAGGATCAGGTCCACGTGCTCGCGGGTGAGCAGGCGCAGGGCCTCGTGGCCGTTCTCGGCCTCCAGCACCTCGTGGCCCAGCTGGCGCAGGAGGTGCCGAGTCATGATCCGGTTCACGGCCTCGTCCTCCACCACGAGCACGCGGCGGCCGCCGTTGGTCCGGGGCGGGGCGGGCCGCGGGGCCGCCGGGGCCGCGCCTTCGGCCTGGGGCACGGGCAGCGGGCATTCCAGGTGGAAGGCGAAGCGGCTGCCGCAGCCCGGGCAGGAGCTGGCGCCGATCTCGCCGCCCATGAGGTTCACCAGGCTCCGGGCGATGGTCAGTCCCACCCCCGCGCCGCTGTGCTGCTTGGTGAGCACGTTCTCGGCCAGGCTGAAGCTCTCGAAGATGGTCTCCAGGCTTTCCGGGCTGATGCCCACGCCGGTGTCCTCCACGCTGAACGCCAAGTCCACGCCGGGGCGGCCGACGGCGTCGTGGGCGGTCGGGTCGCGCAGTTCCACGGTCAGCGTCACGTGGCCGGAGTTGGTGCACTTGATGGCGTTGGAGAGCAGGCAGACGAGGACCTGACGGATGCGGAACTCGTCGCCCACGACGCGCCAGGGCACGGCCGGGTGCACGTGCATGCGCAGGTCCAGGCCCTTGAGCCGGGCCTGCACCGAGAAGCTGCCCGTCACCGAGGCCATGAGCGCGTGCAGGTCGAACTCCCGGGTGATGGGCTCGATGGCCCCGGACTCGATGTCCGCCAGATCGAGAAGGTTGTTGATGACCGTGGTCAGCCGCTCGGACGAGGTCTTGATGATCTCGAAGGCCTCGCGCAGGTCCGGGACGAGCTCCCCGGCCAGGGCCACCTGGGCCATGCCCAGGATGCCGTTCAGGGGCGTGCGCAGCTCGTGGCTGATGTTGGCCAAGAACTGCGACTTGACGATGGTCGCGCTCTCGGCCGCGGTCTTGGCCTTGACGAGTTCGGCCTCGTGGGCGGCCTGCTCGGTGATGTCCCGCGAGTAGCTGGCCAGCTCGGCCACCTCGCCGGAGTCGTTGAGGATGGGGTAGATGCTGACGGAAAACAGGCTGCCGTCCTGGCGCTCCTCGAAAAACACCGGGGCCTTGGCCTCGACGGCCTCGCGCACCCTGGCGCGGCGCGGCTCGCGGCAGTCCTCGGGCAGGTTCTCGTAGACCGAGCGGCCGATCAGCTCCTCCACCTTGAGCCCGCGCCGCCGCGCGGCCTCGCCGTTGAGCGCCAGGAAGCGCCCCTCCAGGCTGATGAGGATGGCCGAGTCCGAGGTGGCGTTCAGGAGCGCCTGGATCTTGCGCTCGCGGTCCACCAGGCTGCGCTCGGAGAGGATGTACCGGGTCACGTCCTCGCGGATGACGATGCCGCCCAGGAGCTTGCCGTCCTTCTCCACCGGGATGGCGCGCACGCTCTGGTAGCCGGCCTGGCCGCCGCTGAACTCCGACGTGTAGATGTTTTCGGCCAGGAAGCCCTCGCCGGTGAACACGTCCTCCAGCTTCTCGGCCAGGCCGGAGCTTTTGATGCCCGGCAGGTCGAAGATGCTCTTGCCGAGGAAAAATTCCTTGCCGCGCTTGTCCCGGGCGAAATTATGGATGTGCCAGTCGTTGACGAAGGTGATCACGCCCTGGCAGTTGAAGCACATGATGGAGACCGGCGCCAGCTGGGCCAGGTCGTTGATGTTGCAGACGATCTTCTCGTCGGCCATGGCATGCTCCAGATGCGGCTCATTCCGGGGTTCCGCGACTGGGGGGAGGGGAAAGACTGCAATATGGCAATCGTAAGTTATCCTATCCCGTGTATCCGCTTAGCGCCGCATAAAGCCCCGTGTCAAGACGCCCGAAAATCTCCTCCGGTTGCGGCCGCGGGGCGATGTGGACGCGGCCGCCCCCCCTTTCCCTGCGCGCTGAATTGCTCTAAAAGGTCGGCAGGCGGGTCGGCCCGCCTCCAACACCATGCCAAAGGGACGGAAAACCCCATGCGCATCTCCGACCGATTGAAGAAACTCAAGCCCTCGGCCACCCTGGCCGTCAACGCCAAGGCGCAGGAGCTCAAGGCCCAGGGACGCGAGGTGGTCAGCCTCGCCGTGGGCGAGCCGGACTTCGCCACGCCCGCGCACGTCTGCCTCGCCGCCAAGAAGGCCATCGACGACGGCTTCACCCGCTACACCCCGGTGCCGGGCACCCCGGAGCTGCGCGCCGCCGTGGGCGGCTACTACGGCCAGTTCTACGGCGCCTGCGCCAAGGCCGAAAACGTCATCGTCTCCACCGGCGGCAAGCAGGCGCTGTACAACCTGCTCATGGCCCTGGTGAACCCCGGCGACGAGGTGCTCATCCCCGCGCCCTACTGGGTCAGCTATCCGCCCATGGTCGAACTGGCCGACGGCGTGCCGGTCATCGTGCCCACCGCGCCGGAAAACGGCTTCCGCACCAGCGTGCGCGACCTGGAGGCCATGAGCACCCCGCGCACCACCGTGCTGATCCTGAACACCCCGTCCAACCCCTCGGGCTGCTGCTACCCGCAGGAGGCGCTGGACGAAATCGCCCACTGGGCGCGGGCCCGCGGCATCTTCATCATCTCCGACGAGGTCTACGACCGCCTGGTCTACGATCCGGCCAAGCCGAGCACCCTGGTGCACCACTGGCAGAAGCACCCGGAAAGCGTCGCCCTCGTGGGCGCGCTGTCCAAGAGCTTCAGCATGACCGGCTGGCGCGCGGGCTGGGCCCTGGCCCACCCGGACCTCGTCAAGGCCTGCGCCAAAATCCAGGGCCAAAGCACCTCCAACGTCACCAGCGTGACCCAGAAGGCGGCCGTGGCCGCGCTCACCGGGCCCTGGGACCTGGTGGAGGAGATGCGCACGGCCTTCGTGCGCCGGCGCGACATGGCCCTGCCGATCATCCGCTCCTGGCCGGGCGTCACCTGCCCCACGCCGGACGGCGCGTTCTACCTCTTCCCCGTGGTGGAGGCCTGCTACACGCCGGAGACGCCGGATTCCGCCGCCCTGTGCACGCGCCTGCTCGAAGAGGCCGGCGTGGCCCTGGTGCCGGGCAGCGCCTTCGGCGACGACCGCTGCGTGCGGCTTTCCTACGCCGTGGCCGACGATGTCCTGGCCGTGGCGCTGAAGAAGATCGGCCGGGTGCTCGCCGGAAAGTAACCGCATAACCCCAGGGGGGCTTCATGACCGCAGGCTCGACGACGCCAAGGGACGTGCTGGACTGGACCAACGCCTGCTGGGACAGGCTTCCCGCCCATCCGGGCCTGCGCGCGCGCGCGGCGGAGCTGGCCGCGAAGCTCGCCGGCGAGGTGGCGGCCGGACGGCTGCCGTTTTTGGCCATGCCGTTCTGGCCCGCGCTGGAGCGGGAGCTGGCCGAGCTGGAGACGGGCTGCCTGGCCCGCTTCGAGCACATGCTGCTCCTGGGCATCGGCGGCTCGGCCCTGGGCGCGCGCGCCCTGCAAAAGGCCTTCGCGCCCTCCCAGGATCTGCCCGGCCACCGCGGCAAGAGCCTGTGGATTCTGGACAACGTCGACGCCTCCGGACTGGAGGCGCACCTCTCGCGCCTCTGCGCCGAAAAGACGCTGGTCTACGTCGTCAGCAAGTCCGGCGACACCATCGAGACCATCGGCCAGTACTTCCTGGTCAAGGCCTGGCTGCAGAAGGCCCTGCCCGCCGCCTGGAAGGAGCACCTGCTGCTCAACACCGACGCGGCCAAGGGCTACCTGCGCCAGGAGGCGGACGCCTTCGGCATCCGCGCCCTGCCCGTGCCGGACAACCTCGGCGGCCGCTACTCGGCCCTGTCCGCCGTGGGGCTGGTTCCGGCGGCCTTCCTGGGCCTGGACTGGCGCGCGCTGGTGGCCGGCTTCCAGTCCGTGGCCGCGCCCCTGGCCGCGCCGGGCCTCGACGCCGCGCGCCTCGCCGCGCACCCGTCCTTCGAGTTCGCCGTCTGGGCCAAGGCCCTCATGGACGCCGGCTACAGCGAGCTGATCACCTTCTTCTACATTCCGGCCTGGGCCAGCTTCGCCGACTGGTTCGCGCAACTCTGGGCCGAGAGCCTGGGCAAGGACGGCCAGGGCAGCCAGCCCATTCCGGCCGTGGGCGTCACCGATCAGCACAGCGTGAACCAGATGTTCCTGGACGGCCCGCGCAACAAGGCCTGCCTGTTCGTGGAGCGGGGGCAGGGGCCCGCGGGCCCGGCCTTCCCCGAGGGCCTGCCGGAGAACTTCGACTACCTGCGCGGCAAGCGCTTCGGCGAGCTTTTGCCGGCCGAGGCCCTGGGCACGCGCATGGCCCTGTGCGCCAACGCCGTGCCCCTGCTGCGCCTGGGCCTGGGCGCGGACGATCCGCGCGCCGCGGGCAAGATGATGGCCCTGCTCGGCGCGGCCACGCTGCTCACCGGCTGGCTCATGGGCATCAACCCCGTGGATCAGCCCGCCGTGGAGCTGGGCAAGCGCCTGGCCAAGGCGCGCCTGGGCGCCGCCGGCCTGGAGAAGGAAAAGGCCGACCTCGCGGCCTTCACCGGCGGCGGCGCGGGCCTGCGGGAGTTCTAGCCCTTGAGCATCTACAAGACCCTGCTGGGCTCGCACAAGCCCCTGCAGTTCGTGAAGGTCCTCACCTGGACCTTCCTGATTCTGATCCTGGGCAGCAACCTCGTGCTCTCGGTGTTCCTGTCCAAGCACGCCGAGCGCGTGCTTCTGGAAAAGCAGAAGGAGTTCGGCCTGCTTTTGTCCGAAAACCTTTCGCACCAGATCTTCACGCGCTTCACCCTGCCGACGATCATCGGCTACGGCCAGATCCAGCTGCGCAACCCGGAGCAGTTCACCCGCCTGGACCAAGTGGTGCGCACCACCATCCACAGCTTCCACGTCCAGGAGGTGCGCATCTACGACCCCGAGCTGCGCGTGACCTACTGCACCGATCCCAACCTGATCATGCGCAGCGGCCTGGCCGGCGAGGGCGTCAAACGCGCCCTCAACGCCGAGGAGCCCAATTTCGAGCTGTTCAGCAAGGTCTCCGGCTGGACCGCGCTGGTGCGCATCCAGATGCGGCCCGGCACGGTGGTGCTGCGCGGCTTCGCGCCGCTGCGCATGGAGCGCAACTTCGGCCCCGGCGTGAAGAATCCGGTCATGGGCATCCTGGAGTTCAGCCAGGACATCACCGACGACTACATGGCCGTGGTCAACTTCGAGCGCCTGGTCTACGCCTCCAGCGTGGTCACCAGCCTGGTGCTGTTCTTCCTCATCGTCAGCATCCTGCGCCGGGCCGACCGCATCAGCGCCGAGCGCCAGGCCGAGAAGGAGAAGCTGCTCTCCGAGCTGCACCAGCAGGAAAAGCTGGCCGGCATGGGCCGCATGGTCGCAGGCGTGGCCCACGAGATCCGCAACCCCCTGGGCATCATCCAGTCCAGCGCCGAGCTGGTGCTGAAGAAGGCCAAGGCCGACAAGCATCCGCACACGCGCATCATCGAGGCCATCTTCGACGAGAGCCGCCGGCTCTCGCGCACGGTCAACGACTTCCTGGACTACGCCCGGCCGCGCCAGCCGAAGATGGACGAGGTGGACCTCTGCCGCATCCTGGAGCAGGCCGCCGTGTTCCTGGAGCACGAATGCGAGGAGCGCGGCATCACCCTGACGCGGGCCTGCCCCGAGGCCACGCTGGTGCGCGGCGACCGCGACCTGCTCTACCGCGCGGTGTACAACGTCCTGGGCAACGCCATGCAGGCCATGCCCGAGGGCGGCGCCATCGCCGTGGACGTGGCCGCCTGCGCCCCGCCCGAGGGCGCGCAGGGCGACTGGCTGGCCCTGGCCGTGCACGACTCCGGCCCCGGCTTCGACGAAAAGAACCTGGACAAGGTCAAGGACCCCTTCTTCAGCACCAAGGACACGGGCACGGGCCTGGGCCTGGCCATCGTCACGAGCATCGTGGAAAGCCACGGCGGTTCCGTGACCCTGCAAAACCACCCCGAGGGCGGCGCCGTGGTGGTCCTCACCCTGCCGGCCGTCCGCGCCCAGGCCGAAACCCCGCCGCCCCAGCAGGCCTAAGCAAACGGAGCACCCATGCCTGGCAGCATCCTCATCCTGGACGACGAGCAGAACTACCTGCTCGTGCTCGACGCCATCCTTTCCGACGCGGGATACACCGTCACCGCCCTCTCCGACCCGGAGATGGGCCTGGCCTTTCTGGAGGAATCCGAGGTCGACGTGGTGGTCACGGACATGAAAATGCCCAAGCTCACGGGCAAGGAGGTCCTGGACCACGTCAAGAAGCACTATCCGCACATCCCGGTGCTGATCATGACCGCCTTCGGCTCCATCGAGGCCGCCGTGGAGGCCATGCGCACCGGGGCCTTCGACTACATCACCAAGCCCTTCTCCAACGAGGAGCTGCTGCTCTCCCTGTCCAAGGCCATGCAGTACGCCCGGGCCCAGCAGGAAAACCGCCAGTTGCGCCGGCAGATCCAGGAGCGCTTCGGCCCGGACAACATCATCGCCCGGGACAAGAGCATGCGCCACGTGCTCGACATGGTCCACCGCGCCGCGCCCAGCCGCAGCACCGTGCTCGTCACCGGCGAATCCGGCACCGGCAAGGAGCTCATCGCCAAGGCCATCCACAGCGACTCCCCGCGCAAGGACGGGCCCTTCGTCTCGGTCAACTGCATGGCGCTCAACCCCGGCGTGCTCGAATCCGAGCTTTTCGGCCACGAGAAGGGCAGCTTCACCGGGGCCGTCTCGCGCCGGCGCGGCCGCTTCGAGCTGGCCGACAAGGGCACCCTGTTCCTCGACGAAATCGGCGAGCTGTCCCACGACCTCCAGGTCAAGCTCCTGCGCGTGCTCCAGGAGCGCCGCTTCGAGCGCGTGGGCGGCGCGGAGCCCGTGGAGGTGGATATCCGCATCGTGGCCGCCACCAACCGCGATCTCCAGAAGGCCGTGGCCGACGGCAGCTTCCGCGAGGACCTGTTCTACCGCCTCAACGTCGTCAGCATCCAGCTGCCGCCCCTGCGCGAGCGGCGCGAGGACATCCCGTTTTTGGCCGCGCACTTCCTGGACAAGTTCGCCAAGGAGAACAGCCGGGAGTTCAAGGGCTTCAGCCCCTCGGCCATGGACTATCTCTCGGCCTACGAATGGCCGGGCAACGTGCGCCAGCTGGAGAACGTCATCGAACGCTGCGTGGTGCTGGCCTCCACCGACACCGTGGACGCGGACGACCTGCCGCCGGAGATCAAGGACGAGGAGTCGCAGTTCAAGAGCGCGGTGGACCTGCTGCCGACCAAGCTCGACCTCTCGGAAACGCTCGAAAAGATCGAGGCCGCGGTCATCCGCCGCGCGCTGGTCAAGGCCGACTTCGTGCAGGTCAAGGCCGCGGAGCTGCTGAACGTGTCCAAGAGCCTGCTCCAGTACAAGCTGAAGAAGTACAATATCTCGGCGAAGTAGGAAGAGAATGCTCCGCAGGCCCGGGGGCTGCGCGCCCCCGGAACCCCGCGCTCCCTTCGGGAGTTTCAAGCGGACGGGCCGGGTCCGGCATAATGCCGGACCCGGCCCGTCCGCGTTAATGGGGGTCCAGGGGGCCGAAGGTCCCCTGGACGCCGGAGGCATACCTTCCGCTCCCCCCCTTCCCCCCCGCCGCCTTTGGCCCTATTCTCTCTCCATGCCGCCCCATGACGCCTCCCCTGTCGCCGAATACGTCGCCGCGCTGCTGAACTCCGACCGTCTGGGCCGGCAGGTGGCGCACCACAGGCTTTTGCCCGGCCGCGAGGCCGCGTACGCCGAGCCGCACCGGCCCTGGCCCAAGGCCATCCGCGAGGCCCTGGCGGCCAGGGGCGTCGAGCGGCTTTACGCGCACCAGGCGCTGGCGGCGGACATCGTGCGCTCCGGCCGCCATGTGGTCGTGGCCACGCCCACGGCCAGCGGCAAGACCTTCGCCTTCCAGCTGCCGATCATCGAGGCCGTGCTGGCCAATCCGGACAGCCGCGCCCTGGCGGTCTATCCGCTCAAGGCCCTGGCCCAGGACCAGCTGCGCGGCTTCAACGAGCTGGTGGAGTCCCTCGGCGGCGCGGCCCCGAGCGCGGCCATCTACGACGGCGACACCACGCCCAGCCAGCGCGCCAAAATCCGCAAGCGCCCGCCCAACCTGCTGTTGACCAACCCGGAGATGATCCACCTGTCCATGCTGCCGCACCACGGCACCTGGGCCCAGGTCTTCGCCACGCTGACCCACGTGGTGCTCGACGAGGTGCACACCTACCGCGGCGTTTTGGGCGCGCACATGAGCCAGGTGCTGCGCCGGCTCATGCGCATCTGCCGCTATTACGGCTCGGACCCGTCCTTCGTGTTCTGCTCGGCCACGGTGGGCAATCCGGCGGAGCTGTGCCGGCTGCTGACCGGCCTGGAGCCCGTGGCGGTGACGGAGAGCGGCGCGCCGGCCGGCCCGCGGCACATGGTCTTCCTGAACCCGGAGGACAGCCCGGCCACGGCGGCGATCCTGCTGCTCCAGGCCGCGCTCTCGCGGGGGCTCAAGACCATCGTCTACGCCCAGTCCCGGCGCATGACCGAACTCATCGCCCTTTGGGCCACGGAGAAGAGCGGCGAGTTCAAAAACAAAATCAGCGCCTACCGCGCGGGCTTCCTGCCCGGGGAGCGCCGCGAAATCGAGGCGCGCATGGCCTCGGGCGAACTGCTGGCGGTGGTCAGCACCAGCGCCCTCGAACTCGGCATCGACATCGGCGGGCTGGACCTGTGCATCCTCGTGGGCTACCCCGGCAGCGTCATGGCCACCCTGCAGCGCGGCGGGCGCGTGGGCCGGGCGCAGCAGGAGAGCGCCGTGGTCCTCGTGGCCCAGGAGGACGCGCTGGACCAGTTCTTCATGCGCCATCCCGAGGACTTTTTCGCCCGGCCGCCGGAGCGCGCGGTCCTGAACCCCGGCAATCCGGTCATCGCGCCCAGGCACCTGGTCTGCGCCGCGGCGGAGCTGCCCCTCGTGGAAGGCGAGCCCTACCTGGACGGGCCGGGCATGCAGGATGCGCTGGCCGAGCTGCTGGCCTCCGGCGAGCTGCTGCGCAGCGCCGACGGCTCGGAGATCCTCTCCCCGCGCAAACGGCCGCAGCGCGACGTGGACCTGCGCGGCGCGGGCTCCCAGGTGAGCATCGAGGACGCGGGGACCGGCGAGGTCATCGGCGCGGTGGACTCCGTGCGCGCCTGCCGCGAGACGCACCCCGGCGCTGTCTACCTGCACCGCGGCCGCACCTACCTCATCGACAGCCTGGACCTGCCCGGCCGCACGGCCAGGGCGCGGCCCGCGCGCGTGGGCTACTACACCCGCGCCCGCTCGGGCAAGGAGACGGAAATCCTGCGCATCTACGACCGTCGCGAGGTCTGCGGCACGCGCGTGACCCTGGCCCGGCTGCGGGTCACGGAGCAGATCACGGGCTTCGAGAAGCGCTCCACGCGCGGCGGCACGCTTTTGGGCGTCCAGGCCCTGGACATGCCGCCCAGCGTGTTCGAGACGGAAGGCATCTGGTTCGACATCCCCGACGCCGCGCGCAAGAAGGCCGAGGCCCAGTACCTGCACTTCATGGGCGGCATCCACGCCATGGAGCACGCGGCCATCGGCATCCTGCCGCTTTTGGTGATGACCGACCGCAACGACCTCGGCGGCATCTCCACGCCCATGCACCAGCAGACCGGCGGCGCGGCGGTGTTCATCTACGACGGCATGCCCGGCGGCGCGGGCCTCACGCGCGAGGCGTTCCAGCGCGCCGGGGAGCTGCTGGAGCGCACCCTGGCCGTGGTGCGCGACTGCCCCTGCGAGCTGGGCTGCCCGTCCTGCGTCCACTCGCCCAAGTGCGGCAGCGGCAACCGGCCCATCGACAAGGCCGCGGCCCTGTTCATCCTCCGGGAGCTGACCTGCGGCGCGCCCGGACCGGACCGCGCCCCGGAGATCGCGCCGCCGGACGAGACCGCGGGAAAGGAGGCGCCCATGACGCCGCCGGAGGGCCCGAAGGGCCCGCACATCATCGTTCCCAGACGCTTCGGCGTGGTGGACGTGGAGACGCGGCGCAGCGCCGCCGAGGTGGGCGGCTGGAACCGCCCGGACCTCATGGGCGTGTCCATCGCCGTGCTCTACGATTCCGGCCGCGACGAGTTCACGGACTTCCCGCAGGACGACATCGGCGCGCTGGCGGAGCGGCTCAAAGCCCTCGATCTCGTGGTCGGCTTCAACATTTTGCGGTTCGACTATCCCGTGCTGGCCGGGGTGCATCCCTTCGCCTACGCCGCGCTCCCGACCCTGGACCTGCTCCTGCGCGTGCACGAGCGCCTGGGCTACCGGCTCAAGCTGGACAACCTGGCCCAGGCCACGCTGAACGTCGGCAAGAGCGCCGACGGCCTGCAGGCCCTCAAGTGGTGGACGGAGGGCCGGCTGGACGAGATCGCCAAATACTGCCGCCAGGACGTGGCCGTGACCCGCGACCTCTACCTCTTCGGCCGCGACAACGGCTACGTGCTGTTCTCGAACAAGGCCGGCCAGAAGGCCCGGCTGCCCGTGGCCTGGTGAGGACGCGGCGCGGCGCGCGCGCTCAGGCCATCAGGTCCGCCCGGCAGATGTCCATGAAATCCGCCAGGGCCGGCGACAGCCACTTGTTCTTGTGCCACAGCATCAGCGCCGCCGCCTCCAGCGGCCCCTCGGCCCAGGGCAAGACGACCAGCGCGCCGGCCGCCAGCTCCGCGCCGATGGCCGCCACCGGCAGAATCGTCACGCCCAGGCCGGCCGCGGCGTAGGCCTTCACGGCCGCCACGGAGCCGCACTCTATGGCCGGTTCGGGCGTGCGCCCAGCCTGGGCCACGATCCCTTCCAGAATGCGCCGGTAGCTGCAATCCGACGTTGAAAGCAGGAGCGGCTGCTCCGCAATGTCCCGCGGCCCGATCTCCCCGCGCGCGGCGAGAACGTGCCCGGGGGCGACGGTCAGCGCCAGCTCCTCCGTGCCCAGGAATTCCGAACGCATGTCGCGCGAGATCACCTCGTTGGCCAGCACGAAGGCCAGATCCGCCAGGCCGCGCCGCAGATCATCGGCCAGCCCGCCCGTCGCGCAGGGCAGAAGACGCAGCCGGACGCCGGGGCGGACGCCCCGGAAGCGCGCCAGCACCCCGGCGAGGCGCTGCGCGCAGAGCGTCTCCGGCAGGCGCACGGAGAGGACCGTCCGCGCGGAGGCGTCGCAGGCCACCTCGGCCCGGGCCTCCTCCTCCAGGTCCACCAGCCTGCGGCCATAGGCCAACAACCGCTCGCCCGCGTCGGTGAGCAGCACCCGCCGCCCCAGCCGATCGAACAGGCGCACGCCGAGTTCATCCTCCAGCGCGCGGATGCGCACGGAAATCGTGGACTGCGCGGCGTTGAGCGCCCGGCCCGCCCGGTTGAAGTTCAACAGCGAGGCCACGGTGACAAAGGTCCGCAGATCACGCAGCTCCATGTCGGCTTCCTCCGGGCGGCATCCTTCGCGGTTGGCGATGCAATCCATCAAAACATATCATTGGACACGATTTATACCCGGTATAAATCACATATGCAAATCGATTCGGACGATCCACCGGCTGGCGGGAATCCCCCCGCGGCCAACCGTCACAGCGAGGTCGACATGAACAGGGAACAGGTGGAACAGGCGGCGTTTCAGGCCATCTCCTCGGGGCTCAACTGCGCGGAAAGCGTGCTGCACGCGGTCGGACCGGCCCTCGGCGTCAATGCGGACGGCGCGTTGACGCGGGCGGCCTCGTGCTTCGGCGGCGGCGTGGGCCGCAGCAAGCGCGAGCTCTGCGGGGCGCTGGCGGGCGGGCTCATCGCCCTGGGGCTGCTGCACGGACGCGGGAATGGCGACGCCTCCTGCGAGGCCGCCTACGACCTGGGCGCGGACTTCCGCGATCAGTTCATCGCCCTGCACGGCGCGAGCGCCTGCGGCGACCTGCTGGCCCGCTTCGGCGAGCAAAGGGACTGGCGGCGGTGCCGGGCGCTCACCGCGCAAACGGCCGGTCTGCTGTTCGAGCTGGCGCAACGGGCGGGCTAAGCCCCGCAGGGCCGCTCCGGCCCGGGTGATTTCCCCTTGCCGGAGCGGTGGACGCACGGTATTCCTTCCGGCCTGCGGCCCCGGATGCGGGCGCGGCCGCACCTCCCCCCTCCGCCCGCACCGCGCAAGGACGCATGATGCATTCACGACACCTCAAGGCCGACGGCCTGCTCCTGCTCACGGCGCTCATCTGGGGTGCGGCCTTCGTGGCCCAGCGCCTGGGCATGGAGCACATCGGCCCGTTCACCTTCAACGGCGTGCGCTTCGCCCTGGGCGCGCTGGCGCTCCAGCCGCTCATCTGGCGCATGCAGAAGGCCCGCAGCGGGCCGGGCGCCAGCTCCGGACGGATCATCCGCTGCGGCCTGCTGGCCGGCTGCGTGCTCTTCGCCGGCGCGGCGCTGCAGCAGGTGGGCATCATCTACACAACGGCCGGCAAGGCCGGGTTCATCACCGGGCTGTACGTGGTCATGGTGCCGCTGTTCGGGCTGCTGCTCGGCCAGCGGGCCGGCGCGGGCACCTGGATCGGCGCGCTGGCCGCCGCCGCGGGCCTGTATCTTTTGTCGGTGAACGAAAACTTCAGCATCGCCTTCGGCGACCTGCTGGAGCTGATTGGCGCGGTGTTCTGGGCCGGCCACGTGCTGGTCATCGGCCGGCTTTCGCCGGGCATGGACGCCACCGACGCGGTCAAGCTGGCCGCGGCGCAGTTCACCGTGTGCGCGGGGCTGAGCATGGGGGCCGGCGTGCTCTTCGAGTCCATCACCTGGGCGGGCGTTTCCGCTGCGGCCGTGCCCATCCTCTACGGCGGCCTCATGAGCGTGGGCGTGGCCTACACGCTCCAGGTGGTGGCCCAGCGCGACGCCGACCCGGCGCACGCGGCGATCATCCTCAGCCTGGAGGCGGTGTTCGCGGCCGTGACCGGCTACTTCGTCCTCGGCGAGGTGCTGGCCCTGCGCGCGCTCATCGGCTGCGGGCTGATGCTCGGCGGCATGCTGCTCTCGCAGCTCCGGCCCTAGGCGACCTCGGGCCCGGCCATGGTCTCGTCCATGGACCGGGACATGTCGGCGTAGACGCGCTCCACCGCGGCCCCGAACCTGTCCCAGCCGTCCTCGGGCAGGGTGGCCATGTGCCGCAGCTGCTCGCGCAATTCGGCGCGCTTGGCCTTGAGCAGGCAATAGGTCTTGTCCAGCTCCTGGCGGGCGTGTTCGCCGGCGGGCCGCGGCCGCAGGGACAGCCGCTCCATCTGCGCGTCGAACTCCTTCAGCCGGGCCTCCATCTGGTGGATGAACTCCTGCCGCTTCATGGCGCGACCTCCATGCTGAGGGTCGGGGGGCGATGTCCTCAGATAAGACCGAACGGGACCGCTGTCCATGCGCGGGGAGTTGCGCGTCTCACGCGGCGCGGATCGCCTCCGCCAGCCGCCGCGCCCGCGCGCCGACCTGCCCGGCCCAGCGGCTCCGGAGCATGGCCTCGGCCGCCTCGGCGTAGCGGCGGTCCTTCAGGAGCGCCAGGGTCTTGGTGAAGCCGAGCAGCCCGGCCAGGCCGAGGTTGAAGGCCATGTTCACCAGAGCCTCCTGCACCGGGGCCGGCGCGGCGAGCACCCAGGGCGCGGCCGCGCACAGCCGGCCCCAGAAGTCGGCGATGTCGTTCTTGAGCAGGAGCATGGCCTCCTCCCGGGTGATGCCCCGATCGTCGAGGTTCCGGCCCACGCCGATGGTCAGTTTGCCGGCCGGGCAGCGGTAGGGTTTGAGCTTGAGGCCCTCGTCCGCGAGGAGCTGCCCGGCCAGACGTTCCGCGTTCACTTGGCCACCCCCTTGGTCTTCTCGAAGGTGCGCAGGCCGCCCATGCCGAGCATGCCGAACATGAGCTGCCAAAGCATGTCGTCCAGGCCCGGCGGCGTCGGCGCGCCGGGCCACCAGAGGCCCGCAGCCCAGATCCAGAAGGGCCGCACGAGGTACTCGAAGGCCAGGGCCGCGCCGCAGACCCAGCCGATGAACGGCCGCCAGCCGGAGACGAAGACCGAGGCGTTGGCGGCCTCGGCCTTGTTGATCTCCCGCTGGTCCGCCTCGGCCTTGGCCGCGGCGTCCAGAATGGCGCGCTGGTATTCCTCGGCGGCCTTGGCCCGGGCGTTGGCGTCGGGGATGAGGTCCAGCACCTTCTGGACGATGTTGCCGATGGTCGGAATGAAGTCGAGCAGGGCCATGCGCGCCCCCTAGCCCAGCGACGTTCCGACGAGGAGCCCGGCGAAAAGGCCCGCGGCGAAGATCCCGGCCGCCGCGCCCAGCGGATGCGCCGCGGGCCAGGCCGTCACGGCCTGGCGCAGGGCGGCCAGCCGGGTTGCGCAGGCGGTTTTGCAGTCGTTGAATGCATTCAGCAAACGGTTCATGCGTCGTCTCCTTTCAGGTTGAGGTTCACTTGAACACCGCGCGGAAAACCAGCGGGGCCAGGACCTGGAGCACGAGCCCCGCGCCCAGGCCCACGTAGACGTGGAAGCGCAGCGTGTTCACCGCGGCCCAGATGTCCGCGCGCTCGGCCAGGTATTCGTCGCGATCCGCGGCATGGGCCTTGCGGTGCTGCCCGGCCTCGCGGTCCAGGGCCGTGAGCCGGGCCTCCTGGCGGGCGCAGAGCTCGCCCCGGGCGATTTGCGACTCGGCCAGGCGCACCAGGGCCTCGCCGTTGGCGTGGGACTGCGCGGCCACGGCGTCCATGCCCTGGCGCAGCTGTTCGCGCAGGTCCTGCAGGACGCCGCGCACTTGGTCCAGGCCCGGGTCGCGGAAGGCGCAGGGCTGGCTCATGGCGGCCTCCTAGCGCTTCGGCCGCGCCGGCCGCAGCCGGGCGCGGTCCGCCACGTGGTCGGCGTAACTCCACACCGCGTCCCAGGACTCGGGCCAGCGCAGAATCTCCATGTGCTCCGGAACGGCCGCGCGGCCCATGCCGCGGAACGCGCCGTCCTCGCCGATGCGCGGCGCGTCCTGCATGTACGCGGGCACGCGCAGGACCACGCTGGGCAAATCGGACGGCGCGGGAACGCCCAGGGCGAGGAAGTCCGCCCGCTCGCGGCCGCTCATGGCCGTCCAGTCCAGGGCGCGAACGTCGTCGGGCAGCGTGGCGAGCAGCCGCCGCGAACGCTCGGACGCCGGGTCGAAGAGCAGGATCATGCGCCCTCCCCGGCCGTCCGCTGCGCCCGGAGCGCGGCGATTTCCGTCTCCAGCTCCCGCAGCCAGATCCGGCCGGCGTTGGCCGTGGCCGCGTCCGTGCTGAAGGGATCGCGCATCCGGCGCGGGGTCTGCTGCGCCTCCAGCGCCGCGATGCGCGCGTCGAGGGTCGCGTTCGCATCCACCGTCGGCGCGGCGCAGCCCCCCGCCGGGGTCCAGGTCCAGCCGACCCGCACGGCCGCATCACACTCCACGATCTGCGCGCACTCCCCGGCCGCGAGAACGGGCTTGTCCGCCGTCAGCTCGGCCACTTTTCCGCAAACGATTCTGGCGTACATGGCGACTCCTTATTTCAGCAGCGCGGCGAGGGCGCGCCACTGCTGGCTTTTGCCCGTGGGGGCGGTGATCTCAAACTGGAGACTGTTTCCGCTGGCGGTCGCGGACAGGTCGCAGGTGGTCTTGAGCAGGCTGTAGTTCGCGTCGAAGGTGCAAACCGTGGCGAGCGTGCCGTAGTCGCTCCAGGTTGTGCCGCCGTCCCGGCTGGCGCGCACCTTGAGGTCGGTCCCGAGGGTCATGGCGTCCACGGCCTTGTGGACAAGATAGAGATCCGCGGCGGCGGGCGCGGAGCCCAGGGTCAGGGCGCTGTTCTTGAGCGTCGCGGTCCCCGTGGAATAGCTGTCGATTTTGAACTCCAGCTCCTGCTGGTAGGGCGAGGCGTTGGTGCTGCCGCTCACCTTGGTCAGCCGGAAGTAGCGGTAGCCCATGGTGTAGGCCGCATCGATGGGGTGGGTGCTGGGGTTCACAGTGGCGCTGCCTAGAGTGAACGAGGAGCCCAGATCGACAAACGTGCTGCCGTCGTTGGAGCCCTGGAGCTTCCAGACGCCCTGGACGTATGCGCCGCTCTGGTACCACTTGATTTCATCGATGGCCTTGGCCGCACCGGCGCCGAAGTCGATCTCCAGGTAGTCGCCGTCGGCGATGGCCGAGTTGAAGGCGTTGCCGCCGGTGCTGGCGTACGCGCCGTCGAACATGCCGGTGAAGTCGTTGGTGAATCCGGCGGGCTTCTTGACGATGGTGATCAGGCTGTTGCGGTCGCCGCTGCCGCCGGGGTTCGCATAGCTCGGGGCGTAGCCGGGGTTGGTGTAGCGTTTGTTCGTGGAGTCATAGGCCGCGCCGGTCTTGAGCAGTTCGTCGGACTGGCACAGCCAGGCCCAGCCATTCGGCAGGCCGTGGCTGGCCTCGGCCGCGTTGACGCAGGCCTTGAGCGCGGCCAGGAGCGCCAGGTCGCCGCCGCCGGACAGGCGGGAGTCGTCGCCGGCGCACACGGTGCCGGCCGTGACGCCGACGTTCCTGGTCGCGGCGTCGCCCAGGCCCAGGCCGGCCCGGGCCAGGGCCGGATCGACGAAGGTGTCGTCGCACTTGCGGGCGTCGGCCAGGCGGGCGTCCGTGGCCTGCACGACGGTGCCGGCAGTGACGCCGCCGGACTCGGCCAGGAGCACCTTGCCCTTGAGCGTCGTCGAGGCGTCCGGGAGGCTGCCGGCGGCGATTTCCGAGGCGGCCTGCGCGGCCTGGACTGCGGCCGAGGCGCTGGCCCCGGCGCTGCCCGCGCTGACCGCGGCGGCCTCGGCGTGGCCCTGGGCGGCGATGCGCGCGGCCACGGCCCCGGACTCCGCCGTCTGCGCCGCGTCGCGGCTCGACGTGATGGTCTTCAGGAAGATCTCGGAGCCCAGGACGTCCTCGGACGGCGTGCTCACGGGATAGCGCACGGCGCGGTCGATCTGCTCCTGGAGGCTCTGGCAGATCATGGTCAGCAGGTCGAGCGCGCCCTCGTGGGTCTCGGCCGGGAAGGCCGAGTTCTCCACATAGTCCACCTCCTGGACAATGGCCGGCGCGCGCCAGATCACCAGCGCCTGGCCCGTGGCCGGCGGGGCGATCATGGTCAGCTGGCCGCCGGCGGACGCGCCCGCGCCGGAGAGGGTGTAGTGCGTGCCCAGGGCCAGCGACGTCTCCGTCCCGCCGGAAACCAGCAGGACGTTGATGTCCGCGTCGTGCACGAAGGGGAAGGGCAGCGGAAAGGCGCAGGTCACGCCGTTTCCCGCGAACGAGATTTTGGAGAGCTGCGTGGACAGGGTCATGGGAGGTCTCCTTTGCCGGGAGGCGGTTATTCGTTGAGCGCCATCACCGGCGCGAGGAGCAGCACAGTCATGGGCAGGGGCTGGTCCTGGACCAGCGTCAGCACGCCCTCCGGGCTCCAGCCCTGGGGGAAGCGCACGGTCTTGTCGCCGGTGAACAACGCCGGGGGGCCGTCCATGACGTCGGCGCTGGTGCGGTAGAGCAGGGGCTCCAGGCGCGTCCGGTCCGGGCCGACCTTGCCGCCCAGGGACCGGAACAGCCGGAGCGAAACCTCGAGGATGCGCTTGGTGCGCGTCTGGGCGCTGCCGCGCGCGCCGTTGAACTCCAGGCGCATGGGCGTGAGCACCGAGTCATAGCCCAGGCCCGCGTGCACCGTGGCGGCCGCCCGGTCCAGGCGGATGGAGCCGTCCGCGGCCACGGTTTGGTCGGGCAGCACCGCGCCGTCGGCCAGGATCTGCACCGTGCGCCCGGCCAGGTGCGACAGCCCCGCGAGTTCGCGCACGGGCGTTCCGGAATAGCTCAGCCCCGCGTCCACGAAGAAGGCCCCGGTGGTGTCCGTGGCCGTCTCGGAGAAGCCGGGCGCGAGCTTCTCCACGAAGCGCCGCGTCACGCTGCGGCCATCCACCACGGCGCTGCGGCGCACCACGAGCCAGAGATCGTCGCGGCAGGAGTTCTTGTCGAACACGGCGCACACGGCCTCCACCGCGCCGTCGGTGACGATGCGCGAGAAGGCGCACACCTCCTGGGCCGGCAGATAGGTCATGGCCAGCAGGACGCCGTCGGCGCGCACGGCGAAGAGCATGGGGTCTGGCTCCTGCACGTAGGCCAGCTGCGTCAGCCCCGGCTCGCCCAGGTGCGCGGAAAGCAGCGTCAGGTCCAGCGATGTGTAGGCGTCGGACTCCAGGCGGTAGGCCATCTCGCGGATCTTCTTGCCGGAGCGCTGCACGTAGAGCAGGGCCGCGCCGGCCTGGCAGGGCGGCAGGTCCGCCGCGCCGAAGGTGCCCTCGCGGTTGGCCTTGACGCCGGAGGGCGTGACCGGCGTGTTCAGCGAGCTGCCGGACACGGTCCACTCGCCGCTGGACGCGCCGATCCAGAGCTTGTCGCGCGGGGCCAGGAAGCAGATCCGGCCGCCGCGCTGGGCCGAGAGCGTGATCTCCAGGGCGTCGTCGTCCAGGGGGTCGTCGCCGGGATCGGCGGCGATGCGCTCGCCCACCTCGTGCTGCTCCCAGAACCCGCCGCGCAGCACGCCCGCGGCGTCGCGCACGGATTCGATCTCCGCGCTGCCGCTGGGGTTCGCGGCCAGGGTCATGCGCACGCCGGAGGTGGTGCTCGCCGTGACCTTGCGGCTGCCGATGTAGCGGTAGTAGCAGGGCGTGCCGTCCGGGAGCACGCCGGCCAGGGCGGTCTTCTTGGTGAAGGTGTCGCCGGCGAGCAGCTGCACCGTGTCCCCGGGCCGGCCGTCGGAAAGGGCGTCGCCGCTGCCGTCGGTGATCTCGAATTCGTCCCAGTCCTCCAGGGGCACCTCGCGGGTAATCAGACGGAAGTCCTCGTGGCTCGACGTGCGCGAGAACCACAGGGTAAACGGCTCGTCCGGCGTGGCCGCGAACACCAGCCGGTCCTCGTGCAGCGTGCACAGCGCCGGCCAGTTGCCGTCCTTCCAGGCCTCGGGCCGGTCGGTGAACTCCAGGAGCTCCAGGGCGAAGCCGCCGTCCTCGGTGCGCGAAAGCCGGCGCGGGGCGAAAGCGGGATGGCAGAGCACCAGCTCGTAGCGGTCCTGCACCCAGCGCAGGCCGTCCAGGTGCTCCTCCAGGTAGGGCGTGGCGATCTGCCGCAGGGCGCCCGCGGCGTCGAGCACGCGGCCGGTTCCGGCGAAGAAGCGCAGCACGCCCGCGCCGGATTCGTCCTGGGCGAACTCCAGCACCCAGCCGGTCCCCGTGGCGTCCTCATAGGGCACGAGCAGGGAACGGCCCGCGTGGCGCACGCAGTCGGCGACGTAGCGCATGCCGCTGCGCCGGGTCACGCCGCCGTGGGGATGCACCAGGAAGTTCTCCAGGGCCATGCAGCCGTTGAAATAGCGGGACAGATCCACGCGGCCGGCCAGGCGCGGCGAAAGCTCGCCGGCGGTGAAGTTGGTCAGGGTGACGGGCACAAGCGTCATGGCGGCCTCCTAATAACCGAAGCACCCGGGGTCCGTGTTTTGCTTGGGCACGGTCCCGGTCGGCACGGTGGTCGGATAGCGCGACTCCAGGGCGCGGCCGCCCATGCTGAGCAGGGAGGCCAAGCCCTGCGCGCTGTTGCGGCTGGACCGGCCGGAAAGCCGGATGCTGCGCGCCTGCTCCGCGCCGCTGTCCAGGATGTCCTGGGCCCGCTGGGAGGCGTCGCCGAGCACATCGTCCACCTTTTCGTCGTCGTCGTGCTCCAGGCCCTCCAGCGTCAGCAGCGGGCTGCCGGACAGGGTCAGGCCGGAATTGGCCGCGGCCACGCGGGCGCGGGCCTCCTTGTGCTGGGCGCTTTCGCGCAGATCGTCGGCCTTTTCGCGGGCCTCGCGCTGGGTCGCCGCGGCCCGGCGCTGGGCTTCGGCCTCCACGGCCTGGGCGCGGACCTCGGACGCATCGCCGGAATTCGATTTTGACATCGAATTCAGCATGTTCACGCCCTTCACCGCCAGGGGGACCACGGTGCTTACTCCTTCCATGCGAAAAACCTCCCGTAGAGCAGATGGGTTGATTGATCCGGGCCGTAGCCGGGGCAGCGGCCCTCCGGGCGCAACCCGAGAAACCGCGCGAAACGCACGGCCTGGGCGTCGTCCGCGCGGACGTGCGCCTGCAGCCGGTGGAAGCCCCGGGCGAAGAGCGCGTCCACGCGCTCCCGCGCCTGGCGGGCGAAGGCCACGCCCCAGCGCGGGGCGTCCGCGCCGGTCCAGCACCACAGTTCGCCCACGCCGTTCCAGAAGCGCACCGCGCCGCCGCAGACCAGCGGGCAGCCGGCGGCCATGAGCGTCCAGGCCGGACCGGCCGAGGCGTAGGACCGGGCCAGATCCGGCCGCGGATCCAGGCCGGCCAGGGCGGCCGCGGCGCTGGCCCGCAGGCCGAGGGCCGCCACATGGGCGGGTTCGAAGGGGACGAGGGTGACGAGTTGCGGCACGTGCGCTCCTTTGGCCGGGCTTCCGCCGGCATGGAGCGCAGTATAGCCCGGCATTCTGCGCCTGGACAAAACCAGCGGCAGTTTAGCCGGGAAAAGGACAAAAATTCCGTCTTGACAGGGCCTGGAATTCCACGGAATCACTTAAAATCGCGCCAGGAACGCAACGGCCGGTTCGGCCACAGACATTGCCGATTGGCTAAAGCGAGATGCCGTATTTTCCGCGCGACCGCCCAAACGCGAAGCGGCCCGGACCGCGCAGGGCGATCCGGGCCGCTTCGGGCCGGCGGGGACGAGACGCCTATTCCACGGACGTGCCGCCGAGAAGCTTCTCGCGGGTCTTCTTGGCCGCGTCCATGCTGGCGTAGGGGCCGACGAGCACGCGGTAGAACTTGCCCCGGCCGTCGAGCTTGGCCGCCACCACCTGCACCGGCAGGCCCCTCTTCTCCAGGTGCTGCGCCCGGCGTTCGGCCTTGTGGCGCGACTGGAAGGAGCTTTCCTGGATGGCGTAGGCCGCGCGGCCGCGGCGGTGCAGCAGGGGCATGGGATTGGCCGAGGCGGCGGGCCGGACTTCTTCCGCGGTCTGAGCGACGGCCGCCGGGGGCGTCTGGATGTTCCGGGCGGCTTCGACCTCGCGCACGGCCTCGCGGGCGATCTCGCGGGCGTCGCGCCCCGGCTCGCGCACGGGTTCGCGGACGAACTCGCGCGGGGCCGCCTGGGCCAGCACGGCCGGCAGGGCGCCGCGGCCCTTCTGCTCTTCGAGCATGGCCACGTACTGGCCTTCCCGGACGCGCTGGAAGGACATGTCGAGCAGGCGGGCGGTGGCGTAGGCGCGGGCCGCGGCGCTGCGCGCGCCGAGCACCACGGCGATGACGCGGGTTTCGCCGCGCTTGGCCGTGACCACGTTGTTGTAGCCCGAGGCCTGCACGAAGCCGGTCTTCAGCCCGTCCACGCCGTCATAGGAGGTGAGCAGGCGGTTGGCGTTGTGGTGGTTGTGGTTGTTGTGGACGTAGGTGGTCATGGAGTGGAAGGTCAGCGCCTGCGGGAAGCGGCGCAGATAGCTGGTGGAAAGCCGCAGCATGTCGCGCGCGGAGGTCAGCTGGCCCTCGGCCGGCAGGCCGTTGGGATTCTTGAACACGGTCTCGGTCATGCCGAGTTCGCGGGCCTTGGAGTTCATGGCCGCCACGAAGGGGCCGATGTCGCCGGTGCCGGTGAGGTGCTGGGCCAGGGCCACGCAGGCGTCGTTGCCGCTGGCCACGGCGATGCCCTTCATGATCTCGCGCACGATGACGCGCTCGCCGGGCCTGATGTTCATGCGCGAGCCGCCCTCGGCCGCGGCGATGGGGGACACGAGCACGGTGTCGGTAAGGGACAGGCGGTGCTCCTGCATGGCCTCGAAGGCCAGGTACAGCGTCAGGATCTTCGTGAGGGAGGCGGGCGGGATCTGCTGGTCGGGATTCTGCTCGTAGAGGATGCGGCCGGTGTTCATGTCCAGGGAGATGGCGCTTTTGGCGCCGATGGCGCCCTGTACCGCGCGCGCATGACGGGCCGCCTCCACGGGTCGGGCCGCCAGCATGATCAGGAGCATGGTGAGAAAGAGGATTCTGCTTTTTTCGCGCATGGCTATCCACGGGGTTTGAGGTTCGGCCGGGCAGGCCGGAAGACCTCCGTGCCCGTCCAGCATAGCGCAGCCGCAGTCGGCCTGCAAGGCCGTTGGGGACGGCGCGCCCCTGGAGCCCTGGCGCCGCAAGGACGCCCGGAATTGTTATAGTGATTCTTTAAGAAAACTCTAGGCATTTTTCCGATGGCAAGTCAAGCCCTGCAGGCGACTTTTTCGTAGCCGGACCGGCAAACGCCCGCGGTGCGCGCCTGGACAAAACCGGTCCGGGATGTTATCTATGCGCCTTCCGTTTTCAATAACCTTTTCCTATGGTCTAAGGAACGCACGATGTTTTCCTGTCCCCCTTTGCCCTGGCCGCCGCGCGTGCTCATCGTCGAAGACGAACGCATCATCGCCCTGGCCACCAGCGCCAACCTCAAGCGCATGGGCTGCGAGGTGATCGGAACCGCCGCCACCGGCGAGCAGGCCGTCGAATACGCGGTCAACAAGCGGCCGGACGTGGTGCTCATGGACATCATGCTCGAAGGCGCCATGGACGGCATCGAGGCCGCCACGCGCATCCGCGAGCGCCACCCGGACATGTCGATCATCTACTGCACGGCCTACACCGACCCCGGCACGCGGGTCCTGGCCGCCAAGACCAAGCCCAAGGCGTTCATGGGCAAGCCCCTGGACTACACCGCCCTCAAGGATCTCATCGACGGCCTGCAATGAACGCGTCCCTGTTCGCGCGAGTTTTGCCGTCGGCCCTGCTGGGTCTGGCGTTGTTGTGCGCGCCGGCGCTGGCCAGCGGCGTCCGCCCCTTTTTCGCGCCCAACGCCACGGCCAACGCGACGGAGAACGCCACCGCGAAGGTCATCCCCGACGACGCGGCCGCCCTGGCCCAGTATCAGACCCTGCGCGAGTATTTCGAGCGCAACGTCACCCTGGACGACCGCCTGCCGCAGGTCTTCTCGCGCCGCGTGCGCGACGAGGAGACCCAGGCCTTCCTGATCATGCGCGAGGCCGTCTCCCGCCGGGGCCAGCTGGAGCGCTTCCGCGCCGCGCACGTGGACCTCTCCGGCCTGGTCTTCACCCGCGTCACGGCCGATCCCGACCTGGCGCGCATCCGCGTCACCGGCAGCTACAGCTTCAGCGTGCCGCCGGTGCTGGAGCGGATTGACGAAGACGCGCTGTTCGTGCTCCTGCCCGAAATGGGCCAGTGGAAAATCTTCGAGCGCCGTCCCGGTTGGCGTCCGTAGATCGTCCGCGGCCCCGTCCCTTTCCCGAGTCCCCTTCACATGATGCACAAGCAAACGGAAACAGTCATGTCCGCCCACGCCACCAACGGCGCCGCCGCCAGGACCGACGACGGCTTCGGCTTCCGCCTCTGGAGCTTCGAGTTCAGCTCCCTGTGCGCCATCAACGTGCTGGCCTTCTGCAACCTGGCCATCTTCTACGGGTTCTACAGCTACCTCGCCGAAATCGGCATCCCGCCGCACTGGCGCGGCCCGCTGCTCGCGCTGGGACCGTTCACCTCGCTGCTCGCGCGGCCGTTCCTGGGCCGCTTCCTCACCCTGGGCAACGGCGTGGGCTTCATGCGCCTCGGGCTCTGCCTGGCCACGGCCGCGCTGCTGAGCTATCCCTTCGCCACGTCCATCCCGGCCCTGGTGGTGGTCCGCGTGCTGCACGGCGCGGGCTACGTCACCCTGGTGGGCGGGCTCATGGGCATCCTCACCGTCTTCCTCCCGCGGGAAAAGAGCGCCCAGGGCTTCGGCATCTATTCCATCACCATGCTGGTGCCCAATGCGCTCATGCCGCCCTTCGTGGAATTCCTCCTGCCCCACCTCCCGGGGCCGGGAGTGGTCTACGCCGTGGCGGCCCCGCTCATGCTGCCGGCGTTTCTCCTGCTCATTCCGCTGGGCCGCAAGACGCGCGCCCTGGCCGCCAAACTGCCGCAGGCGGAGGGCCAGCGCCCGGACTGGACCGAGGTGCGCCAGGGCCTCGCCGCGCCGGGGGTTTTGGCGCTCGTGGCGACCAACCTGTTCTTCCTGGTCGCCTTCTCGCTGGTGTTCTTCTTCATGCGCGACTTCGCCGCCAGCATCGGCGCGGGCAACCCCGGCGTGTTCTTCACCATCGTCAACCTGTCGATCATCGCGGTGCGCCTGCTCTTCGGCGAGGCCCTCAACCACGTCAACCAGGGTCGCGTGCTGTTCCTGGCCTTCGTGGGCCTGGCGCTGCTGGTGCCGTTGTTCGGCCTAGCCGGCGGCCCGGCGCTCCTCTGGGTCATGGCCGTGGGCTACGGCACGGGCATCGCCCTGACCATGCCGCTGATCAACGCCGGCATGCTGACCATCTCGCCGCCGCGGCTGCGCGCCTTCAACGCCAACCTGCTCATGCTGGCCGTGGACGCCGGCTTCCTCCTCGGCCCGATCCTCGGCGGCGCGCTGACGGCGACGCTCTGGACCCGGTCCGAACTGTTCGTCCTGGCCGGAGCCTTCCTGGCCCTGGCCGCGGGCTGCGTGCTGCCGGCCATCCGGCTCATGCGCCGGCCCCGGCTGATGACCTGAGCCCGGCTTTCCGCGCTGGACAGAGCCCCGGCCACACGATACAGGACGAACATGCTGAAACGCTTGGCGATCATCCTGCCCTTCGCGGCCCTGGCCCTGGCCCTCTGCGCCGCAGCAGCAGCGGCCGAGGGGCTGAAGAAAGCCGCGCTGGCGCTGCAATGGCAGCCGCAGGCCCAGTTCGCGGGCTTCTACGTGGCCCAGGCCAAGGGCTTCTACCGCGAGGCCGGCGTGGACATGACGATCATCCCCGGCGGACCGGACAGCGTGGCCTCGCGCCTGCTGACCTCGGGCCGGGCCCAGTTCGCCACCATGTTCCTGGCCACGGGCATCGAACGCCGGGCCGAGGGCATGCCCATCGTCAACCTGGCCCAGCTGGTGCAGCACTCCGCGCTCATGCTCGTGGCCCGCGCCGACGCCGGCATCAGCACGCCCCGGGACCTCGACGGCCGGCGCGTGGGCCTCTGGGACAACGAGTTCGGCCTCCAGCCGCGCGCCCTGTTCAAACGCCTGGGCATCCATCCGAAGATCGTCCCCCAGTCGAACACCCTGAACCTCTTCCTCATGCGCGGCGTGGATGCGGTCTCGGGCATGTGGTACAACGAATACCACCTGCTGCTGGCCTCCGGGCTCAACCCCGACGAAATGACCGTATTCTTCTACCGCGACCTGGACCTGAACTTTCCCGAGGACGGCGTCTACACCATGGAATCCACGCTGGAAAACGATCCGGAGCTGTGCCGCGCCGTGGTCGCGGCAAGCCTGCGCGGCTGGGAATACGCCTTCGCCCATCCGGAAGAGGCCCTCGCCCTGGTGCTCAAAACCATGCACGCCGCCCACCTGCCCACCAACCTCGCGCACCAGCGCTTCATGCTCGCGCGCATGCGCGACGTGATCCTCGGCCGCCCCGGCGACCCCCCGCGCACCCTGGGACGGCTCGCCCCCGGCGACTACGCCCGCGTGGCCCAGACCCTCGACGAACTCGGGCTGATCAAGGAACGGCCGCAGCTGGCCGTGTTCGCACGGAGCCCGCTGCAATGAGCCGCCTCGAAAAACTCACGCAGGGCCTGGCCTTCCGCCTCTCGGCCTGGACCCTCACCGCCGCCGGCCTGGTCTTCGTGCTCATGAGCGCGGCCACCTACCTCATGGCCCGCGAGGCGCTGCTCAAAAACGCCGAGGCCAACGCCCGCACCCTCGCCCAGGCCATCGTCATGCGCATCGAGGCCCGGCTCGCGCCCATCAGCCGCGTGCCCCAGGGCGTGGCCTATGAGCTGGAGGACGGCGAACTCTCGGGCGAGCCGGCCATCTTCAAGCGGCAGCGCCGCGTCCTGGCCGACAACGAGGAAATCTTCGGCATGGCCGTGGCCTTCGAGCCCGACGGCAGCGGCGACCAGCAATACGCGCCCTACACCTTCCGCTCGCCCCTGGGGCCCAAGACCACGCACCTGGGCGGCCCCGGCTACCGCTACCACAACATGGACTGGTACCAGATCCCGCGGGAGCTGGGCCGCATGGTCTGGAGCGAGCCGTACTTCGACGAGGGCGGCGGCGGCGTGCTCATGGCCACCTGCTCCGTGCCGTTCTTCACCGGCGGCGACGCCAACGGCACCCTGCGCCACGGCGAGGACCGCCGCGTGGCCGGCGTGGTCACGGCCGACGTCTCCCTGGAATGGCTGACGCGCCTGGTGGCCTCGGTGCGCGTGCTGGACACGGGCTACGCCTCGCTCATCAGCCGGAACGGCACCTACCTGACGCATCCGAAATCGGGCGTGGCCTTCAATGAGACCATCTTCAGCCGCGCCGAGGAACACGACGACGCGCGCCTGCGCGAAATCGGCCGGGACATGCTGCGCGGCGGCTCGCGCTTCATCCCCTACACCAGCCGGCACACCGGCAAGCCGGGCTTTCTGACCTACATGCCCCTGCCGACCATGGGCTGGTCCCTGGCGGTCTTCTCCCCGCGCGACGAACTGCTGGCCGACGTGCAGCGCCAGGCCCTGGTGACCGCGGCCCTGGGCGGCGGCGGGTTCCTGCTCCTGGCCGCGCTCATCGGACTGCTCGCCCGCACGGTGACGCGCCCCCTGGGCCGCCTGGCCGCGGCCGCGTGCGAGGTGGCCGGCGGCAACCTGGAGGCCCGGCTGCCCGAAACCGCCTCCCGCGACGAGGTGGGCGAGCTGACCGCAAGTTTCGCCCACATGCAGACCTCCCTGCGCGACTACATCCGCGATCTGACCCAGGCCACGGCCAGCCGCGAACGCATGGAAAGCGAGCTGCGCATCGCCCACGACATCCAGATGGGCATCCTGCCCAAGCTCTTCCCGCCCCTGCCGGACCGCCACGAGATCGACCTCTACGCCAGCCTCTCCCCGGCCCGCGAGGTCGGCGGCGACTTCTACGACTTCTTCCCCGTCGGCCGCGACCAGTTCTGCTTCCTCGTGGGCGACGTCTCGGGCAAGGGCGTGCCCGCGGCCTTCTACATGGCCGTGGCCAAGACCCTGCTCAAGAGCGTGGCCGAAAGCGCCGCCGGCGCGGGCCAGCGCCGCACGGACGATCGCGGCGGCGAAAGGGCCGTTGCCGCGGCCGAGACTGCGGCCGCGGCCCCCCCGCGGCGCGGACCGGAACCCGCCCGCATCCTCGGCCGCGTCAATGACGACCTGGCCAAGGACAACGACTCCTGCATGTTCGTGACCATCTTCTGCGCCGTGCTGGACATGAACACCGGCGAGCTGCGCTTCGCCTCGGCCGGACACAATCCGCCGCTGATCCTGCGGCGCGGCGCGGCCCCGGAATACCTGCCCGCCCCCGGCGACCCCGTGGCTGGGGCCCTGCCCGGCGTGACGTACACCTCCGGCGCCCTGACCCTCGCCTCCGGCGACGCCATTCTGCTCTACACCGACGGCGTCACCGAGGCCATGAACCCCGCCCAGGAGCTGCTGGGCGAGCCGCGGCTCCTGGAGCTGGCCGCCGGAGCGGACGGGCTCGACGCGCGCGGCCTGTGCGAACGTCTGGCCGAAGGCGTCCAGGCCTTCGCCGCCGGTGCGGACCAGTCCGACGACATCACCCTGCTCGTGCTGCGCTTCCGTGGCGCGGACGGGACAACCCCAGACGACACCCCCGCGGCCTGACGCCGCGGACCAAGGAGGCCACATGGAGTTCACCAACGAAAAATGCGGCGCGTTCCTCGTGCTGGTCATCAGCGGACGCATGGACACCCTGACCGCCCGCGAGTTCGACGCCGAGGCCGACAAATGGATCAAGGCCGGCGAAAAACGCCTCGTGCTCGACCTTGCGCAGCTCGCCTACATCAGCAGCGCGGGCTTGCGGAGCATCCTGGCCGCGGCCAAGCAGCTCAAGGCCGTCGGCGGCGACCTGGCCTTCTGCGGCCTGTCCGGCCTCGTGGCCGAGGTCTTCACCGTGTCCGGCTTCGCCAAGCTCCTGCCGGTCTTCGCCACGCGCGAAGAGGCCCTGGCGCGGGCCTAGGACGGACGCCATGAGCGCAACCGGCCGCACCCTGCGCCTGCCGGCGAGCCTGGAGAACCTGGAGAAATTCCGGGAGTTCGCCCTCGCCGAGGCCCACAGCGCCGGCCTCTCCGACACGGCCACGGGCCGCCTGGAGCTCGTGCTCGAGGAGGTGCTGGTCAACATCGTGAACTACGCCTACGCCAAGCCCGTCGCACCCGGCCAGGAAGGGCCCGACGGCGCGCGCATGGAGATCGAGTGCGCCCAGGAGGGACCGGGCAGGGTCCGCTTCGCCATCCGCGACTGGGGCCCGGCCTTCGACCCGCTGGCGCCGGAGGCCCCCGGCCTGGAGGCCAACCGCGAGGCCGACCTCGACGACCGCGCCCCCGGCGGCCTGGGCCTCCTGCTCCTGCGCACCCTCTCCGACGCCGAGTACCGCCGCGAGGCCGGGGCCAACGTGCTCACCCTGCGCTTCGGCGACGAAACGCCCCGCGCATAACGCCGCGCCACGGCTCGACGCCGGCGGCTTTTGCGATCATGCTCCGCAGGCCAGGGGGCTGCGCGCCCCCTGGGCCCTCCGCCAAAGGGTCTACGACCCTCTGGACTCCCGATATCAAGCGTCAGCGCGCGACGAACGCCACGAACAAAACGCGAACACGCGGGACCATACCCACCCCCCTGAAAAGGGGCGCAGGGGTGCAGGGGGCGCGCAGCCCCTTGCCCGCCGGAGGCGTTTCCCCAAGCCACGGCCTTTTCCACGCCCCCGACGCTTGCCCCGTGGCCAAGCGCAGCGCGCGACGAACGCCACGAACAAAACGCGAAAGGGCGGGACCTTACTCACCCCCCTGAAAGGGGGCGCAGGGATGCAGGGGGCGCGCAGCCCCTTGCCCGCCGGAGGCGTTCCCCCTAGGCCGCGGCCTTTTCCGCGGCCTTGCGCGCGCGGGCGGGCCGTCTGCGCCGGGCGACCCAGAGGCGGAGGCGTTCCAGGTAGAGGTAGACGACGGGGGTGGTGTAGAGGGTCATGGCCTGGCTGAAGAGCAGGCCGCCGATGATGGCGATGCCCAGGGGCCGGCGCAGCTCCGAGCCCACGCCGTGGCCCAGGGCCAGGGGCACCGCGCCCAGGAGGGCGGCCATGGTGGTCATCATGATCGGCCGGAAGCGCAGCAGGCAGGCCTTGGTGATGGCTTCCTCGGGGGAGAGCCTGTCGCGCCGTTCGGCCACGATGGCGAAGTCGACCATCATGATGCCGTTCTTTTTGACGATGCCGATGAGCAGGATGATGCCGATGATGGCGATGACGGAGAGGTCGGTGCGCGTGAAGAGGAGGGCGAGCACCGCGCCGACGCCGGCCGAGGGCAGGGTGGACAGGATGGTCACGGGGTGGACGAGGCTTTCGTAGAGCACGCCGAGGACGATGTAGACCGAGACGAGGGCGGCGAGGATGAGCAGGGGCTGGTTCTTGAGCGAGGCCTGGAAGGCCTGGGCGGTGCCCTTGAAGTTGCCGCTGATGCTGGCGGGCAGACCGATTTCGCGGGCGGCGTTCTCGGTGGCCTGCACGGCGTCGCCCAGGGCCGAGCCCGGCGAGAGGTTGAAGGAGATGGTGACGGCCGGGAACTGGCCCTGGTGATTGACGGCCAGGGCGGAGGTCTTCTGCTCGTGGGTGGTGAAGACGCTCAAGGGGGCCTGACCGCCGCCGGTGACGGGCACGAAGATGTCGCGCAGGCCGTCGGGACCGAGGAGGTGTCCGGGCTCGGCCTCCATGATCACGTGGTACTGGTTGAGGGAGGCGTAGGTGATGGCCACCTGGCGCTGGCCGAAGGCGTCGTAGAGGATGTTGTCGATGAGCTGCGGCGAGACGCCCAGGCGCGCGGCGGTGCGGCGGTCGATGCGCAGGTTGGACATGAGCCCCTTGTCCAGCTGGTCGCTGTTGACGTCCACGAGCTGCTTGATGCCGCGCATCTTGGCCAGCAGCCGCGGGGCCCAGAGGTTCAGGTCGTTCACGCTCTCGCCCTGGAGGGTGAACTGATAGAGGGCGCTGGAGCCGCGGCCGCCCACGCGCAGCTCCTGGACCATCTGCAGGAAGGTGGGCGCGCCGGGCACCTTGGCCAGCTTTTTGCGCAGGCGCATCATGACCTCTTCGCCGTTGATGCCGCGCTTTGCGAAGGGGGCCAGGGTGATGAACAGCCGGGCGCTGTTGGCGGTGGCGCCGCCGCCGCCGGAGCCGCCGACGAAGCCGGTGACGTGCTCCACGTCCGGGTCCGACTTGATGATCGCCATGACGGTCTTGAGCTTTTCGCGCATGACGCCGAAGGACACGTCCTGCGAGCCCTGGATGTTGCCGGCCAGGCGTCCGGTGTCCTGCTGCGGGAAGAAGCCCTTGGGGATGATCACGTAGAGGACCACGCTGAGGGCGAGCATGGCCACGGCGGCGAGCAGGGTGACGCGCTTGTGCCGGAGGGCCACGGCCAGCGTTTCGGCGTAGAACCGCTGCACCCCGTCGAAGGCGGCCTCCAGGGCCCGGGCGAAGCGCCCGGTGCGCTCCTGGCCGGGCGGCCGCAGCAGGTGCGCGCACATCATCGGCGTGGCGGTGAGCGAGAGCAGCATGGACACGAAGATGGCCGCGGAGAGCGTCACGGCGAATTCGCGGAACAGCCGGCCGACCATGCCGCCCATGAGCAGGATGGGCAGGAACACGGCCACCAGCGAGAGGCTCATGGAGACCACGGTGAAGGAGATCTCCCGCGCCCCGGCGAAGGCCGCCTGGCGGGGCTGCATGCCGCCCTCGATGTGCCGGGTGACGTTCTCCAGCACGACGATGGCGTCGTCGACCACGAAGCCCGTGGCGATGGTCAGGGCCATGAGCGAAAGGTTGTCCAGGGAGTAGCCGAACAGGTACATGACGGCGAAGGTGCCGACCAGGGAGACCACGGTGGCCACGCCGGGGATGATCGTGGCGCGGAAGGTGCGCAGGAACAGGAAGACCACCAGGATCACCAACGCGCAGGAAAGGATCAGGCTCAGCTCCACGTCGTGGAGGGAGCCGCGGATGGGCGGCGTGCGGTCGACCACGGGCGTGAGCTTGGCCCCGCCGGGCAGCGAGGCCTCCAGCCGCGGCAGCAGCGCGCGCACGTTGTCCACGGTCTCGATGATGTTGGCCCCGGGCTGGCGGAAAACCACCAGGGATACGGCTGGGTTGCCGTCCACGAAGCCGGTCTGCCGGACGTCCTCCACGCTCTCCGCCACCGTGGCCACGTCGGCCAGGCGCACGGCGGCGCCGGAGCGGTAGGTCAGGACGAGGGGCTCATACGCCGCGGCCACGGGCTTGAGCTGATCGTTGGTCTGCACCTCCCAGGCCTGCTCGCCGCGGCTCACCTGGCCCTTGGGCCGGTTGACGTGGGTCTTGGCCAAAACCCCGCGCACGTCCTCCAGGCTCAGGCCGTAGCGGCTCACCGCCGCGGGGTTGAGCTCCACGCGCACGGCCGGCAGCGACCCGCCGCCCACGAACACCTGGCCCACGCCGTCCACCTGGGCGATCTTCTGCTGGAGCACCGTGGAGGCCAGATCATAGAGCTTCTGGCGTTCGTGCCGGTCTGAGGTGAGGGCCAGGATGAGGACCGGCGCGTCGGCCGGGTTGACCTTGCGGTAGGTCGGGTTGGAGGGCATGTTCGAGGGCAGGAAGCCCCGCGCCGCGTTGATGGCGGCCTGCACGTCCCGCGCCGCGCCGTTGATGTCGCGGTCCAGGTCGAACTGAAGCGTGATGCTCGTGGTGCCGCGGTAGCTCGTGCTGGTCATCTCGCTGACGCCGGCGATGCGCCCGAACTGGCGCTCCAGGGGCGCGGCCACGCTGGTGGCCATGGTCTCCGGGTCCGCGCCGGGCAGCGAGGCCGAAACGCTGATGGTCGGAAAGTCCACCTGCGGCAGGGGCGAGACCGGCAGCATCCGAAAGGCGATGGCCCCGGCCAGGGCGATGGCCAGGGTCAGCAGCGTGGTGGCCACGGGCCGCCGGATGAACGGCGCGGAAAGGCTCATGCGCCGCCCCCGCCGTCCGGCCCGCCGCCGGGGGCAACGTCTTCCCCGGCCGGTTCGCCGGGCAGGATCGCGCCGGCCGCGCCGTGGCCCAGCACCCGGCGCGAAAGCCGGTCGAAGGCCAGGTAGATCACCGGCGTGGTGTACAGCGTTAGCACCTGGCTGATGACCAGGCCGCCGATGATCGAGACGCCCAGCGGCCGGCGCAGCTCCGAGCCCACGCCGGTGCCCAGGGCCATGGGCAGCGCGCCCAGGAGCGCGGCCATGGTGGTCATCATGATCGGCCGGAAGCGCAGCAGGCTGGCCTTGTAGATGGCCTCCTCCGGCGGCAGGCCCTGCTCGCGCTCGGCCTCCAGGGCGAAGTCCACCATCATGATGCCGTTCTTCTTGACGATGCCGATGAGCAGAATGATGCCGATGACCGCGATGACCGTCAGCTCCATGCGGCAGGCCATGAGCGCCAGCACCGCGCCCACGCCGGCCGAGGGCAGGGTGGACAGGATGGTCACGGGATGGATGTAGCTCTCGTACATGACGCCGAGGACGATGTAGACCGTGATCAGCGCGGCCAGGATCAGCAGGGGCTGGCTGGACAGGGAGGACATGAAGGCCTGGGCCGTGCCCTGGAACTCGCCCTGGGTGCTGGCCGGGAGCCCGACCTCGGCCGCGGCCTGGTGCACGGCCGTCACGGCATGGCCCAGGGCCACGCCGGGCGCGAGGTTGAACGAGGCCGTCACCGCCGGGAACTGGCCCTGGCGGGAGATCACCAGCGGGCCCACGGTCTCGCTGACCCGGGCGATGGACGTCAGCGGCACGCTCGTGCCGGCGGTGCTCTTGAGGTACACGGAGTCCAGGGCCGCCGGGCCGGCGGTCATGCTCTCCGGCGCCACGAGCACCACGCGGTACTGGTTGAGTTCGGTGAAGATGGTGGACACGAAGCGCTGGCCGAAGGCGTCGTACAGGGCGTTGTCCACGTCCAGCGGGGTGAGCCCCAGGCGTGCGGCCGTGGCCCGGTCGATGTCCACCTGCACGCGCAGCCCCTTGTCCTGCTGGTCGCTGGAGACGTCCAGCAGCTCCGGCCGGGCGCGCAGGGCCTCCACGAAGCGCGGGGCCGCCTCCGAAAGCACCGCCGGATCCGGGTCGTCCAGGGTGTACTGGTACTGGGTGCGGCTCATGCGGGCGTCCACGGTGAGGTCCTGGGCCGGCTGCATGAACAGGGTGATGCCGAAGCCGCCCTCCAGCTTCGGGGCCAGGCGGCGGATGACCTCGGTGGCGCTTTCGCTGCGCTCGGACAGGGGCTTGAGGGTGATCTGGATGCGGCCGCTGTTCAGGGTCACGTTGGTGCCGTCGATGCCGATGAACGAGGACAGGCTCTCCACGGCCGGGTCGCGCAGGATCTCCCGGGCCAGGGCCTGCTGGCGCTCGCTCATGGCCGGGAAGGACACCGACTGCGGGGCCTCGGAGACGCCGAGGATCAGCCCCGTGTCCTGCACCGGGAAAAAGCCCTTGGGGATGTAAACGTACAGGACCACCGTGAGGACCAGGGTGCCCACGGCCACGCCGAGGGTCAGGGTCTGGTGGCGCAGGACCACGGCCAGGGTCCGGCCGTAGGCCTCGACCATCCGGTCGAAGCGGCGCTGCACCCAGGCGGCCAGGCCGCGCTGCGGCAGCTTGTCCTTGGGCACGTGCTTCAGCAGCCGCGCGCACATCATCGGCGTCAGCGTCAGGGAGACCACGGCCGAAAGCAGGATGGTCACGCCCAGGGTGATGGCGAACTCGCGGAACAGCCGGCCCACCACGTCGCCCATGAACAGCAGCGGGATGAGCACCGCAATGAGCGAGATCGTGAGGGAGAGGATGGTGAAGCCGATCTGCTTGGCGCCCTTGAGCGCCGCGATGAAGGGCGTTTCGCCCTCCTCCACGTAGCGCGAGACGTTCTCGATCATCACGATGGCGTCGTCGACCACGAAACCGGTGGAGATGGTCAGAGCCATGAGCGACAGGTTGTTCAGGCTGAAGCCCGCCAGGTACATGACCCCGAAGGTGCCGATGAGCGACACCGGCACGGCCACGCTGGGAATGGCCGTGGCCGGCAGGTTGCGCAGGAAGAGATAGATCACGAGCACCACCAGGGCCACGGCGAGCATCAGTTCGTGCTGCACGTCGCGTACGCTGGCGCGGATGGTGGTGGTGCGGTCGGAAAGGATGGAGACCTTCACCGCCGCCGGCAGCGAGGCCTGGAGCTGGGGCAGCAGGCGCTTGATGCGGTCCACCACCTCGATGACGTTGGCCCCGGGCTGGCGCTGGATGTTCAGGATGATCGCCGGGTCGGTGTTCATCCAGGCGGCCTGGCGCACGTCCTCGGGCCCGTCCTCGACCTCGGCCACCTCGGCGAGCAGCACCGGGGCGCTGTTCTTCCAGCCCACCACGAGGGCGCGGTAGTCGGCGGCGGAATAGAGCTGGTCGTTGGCCCCGATGATCGCGGCCTGCCGGGGCCCGTCGAAGCCGCCCTTGGCCTGGTCCACGTTGGCGTTGGAGATGGCGGTGCGCAGGTCCTCCATGGTCATGCCCAGTGCGGCCAGGGCGCGCGGGTTGGCGTGGACGCGCACGGCCGGCCGCTGCCCGCCGCTGATGCTCACCAGGCCCACGCCGGGCAGCTGGGAGATCTTCTGGGCCAGGCGCGTGTCGGCCAGGTCCTGCACCTTGTACAGGGGCAGCTCCCTGGAGGTCAGGGCCAGGGTCAGGATGGGCGCGTCGGCCGGGTTGACCTTGCTGTACACCGGCGGATTGGGCAGGTCCTTGGGCAGGTAGGAATAGGCGGAGTTGATGGCCGCCTGGACCTGCTGCTCGGCCACGTCCAGGGTGATGGCCAGGGAGAACTGCAGGGTCACGATGGAGCAGCCGCCGGAGCTGGTGGAGGTCATCTGCGAAAGGCCGGGCATCTGGCCGAACTGGCGCTCCAGGGGCGCGGTGACGCTGGTGGCCATGACGTCCGGGCTCGCGCCGGGATAAAAGGTGCGCACCTGGATGGTGGGATAGTCCACCTGCGGCAACGCCGCCACGGGCAGCTGTTTGTAGGCCACCAGCCCGGCGAGGACGATGGCCACCATCAGCAGGGCGGTGGCCACGGGCCGCCGGATGAACGGCTCGCAGATGTTCATGGCTTGGCCTTGACCCCGCCCTCGCCCGGTTGCTGCGCCGCCGGGGGCGACGCGTGGACCGCGCGCCGGACTGCGTCGCCGGACGCGGCCGCCCGGCCCTTGGCGGATTCGGCCCCGGGCGCTTCCGCCCTGGCCGGAGCGGCGGCGTGCGCCAGAGCTTGTGCAGCCGGCTGTGCAGGGGCTTGTGCAGCAGGTTGTGCAGGATTCTGCGCGGTGGCGTTGTGCCCCGCGCCGCCGCCGGCCTTGCCGCCCGCGCCCTTGCCGCCGGGCCCGCCGGACTGGCGCACCTCCACGGCGGAGCCGTCGCGCAGGCGCTCGGCCCCTTCCACCACGACCTTCTCGCCGGCGGAAAGCCCGTTGAGAACGACGCTGCGGCCGTCGCCGGCCTCGCCCACGCCCACCGGCCGGGTCTTGACCGTGTTGTCGGCCCCGACCACGAACACGTATGAGCCCTGCTGGCCGCGCTGCACGGCCGCGGCGGGGATGACCACCGCGCCCTTGAGCACCTCCAGAAGCAGCTTGGCGTTGACGAACTGGTTGGGATAGAGCTCGCCGTCGGCGTTGGCGAAGGCGGCCTTGAGCCGCACGGTGCCGGTGGTGTTGTCGATCTGGTTGTCCAGGCTGGCCAGCTCGCCCTCGGCGAGTTTGCGCGCCTGCTCGCGGTCGTAGGCGTCCACGCGGAGCTTCGCGCCCTCGCGCAGCTTGGCCAAAACCCGCGGCAGCTGGTCCTCGGGCAGGGTGAACAGCACGGTGATCGGCGAAAGCTGGTTGACCACGAGGAGGCCCGTGGAGTCGCTGGAGCGGACCATGTTGCCCGGGTCCACCTGGCGCAGGCCCACCCGGCCGGAGACCGGAGCGGTGATGCGGCAGTAGGTGATTTGCAGCCGGGCGGCATCGGCCTGGGCCTTGTCCGTGATGACCGCGCCCTCGTACTGCTTGACCAGGGCGAGCTGGGTGTCGAGCTGTTGACGCGCGATGGCCCCCTGCTTGATCAGATCGTCATAGCGCTTGAGGTCGAGGCGGGAGTTGTCCAGCAGGGCCTGATCGCGCCGGAGCTGGCCCTCGGCCTGGGCCAGCTGGACCTGGAAGGGCCGCGGATCGATGACCAGCAGGAGCTGGCCGGCCTTGACCATCTGGCCCTCGCGGAAGAGCACCTGCATGAGCTGGCCATCGACGCGGCTCTTGACCGTCACGGAATTCAGCGGCGTCACGGTGCCCAGGCCGGTGAGGAAGACCTCCACGTCCTGGACCGTCGCCTCGGCCACGGCCACGGGCATGGCGCGGACCTGCTTGGCGTCCTTCCGCTTGCCGCCCGCGCCGGCGGAAAACTGCCACCAGGCCCAACCGGCGAGGGCCAGACAAATCACGACGACAAGCGGCAGAATGCGCTTCAGCCGGGGCTTTTCGGGAGCTTGATCGCTCATGTCGGGGTCCTGTTTGCGGCGGCGCGGCCGTTTTCCGGCCGGCTGCGCGCCGGTTTTTCCTGCATTCCGGGAGGATTTCCCGTGTTTAAAGCAATAAACATGCCTGCGCGCACAGGTCAGGTTTGCCGCCCGTCCGTATGGCGACAGCGTGCGCGGCGCGGCCGAATTGCTTTCGCGGAGAAAGCAATAATCCCGTCCTGCCGGATGGGACAAGCGCTATTTCTTGGCCATCCGCCGATAGACGCCAACGGGAGCCGCTCTATGTTATTGCATAATATTTGAATATTATTGCAGTTAAATTATTCTCGGCGACAGCCACGCCAGACGCTTCCCTCCGCAGGCTCTTCGCGGTAAAAGGAATCGGCAAATTTCGCCGGTGCAAAAAGTTGCCAACCGAAAGTTTTCCCCGGAGGCCCCACCGTGCCCATCAACGCCAAGCGCTGCGCCCAGCGCCTTCTCGCCGTGGCCCCGGCGCTCATGCAGATCCTGCGCGCGGAGATGCGCGCCGGACGCCGCCCGGATCTGACCGTGCCGCAGTTCCGCATGCTCGTGTTCTTCCAGATCCATCCCGGCGCGCCCCTGACCGGCGCGGCCGAGCACCTCGGCCTGAGCCTGCCCGCCGCGTCCAAGCTGGCCGTGGGCATGACCGCGCGCGGCCTGCTGGCCCGCGAGACCAGCGCCGAGGACCGCCGGCGCATGGCCGTCACCGTCACCCCGGACGGGCTCCGCTGCCTCTCCGCCGCGCGCGAGGCCGCCGTGGCCGTGTTCACCGAGCGCCTGGAGCGGCTTTCCCCGACGGAGCGGGACGTGCTGTTCGCCATGCTCGGCGCGCTGCAAACGGTCTTCGAGATCCCCGGCGAGGCGCAGGTCGGCGTCTCCGGCGGGTTGCCGCGCAGCCCCCTGGCCTGAGAGAATCAGGCAAATAATGGGCAGGATCGTATCTCCCGCTCCCCACTCCGCCGCCCTATGATCACTGGGAAAACGGTCCGGGAACCGGCGCCCTGACGCGGGCGGCGGGAACCGGCCGGCGGTTTCCGGCCACTAGCCGCCCCCAAACGGCGGCCGCACCAACAGGGAGGAAGCATGGACGACGATACGAGGATGACCCGCAGGAATTTCCTGAAGTCCGGCGCGCTGGCCTTCGGGGCCGCCGCAACCTTTGAGTTCGCCGGCCTGGGCGTCGCCCAGGCCGCGCCGGCCGCAGGCGACGCGCCGCAACAGTCCGGGACCGATTCGGCCGCGGCCAAGTCCGCAGTCTACTTCACCAGGAACATCGGCGTAGCCGGGCTGCTCAAGGTCTACGCCAAGGTGAGCCGGGGCATCACGGGCAAGGTGGCCATCAAGCTGCACACCGGCGAGCCGCACGGCCCGAACCTGCTGCCCATCGAACTCATCAGAGGCCTGCAGGCGACGATTCCGAACAGCTCCATCGTCGAGTGCAACGTGCTCTACCCCAGCCCCCGGCAGCACACCGAGACCCACCGGGAAGTCATCAAGACCAACGGCTTCGACTTCTGCCCGGTGGACATCCTGGACGCCGAGGGCGACGCCCTGCTGCCCGTTCCCGGCATGCGCGAGTTTTTGGACAAGTGGGGCGGCTTCGGCATGCAGGATCGGCCGTACACGCCGGGCGTCCACCTGACCGAAATCGCCGTGGGCAAACATCTGCTGAACTATGACTCCCTGCTCGTGTACACGCACTTCAAGGGCCACGCCATGGGCGGCTTCGGCGGCTCGCTGAAGAACATCGCCATCGGCTGCGCCTCGGGCCAGGGCGGCAAGCGGCAGATCCACGGCGACGGCTGGGCCGGCGGCCCCCCGTTCCTGGAGCGCATGGTCGAGGCGGGCAAGGGCGTCGTGGACCACTTCGGCCCGCGCATCACCTACGTCAACGTGCTCAAAAACCTCTCCGTGGACTGCGACTGCGACGCCCACGGCAAGCCGCCGGCCATGGCCGACATCGGCATCCTGGCCTCGACGGACATCCTGGCCGTGGACAAGGCCTCCGTGGACCTCGTGTACGCCCAGTCCGGGAGCCAGAAGCGCGCCCTCGTCGAGCGCATCGAGTCCAGGCAGGGCCTGCGCCAGCTCTCGTACATGAAGGCCCTGGGCCTGGGCAGCGACCGCTACGACCTCATTCCCGTCTAGCCCCGAGGAGACGCCATGACTGTTCCCGTCTATTACGCCGATCTTTCCGTGAAGAATCCCGCCGACACCCGCCTGGCCAAGATCCAGCGGCTGTGCGACGCCGTGGGCCTGGCCGACAGGGTGAAGCCGCTGCGCAAGGGCGGCGAGGACGAGGTGGTGGCCGTCAAGGCCCACTTCGGCGAAACCGGCAACGACACCTACCTGCACCCGACCTTCGTCCGCCAGGTGGTGGACTGCGTGAAGGCCGCGGGCGGCCGGCCCTTCCTCACGGACACCTGCACCCTGTACAAGTCCACCCGGCACAACGCCGTGGACCACCTGGAGACCGCCTATCTGCACGGCTTCACGCCCTACGTGGTCGGCGCGCCGGTGATCATCGCCGACGGCGTGACCAGCAGGTGCTACGAGGAAGTGCCGGTGAACCTGAAGCACTTCGCCAGCGTCAAAATCGCCCAGGCCTTCCGCTCGGCCAGCGCCATGGTGGTGCTCTCGCACTTCAAGGGCCACATGATGGGCGGCTTCGGCGGCGCGCTCAAGAATCTGGCCATGGGCTGCGCGCCCCAGGCCGGCAAGATCGACCAGCACGGCCGCAACGTGGCCATCCGCGGCGCCTGCGTGGGCTGCGGCGAATGCGTGAAGGTCTGCCCGCAGAACGCGCTGTCCCTCGGCAAGCCGGAGAAGGGCCGCAAGGGCCGCCGCGCGGCCATCGACAAGACGCGCTGCATCGGCTGCTACGAGTGCGTCACCGTGTGCCGCCAGGGGGCCATCGGCGTCGACGCCGCCGGCGAGTACGCCGACTTCACGGAGCGCATGATGGAATACGCCTTCGGCGCGGTGCAGGGCAAGGCGGGCCGCGTCGTCTACCTGAACTTCCTCATGGCCGTGACCACGCAGTGCGACTGCGCGGCCTGGAGCGAACCGGCGCTCGTGCCGGACCTGGGCATCCTGGCCTCCGCCGATCCCGTGGCCATCGACACGGCCAGCTTCGATCTGGTGAACGCCGCCCCCAGCCTGATCCACCTGGACGGGCACGAGGGCCACTCCCGCGGCTACGACAAGTTCGCCGCCCTGCGCCCGCAGACGCGCGGCCGGCACCAGATCGACTACGCCGAAGCGATCGGCCTGGGCACCACCACATACGAACTCATCAAGGTCTAGCCGCCCGCGCGCGGCGGCGGAATCCCGCGCCGCACCGGCGGAAAGGAGAAGCTGCGATCATGGGCAAGAACGTGCTGATCGTGTCCGGCAGCCCGCGCAAGGGCGGGAACTCCGATCTGTTGTGCGACCAGTTCCTGGCCGGGGCCCGCGAAGCCGGGCACCGGGCGGAAAAACTCCGCGTGGCGGAGCTGCGCATCAACTTCTGCACCGGCTGCGGAACCTGCGTGAAGACGGGCCGCTGCGCGCAAAAGGACGACATGGCCGGCGCGCTGGAGAAGCTGCTCGCGGCGGACGTCATCGTCCTGGCCACGCCCGTCTACTTCTATGCCATGTGCGGCCAGATGAAGACCTTCATCGACAGGATCTGCCCCGTCTACACCCGCCTCACCGGCAAGGACGCGTACTTCATCCTGGCGGCCGCGGATCCGGACACGGCGGCCATGGCCCGGACGGTGGAAGGCTTCCGGGGCTTCACCTCCTGCCTCACGGACGTGCGGGAGCGGGGCGTCGTCTACGGTGTCGGCGCGTGGGCCGCCGGGGAGATCAAGACCTCGCCGGCCATGCGCCAGGCCTTCGAAATGGGCCGCAACGCATAGCGCCGCCCCCCGCGACGGGCCCGACGACGGGGGCCCCCCGCATCACGAAAAAGGCCTTACGAATCACTTCGTAAGGCCTTGTCGTTCTCTGGTGCCGAGGGAGAGAATTGAACTCCCCACACGGGGATTTTCAGTCCCCTGCTCTACCAACTGAGCTACCTCGGCAGACGTAAGAAGGGTGAACTACCCGATGTCCGCCCCTCTTGGCAAGCAAAATCTTCCGGTTCCGCTACAGCTCCCGCACCATCATGCTCGCCAGCGATCGCGCCAAGTCCCGGATGTCCGGCCGGTACACCCCCTGGCGGATCTGCGCCTTGAGCCCATCGAGCAGGGCTGTGCGTTCGGGATCGTCCTCTTCCATTCGCCCGGCCTCCTGTGGCGGAGGCTCGGGCAGCGGCGGATGCGCACGCTGCATCTGGCGGGTCATGGTTCTCCTCCCTGAATGGCTCTTGGTTGCGCAGGCCGGCGGTGGTCGGTCGCCGGTTGCCTGCGCTGGTCTCTTGCCGGGCAGGGGCGGAAAGCCGCCACGGGTGACCTTCCGGTCCTGCCCGGTGTGCGGCGAAGTCCCTTTCGCCCGGCGTCACTCCCGGCCCTGATCCTGAACCCGGAGGCGGCGAATACCGGTCGGTCGGTATCGTCGCTGGCATCTTATCGGACGGCCCGCCGCCACGCATTAGAGGCTGTACTCAGAATTCACCCTCCTCTGGACTTTTGCAAAAATGTCATGCAGATAGAATCCATGCCATTGCGCATGTGCGCCATCCACGTCCAGGATCGCCTGGCCGAAGCCTTCCGCGCCGCCGGCTGCGAGGTGCTGCGCCTCTGGCCCGAGCCTGGCGCGAGCCTGGACTTGCCCGCGGAGCTCGCCGCGCGCTCCTTCACGCCCGATCTGGTGCTCCAGCAGGAACTGCTCGGGCCGCGCTTGCTCCTCACCGGCCTGGAGCGCATTCCGGCCGCGCGCGCCTTCTGGGCCATCGACCCGCACCTCAACGCCTTCTGGCTGGCGCCCTACCTCCGGCTCTTCGACGCGGTCTTCAGCACCCAGCGCGGCTGGTCGGACGAGCTGCGCGCCAGCGGGGCCGCGGCCGCAACCTATCTGCCCTGGTACGCCCCGGACCGGTCCTTCACGCCCTTCGCCCGGCGCGAACGCGACGCCGGCTTCGTGGGCCGCCTCGGACCCGCGCGGCCGGTGCGCGGCTGGCTGGTGCAGCTCATGCGCCGCCTGTTGCCCGGGCGCTTCGAGGCCCGCGAGGATCTGTCCTTCGAGGCCATGCTCGACTTCACCCAGGCCACGCGCCTGGCCCCGAACGAATCCATCACCGGCGAAATCAACTTCCGGCTCTTCGAGGCCACAGGCTGCGGCGCAGTGGTCCTGGCTCAGGACCTCGGCTTGGAACAGGCCGAACTCTTCACGCCGGGGCGCGAGATCCTCGTCTGCGGCGACAGTCTGGAGCTGGCCGAAAACGTGCGCCTGCTCCTCGCCCGGCCGCGCCTGGCCGAGGCCATGGGCCGCGCCGCCTGGGAACGCGCCCGACGCGAGCACCAGCCGGCGGACCGCGCACGCGTCATCCTCGACGCCATGAACGCCGCGCCCCGCGTGGGCGCGGACGCCGACGCCCCGCGCTGGCTGGCGCTGTCCCGCGCCGGCCTTCTCGAAGCCGGCCGCCTGCCGGACGCCGAACACGCGGCCACCGCCCACGCGCTGGCCGCCCTGCCGGTCCAGGACGACGCGGTGCTCGCCGCGCGGCTGCGCACGGCCCAGGCCATGGGCGACGCCGCAACCGCCGGCGCGCTCCTCGAACGCATCCGCGCCGACGCCGCCTGCACCGGCCTTGCGCCGCTTCTCGCCGCGTCCATGGCCGCCCTGGCCCACAGCCTCGCCGGCGACGCCGTGGCGCTGGGCCTAGCCCGGGACCTCGCCCGACGCGCCGGAACGGACCTGCCGCCGGAGCCTTGCGGGCCGATTCCGCTCCTGGCCGCCTGGAGCCGCCGCCTGGACGCCGCCGGCCTTACCGCGCGCGGCGGCTTCGCCTTCGACCCCGGCCGGCACCTGCCCGGCTCTGCCGAGGAGTGCCTGTTCCTGGCCAGAGCCCTCGCACCGGACGACGTGGGCGTTTTGCGCGCGCTGGCGGCTCTCCTCGCACGCGGCGGCTCGCACGGCCTGCGCCTGGGCGTGCTTTCCGAACTCGGCCTGCGCGCACGCGACGACTGGCGTCCCGGCCTGGAGCTGGGCCTCTGCGACCTGCGCCTGTTCCGCCCCGACGAGGGCCTGGCCGAGCTGGCCCTGGCCCGCCGCCTGGCCCGCGAGCGCGGCGAGGCCGAAGCCTTCGCGGCCGCCCTGGTCCGGGCCGACGCCTCGGGCCGGCTGGGCCGGATTCTCGACGCGACCTAGGAAATCCGCCCCGGCGGCCGGGATGTCCTCCCTTTGCCGGGCCGGGAGCACGCGCGCGCCTCAGCCGTCGTCCTCCTCCCCCTCGGCGGCGGAGAGATCGATGTCGAGCACCACGGGCCGCTGCGGGGCGCCGGCCTCGCGCCCGCCGGCGTAGCGCTCGGGCTTGAGGGTCTTGAGCAGGAACATGAGCAGCTGATCCGAATGCTTGACCGTGCTGCCGCACTCCCGCCCCTGATGGAACACGGGGATCTCCACGCCTTCCAGGGCGCGGCGCACGGCCTCGGACTCCAGGGCCGCGGTGGCGCGCTCCAGGTCGGCGGCCTGCTCATCCGCCGCGGCGGAATCCGCGGGAGGCTCCTCCGCCCTGAGTTTCCGGGCCTCGGCCAAGGTCACTTCGGCCGCGCGCGCGGCGGCGGCGAGACTCTGCGTAGCGGCGAATGTCTGCCGGAACAGACGTTTTTTTCGTGCGTTCATACGGCTCCTTTTCGGGTTGTTTTGGGCTAGCCCACTGAAAGACTTGAGAAATTGTCTCGAAATTCTTTCTAATACATTGAAATTCAAAAAAATAATTTCCTTGCACTCCCTACGCGCAGTGGTACAAGCTTGACCGAGGCGGAAAGGATGGGCTTTTCCGCAACCCTCTGTGCACGCACCTCAAGGAGATGTCGTCATGAAAAAAGTTCTGATCGCCATGTTCATGGTCCTCGCCTTCGCTGGCGTTTCCTTCGCCGCCGACGCCGCCGCCCCCGCTGCTGAGCCCGCCGCCGCCGACGCCGCCGCTCCCGCCAAGAAGGCCCCCAAGAAGGCCAAGAAGGCCCCCAAGAAGGCCAAGAAGGCCGCTGCTCCCGCCGAGGAGAAGAAGGCCGAGTAATCACGACGAGTCACGGGGTCTGACCTCCGGGTCCGGCCCTGTTTCGCCGCAAGGCCGTACAGCGGGTCCCGGGGTTCCGGGACCCGCTTTTTTCGCCGCAGCATACCACGGCTTTCGGCCCGCGGACGAAACGGCCCACGCTTCGCCCGCGAAAAGGACTGAAATCCCGTGTTGACAGGGCTGCGCAAAGACGTTGCCACTGCGCGCCCGAAAGCGTAGGATTGGGCACCAGGACGTGGAGAAGCGTCCGGCGTTTCCTCCCGCATCAAACCCTTATCAAAGGAAGGCCTGTGGCCAGAACGAACTATCAGTACGAGAAGCGCGCCAAGGAACTGGCTAAGAAGAAGAAGAAGGAAGAAAAACTCCGCCGCCGCCAGGAAAACGCTGCGCGCGGCGGCCAGGACGCCCCGGAAGGGGACGGCCAGGAGCAGCCCCAGGCGCCCGGCGAATCCCACGCGCCGCAGGAATAGCGGCCGATCGAGCGCGCCGCTTGCGACACGCCCCCTAGAACGTCAGCGATAGGCTGACGGACCCGAACATCTGCGGGCTCCGCTGCCCGTCGAACTCCTCCGTGCGGTACACGTGGGTGTAGGTCAGCTTGGCCGAGCCGATCATCAACCCGATGCCGGCGTACAAATCGGCCACGGCGTTGCGCTTGGTCACGCTCGGACTGTGCTCCCAGGTATTGCCGTCGAGGAAGATGTTCCGCGCCACGGCCCGGCCCTCGGCCCCGGCGAACAGGTGGAGGCCCCAGACGGTCTCGCGCCGGAGCCGGGGATCGTCCGGGTCCGCCGGCGCGGAAACGCCGCCGCCCGGCTCGATGAGCGAGGTCCCGAAGTCCCAGGGCAGGTTCAGCCCCAAACGCGTCTCGAACCCGGCGTTGGCCTGGGTCAGCACGTTGCCCAGCGTGACCCCGAAACGCGGCAGGAAGTCCCAGGCCACGTCGCGGCCAAGGTCGGCGCGGGCCGCGCGCAGCGTCCGCTGCCAGGCCAGCATCAGCCCCGGCTCATCGTGGATCTGGTTCTTCCAGCCGTTGGCCCGGGCGAAGCCCATGAGCACGTGGTAGTTGTTCTGCGTTTCGCCCGCGCGGGCCGAGGGGCCCACGATGCCCAGCGTGGTCTCGAAGGTGTCCAGCTGCTCGGCCGTCTTGGCGTGCAGCGCCAGGGCTATGTACGTCCAGCCGGCGTAAGGCCGGTCGCTGGGCTGGTAGGCCACGGTGTTGGTGTTGTGCGGGGTGTACATGTTCTGCCCCAACGACAGCGCCACGTTGTACTGCTGGCCCGGCTCGTTGACGAAGGGCAGCGCGCGCAGATACGGCAGCACGAACTCCGGCAGGCGCTCGTCCTCGGCGTAGCGCAGAAGGTCGCCCGAGACCCAGGACAACTTGATGCCGTTGGTGTAGTGCTCGTCCGTGCCGGCGAAAAAGTCGTTCTCCTCGGTGAGGATGAAGGTCGAGGCGGCAGGCGGACGTTTTGACGCGTCCGTCCGGTCTCCGGCGGCCTCGTCCGCCAGGGCCGGCGCAGCGCAAGCGAAAAAGAGCGCCGCCAGAAGCGCCGGCAGCTTGAAACGATGTTTCAGATTCAGCATGAACATGGCCGGTTTTTGGGCCAGCCGCCACCCCCCTGTCAAGCGTTGACGCCGCCGGACGCGGCAAGGTTTCCTGCATTTTCCCGCCACGCCGTCCGCAATCCTCCCGCCCCGGACCGACGTCGCCGCGCGCCCGGCTGACGTTTTCGCCGGAGCGCGGCTCCGGGACGCTTTTGCCTCTGGCACGATGCCTGCTAGACTCCGGGGGACTTCCCTACCCCCCGTGAGGAGGCCTGGCATGGGCATACGATATTTTTTGCTGCCGCTGGCGTTTGTGGGCCTGGTTTTCCTTGCCGGCTGCGGGTCCTCGGGCGTGGACCGCGTGGACGTGACCTGGGAGGTCAGCCCGCCGCCGCGCTGGGGCCTGTATCCCGGCTACCGGCAGGAAATTCCCTGTCCCAAGGGCGCGGCCTACACCGTGGACGTTTATTCCAAGGGCAAGGCCTTCACCGGCGGCGTGGTGGCCAACGTGGGCTCCGGCCTGGCCTTCAAGCCCAGCGCCGGCTCGCGCGACATCACCGTGGACAGCCCGGACCGCTTCACCCTCGTGCTCAGCGTGCGCCTGCCGGCCGAAAAGGGCGAGCCCCCGCGCACCCAGCGCGTCCTGCGCGTGGAAAAGCGCGACGACAAGATCTTCTTCGAATTCCTCAAGTCTTAGCTGAACTTTTCCCCTTCCGCTTACGCCCCGTTCCCGGCTTTCCCTTTATGGGGTTCCAAGGGGCGAAGCCCTTTGGCCTGCGGAGCACGAACCACACGCCACAACGCTTTGGTCGAGTGATGCCTCCGGCGGCCAGCCCCCCTTTGGGGCCCATCCGCGCCCCCTGGACCTGCGGCACATTCCCGGCCTCCCTTTATGGGGTTCCAAGGGGCAAAGCCCCTTGGCCTGCGGAGCATGAACCACACGCCACAACGCTTTGGTCGAGTGATGCCTCCGGCGGCCAGCCCCCCTTTGGGGCCCATCCGCGCCCCCTGGACCTGCGGCACTTTTCCGGCCTTCCCTTTATGGGGTTCCAAGGGGCGAAGCCCCTTGGCCTGCGGAGCATGAACCACACGCCACAACCTTGCGGCCGAGTGTATGCCTCCGGCGGCCAGCCCCCCTTTGGGGCCCATCCGCGCCCCCTGGACCTGCGGCACTTTTCCGGCCTCCCTTTATGGGGTTCCAAGGGGCGAAGCCCCTTGGCCTGCGGAGCATGAACCACACGCCACAACGCCGTGGTCGAGTGATGCCTCCGGCGGCCAGGGGGCTACGCGCCCCCTGGACCCTGCGAAATGTGGGGAGTGCCTCCGGTCGGCTTCATCGTTAATATATTGAAATGAAATTGTTATTGTTTACTTTACCGGTGGACATGGCAAACAGGAGTTAGCGGCATGGCAGTCTTGCGTTGGCAGGGCGCAAACTACCGTTTGCCTTGCGCCGGGGCCTCGGGTATGTACGCCGAAACCTGGAGACGCCCGTGCGCAGACTCATTCCGCACACCCTGCAGACGAAATTCCTGGCCGGACTGGTCCTGCTCATGACCGCCCTGGTCGGCTTTTTCGCCATCGCCCTGAACATGCACCTGCAACGACTCATGGAGGGCGAGGCGCGGGAGAAGGCCGCGCTGATCCTCTCCCACGTGGAGGCCGTGCAGCGCTACGTGCGCGCCACCCTGCGCCCGGCCATGTACCGGACCCTGCCGGACGGCGATTTCCTCATCGAGGCCATGAGCACCTCCTACATCACCCGCGCGGTCATGAGCGACCAGAACCTGACCCACGAGACCTTCCTGTATCGCCGCGTGGGCGTCGGCGCGCGCAACCCCGACTATGAGGCCCTGCCGCGGGAACGCTCCTACATCCGCCGCTTCGCGGCCGATCCCAGTCTGGCCCGGCTGGAGGAGATCCTCGACGTGGACGGCGAGCGGATCTTCATCACCGCCCGGCCGCAGCGCTACGAGGCCGAATGCCTGCATTGCCACGGCGACCCGGCCGTGGCCCCCCACGAGATCATCAGCCGCTACGGGTCCGCGCGCGGCTTCGGCCGCAAGGTCGGCGACCTGGCCGGCATCGACCTCGTGCGCCTCAAGGTCGAGCGCGACGTGGGCGGCATCCGCGACGCCACCTTCTCCTTCGCCATGCTCTTCGCCGCGGGCATTCTGGTGCTCTTCCTGATGCTCCAGGGCTTTTTCCACCGCCTCGTGGTGCAGAGCCTGCGCCGCGTCACCGGGGTCATGCAGCGCCTGTTCCCGGACGAGGCCCCGCCGCCGGGACCGGCGGACAAGGCCGCCCCGCCGCGCGATGACGAGATCGAGGGCCTGCTGCACGGCTTCGAGACCTTCGCCGAGCACCTGCGTCAGGCGCGTTCGGATCTCGCGGCCTACGCCGCCACCCTGGAGGACAAGGTGGAGGCGCGCACCCGGGATCTGACGGCCCTGGCCGACGAGCGCCGCGCCGACGTGGGCCTGTTCGTGGCCCTGCTCAACAGCCTCAACGAGAGCCAGAACAAGAAGCAGCTGCTTTCCGCAGCGCTGGCCCTGGTGGCCGGCCGCTTCCAGGCCGTCCGGGCGGCCTATGTCTGCATCCTCGCCGTTTCGGACTACGCCGTCTGGCCCGAGGGCTCGCCCGGGCCCGAACTCCCGGCGGACTGGCACGATCTGGTGAGCGGGGAGGAGCCCCGGCTTTCGCCCATGGCCTGGCACATCCCGGTGCAGACCTCCGGCACCAGCCGCGGCCTGCTCTGCCTGTACTGGGACGAGCCGCAGCGCCAGAGCGCCCGCTTGGCCGATCTGGCCCGGGCCCTGGGCCAGCAGCTCGGCATCGCCATGGAGAACCTCGACGCCCTGGACGGCCTGCTGCGCCAGAACGCCATGCTTTCGTCCATCTTCGAGGGCATCGCCGACCCGCTGCTGCTCCTGGACGCCGGCGGGTCCGTCCTCCTGGCCAACACCACGGCCGGCCGGCTGGCCGAAAGCCTCGGCCCGGCCCGGGGCCGCCAAGCCTTCGAACCGCTCGTCGCCCAGCTCATGTCCGCCGCGCAGCCCGCGGGCCGGGGCGAGTTCGAGCTTCCGGACGGCCGCATCTTCGTGGCCCGGCTCTATCATCTGGTCGAGGGCGGCGCGGGCCGGCGCATGGTCGCCTCCCTGCGCGAGGTCACGGCCGAACGCCGCCTGGAGGGCCAGATGCGCCGCAGCGAGCGCATCGTGGCCGTGGGCCAGCTGGCCGCCGGCCTGGCCCACGAGATCAACAACCCCCTCGGCGTCATCCGCTGCTACGCCGAGCTGCTCGCCGCGTCCCAGAAGGACCCGCAGGCCCAGGCCGATCTCGAGGTCATCATGCGCCACACCGATCAGGCCCGCCGCGTGGTCCGCGATCTCCTCGACTTCGCCCGGCCCCGGCCGGCATCCTCCGGCCCCGGCGATCTGGCCGCCGCAGCCCGCGCCTGCGCCGAAATCCTCGGCCCCCAGGCCAGGACCCGCCACGCGGTCCTGGAGCTGGACGCGCCGGACGCCCCCCTGCCCGTGCGCGCCGGTCCGGAGGCCCTTGAACACATCCTGGCCAACCTCGTGATGAACGCCCTGGACGCCGTGGCCGGCCGGGACGACGGCCGCGTGCGCATCGGCGTCGGCCGCGAGGACGACGATGCGCTGCTCAGCGTGGCCGACAACGGTCCCGGCATCGCGCCGGAGCACCTCGACCGCGTCTTCGACCCCTTCTTCACCACCAAGGAGGTGGGCAAAGGCACCGGCCTGGGCCTGGCCGTGGTCTACGGCCTGGTCCGCGATCTCGAAGGCGCCGTGGAAGTCATCAACGCCGAGGGCGGCGGGGCGCTGTTCCGCGTGCGCCTGCCCCTGGCCGGCACACGGGAGACGCCCGCGCCCTGCGCTCTCCCGGAAGAAGCATAGGAGGACCGCATGCCCCAGCGCATCCTGCTCGTGGACGACGAACGCGACTTCGCCCTGGGCCTGTCCCGGCTCATCTGCGCCGGTTTCCCCGACGTCGAGACCGTGCTGGCCGCCAGCGGGGCCGAGGCCCTCGACGCCCTGGCCGCCGGCCAGATCGACCTCATGCTCAGCGACCTGCGCATGCCCGGCCTGGACGGCCAGGACCTCCTGCGCCAGGCCATCAAGGCCGAGCCCGGCCTCACCGTGATCATGCTCACCGGCCACGGCAGCGTCGAGTCCGCCGTGGCCGCGCTCAAGGCCGGGGCCTACGACTTCCTCACCAAGCCCGTGAACCGCACCGAACTCTTCCGCGCCGTGCAAAAAGGCCTTGACCGCGGCCGCCTGCTCTCCGAAAACCGCGCCCTGCGCGAGCTGGCCCTGCGCTCCCAGAACGGCCGCAGCCTCGTGGGCGAGGGCCCGGCCATGCGCCGCCTCCGGGACTCCATCGCCGCCGTCGCCGCCTCGGACTACACCGTGCTCATCCGCGGCGAATCCGGCACCGGCAAGGAACTCGTGGCCGCCAGCATCCACCGCATGAGCAGCCGCGCCGGCCGGCCCTTCGTCACCGTCAACCTGCCCGCCGTGCCCGAACATCTCCTCGAAAGCGAACTCTTCGGCCACGTCAAGGGCGCCTTCACCGGCGCGGAGAAGAGCCGCCGCGGGCTGTTTCAGGCCGCCAGCGGCGGCACCCTGCTGCTGGACGAGATCGGCGACGTGCCCCTGCCCGTGCAGATCAAGCTCCTGCGCGCCCTCCAGGAACGCGAGGTGCGCCCCGTGGGATCCAGCGACTCCGTCAAAATCGACGCGCGCATCCTCGCCACCACCAACCAGGACCTCGAAGACCGCATCGCCGATGGCCGGTTCCGCCAGGACCTGTTCTACCGCCTCAACGTCCTGACCATCTTCACCCCGCCCCTGGCCGACCGGCGCGAGGACATCCCGCTGCTCGCCGCGCACTTCCTCGACGCGACCTGCCGCGAGATGCAGCTGCCGGCCAAGGCCCTGGCCCCGGAAACCCTGGCCTGCCTCGCCGAGCGGCCCTGGCCCGGCAACGTCCGCGAACTCCAGAACTTCATCCGCCGCCTGGCCGTCTTCTGCCCCGGCCAGACCGTCGAGGTGGAACACCTGCGCCAGGCCGAGGGCCAGGCCCGCCCCGCCCACTCCGGCGGACCGCTCGCCCCGTACAAGGAGGCCAAGGCCCACGTCCTCGACTCCTTCACCCGCAGCTACGTGGAGCGAATCCTGGAGCGCACCGGCGGCAACATCTCCGAGGCCGCCCGGCTCTCCGGCATCGAACGCGTCAGCCTGCAGAAGATCCTCAAGCGCGTGCACGCCGGCGAGGGCTGATCCACAACAAGATTGTTGGAGTTGATGGGGGGGGGCGGGGAGCCTCCGGCGGCCGGGGGAGCTGCGCGCTCCCCCGGAGCCCCCTTGCGCCCCCTTTCAGGGGGGTGAGTAGGGTCCCGCGACCCTCCCGGCGTTCTCGTCCGGGACGTGCGCTGCGCCAGGCCGCCGGTCACGCGCCGGCTCGCCGGCGCGTGATATGGGGAGTGCGGAGGGCCGCAGGCCCTTTGCCGCTGGGGTCCAGGGGGCGAGGAGCCCCTGGCCTGCGGAGCATGAATAAAAAACCGCAAACGTGCGCGCCCTACTGGCCGAGCAGCCGGACCTCGCGTTGCGGGAAGGGGATCTCCACGCCGGCGGCCTTGAAGGCGTCCCAAATGGCCAGAAGTACGTCGCCCTTGACGTTGCCGGTGCCGTTTTGCGGGTCCTCGATCCAGAAGCCCACGGCGAGGTCGACGCTGGAGTCGCCGAAGCCGGTGATCAGGGCGCGCGGGGCGGGGTCCTTGAGCACGCGGCTCGTGGCCGCGGCGGCCTGCTCCATGAGCCGCATGGCCTCGCGCGGGTCGCTGGAATAGGCCACGCCGACCTCAGCGCGCAGGAACAGGCGCGAGTTGCCGTAGCTGAGGTTGATGACGTCGTTGGCGATGAGGTTTTCGTTGGGGATGAGGTAGGCCTTGCCGTCGAGGGTTTCGATGGCGGCGTAGCGCGCGTTGATCTGGGCGATCTTGCCCTGCACCCCGCCCATCTCGATGACGTCGCCGGGCTTGAGGGACTTGTCCATGAGCAGGATCACGCCGGAGACGAGGTTGGAGAAGATCTTCTGCAAGCCGAAGCCCACGCCCACGCCCACCGCGCCGCTGAAGATCGTCAGGCTGGTCAGGTCCACGCCGACGCTGGACAGGGTGATCGTCACGGCCAGGGCGTAGAGCATGAACCGGGCGGCCTTGGCGAAGAGCAGCCGGGCCGAGGGCGAGATGCCGTCGGCGTGCTTCAGCCGGTCGTCGACGAGTCCGGAGGACAGCCGCGCGGCCTCGACGAGCACCAGAAGCAGGGCGCAGCCCTTGATCACGAGCAGCAGCGACACGCGGGTGCGGCCCACGGCGATGCCCAGGTCGTCCAGGAACTCGATGGCCGTCTCGGACAGGCCGAGGGCGTGCAGCACGGCCACGACCCAGATGATCCAGGCGGTGAGCATGCCGATGAAGCGGCTGCGGATCAGCGCCCCGGCCACATGGGCCAGGACCCAGGCCAACGCGCCGGCCATGGCGATGGTCAGCACCTGGTGCGGCAGGTGGGCGTGGCGGGCCATGGCGTCGGCGAACAGCAGGAACACGCCGGAGATGCCGCCCCAGGCGCTCCGGCGCAGGGCGCGCAGAAGCGGGGCGATGAGCGCGTCGGCGCGCCAGCCGGTTTCGGCGTCCTCGCGGGGGCGGCCCAGGCCCAGGGCCCGGCACAGGGCCCAGGCGAGCAGGCACAGGCCCAGGACGGCGAGGGCCTGGGTGAGGCCGGCGCGGCTGAGGAGGTGGGTCTGGATCCAGTCCAGACCGCGATCGGCCCATTCCGAGGGGTCGCCGGTGAAGGTGAGCTGCTCGGCCATGCGGACTCCTTGTTCAGGACAGGCGATAGGGTCCCAGGGCGAGGTCGATCCAGACGCCCAGGAACAGGCCCACGGAGATGACGCCGTTCAAGGTGAAGAAGGCCACGTTGACGCGGGAGAGGTCCTCGGCGCTGATGAGCCGGTGCTCCCAGACGAGGATGCCGCCCACGACGACGCTGACGCCCAGGTAGATCAGGCCGAGCCCGGCCAGCCAGCCGGCCATGGGGAACAACAGCGCGGCGCAGGCGTGGATGAAGGACGAGGTCATGAGCGCGCGCGGCACGCCCTCCACCGCCGGCAGGGAGTGCAGGCCCTGTTCGCGGTCGAAGTCCACGTCCTGGCAGGCGTAGAGGATGTCGAAGCCGGCCACCCAGAGGGTCACGGCGAAGAACAGCAGCACCGCCGGGTAGCCCAGATGCCGGGGCTGCACGGCCAGCCAGCCGGCGAGGGGCGCCAGGCCCAGCACGCTGCCCAAAAAGAAGTGGCAGAAGCGGGTGAAACGCTTGGTGTGGCTGTAGAACGCGCTCCAGACCAGCGCCACCGGCGAGAGCAGCAGGCAGGTCTGGTTCATGAGCGCGCAGGCCGTGGTGAACACGATAGCGCAGACGAAGAGGAAGCGCTTGGTGAACTCCACGCTGAGCTCGCCGGTGATCAGCGGACGGTTGTTGGTGCGCGGGTTCAGGCGGTCGAGGTCCAGATCCTTGAGCCGGTTGTAGCCCATGGCGAAGGAGCGCACGGCGACCATGGCCAGGGTCAGCGGCAAAAGCACGCGCCAGGACGGCGCGCCGCCGGCGGCCATGAACGCCCCGGCGAAGGCGAAGGGCAGGGCGAACACCGAATGTTCGATCTTGACCATCCGGCACACGGCCGCGATGTCGCGGGATATGCTCAAGGGGATTGCCTCCTAGTACTCGTTGACCAGCACGGCCCCGGCGAAGAGCAGGGCCACGCCGGCCAGCCGCTGCCAGGTGATCTCGCGCACGGCGAAGCCGAGGGCCCCGGTGTGGTCGAGCAGCACCGAGCCGATGAGCTGGCCGGCGATGATCCAGGCCATGAGCCCCGTGGCCCCCAGCTTGTAGGCCAGGAGCACGGTCACGGCCACGAAGAACGCGCCCAGCGCCCCGCCGAGCCAGCTCCACCAGGGCGCGGCCGCGGCGGCCGCCGCCGTCGGCCAGGGCATCCGCGCGACCAGCATGTACGCCAGGAGCGCCAGCGTGCCCACGGCGAAGCTCACCAGCGAGGCCGTCACGGCGTCGCCGAGGAATACCCGGAGCTTGGCGTTGACGCCCGCCTGCACGGGCATAAGCGCCCCGGCGATGAGCGCGGTGAGCATGAGCAGCGGTCGCATGCGAAACTCCTTATTGCTGCTGCCCGGCCGGGCCTTCCGCGGGAGCGGCCGGCGGCGCGGCGGGACTTTCGGCGGCCGCCCCGGCGGGCTTGCCGGGGGCCTCGGGCGCGGTGGCGTTGGCGTCCGGCGCGGCCTCGGGCGCGGCGTCCTGCGGCGGGGCCGCCTGCGTCGGCTCGTCGGGCGTGGCCATGACCTCCTGGAAGTCCTCGATGGCGACGCCCCGGCGCACCATGATCGAATGGATGAGATTGGCGCGGAAGGCCACGTAGCGCTGGCTGGACAGCGGATTGAAGCGGATGGGGTTGGGCAGGACCGCGGCCAGGTGCGCCGCCTCCGTGCTTGAAAGGGCGCTGGCCGGCTTGCCGTAGTAGTGCCGGGCCGCCGCCTCGATGCCGAAGATGCCGTCGCCCCACTCGGCCACGTTGACGTAAAGCTCCAGGATGCGGCGCTTGGACAGGGCATGCTCCATGCGCCAGGTCAGGATGGCCTCCTTGCCCTTCCGCGTGAGGCTCTTCTCCGGGTTCAGGAACAGGTTCTTGGTCAGCTGCTGGCTGATGGTGCTGGCTCCGGCCGCGAACCGGCCGACCTTGAGGTTCTTCTCGAAGGCCTGCTCGATGGCCTCGTAGTCGAAGCCGTCGTGCTGATAGAACTTGTCGTCCTCGCCGATGAGCACGGCCTTGAGCAGCATGGGCGAAACCTGGGAGATGGGCACCCAGCGCTGCGTGATGTGTTTCTTCAGCCCCTTCTCGGCCCACTGCGCCTCGCGCCACTTCATGAACGCGGTCTTGCCGGGATTCTGCTTCGCCAGACCGGACACGTTCGGATAGACGAGAAACGAGCCCATGTAGGCCACCAGGCCCAGCACGGCCAGAAACAGCACCCGTTTGATCAGTCGGCGCACGAGCATCCTCCGCGGTTTCGTGTCGAAGGATTGTCTACCCGGATTCAGCCCGCCAGTCCATGGCCCGGCCCCGCCCGCATGCATGGGGCGGGGGACGGCCGGGGGGCGCTACGCGCTCCCCCCGGGCCCCCCTGGCGCCCCCTTTCAGGGGGCCGAGTAGGGTCCCGTGGCCATTTTATTGTTTCGCTCAGGACGTATGCTTCGACAAACCGCCGGTCACGCGCCGGGCCGCCGGCTCCCGCCGGCGCGGCCCGACGCGTGATACGGGGAGTGCAGAGGGCCGCAGACCCTTTGCCGCTGGGGTTCAGGGGGCGAGGAGCCCCCTGGCCGCCGGGGGCGTTCCCCCGGTCACTCCTTCACGGGCAACACGTGGATGGCCTTGATCACGAGCTGGACCTGATCGCCGGGCTTAAGCCCGAGCTCCTCCACGGACTCGGTGGTGAGCACCGAGGCCATCGTGCTGGGCTCGCTGACGGTGAACTTCACGAGGGCCATGACATCGCCCTTCTTGACCGAGGTGACGGCGGCCTTGAGCTTGTTGCGCGCTCCGTACTGCATGGGGTCCTCCTTTGACCGGTTGGGGTTTGGCTCCAGCATACCCCGACGGCGCGGTCCGGGGCAAGGGTTGCGTCGCGGAAACGCCGCAGCCGCTTCGGCAACGTCGTCCGAGCTTTACATATTTGTGCAGCAAGGCTAGGATCGCGTTCAGCCTGTAATCCGCGCCGTGCGCGGTCCCTCAACCCGATCCAAGGAGGCAGCCCCATGGACACCCCGGTCTTCAATTGCCGCAACGCCGACGACGTGCTCAAGGCCGTCAAGGAATACGACATCAGCTTCGTGCAGTTCTGGTTCGTGGACATCCTCGGCACGCTGAAAAGCTTCCAGGTGACCCCGCGCGAGCTGGAGGCCGCCTTCGAGGAGGGCATGGGCTTCGACGGCTCGTCGATCCTCGGGTTCTGCCGCATCGACGAATCGGACATGGTGGCCATGCCCGACCCCACCTCCTTCCAGGTGGCGGCCTGGCGGCCCAGCGACCGGCCGGTGGCCCGGATGTTCGCCGACATCCACAATCCCGACGGCACGCCCTACACCGCGGATTCGCGTTACTGCCTGCGGCGGGTGCTGCGCAAGTGCGCCGAGAAGGGCTACACCTACTATTGCGGGCCGGAGCTGGAGTTCTTCCTCTTCTCCGACGACAAGGGCACCCAGCCGCTGGATCAGGGCGGCTATTTCGACGCCCCGCCGCTGGACCTGGGCAACAACATCCGCCGCGACATCATTTTCGCCCTGGAGAAGATGGGCATCGCCATCGAGTACAGCCACCACGAGGTGGCCGCCAGCCAGCATGAAATCGACATGCGTTACGCCGAGGCCCTCAAGATGGCCGACATCACCACGACCTACCGCGTGGTGGTCAAGGAGACGGCGCGCAAGCACGGCGTCTACGCCACCTTCATGCCCAAGCCCATCTTCGGCCAGAACGGCTCGGGCATGCACGTGCATCAGTCGCTGTTCAAGAACGGCAAGAACCTGTTCTTCGACCCCTCGGACAAGTACCACCTGTCCCACGAGGGCAAGGGCTTCATCGCCGGCATCCTGCGCCACGCGCGCGAGTTCGCCTGCGTCACCAACCAGTGGGTGAACAGCTACAAGCGGCTCGTGCCGGGCTACGAGGCCCCGGTGTACGTGGCCTGGGCGCGCAGAAACCGCTCGGCCCTGGTGCGCGTGCCCATGTACAAGCCCGGCAAGGAGGCCGCCACGCGCATGGAGCTGCGCTGCCCCGATCCGGCGGCCAACCCCTACCTGGCCTTCGCCGTGATGCTGGCCGCGGGCCTGAAGGGCATGGAGCACAACTACCCCCTGCCCGAGCCGGTGGAGGCCGACATCTTCCACATGGACCAGCCCACGCTGGACATGCACGGCATCACCTCCCTGCCCGGCAGCCTCTACGAGGCGGCCGAGGAGATGCACAAGAGCGAGCTGGTGCGCGAGACCCTGGGCGACCACATCTTCACCAAGCTCTATGAGAACAAGCTCATGGAGTGGGACCGCTACCGCACCCAGGTCACGCAGTACGAGATCGACCGCTATCTGCCCGTGCTGTAACGCGCCTTCAAGACCGCCTGCGGCCGGGGAACCGGAGGGTCTCCCCGGCTGCTGGCGGCATCCGCCGCAGCGCCTTCCGCCCGCGTTCCGCAATCACGCGGCCCGACATATAAGACAACCGCACGGTCGGCGAATGGCGATGGAATTTCCACGGCCTGGGGCAGCTGCAGCGGCTCTTGCCCATGCACTTCGATGCCTATACCGCACCGTGGGGGTATTCTTGCACTCTCCATCAGAGCAGGTTATAGGGGATTTGGAACAGTTCTCGCATCTGCAACGGATGAACAGCCGTGAGCGGCGCAATGACGACCGCGCCGGCAGGCAGCCGGCAACCGGTCCGAACGGGCCGCATCAAGGCGTCGGAGGGCATGTTCGCCCGGCGCGCCCCGCCAGCCCGCAGCGGACGGGAGGGGGACGCCGAACGTCCCGAAAGCAGTACATGTAATGAAATAATCGCAGCGGCGGTGGCGCGCCGTCTGCGCAGGGCGGGGGGCTCCGGCAGGAGCCCTGCCGGCTTATCGCCTCCGCCGGTCCGTGACGTCGCAATTCCAGAGGGTCAAGGGAGGAATTGGATGGACGATGCGGTGCAGTACTGTCAGGCCTGCTTCCCGGAAACCCTGAAACGGTTGCCCCTGGACTGTGTGTTCAGGGCGCTGCTGAACATGGTCAAGGTCGGCTACCTCGTGGCCGCGCCCGACGGCACCATCCTGTACATCAACCGGGCCTATTCCGAGATGTTCCAGATGAACCCCGACGAGGCCATCGGCGCGAACATCTGCCGCTACTTCCCGAACTCCCGCCTGCTCACGGTGATGCGCACCGGCATCGCCGACGACGGGACCATCTTCTCCTACAAGGGCCGCGAGGCCTTCATCTCCCGCCACCCGATGGTCATCGACGGCGAGGTGGCGGGCGGCTACATCGAGGTCTACAGCCGGGACATCACCGAGCTGGGTGCCCTGGCCCGCCGCGTACACGCCTTGGAGCGCAAGCTCCAGGTGGGCGGCGGGCGCCTGGATCTGCCGCGCTCGCGCTACACCTTCAGCGACATCATCACCCAGGACCCGATGATGCTGGCCCTGAAGAAGCGGGCCTGGAAGTACGCCCAGACGAGCTTCCCGGTGCTCATCCTGGGCGAAACCGGCACGGGGAAGGAGCTCCTGGCCCATTCCATCCACGCGGCCAGCCCCCGGGCCAACGGCCCCTTCGTCACCGTCAACTGCGCGGCCATCCCGGAAAACCTGCTGGAGAGCGAACTCTTCGGCTACGAGGAGGGCACCTTCACCGGCGCGCGCCAGGGCGGCCAGATCGGCAAGTTCGAACTGGCCGACGGCGGCACCATCTTCCTCGACGAGATCGGCACCCTGAGTCTGGCGCTGCAGGCCAAGCTGCTGCGGGTCATCGAAAGCCGGGAGATCCAGAAGCTGGGCCAGCAGCGGCCGGTGCTCTCGGACTTCCGGCTCATCGCGGCCACCAACCAGGACCTCTGGAAGAGCGCGGAGAACGGCGAATTCCGGCCGGACCTGCTGTACCGGCTGTGCACGCTGCTGCTGCGCATCCCGCCCCTGCGGGAGCGCAAGGGCGACATTCCCCTGCTGGTGCGCCACCAGCTCTCGGCCATGCAGGCCTCCGGCGACTGCGGCGAACTCCAGGTGCATCCGGAGATCATGGCCGAGCTGGAGAACCACCCCTGGCCGGGCAACGTGCGGGAGCTGTGCAGCTTCATCAGCGCCGCGGCCATCTCCCTGGACGACCGCTCCGAGGACACCATCCTGCCCCGGCACCTGCCGACCAACGTCCGGGGCATCTGCGAGTTCTACAAGGTGGACCCGGGCCTGCTGGGCATGCGCCCGTCCAAGCACCTGTCCCTGCGCCAGGCCCGTTCGTCCTCCGAGTGGGAGATCATCCTGGCCGCGGTGCGCGAGGCCGGCGGCAACAAGAGCCGCGCGGCCTGCCTGCTGGGCATCTCGCGCAACGAACTCTACCGCAAGCTGCGCAAGCACTCCAACGAATAGGCGGCCCGCGCCGCGCGCGGCCGGGGAAGGGCGACGCCGGGAAGGCGCGCCGCAGCGGTCCGGCGGACCGTCCCGCCGGCCTACAGCCACATGGCGCGGGTGAATTCCGAGCGGAACTCCGGCAGGCCGGTGAGTTCGCAGTGCCGGATGCGCGCGGCCATGTCCGCGCATTGCCTCCTGGCGCTCTCCGAGGTCAGCAGCAACCGCGCCCCGAGGCCGGCGGAATTGCCCACCTGGCGGAAGCGCTCGCGCGGGAGCCGGGGGAACATGCCCACGTCCATGGCGCTGTCCACGTCCAGGTAGGTGCCGAAGGCCCCGGCCACCACGAACCGCTCGAGCTCCGCGGCGCACATGCCGGCCTGGCGCAGCAGCAGTTCGATGGCGGTGCGGATGGCCCCCTTGGACAGCTGGATCCGGCCGACATCCTGGCGGCTGAGGGTCAGATCCCGACCGTGGCGCGAGACGTCCGCCCCGGCGATGACCACCTCCGGGCCGGCCGGGCCGCGGCGCACCAACGGGCTCTCCGCCACGAACGCGCCGTGGCGGTTGATGGCCCCGGCCGCGCGCAGCCGGGCCACGGCGTCCAGCACGCCGGAGCCGCACAGGCCCACGGGCTTGCCGCCGCCCACGGTCTGGAACTCGACGCGGCCGTCGCGCACGCGCACGTGTTCGATGGCCCCGTCGGCCGCGCGCATGCCGAAACGCAGCGTGGAGCCTTCGAAGGCCGAGCCCGAGGCCGCAGAGCAGGACAGGATCTCACCCCCGCGGCAGAGGCTGATCTCCGAGTTCGTGCCGATGTCGATGCCGAGCACCGGCCCGCCGCCGCCCCGGCCCACGCCCGAGGCCAGCAGCATGGCCAGGTGGTCCGAGCCGATGAAGCCCGAGACGTTGCCGGGGAAATAGACGTTGGCCTCGGGGTGCACGGCCAGGCCCAGTTCGGCGGCCTTGCACTCCAGCGGCGCGCGCAGCACCGGACGGAACGGCGCCACGCCCAGCCCCTGGACGCTCAGCCCCAGGGCCAGATGGTGCATCACCGTATTGCAGACCACGACGCATTCCGTGATGTCGCCGGGCAGCAGGGGGGCCTGCGCCCCGGCCCGCTCCGACGCGGCGCGGCACAGCCCGGCGGCCATCACGCCCAGCGCGTCCATGACCAGCCGGCTCAGCCGCTCCTGCAGGGCCCCGTCCAGCATCACGGCGGTGATCCGCGAAAGGACGTCCTCGCCATAGGCGATCTGCGGATTGGTCACGCCGCCGGAGGTCAGCACCTCGCCGTCGGCCATGTCCACGAGGTAGCCCGCCACCTTGGTGGTGCCCAGGTCCACCGCCAGCCCCAGGGGCCGCCGGCCAGCCGGCAGCGCCCAGCTGGGCGCGCCGCGCCGCAGCCCCAGGCGCACGGTCCGGTCGTCGGCCAGCGCCGCGCCGAGCCGGCGCAGGAAGCCCAGGCCGGGGTTGGGCCGGAGTTCTTCAAGGTCCAGCCGCCGGATCAGGATCTCCCAGTCGGACTGGGGCGTCGCGGCCGGCGGCGGCGGCAGCTCCACGTCGCGCACCTCGGTGGGCGGGTCGAAGCGCGCGCAGTGTTCGTCGCCGCCGACTTGCAGACGTTGGGCCACGGCGGCAGACTCCGGGGGTATTTCGACCTGCAGGGAGCCCAGGGCCAGGGTCTGGCAGGCCAGCCGGATTCCGGCGGCCAGCTCCTCGGGCCGCAGCAGCTGCTCCTCCACCAGCCCCGGCGGGCTCACCGGAGCGTCGGCGGCCACGCGCACGCGGCAGGCCCCGCAACTGCCCGCGCCGCCGCAATGGGCGGCGAGGCCCGCGCCGGCCTTCTGCGCGGCCTCAAGCAGGGTCGTGCGCTCCTCCACCACGGCCGGACAGCCGCCGGGAAGAAAAACGATGCGAACGTCAGCCATGCCCGAACCTCATCCCGCATCCGCCGGCGCGTAGGCCGCGGTCCTGCGGTCGCAGTGCTCCAGCGGGCACAGCGCGCACTTGTCGTGCCTGCCCCAGGACACGAAGAACACGCCGGCGACGCTCTTGAGCGGCCGCATAACACCCAGCGGGCTCGCCGTCACCCCGGCCCGGGCCTCCGTGTCGCCCAGCAGTCCGAAGAGGGCCGGGATGACCGTGGCCGGCCAGTCAGCCGGGATGCCGGGCTCGATGCGCTCCAGGCGCGCCCCGCCGCAGTGCCGGGCCAGCGCGCGCCGCACGGCCGCCAGGGACCGCCGCAGCGCCATGTCCATGATCACGTCGGCCCAGTAGCGCCGCAAAAGATCGGGAAAGCCGGCGGACCAGTCCGCCAGCTCCCTGCCGCAGGTGGCGACGAAGGGATAGGCCGCGCAGCCGCCGCCCAGGGCCCGGCGCAACAAAAGGCTTCGGAAAACGGTTCCGCCGAGGGAGACCTCGTCGCGGCTCAGGCAGTCCACGTAGGCCGGCCGCCAGAGCGCCCTGGGCCGGGCCAAGGCCGCAGCCTGGGCGGCCATGCCCTCCAGCCGCTGCGCGGCGCGCGAACCGGGCCGCACCTTGAGCCGGGCGGCCAGACCGCGCGGCTCGCAGGCGAAGCCGATGTCGTCGAGGACCCTGGTGCCGGGCTCCGGCGCTGCGGGCAGGGCCGCCACGGTCGCCCCTAGCCGCATCCGCCGGCAGCGGGCGCCAGCGGCGCCAAACGGGGGGACCAGCGGCCGACAAGCGCGGCCAGCTCGTCCTCCAGCTCGGGCGGGAAAATCAGCACGATCCGGTTGCGCAGCTCCGGCGGCGCGTCGATCGCCACGGGCTCGAACGTGGCCTCGTCCATGACGATGTTCAGCATGCGGAGCCCGTCCCCCAGGTCCAGCAACCCCTTGCCGCGCACCACGCCCTTGGGCAGCTCGCGGACGAGCTTCCGCAGCTCGTCGCCGCCGCCGCTCCACTGGTAGGCCGCGGACATGAGCCAGTCCGGCGGGGTGACGGCGCGGAAGGGGTTGTTGCCCAGCGCGGAGACGATGCGGTCGAGCTCCTCCGGCGAAAGCGGCTTGAGCGTGGGCGCGGGCTCTGCGGCGCGCGCCGCCGTGGGCAGGCCGCAGCGATGGAGGAGATCATCCACGGACATCTGACAATGGGACGTCTCGATGAACAGTGGCGAGGCGTGGTGGCCGCGGATGATCTCCTTTACCACATCGATGGACCGGCGGCTGACCTTGTCCACCTTGTTGAGCAGGAAGATGGACGAGGTGGCGATCTGCTTTTCGACGGAGGCGAAGACCTTGTACTCCTGGTCAAAGCTGGAGACGTCGACCACGCAGATCTGCTCCACGAGCCGGAAGCGGTTGTGGAACAGCGGCAGTTGCAGGTCCGCCTTCAGATCCGCCGGGTTGGCCACGCCCGTGGCCTCCATGAGCAAAAGGTCCGGGCGGATGTCGCTGGCCACCTGGTGCAGGGCCTTGATGAAGTCCCGCTTCACGCAGATGCAGAAGATGGAGCCCTTGCTGACCTCCAGCACGTCGTAGCCGTCGCCGCGCACCAGCGCGCCATCCAGGCCGACCTCGCCGAACTCGTTCACCAGCACAAGGGTTTTGCAGTGCGCGGGCACGGCCTTGAGCAGGTGGTTCATGAAGGTCGTCTTGCCGCTTCCGAGGAAGCCCGTGACCAGGATGACGGCGGTGGTGTCGGCCATGGCAGCGTCTCCTTCCGTCTCAGCTTTGCCGCGTGGACAGGCCGGCCCCGGCCTTCTGGAGGTTTTCCTGCACCTTGTCGAACTGGAAGCCCTTGTCGCGCAGGCTCAGCAGGCGCTCGCTCATGGCCTTGTCCGGGGCGCGCTTGGCCATCTCGTCGATGAGCTCCTCGTACTGCGGGATGCGGCTGGGGAACACGAGGTCGCGCTCGATGCAGATGGTGGGCAGCACCTTGCCCTTGAGCTCGGTGAACTTGCCGATGCCGGCCTTGGTCTTGATGGACCATTCCTTGTAGTCGATCATCTGCTGCACGTCCTCGGGCAGGGCCGCTATGGCCTCCATCATGTAGCCGCAGGCCGCGCACTGCACGCTGTCCAGGGTCAGGACGTCGATTTGGATCTTCCTGTCGCTCATGGCGTTCCCCCCGGCTAGTCTTCGGTCTCAGGGTAGGCGGGATAGTTCTCGGCGTACCAGTCCATGGCCTCCAGCACCTGGCCCATGCTCTCCGCGGAGACGTCGTAGGGCAGGTCGCAGCCCGGAGCCAGGACGAAGCCCTCGGTGCCGCCGGAGGCCAAGCTGGCGATGGCGTCCTCGCGCGGGGAGATGAGCCCCAGGCTCAGGGCCATGGTCAGCTTGAGGTGGCCGCCGAAGCCCACGCCGTGCTTGCGGGCCATGTCGCGCACGTAGTTCAGGTTCAGCTGCTCGTCGATGGCGAAGCCGTGCGTGCCGATGGTGCAGACGTTCTTCATGACCTTGGTGCAGTCGCCGCAGATGAGATAGATGGAGGTGCCGCCCGCGGCGTGGATGACCTTGATGCTGTCCTGCACGTACGGGGTGACGAACTCCTCGAAGGACTCGGCCTTCACCTGGGAGGCCACGGGGTCGACGATGCCGATGATCTCGCAGCCCATGTCCACGTAGAACTGGGCCGAGGCCGCGATGACCTCGCTGCAGAACTTCAGGACCTCGTGGGCGAAGGGCTTGTTCTTGTAGATGTCCGTGAAGATGCGCACGCCGGCCAGGTGCGAGGCCAGGGTGAGCGGGCCGCAGTGCAGGCCGACCATGGCGCAGTCCATGGCGTCCAGCAGGGGCTTGGTCTGGCGGCCGGCCTCCATGATCACCGGCCAGCGGCCGGACTCCTTGGTGGGCACCTTCAGGCCCAGCTGGGCCGGGGTCTGCATGCCCGAGCAGGGGTGCGTCGACACGGAGGGCACGTTGTCCGCCCACCATTTGAGGTCGCAGCCCACGGCGTTGGCCTCGACGGACAGGTCGAAGAGCAGCGGGATGCCGTCGGCCCGGTAGAGCTTGGCCGTGGTGCTCACGCCCTTGGCGATGAGCGCGGGGTCCTTGAGGAAGTCCTCGGCCTTTTCGTTGATGTGGAAGGCGCAGTTCACGCCGGCGTACGGGAACCAGGGGGCCCGGCTGGTCTTCTTCCCCCGGAAGGCGTCAATCAAAAGCTGCTTGGCCATATGCGCATCACTCCATCTTGTTCGCTGTGCGTTTCGACGTGACCGGGGGCCTAGTTGGCCGCGGCCACGAGCCGCTTGGCCTCGACGACGACGTCGGCGGCGCTCGCCGCGAAGCCGTCGGCCTTGAACATCTTGACGATGGCCGGCGTCACGGGCGCGCCGCCGATCATCACCGCCACCTTGGGATTGGCCTCCTTGAGCATGGGAATGAGCTTCTTCATGCCCATCATGGTGGTGGTCATCATGGACGACACGCCGACGATGTCGGCCTTGACGCGCACGGCCTCCTCCACGAACTTCTCGTGGGGCACGTCCACGCCCAGGTCGTGGACCTTGAAGCCGCCCACCTCCAGCATCATCTTCACCAGATTCTTGCCGATGTCGTGGATGTCGCCCTGCACCGTGCCGATGATCACGGTGCCCTCGGACCTGGCCTCGCCGGCCTTGAGATGCGGCGAGAGCACGGCCAGACCGGCGTTCATGGCCTCGGCGCAGAGCAGCACCTCGGGCACGAAGTATTCCTGCTTCTTGAACAGCTCGCCCACGGTGTTCATGCCACCGGCCAGGCCCTCCATGATCCCGGTGAAGGGATCGAAGCCCTCGGCGATAAGCTGTTCGGCGGCCTTGCGCGCGCCCTCGTCGTCAAAGCCCACCACGGCGTCGTGCATGGTCTTGAGTATCTCAGCCAGCGGCATGACCCTTTCCTCCTCGCGTCCGCAGCTTCACGGCACGCGTCTGCGTTTCGATTTCACTCCATCCGCCAAGTGCGCCGACGCCTACAGCGTCGCGCCCTTGAACTCCGGGGCCTTGAACTTGTCGTCGCGGGCCTTGCGCATGGCCAGGATGTTCTCCAGGGGCGAGGCCGGAGCCAGGCCGCAGCCCGGGGCCAGGAAGTCCACGTCGCATTCCAGCGCCGCCTGCGACTCCTTGTAGCATTCCTCCGGCGATCCCATGAACAGCGTGGTGGCCGCGGCCACGTTGCCGAACACGGCCACGCCCTTGGCGTGGGCCACTTCCAGGGCCAGCTTGAGATCGGCCTTCTCCTCGATGCTGATGCCGGCCAGGCCGGTGTCGCACATGGAGGGGATGATCTTGTCCGTCTCGCCGCAGATGTGCAGGACGATGGGGCCGTTGGAGCGCTCCACGATTTTGGTCATCACCGGCTTGACGAAGCGGTCCCAGCTCCGGGGGCTCAGCAGGGTGCTGCCGGAAGTGGGGTCGGCCATGCAGTAGTAGTCCGCCCCCTGGCTGAAGGCGAAGTTGATGACCTGGATCAGCGCCTCGGTGGTCACGGCCAGGGCCTTTTCAACCCCGGCCGGGTCCTTGATGGTGCTGCGCATCATCTTGCTGGTGCCCATGAGGTTGGCGGCGCAGGTGAACGGCCCCTCGCTCATGCCGAAGATGGCCACCTCGTCGCCGACCTTTTCCTTCAGGATGCGGAACTGCTCCTTGTAGACCGGGAAGCGTCCCCGCGAAAGCAGGTCCGGCGGGCACTCCAGCTCGTCGAGGCTGCGCGACTCGAAGGGGTGCGTGGCGATGAAGTGCTGCACGTCGATGGCGGCCTTGCCCAGCTCGCAGCCGAGCGCCTCGCTCACCGCGGTGATGTCCCAGCCCATGGCCTTGATCCAGTCGAACCCGCCGATGGTGTATCCGGCCAGGGCCAGCCCGGCCATGGCCACGGGGTCGTGGTCGGCCAGGGGCCGCTCGTAGCCGCTGGCCTTCATCAGGCACAGGGCGCCGTACGCCGTGGTGCAGCCCACGGGCGTCATGTCCACTTCCTGCCGCTTGAGCCGGCGCATCACTCTCTCTTTCGGCTTCATCGCCAGCACCTCTTCTCGTGCTTCATGCGTTGCACACAGGCCGCCTGCGGCCTCACCACCACTTCACGAGGTCGGTGACCTCGCGCCGGATCCTCACGAACTCCGGGTCCGCGATGTTCCGCGGATAGGGCAGGTGGTTCACCATGACTTCCTTCTTGATCGTCGTGGGCTTGGGCGTGCAGACCAGGATCCGCTCGGAGAGGTACACGGCCTCCTCCAGGTTGTGGGTCACGAAGATGATGGTCTGCTTCTTCTTCTTCCACAGCTCCACCAGGCTGTTCTCGATGTGGAAGCGCGTGCTGGTGTCCAGCTGGCCGAAGGGCTCGTCCATGAGCAGCATGTCCGGCTCGGTGACGAAGGCCCTGGCGATGGCCACGCGCTGCTTCATGCCGGCGGAGATCTGGTTGGGGAAGAAGTCCTTGAACTTGATGAGGCCGGTCATCTCCAGCACCTCGGTCACCCGCCGCTTGATCTCGGCCCCGGGCGTTCCCCTGATCTCCAGACCGATCTTCACGTTGTCCCAGACCGTGCGCCAAGGCAGGGCGGACGGCTCCTGGAAGATGAACGCGATGTTGTGCTTCTTATAGTTGATGGGCTCGGAGTCGACGCTGACGCTGCCGCCGGTCGGAGGCAGCAGCCGGGTCACCACGTTGCAGAACGTGGTCTTGCCGCAGCCCGTGGGACCGACGACGCACAGGAACTCGCCGTCGTAGATGTCGAAGTTCATGTGGTTGAGCACCACGAGGTCCCCGAAGTGCTTGCTTAAGTCCCTGACCTCGATCTTTGCTCTTCTGTTTTCCATGGCGCACCCCGCGGTCATTCGATGCACTCGCAGTCGTTGGTTATCTCCGTGCGGAGCTTGAGGAATTCCGGATCGGTCAGCTCGCGCGGACGGGGCAGATCGATGACGTACTCGCCCTTGACGGTGGCCGGCAGCTTGGTGAGCACCAGAATCCGGGTGGCCAGGTAGGTGGCCTCCTCGATGTTGTTGGTGATGAAGACGACGGTCTTCTTCTCCTGCTCCCAGATGCGCATGATCTCGATCTGCATGAGGTAGCGGGTCTGCGCGTCAAGGTGCCCGAAGGGCTCGTCCATGATCAGCAGATCCGGGTTGGTGGCGTAGGCCCTGGCGATGGCCACGCGCTGTTTCATGCCGCCGGAGAGCTGGCGCGAGAAGTAGTCCTCAAAGCCCTCCAGACCCACAAGCTTGATGACCTCGCGGCCCCGCTTGTCGGCCTTGGCCGGGTCCATGCCCTTGATGATGGGTCCCATGGTGACGTCCTGAATCATGGTGTACCAGGGGATGCAGGACGGTTCCTGGAATACGTAGGAGATGTTGTGCCGGTGCGGATTGACCGGCTCCCCCTGCATCTTCACGTATCCCTTGCTTACGGTTTCGATGCCCGCGAGGATGTTGCCCAGAGTCGTCTTGCCGCAGCTCGTGGGCCCCACGATCACCAGGAACTCGTTGGGGCGCACGTCGAACCGCAGATCGTGGAGGACCTCGGTGGGGCCGAAGCTCTTGTCGATGCTGACCTCAAGGATTGGCTGGTCCATGATGGACTCCTAGTCGATGGAGACTTCGGATCTCCAGCGGAAGACCCGGTTCTCAATCACGATGAAGATCTCGTTCATGATGAACCCGATGATGCCGATGATCAGCATGCCCACGATGATCTCACCCATGCGGATGAGTTCGGCGTACTTCAGGATCAGCCGGCCCACGCCCACCATCTCGCCGCCGATCATCTCGGCGGCCACGATGCACATCCAGGCCACGCCGAGGCCGACGCGCATGCCGGTGGCGATGTCGGGCAGGACCGAGGGAATGACGATCTTGCGGATGATGTACATGCGGCTCGCGCCGAAGACCTTGGCCACGTTGACGTGGACGGGATTGACGCGGGTGACGCTCAGCAGCGTGGTGACCAGAATCGGGAAGAACGCGCCCAGCCAGATCAGGAAGACATAGCGTCCGAAACCGACCAGGAGCACGATGGCCATCGGGATCCACGCGATGGGCGGGATGAACCGGATGGGTTCGATGACGGCGCGGGTGCGGTTGTACAGCTTGGGCCACAGGCCCATGGCCAGGCCCAGGGGAATGCCCATGATGCACGACGCGGCGAAGCCGGCGAAGATGCGGATCAGGCTGGCCCAGACGTGGGCGCTCAGCGTGATGCCCTCGATGTCGCCGTTGGTGGAGAGGTTGACGAAGGCCTGCCAGATGGCCGCGATGGACGGGAAATAAGGCGACTTCTGCCAGTCGGAAAGCAGCTGCCACGCGCACCCCACCACAACCAGACTCAGCAGGTTGTACAGGACGGACTTGATGCGCTCGCTCGTATTACGCATGATGGAAACTCCTTGGCGTTCTGTCGCATGCTCCGGGAGGGGGACGCGCCCCCTCCGCGGAGCGGACAGGCGTGACCGTTGACTACTTCTTCGCCACAATCTCTTCGAGAAGCTGCGGGCGATACAAATCCTTCATGAAACCGTCCATGTCGGCGATGGTGCCCTTCTGGATCTTGCCGGACTCGGCGAGGCCCTGGGCCATCAGCTTCATGCTCTCGACGTTGCACAGCGGCGGGTCGGGGTACTGGACGGTCTTCATGGCCGCGCGCACCACGGCCTCGCTCATGCCGGTGGCCTTGCAGACGATGCCCACGGCCTCGTCCTTGTGCTCAAAGAACCACTTGTAGGCTTCGACGTAGGTCTGGAGAACCTTGCGGACCAGGTCCGGATCGCTCTTCACCAGGCCGCCCTTGGCCACGAACACGCAGCACTGGTGCTCGGGCAGGATGTCGTGGGAGGTCAGCAGCTCGTGGCCGTACTTCAGGTCCACGGTGCGCGCGGGATGCGGCGCCCAGGCGATGAAGCCGTCAATCTCGCCCTTCTGCAGGAAGATCGGCATGTCCGACACCTTCATGCTCTTGCGGGTGATCTTGATGCCGTTGTCCTTGGCGACCTTCTCGATCATGGCGTCCTGGATGGAGCCGACGCCCGGGGTGCCGATGTTCTTGCCGTCAAGCTCCTTGACGGTCTTGATGGAATCCTTGACCACGAGGCTGGAGCCTTCCTTGTTGGAGCTGGCCAGCACCTGCACGTCGACGCCCTGACCCCGGGTGATCATCACCGGGACGACGCCGCAGCTGCCGAAGTCCAGCGACCCGGAGGCCATCTCCTGCATCAGGGCCGAACCGGCCAGGAACTCGCCCCACTGGACGTTGATGCCCTTGGCCTCCAGCAGCTTCTTCTCCTTCATGACCATGATGGCCGGGCTGTGCAGCTGGTCGGCCACAAGGTACCCGATGTGCAGGGTCTTGGGGCTGGCCGCGGAATCAGCCTTCTGCTTGTCGCCTTCGCCCTTGCCGCAGCCGACGATCAGCAGACAGGCCAAGCTGGCGCAGAGCAACGCCGCCCAACGCCACAGACTCTTCCCGTGCATGTTCATACTGCTCCCCCTTACGACATGTCGGTGAAAGGTTGCGTAGCCACTCTTGCAAAGGCCCCGTCCCTCACGGAGAGACGGTCCGGTTAAGCGAAGCCGCCCAGATGCTGGGGCGAGCTGGTCAGAACGCACTCGCCCGCGGCGATGCGCCCGCGGACGTATTCCGCGGTCTCCCGGTCCGACGCGGGCAGAATCACGTCCGCCTGGCCCTCGGGAATCTCCGCCAGGCAGCGGCAGATGTCCGCCAGCACCGCGTCGTCGGTCACGGGCACCGGGATGGCCACGGACTGGAGCGCCTCGCCGGCGGCGAGCCGAACGCACCCGGCGTCCATGCGCAGCATGTCCGCGGACAGGGACAGCGAAGCCCGGCCCGGCATGTTCCGCGTCCCGTCGCCGATGACGATGCCCTGGGCCCTGTTGAGGAAGATGGTGCCCCCAACGCGGATGGTGTCAAGATGCGCCGGCGGCCGCCCGGCGGACGGCCTGTTCAGCCGCGCGGGCAGGAACGTGTTGTAGGTGACCAGACGGGCGAAATCGATCTGCTCGCGCCGGAACGTGCTGTGGTAGGTGTCGCCCTCGATGGACAGGCACTCCACCGGCACCTCGCGGTTCGCCAGCACGTCCAGAAGCACCCGCGCGCCGGCGGGGGCGACGCCGGGGGCGTCGTCCTTCAGGGCCTCGTCCGCGAAGAGCTGGGCGTCGACCACGCCGAGGCGCTCGTTGGGCGCGGGCCCGGGATAGGCGGGCACGCCGCCCAGGGTGATGGTCTCCGCCCGGGTGAACACGCCCGGCCCCGTGACGGGCACGAGGATCATGGCCGCGGCCCCGCGCATGCTCGCGCTGAAGGCGAACACCACCACGTCCGGCTGCGGCTGCGGCTCGCCGGAACGCAGACGCCGCCACAGCTCGTGCTCGGTCATGACCAGGGCCTTGCCGGCCCGACACCGTTCATTGATTTCCTGAATGCTGCTCATGGCCTTCCCCCGTTGTTCAGTCCCGCGCCACAACTTCGGCCAGGTGCAGGACCTGCTGCGGCATGCCGCGCCGGCTGATGCCGCTCGCCAGCTGGATCATGCAGCCGGGGCAGGTGTTGACCACCACCTCGGCGCCGGTGCGCTGCACCGCGTCGAGCTTCTCCTCGCCGATGCGCAGGGAGAGATCGCGGCTGTGCAGGCTGAAGGAACCGCCGCAACCGCAGCAGCCCTTGTAGTCCATTTCCACGAAATCCTTTCCGAAAACCTGCCCGAGGATGCGCCGGGGCTGTTCGATGACGCCCTGGTAGCGCGCCAGGTGGCAGGGGTCGTGATAGGTGACGCGCGTGCCCGCCGGCAGCGTGGAGTGCACGGGCAGCGGCTTGCAGTTGGCCAGCTCCACCAGGAGTTCCGAGAAGTCCCGAACCTTGGCGCCCAGGGCCACGAACTCGTCGTGCCGCGGCAGGCCGCGGAACAGGCCGGCCCAGCCCTCCTTCAGGGTCGAGCCGCAGGTGGCGCAGGCCGTGATCACGTACTTCACGTCCAGCCTGGCCAGGATGTCCAGGTTGCGCAGGGCCATTTCCCTGGCCGTTTCGGCGTCGCCGTTGGCGGCCACGGCGATGCCGCAGCAGCCCAGGTTCTCCGGCAGAACCACCTCCACGCCCAGGGACGCCAGCAGCCGCAGGACGGCCTGGCCGACCTTGGGCAGCATGTACTCCGTGGCGCAGCCGGGGAAAAAGGCCACGCGCATCTTGCGCTCGCCCTGCGCCGGAGTCACCGCCGGGGCGACCTCGCGCAGGAACTTGTCCGGAATGGCCGGCAGTTCGCAGCCCTTGCCCAGGCCCAGGAAGAACAGGGGCAGGTGGCGCAGGGGCGTGCGCTGCGGCAGCTTGCCGCCGGTCTTGGTCTGCGGCAGCAGCCACTGCATCTTGCCCGCGGCGCGCACGGCCGCGGCCATGGCCGAGCGGTCGGCCATGATCTTGCGGAAGGCCACCCGCTTGACCAGGGGCAGGCCCTGACGGCGGATCAGCTCGCCCCTGGCCGCCTCGACGACGAGGTCGCTGCGGACCCCGCGCGGACAGCCCGAGGCGCAGCGGCCGCAGAGCAGGCACTTCTGGAGGACCGTGGCCAGGTCCGGATAGTTGAAGATCTCCTCGCCGGACCCCAGGCTGCGCAGCAGCCGGTTGCGTCCCCGCGGGGACTGCACGTCCAGGTGGCATTCGCGGTAGACCGGGCAGGAATGCAGGCAGGTGCCGCATTCAATGCACTTGGCGATCTCGTCGCGTATCAATTCCAAGGGGCTCTGGGCATTGCTTCCGTTCATTGTCGTGCCGTCCTTGCGCTTGGTCCGCCGGGCAGGGCGCTTAGTCCCGGTGCTTCAGAAGGGTTTGCGAATCCGTCAGGAGGAACCCGCCCTTGACCAGAAGATCCCTCAGGTAGGTCGCCATCAGTTCGGACCGGTAGCGGTTGGACTGCCGGAAGATCACGGGCACGTCGTGGCCGGCCACCCGCACCTGCCCGATGCGGCCGCGCGGCACGTCGTCCATGCCCTTGAAGGCTCCGCCCGGGCAGTTGCCCGTGCAGGCGCCGCAGGCGAAGCACAGGTCCTGATCCAGGGTCTTGTCCTTCCAGGAAATGGCGCCCATGGGACAGTAGTATTCGGCCGCGCACTGGAACGAGCAGCAGATGCAGCGTTCCGGGTCGAACTCCACCCGCAGGCGGGCGCCGTCCCAAATCTCGCCGTAATTGCTGTAGAACAGCGGGATGCGGTCGCCGATGTCGGCCACGGGCATGGGCACGCTGTCGTCCAGACAGCCAGCCAGACCGTCCAGGACGTCCTGGCTGGTGATGGCGAAGGGGATGCCGATGCTGGTGATGACCTCCACGCCGAAGCTGGTCTTGAACCCGCCCATGAACTCCGGCTGCATGCCGTGCATGTCGCTGGCGACGAACAGGCAGGGCTTGGCCGGCGCGCTCCGGGTGCCGTAGCTGACCACGACGCCGGGCACGCCGTTGACGACGATTCCCGTGCCCTCGCGGACCGTGATCCGCTTGGGATCGTTCTGCAGCGGGTTGAGCTCGCCGCTGCCGATGGCGCCCATGCCCCGGAACTGGGGCAGCGGCCTGCAGGAGAAGATCGACGTCGGCCGCTTGAGGTAGGAGGGCATGTTCTTGAAGTTGCCGAAGGCCGTGTAGTTCTGGAAGTCGTTGCGGAAGTTGTACAGCCGGGCGAAGGGCATCTGGCTCAGGCGGACCTTGGTCAGCCGGGAGCCGCCGCCGCGCAGCAGGCATTCCACTTCGACGTCCTTGCCCTCCACGAGCTCGCGCAGCACGTGCCCGCCGCCGTAGCGCCCGAAGTAGTCGAGGCTTTCCGCGGTGCCGTAGAGCACGGCGTCCACAAGCCCCTCGCCGTCATCCGGCCGGGACACCGGGATGCAGGGCACCCCGTTCATGACCAGGCGGCGGATGTCCGCGGTCTTGACGTCCAGCGGCAGGGCCAGCATGGCCGACGTGCCGGACATGACCCCCCGGGTGCCGGTGGTCACCACGTCCACGTCGTCCACAGTGAACCTGCGGCCGGCCCGAACCTCGCGCTTGAAGTCCATGGCCGTCATGACCACGGCCTCGCCGCTCCTGAGCTTCTCGTTGATTTCCGCGACAGTCTTTTGTTCCCGTGGCATAGTTCAAGCTCCCGCAGCTCAGCCGACGATGTCGATGCAGCCCCAGGCCCCGACCCTGTCCGCGACGAGGATCAGCACCCCGGACACGCCAAGTTCCCTGGCCCGTGCAATGCCGGCGTCAACATCGGCGGCGGTCCTGATCAAGTTGCCCACCGCGGTGGCCGCGGCGTCCGCAAATGCGGCCGTTTCAGCGAAAATCGTCACGGCGTCCGCCCGTCCGAAACTCAGGGAGTGGCCGTGCGTGCCCGAGGAGGTGCAAACCCCCACCGGCCTGGTCGTGGGGCCCACGGCCAGCTTCAGGCTCAACAAAGGGGAATTCTCCGCCAGCACGAGCATCTCGCGCCGTTCGGCCACGTGCAGGAACACGTCGCCGCCGTTCTCCACCACGACCTCGCGGCTGGCGAAGAGCAGCCCGCGGCCCACGTGGTCCGACATGGCCCCGGCCACGGTGGCCATGGGGCCGACGCCGGCGCGCGCGCTGGCGTCCAGCATGCTCTGCACCACCGCCGGGGCGTTCGGGTCCGCGGCGATGGGCTCCAGGGCGCGCACGAACTCCGGGCGGCGCCGGATGTAGTCCTCGATGTCCGCGCGGTGGGCGCGCACCAGCTCCAGGGCCATGGCGCCCAAATCAGTCTCGCCGGAGACGAGCATGTCGGTCTGGCGCATGCGCACCCGCGTGCTCACCAGCCCCCGCGGCCGCACAAGCCGCCGGTACTCCTCGGTCTCCAGCTCGGCTGCGTGCATCTCAGCGTTCCTCCACGCACTCGGCCATGACTTCGCCCATCTTGCGCAGGCGCTTCTCGCTCAGCACGAACCACATGTCCCTGGCCGTGCCGAAGTAGATGCACTTCATGCTGCACCGCGTGGCGCAGGCGGGCATGAGCCCGGCCGCCAGACGGTCCGGACAGCCGTCGCAGGTCTGCGCCCGGCCTTCCCGCCCGGACGGGCAGGTGACCCAGAAGTTCTGGGGGTCCTGGAACTCGCAGGGCGACCCGCAGTGCCGGCAGGACAGCGGCAGGCGCACCGTGCTCGGGTCCTGCGCGCCGTCCTTCATCCGGGTCATGAAGATCCGGGGACCGCCCTGCGGCGGCATGTCCCCGGCCCGGTGCTCGGCCTGGCAGGCCAATTCGCAGGCGCCGCAGGAGATGCAGCGGTCCATGTCCACAACGAGGACGTTCTCGTCCTCAGGGAGCTTGTCCAGCTCCGCCTCCAGCCGGGAAAACCGCGTGCTGACCCAGACTATCTTCATGACCGTGCTTCCTGGTGTTGGCTGTTTCGCGCAAGCAGCGCGGCCACGGCCCGGCGGGCCGCCTCGCGGTCCGCGCCCGCCTTGTGCGCCGCCACCGCGGCGAAGGGCGCGCCGCCCGCGCCGCGTTCCGGAACGGCGAACAGCGCCGCCGCCCCCGGCGTGCCCTCGGGCACCCAGAGCACGTCCGGAGCCACGTCGTCGCTGAGGCGCGCGGCCAGACGCAGGCCGCCGTGGGCCGCCTCGATCTCCAGCGCGTCGCCGCCGCGCAGGCCCAGGGCCAGCGCCAGCCGGGGGTTGACGCGCACGCCGTCCATGGTCCCCTCCGGTCCGTCCGCGACCTTGCCGCCCCAGGCGGCCACGCGGTCGACCCGCGGACGCACCACCAGCCGGAGCGGGCGCTCCTGGGTCTCGGGCGGGTTCGACTGCGCGGAGATGGGGGCTGCGAGCGAAACCCGGCCCGAGACCGTGGGGAAGCGCTTATCCGTGCCCGGGAAGGTCCGGTTGCGCTCAAAAAGGATGTTCAGACCCCTGGTGACGGCGTTGATGAACCGCGTGCGCTCCAGCTCCGGGGCCTTGTCGCCGGGACAGGGCCAAAGCACGCCGCCGGGGATGTTGGTTTCCGGGTCCAGGTCGGCCAGCCCCACCCCGCTGGTCAGCGGGTTGGCGCGCAGCTGCGCGTCGCAGAAGGCCGCGCAGCCGTCGGCCCAGGCCGCGGCGTCGCCCAGGCCCATGGCCAGGGCCAGACCGCGCCAGAAGTCGTAGGCCGGCCGGCACTCGCCCGGCGCGTCCATGACCTTGCGGTGCGTCTGGAGCAGGCGGCCATTGCTGAAGGGCAGCAGACCGTCGTACTCCAGCCAGCCGCTCAGGGGGATGGACACGTGGGCGGCCTCGGACGCCGCGCCGGGGTACTGCGAAAGGCAGACCGCCAGCTCGACGCTCCCCAGGGCCGCCGCCGCGTCCAGGCCCGGCAGGGCCGGGTCGCCGTGCAGGAACACGGCCGCGGGCGCCGACCCGGACCCGGCCAGCAGTCCCGGCAGGCTCAGGTCATGCGCAGGTCGACCGCCCGCGGCCTGGAAGGAAAACGGGGAAACGCCGAAGAGGTTCAGCCCGCCGCCGGGAATGCCCAGGGAGCCGGTGAGGGCCACCAGCGCGGCGCAGCTCCAGAGGTCGACGTCGGTCAGCGAACGCCGGGAGAACCAGTCCCCGGCGATGACCGAAACCGGATGCGTCTGGCCGAGGATTTCGGCAAAGCGCTCCAGCTCGTCCGCGGCCACGCCGCAGATCCGGGCCACGGAGTCGTCCGTGCAGTCCTGCACGGTCTTGCGCAGCGAGGCCTCGTCCTCGGTCCACTCGGCCAGGAACTCGGGGTCGCCCTTGCCGGCCGCCAGCAGGCGGCGCAACGCCCCGCGCAGGAACACGCTCTCCGTTCCCGGCCGCACCCGCACGGCCATGGTGGCCTTGGCCGCCGTCACCGTGTCCGAGGAGCCGAGGCAGAGCACCAAGGCCCCGCGATCCCTGGCGTCCATGACCGGACCGATGGCGAGGGGGTCGGAGGCCGCGATGTCGCCGCCGTAGAGCAGGATGCAGCGGCTGTTGCACCAGTCGCGCGAGGAGTTGCAGAGCAACTGCGCGGCCGGCAGCCCGAACATCCGGGCGATGGCCCCGTCGGGGCCGAAGGGGCCGGGGAAGAAGCGCGCCGGGGCCAGGGGCGAGCCCAGGGCCCGGGCGAACAGGTCGCCGCCGGCCAGATAGTCGAAGGGATCGGTTTCCTCGCCGTACACGGCCACGGAGTCGCGGCCATGCGCGGTCACGCAGCCCTGCAGCCGCTTGGCCACGAAATCCAGGGCCTCGTCCCAGCCCACGCTGCGGAAGGGCTCCGAAAGCCGCTCGCGGATGCGCGGCCGGGTCAGCCGTGCGCCGTTGCCCAGGTGCCAGTAGGTCAAGAGCCCCTTGGGACACACGGACCCCTTGTTTCCGGGGTGCTCCTCGTCGCCGAGGATGTCCACGACCTGGCCGGCCTTCATGAAGATCTTGAGCCCGCAGCCCGTGGGGCAATTGCCGCAGGTGGTCCGCCGGACCGCATCGAAAGGCCTTGTGGTTTCCTGTCTTTTCCGGAACGTCATAGCGTGCAGCCCCTCGCTTCTTGCCTCCGCCGCGTCGCTTGCGCGGGTTCGGGCGTTTCGTCCTCCAGGGTCCGCCTTCCGGGGCGTCCGCCTTCCTGAAGGCCGGGGTGCTATCCACGAACACCGCCTCTAAGATTGCATCTGAGGTGCCAGCTTCGGGGCCGCCACAGAATATTTTTGATAGTAACCTTGAATTACTGGCTTTTTTCAAGAATACAGGAATAGGTGCTTTTCTCGGCAAAAGGTACTGAGTCGTGCCAATGAAGACACATCCATTTGAATTTCAATGACTATTCAGGAAAATCCCAACGAGGCCGCAAGCACGCCGTTACGTACCGTTTGCATTACAGTGTAACGCATCAAGAGCGACAGCTTGTGACAACAGGAACACGCGGCGCGCCCCCTCGACGCCGCGCCGCCCGTCGGCTATCGTTCCACCCGAGGCCGCCCCGCCGGCGCAGCCCGCAACCGCAACCCCAGGCCGCCGCCATGCACCCAGCCCGCGCCCGCCAGCTCCTCGACCGGCCCGCCCAGCCCGGCCCCATCCTCTATTGGATGCACCGCGAGATGCGCGCCCGGGACAACTGGGCCCTGCTGCACGCCCGCGACCTCGCCGCCGCGCGGGGCCAACCGCTCTGCGCAGCCTTCTGCCTGGCCCCGGACTTCGGACGCGCCGCGCCCGCGCACTTCGCCTTCCTGCTCCACGGCCTGCGCGCCACCGCCGCCGCCCTGGCCCGGCTGGGCGTCGGCTTCGCCCTGCTGCGCGGCGAGCCCGGCCGCACCGTCCCGGACCTCGCCCGGCACATCCACGCCGGGCTCCTGGTCTGCGACGCCGACCCCACGCGCCTCAAGCGCGCCTGGACGGCCGAGGTTCTGGCCCGGCTGGACTGCCCCGCCGTGGAGGTCGACGGCCGCAACGTCGTGCCCGCGCGCGCCGCCTCCGACCACCGCGAGTACATGGCGCGCACCATCCGGCCCAAGATCCGGCGCCTGCTGCCGGAGTTCCTGACCCCCATTCCGGAGCTCGCCGCGCCGCCCCTGGCGTGGTCCGCGCCGCTGCCGCCCGTGGACTGGGACGCGCTCGTCGCCGAGGCCGGGCCGCCGCCACCCGCCTTCGCCCCCGGCGAGGCCGCCGCCCGCGCCGCGCTGGACGCCTTCCTCGCCCATGGCCTGGCCCGCTACGCCGACGAGCGCAACACGCCCCTCGAACCGGCCAATTCCCTGCTTTCGCCCTACCTGCACTTCGGCCAGATCGCGGCCCAGCGCGTGGCCCTGGCCGTGCTGGACGTCCCGCCCGCGCGGGGTCCGGGGCCTGCGGAGCACAAGCAAACGCCAGCGCAGAACGGCGTCGAGGCGTTCCTGGAGCAGCTCATCGTACGCCGCGAGCTGGCGGAGAACTTCTGCCTGTACGAGCCGGACCACGACACGCCGGACGCCTTCCCGGCCTGGGCGCGGGAGACGCTGGACAAGCACCGCCGCGACCGGCGGCCGCATCTGGCCTCGGACGCCGAGCTGGAGGACGCGCAAACGCCCGACCCGCTCTGGAACGCCGCGCAGCGCCAACTGCTCGCCACCGGCCACATGCACGGCTGGCTGCGCATGTACTGGGCCAAGCAGCTGCTGCTCTGGTCGCCGGACGCCGCGACGGCCATGCGCCGGGCCCTGGCGCTCAACGACGCCCTCAGCCTCGACGGCCGCGACGTCAACGGCTACGCGGGCGTCGCCTGGAGCATCGGCGGCGTCCACGACCGGCCCTGGCCGGAGCGCCCCGTGTTCGGCACCGTGCGCAGCATGACCGCCTCCGGCGCGGCCCGGAAGTTCGACGTGGCCGCGTTCATCGCCAGCCAGGGCGGCCAGGACGGAGATCGCGATGCGCGCCAATGACGCGGACATCCTGCTCCGGGCCATGCCGGGCCCGCCCTCGGAGATTGATCCGCGGCTGCACGCGGCCTGGCAGGCGGCGGCCCTCGACACCGGGCAGGCCGATCCCTTCTGCTGCACGCCCTACTGGCAGCTCGCCTTCCACGACGCCTTCAGCCCCGACCGCAGGCTGCTGATCCGCGCGGCCGAGGGCGGCGTCATGGCCTTCGCGGAAATGCTCTTCTCGCGCCAGGAGATCCTCCTGACGCCCATCGAGCCGCACTGGTTCTTCGGCTGCCCGCTCCTGGGCGGGCGGGCCGTGGCGCTGCTGGCCGAAACCCTCGGCCCGCTGCTGGATCTCTACCGTCCCGCGGCCCCCAAAATCCTGGTGAGCGGGGTGCGGCCGGGCGGCTCCTTCGCCGGAAGGCTCGCGCGGGGGCTGGGCCGGCGCTGCGCCGTGACGCCCTTCAACAGCGGCGAGCAGTGCGCGGCCTCGCTGGAGGGCGGGCTCGACGGCTTTCTGTCCCGGCGCTCGGCCAACCACCGGGCCAAGCTCAAGAAAAGCCGGGCCCGGGCCCGGGACAGGGGCGTGTCTTTCGAGCGCCACGCGCCGCAGGGAACGGACGACACCGGGCCCGTCTTCGAACGCATGCAGGCCGTGGAGCTGGCGAGCTGGAAGGGCATCGGGCGCTGCGGCATGGACCAGGAGCCGGCGCGCACCTTCTACCGCCTGCTGCTGGCCCGGCTGGCGCGGGACGGCCTGGCGCGGGTGATCTTCGCGCGCTGCGGGGAAAAGGACATCGGCTACGTCTTCGGCGGACTGGCCGGCGCGGTGTATCGCGGCCAGCAGTTCAGCTATGACGACGCCTGGAGGGACTGCTCCATCGGCAACCTGCTGCAGGTGGAGCAGGTCGCCTGGCTCTGCGAGGAAGGGGCCGCCCGCTACGACCTCGGCCCCTCCCAGGGGGAGGCCATGGCCTACAAGGCCCACTGGGCCGAGCTGCGCTTCGGCATCGTCACCTATCTCGTCGAGCCGGAAGCCTAGCGCCCCCCCCTGTCAACCCGGAATTCTCGTCCTTTTCGCGGGCCAAAAGGCTCCCGTTCCGCCCGGCCCGGAAAGCCGGGGTACAATGGCGCACGCCCCGGAATCCCCCGCGGCGGAAAAGCGACAAGGAGCCCGCCCATGGCCACCAGCGTCATCGAAATCTGCAACAACGCCCTGCTCGATCTCGGCGAGGACGCCATCGCCTCGCTGGCCGACAACACCAAGGCCGCCCGCCTCTGCAACCAGCGCTGGCCGGCCGTGCGCGACGCCGTGCTGCGCGCGCATCCCTGGAACTGCGCCGTGGCCCAGGCCGAACTCGCCGCCAGCAGCGAGTCCCCGGCCTGGCAGTACTCCCGGCGCTTCCCGCTGCCGTCCGACTGCCTGCGCGTCCTCGCCGTCCAGTGCGGCGGCGCGGCCCTCGCCGCCTGGGAGGTGCAGGAGGGGGCCATCCTCTGCGACGAGGACGGCCCGCTGGACATCGCCTACGTCCGGCGCATCGAGGACCCGCGCCTGTTCGACCCGCTCCTCTGCGAGGCCTTCACTGCGCGCCTCTCCGCCACCCTGGCCTACCCCATCACCGCCAGCACCAGCCTGGCCCAGGCCTTCTGGAGCGCCTACGCCGAGAAGCTGCGCGAGGCGCGGGGCGTCGACGCCCGCGAGGCCGCGCCCATCGCCGCGCCCGCGCCCGACAGCTGGCTCAAGGCCAAGCTGGGGCGGTAGGCGGCTGCCGGCGGCGGCCCGGAGAGCCGCGGCGCAAAGCGTCCGGGGGGCTGCGCGCCCCCCCCGCCCCCGCGCCCCCTTTCAGGGGGGTGACAAGGGTCCCGCGACGGGCCTCCGGTTGCGGACCGTTGCCGGCTGCTGGTCACGCGAAAGGGGCCGGTTCCGAAGGGAGCCGGCCCCCTTCGCGTGATCCGGGGAGTCCAGAGTGCAAAGCCCTTTGGCCGCCGGAGGCCTCGCCCCCCGCCGCAGCCTGCGCGTGTTACACGAGCTTCAGCGGGGCCGCGCCCTTCGCCACGGCCCGGCCGATGCGCACGGCGATGTCGCCGGCGGCGGCGAGCGTGTCCTGGGCCGCGGCGACCTTGTCCGCGGGCACGCCGAGGATCAGCCCACCGGAGGTCTGGGCGTCGAAGGCGAGGGTGACGCGGAGTTCGTCGAGGCCGGGAGCCACGACGGAGCGCTGGAGATAATAATTGCGGTTCTGGATGCTCCCGGCGGGGATGAGGCCCATGCCGGCCATTTCCAGGGCCTCGGGCAGGAAGGGGATGGCGGCCACGTCGAGTTCGGCGCTGACGTCGCTGGCGGCGGCCATTTCCAGGAGGTGGCCGCCGAGGCCGAAGCCGGTGACGTCCGTGGCGGCACGGAGGCCCAGTTCGCGGATGACCACCGCGCCGGTGCGGTTGAGCCGCGCGCACCAGGAATGCAGCAGCAGCTCCAGGCGGTCGGCCCCGGGCATGGCGGCCTTGACCGCCGTGGCGATGACGCCGGTGCCCACGGGCTTGGTGAGCAGAAGCTCGTCGCCGGGGCGCAGGCCGCGGTTGCTGGCCATTTTTGCCGGGTCCACCGCGCCGGAGACGGACAGGCCGTACTTGATCTCGCTGTCCTCGACGCTGTGGCCGCCGCAGAGCACGGCCCCGGCCTCCTCGATCTTGGACAGGCCGCCGCGCAGGATCGCGGCCAGGACCTCGGGCGGCATGGTCTTGGCCGGGAAACAGCAGACGTTCATCGCGGCGTAGGGCTCGCCGCCCACGGCGTAGACGTCGGACAGGGCGTTGGCCGCGGCGATCTGGCCGAAGCGGAAGGGATCGTCCACCACGGGCGTCAGGAAATCAACAGTCTGCACCAGCGCCTGGCCGGGCGGAAAGCGCAGCACCACCGCGTCCTCGCCGCCGCCGCGCGGCCCCGAGAGAATGCGTGGGTCGTGCCCGCCCGTGAGCAGGCCGGCCAGAATCCGCTCCAGGTCCCCCGGAGCCACCTTGGCGGCTCAACCCGCGGCGCGGACGCCCTGGGTCAGCCGGACCTTCTGCGGATCCGTGGGAATGCTGCTGCATTGCTTCATGCCCCCGGAATAACAAATGCCCGGGCGCGCGCCAAGCGGGAATTCCATTGCCTCCCATAAGCTTTTCCCATGCCCGGCCGATAAGGCGTGACGGCCGGGCACGCAACATGCATCGTTCGGCCGAAACACGGGAGGAACCATGCTTCGGAATTTTTGCGCCGCCTGCGGGCAGCCCATCAACCGCCTGGACTCCTTCTTCGAACCCTCCGACGGCACCCTCTGCGCCGCCTGCTTGGCCCGCCTCGCGCCCGGCAAAACGCGCCGGACCGAACCCGGCCGCGGCGTCGCCAGCCCCCTGCCCGACTCCTGGGCCGTGCTGCCCGAACTCTCCTTCGCCAGCCGGCAGCGGTAAAAACGCTTCGGCGCGCGGAACGGGACGGGGAGATTCGGGGGCCTGCGCGGCCCCCGAGCCCCTCGCGCCCCCTTTCAGGGGGGTGAGTAGGGTCCCGCGGCGGACTTTCCGTCGCGATGCAGGGCGGAAAGCGAGTCAAGCGAAAGGGCCCCATGGCGTTGCGCCATGGGGCCCTTTCGCTTGAACTTGGGAGTCCAGGGGGCCGAAGGTCCCCTGGCCGCCGGAGGCATGTCCCCCCGCCACTCCCTTCCGGTCTACAGCGCCTTCGCCCGGCCCACCCACTTGTTGACCACAGGGGCGACGTAGCTGTCGAAGCTGTCGAGCAGGTCGCCGGGAGTGGCGGCGGCGAGGAGCATGCCGCGATGTTCCCGGCGCACGAACCCCTGGGTCACGGAATAGTCCAGGAAGGTCATGAGCCCGTCATAATAATGATTGATGTTGAGCGCGCCGCAGGGTTTCTTGTGGAAGCCCAGCTGGGCCCAGGTGAGGATCTCGCAGAGCTCCTCCAGGGTGCCGAGACCGCCGGGCAGGGCGACGAAGGCGTCGGAGAGCTTGGCCATGAGGGCCTTGCGCTCGTGCATGGAGGCCACGACGTGCTGCTCCGTCAGGCTGGTGTGGGCGATCTCCTTCTTCTGCAACGAGATCGGGATGATGCCGATGACCTTGCCGCCGGCGGCCAGGGCGGAGTCGGCCAGCGCGCCCATGCAGCCCACGTTGGAGCCGCCGTAGACGGTGGTGAGGCCGCGGCGGGCCAGCTCCGCGCCGAGGTCGCGGGCGGCCTGGATGTACGCGGGGTCGTTGCCGGGATTGGAGCCGAGGAAGACGCAGACGCTGTGCATGGGGGGGAACTCCTTGGACGGGTTGTGCGCGGACGCTCAGGCCATCTGGTCGCGCAGCTGGCGGAAGATGTCCTGGAGCTGGGCGGGCGTGGCCTCGGCCTCGTTGATGCGCATGCGCCGGATGAGGCCCACGAGGTTGCCGCGCGGGGTATAGGTGCGTTCGAAAAGGACCTCGCGCGTCTGCGCGCGGCCGAGGGGAATGGCGCAGGACCAGGCGCCCTCGCCCTCGGGGAGCCAGGCCGGCGCGGCGTCGGTGGACAGGGTCTCCACCAGCCGACGCACGCTCTGGCCGCCGGGCAGGCCCAGAAAGTCGCCGCGGTCGGAGCGGATCACCGCGGGCATGTCCAGAAAGGCGTCGGGCGGGGCCGGCGGCGGCGTAAAGGGCGGCTCGGGCCGGGGCTCGCGGTTGAAGGCGTAGGAGGCCAGCGGGCCGGACGCGCCGTGCACGGTGACGATTTTGCGCGCGGTGAGCACCCCGTCGGGCCCCGTGGACGGCGGCTCGGGCTCCGGCGCCGCGGCGGCGGCCGGCGCAGGCTCCGCCACGGGTCCGCCGTGCGGCGTTTCGGGCTGCGCCGGCGCGACCGGGGCGCTGCGGGCGGCGCGCAGTTCGGTCAGGAGTTCGGCCACCAGGGACTTGGACGCGGCCTCCAGGGTGGCGAGGTTGCGCACCTCGGACTCCAGGAGTTCGATGCGCTGGCGGGCGGCCTCCTGGGCCTCGGCCAGGGCGTGCAGCTGTCCGGCGAGACCGGCGTCAAGGTCCGCGCCGCGATGGGCGTCCGACGATGTCGATAAGCGACGATTCTGCGGATACTCTTTGAATTCGTTGCGCAGCGCCTGCATCGTCTGGACGATCGACAAGCCCTGGCCAAAAAGTTCGCGGATGCGCCGGCACACGACCAGGGCCTCGGGATGCAGGCGCACGGGCTTGCCCTCGCGCGCAATGGGCAGGAAGACGGTAAATTTCGACCGGTAGCTCTTGATGGTGGTTTCCGACACGCCGAGCGCGCGGGCCAAATCCCGATACGTGCAGGTCTCCGCGTCCATCAACGCCCGCCTCCGCAGCTCGGCTGCCGCTTGCCGACATTTCGCAAAACCATTCGCCGTCAACGCATTGCGGCTTATCGATAGCGATAATCGACGCCGTGGTCAAGCCCACGCGCCGGCCCTGCCGCGGTCCGCCGCGGCCGCCCGGGAAAGGCGCGCTTTTTCCCTTGGCTCCCGCGCCCGATTCAGGCTATAGGTTTCGAAAAGCAGCCGCGCGGTCCCCTCCAGCCCTGCCTTCCGCCGCCTCGGCGGACAGTGGACCGTTCCCGGCAACCAGCCGTCCCGCCCCCCGCCGCACGCGTGCGGCAAGCGGACGACGCCCGAGGAGCACAAGAAGAAGTGAGCACACCGCACAAACGGCGCGCCCCGCGCAGTCACGCCGCACCGACACCGACAGCGCACGTCCTCGGCCTTCTGGCCGGCGTGCTCTTCACGGTCGCCGCCTGCGGCCCGCTGCCCGTGTCCCCCTCCAGCGCCGTGGGCGCGCCGCCGCCGGTCCAGCAGGCCGTGCGCACCACCGGCGATCCCGACCCCATCCGCGCCGAGAACATAGGCCTGCTCACCGAGCAGCAGCTCCCCAGCGCGGAGTCCTCGCCCCTGCCGCCGGGCGAGCTGCCGCTCATCACCGGCCCCCTGCCCGGACCGTTGCCGGGACCTCCGCCGCTCACCCCGCCCGGCCGTCCCGGCACCCTGCGCCTGCCCGGCCTGGCCGAGGCCCCGCCCAAGGCCACGGACATCCCCGAGTTCCCCACCCTGGACGACCTGGAGGTGGAGGCCCGCCTGGAACGCCTGTCCAAGCTGCCGCCCTCCCTGGGCCTGGACGTCGTGCGCACCGGCCTGACCCAGAAGGGCCGCCGCTACCGCTGGGGCGGCTCCATCCCGAGCACCGGCTTCGACTGCTCCGGCTTCACCCAGTGGACCTTCGCCCAGCATGGCATCAGGCTGCCGCGCACGGCCCAGGAGCAGTACCAGATCGGCACGCGCATCGGCCGCGGCGAACTGCGCGCCGGGGATCTCGTGTTCTACAAGATCAACCGCCGCGGCCGCTGGCACGTCGGCATCTACATGGACGACGACGTGTTCGTGCACAGCCCCCGGCGCGGCCGCAGCATCTCCGAGGGCAACATGAACGACGCCTACTGGTCCCAGCGCTACATCGGCGCGCGCAGGTACACGCGCTAGGCCGCGCCGTGCGGGCCGCCCCCTCCCTCTACGTGCATGCGCCCTTCTGCAGGGCCAAGTGCCGCTACTGCGCCTTTTTTTCCGCACCGCCGCGCCCGGGCGAGCGCGAGGCCTACCTCGCCGTGCTCCTGGACGAGATCGCCTTCTGGGGCGGCCGGCTGGGCCGCTTCGCCCCGCCGGGCGCGCCCACGCTGTTTTTCGGCGGCGGCACCCCGAGCCTCCTCGGCGCGGACCCGCTCGCCCGCATCCTCGCGGCCCTGCGCCGGACCTTCGGCCTGGCCCCGGATGCGGAGATCACCCTGGAGGCCAACCCGGACTCGGCCACGCCGGACTTCCTCGCCGCCGCGCGCCGCCTGGGCGTGAACCGCCTGAGCCTGGGCGTGCAGAGCCTGCGCGACGCGGACCTGGCCGCCCTGGGCCGCGCGCACGACGCCGGGCAGGCCGTGGCCGCCTTTCGCGCCGGGCGCGGCGCGGGCTTCGCCAACATCGGCCTGGACCTGATCTTCGGCCTGCCGGGTCAGAGCGTCGCCGGCTGGCTGGAGACCCTCCGCCGGGCGGCGGACCTCGGCCCGGATCATCTTTCCTGCTACGGCCTGACCATCGAGCCCGGCACGCCGCTGGCGCGCGACGCTGCGGCCCTGGCCGCCCTGCCGGACGAGGACGCCCAGGCCGAGATGTTCCTGCGGGGGGCGGAGCTCCTGGAGGCCGCGGGCTTCCGCCACTACGAAATTTCCAACTTCGCCCGGCCGGGGCGCGAGTGCCGCCACAATCAGGCCTGCTGGCGGGGGCGCGACTGCCTGGGCCTCGGCCCGGCGGCGGCCACGACCCTGAACGGCGCGCGCTGGGTGGACCCGCCGGACCTGGGCGCATGGGCGGCCCTGGTGCGCGCCGGCCGCCCCGGAACCACGGCGCGCGAGGAGCTGGGCCCGGAGGTCCGCGCCCGCGAGGCCCTCATGCTGGCCCTGCGCACCGCCGAGGGCCTGGACCTGGACGAGCACCGCCGGCGCTGCGGCGTCGATCTTGCGGCGGAGCGGGCCGGGCTTCTGGCCGACCTCGCGCGCGCCGGGCTGGCCGTTCTCGCGGACGGCCGCCTGCGCCTGACGCGCCGGGGCATGCTCGTGTCCAACAGCGTCATCCGCGCCCTGGGGTTCTAACCTGGCATCAGGAATTATTCCCAGGTCCTCAAAAAATGCACGCCCGCCAGCCCTTGCCCCACGCGGATCGCCGTTGGCGAGCCTTGCGCCGCCTGAATCGCCAGTGCATGGATTTTTCTAGAGAATCTTGATAATGCCGCAAGACAACAACGATTGCCCCGTTTTCCCTGAGATTTCCTTTTTCCTTGCCGCGCACAACCTTCAAACCGCTCAAGGACTCTGCATGACCCAGAACGACCTCCTTCCGATGCCAGCCGATCTTCCTGAAGTCGTCCTCAACGACAACGCCAAGGTGGTGCTCACCCGGCGCTACCTGCGCAAAGGCCCGGACGGCAAACCCTTCGAGCTTCCGCGCGAGCTGTTCTGGCGCGTGGCGGCCAAGATCGCGGCCCAGGAGGCCTGTTTCAAGGGCGGCAAGGCCAAGGTGGAGGCGCGCGCACGAGAATATTACGACCTGCTGACCGGCTTCCGCTTCCTGCCCAATTCGCCCACGCTCATGAACGCCGGCACCGAACTCGGCCAGCTGGCCGCCTGCTTCGTCCTGCCCGTGGGCGACTCCATCGAGGAGATCTTCGACGCGGTCAAATACGCCGCGCTGATCCACAAGTCCGGCGGCGGCACCGGGTTCTCGTTCTCCCGCCTGCGTCCCACCGACTCCCGCGTGGGCTCCACCGGCGGCGTGGCCAGCGGCCCCCTGTCCTTCCTGCGCATCTTCAACACCGCCACGGAGCAGATCAAGCAGGGCGGCACCCGCCGCGGCGCCAACATGGGCATCCTGCGCATCGACCATCCGGACATCATCAAGTTCATCAGGGCCAAGGAAAAAGACGGCGCGCTGAACAACTTCAACCTCTCCGTGGGCCTCACCGAGGCCTTCATGCAGGCCGTGGACAAGGACGAGGAGTACGAACTCGTCGCGCCCAACACCGGCGAGGTCTGGGACCGCCTGCGCGCCCGCGAGGTCTTCCACATGCTCGTGCAGAAGGCCTGGGAGTCCGGCGACCCCGGCATGGTCTTCCTCGACCGGATCAACCGCGACAACCCCACCCCGCAGCTCGGCGAAATCGAGGCCACCAACCCCTGCGGCGAACAGCCCCTGCTCCCCTACGAGGCCTGCAACCTCGGCTCCATCAACCTCGCCGCCTTCCACTCCGAGGCCGCGGCCGACGGCATCGCCTGGGACGAGCTGCGCACAGTGATCCACCAGAGCGTGCGCTTCCTGGACAACGTCATCGAGGCCAGCGTCTACCCCCTGCCGCAGATCACCGAGATGGTGCGCACCAACCGCAAAATCGGCCTGGGCATCATGGGCTTCGCCGACCTGCTCTTCCAGCTCGGCGTGCCCTACAACACCCAGGAGGGCGTGCACACGGCCGAAAAGCTCATGGCCTTCATCCAGGAGGAGTCCAAGGTCGCCAGCCAGGCCCTGGCCGAGGAGCGCGGCCCCTTCCCGGCCTATGCGGGCAGCACCTACGCCGCCAAGAAGCTCGGCCCCTACCGCAACGCCACCACAACCACCATCGCGCCCACCGGCACCCTGTCCATCCTGGCCGGCTGCTCCTCGGGCATCGAGCCGCTGTTCGCCCTGTCCTTCGTGCGCAACGTCATGGACAACGACAAGCTCGTGGAGGTGAACCCCTACTTCGAGGCCGCGCTGAAAAAGGCCGAGGCCTACAGCCCCAAGCTCATGGAGGAGGTCGCCAAGGGCGGCAGCATCCAGGCCATGGACTACCTGCCCGCCGAGATCCGCCGCGTCTTCGTCACCGCCATGGACATCGAGCCCGGCTGGCACCTCAAGATGCAGGCCGCCTTCCAGAAATACACCGACAACGCCGTGTCCAAGACCGTCAACCTGCCCAACTCCGCCACCCAGGAGGACATTTGGGACATCTACTGGAAGGCCTATGAGCTGGGCTGCAAGGGCGTCACCGTCTACCGCGACGGCTGCAAGACCTCCCAGGTGCTCTGCACCGGCGACGGCCAGGAGAAGAAGGACGGCGAGGCCGAAATCAAGCCCGCCACCAAGGTCCGCAAGCGCCCCGACATCGTCTACGGCTTCACCCAGAAGGTCGACACCGGTCTGGGCGCGCTCTACCTGACCATCAACGAGGTCGACGGCAAGCCCTTCGAGGTCTTCGCCACCATCGGCAAGTCCGGCAAGTCGATCACCGCCAAGGCCGAGGCCATCGGCCGCCTTGTGTCGCTGGCGCTGCGCTCCGGCATCGAGGTGCGCGACATCGTGGAGCAGCTCAAGGGCATCGGCGGCGACCACCCCAAGTTCCAGAAAAAGATCCTCCTCCAGTCCATCCCCGACGCCGTGTCCTGGGTCCTGGAAAACCGCTACCTCGCCGGGGAAAAGCACGTCGCCACGCACGCCAACGGCCTCGTGCGCGAAGTCTGCCCCGAATGCGGCGAGACGCTGGTGTTCGAGGAGGGCTGCAACAGCTGCAAGTCCTGCGGCTACACCAAGTGCGGCTAGGGTAGTGGCGGAGGATCTGCCTCCGGCGGCCAGGGGACGCTGTCCCCTGGACCCCTGATATCAAGCAAAAGGGCCGGCCCCAGAAAGGGTCGGCCCTTTTGCTTGTCCTCACAGTCAGTCCTGGGCGCGAAGCACGCAGGCCGCGGGACCCTGCTCACCCCCCTGAAAGGGGGCGCGAGGGGCGCGGGGGCCGCGCAGGCCCCCGAATCCTTCCACGCCGGAACGCGCAGCTCCCCCTGGCCGCCGGAGGCCTTGTCCTTGCAGTTTGCCGCGCCGGACGATAGGACTGCGGCCATGCGCGCCCCCGTGACGATCATCATCCCCAGCCACCGCCGGCCCAGGCTGCTGGCCCGCGCCCTGGCGCACTACGCGCCGTCCGGGCTGCCCGTGCTCGTGGTCGACTCCAGCCCCGAGCCGCAGGCGGACGTCCCGGCCGGGGTGGACTACCTGCACCTGCCGGACCTCGGCGTGGAGGCCAAGCTGGAGCTTGCGGCGGCGCGGGTCGCCACGCCGTACGCGGTGCTCTGCGCGGACGACGACTTCACCTGCGTGGCGTCGATACGCCGCTGCGTGGAGTTTCTGGAGGCGCACCCGGATTACGTGGCGGCGCACGGCCATTACCTGCGCGTGGTGCGCCAGCGCTCCGGCGAGCCGCATGTGGAGCCCTGCTATCCGGACACGCGCCGGGCGGCCATCGACGCGGACGACGCCGCGACGCGGCTGGCGCAGCTCAACCGGCCCTACGTGCCGCTCTTCTATGCGGTGGTGCGCACGGCGGCGCTGCGCCTGGCCTTCGGCCCGGGACACGGGCGCGAAGTCTTTTACGCCGCGTCGGAGCTGGCGCTCGGCTACGCGGCGGCCATGAGCGGCAAAGTGGCGCTGCTGCCCACGCTGCACGCGGTGCGCGACATCGTGCCCAGCCAGGATCTGGCCGGGGCCCGGCACGACAACCTGGGCGTGGTCAGCGCCGCGCCGGAATACCGCGAGGTCTTCGAGCTGTTCGTGGAGCGCCTGAGCCGGGGGCTGGCCGAACTTTCCGGGCTGGACGCGGACGCGGCCCGCGCGGCGCTGCTGGCCTCGGTGCGGGGCTTCGTGGACGGCTATTGCCAGCGCGGCCGGCGCAAGCCCTTCTGGCGCAAGCTGCCCAAGTACGGCCGGCGGCTGACGCGCGCGCTGGTCCCCGGCGTCGCGGCGCGGGAGGAGGCGGCGGCGCGGACGGCGCGCGAGCGGGCCGTGGCGGACTATCTGGCCCCGGCGGGCGCATCCGCCCGGGCCGACCTGGAGGACATCCTGGACAAGCTGCGGCGTTCGCCGGGCTGAGGGGGCGCATGGACGGGGGAGCGGACGCGCGGGTGCTGGTCACCGGCGGCACGGGCTTCGTGGGCCGCCACGTGGTGGAGGCGCTGCTGCGCCGCGGCTGCGCGGTCACGGTGTTGTGCCGCGACGCGGCCAAGGCCGCGGCCATGCCCTGGGCCGGCCGCGCGGAGGTGTTCGCGGGGGCCGTCGGACGGCTTTCCGGCGCGCAGCTGGACGCCCTCGCCACGCACGGCCGCGTGCTGCATCTGGCCTGGGAGGGCCTGCCCAACTACCGCGACGAGGGCCAGGTGACGGACGTCTTGCCGCGGCACCTGGAGTTTCTGACCGGGCTGGTGGCGCGCGGCGTCCGGCGGCTGCTGGTGACGGGCACCTGCCTGGAGTACGGGCTGGCGGAGGGCCGGCTTTCCGAGGCGACGCCCTGCGCGCCGGTGCTGGCCTACGGCCGGGCCAAGGTGGCCCTGCGCGCGGCGCTCGAACCGGTGTGCGCGGCGCACGGCGCGAGCCTCGTCTGGGCGCGGCTGTTCTACCTCCACGGCCCCGGCCAATCTGAAAAATCCTTGCTCTCCCAACTTGACCGGGCTATCACTGCGGGCGCGGAGACGTTCAATATGTCCGGCGGGGAGCAGGAGCGCGACTACCTCCCCGTGGAGGAGGCGGCGGAGCTGCTCGTCCGCCTCTGCTTCGCGGAGCGGGCGGCAGGCCCGGTGAACTGCGCCAGCGGCCGGCCGATCACGGTGCGCGCCCTGGTGGAGCGGCGCATCCGGCAGCGCGGCGCGACCATCGCCCTCAACCTGGGGTACTATCCCTATCCGGACTACGAGCCCATGCGCTTCTGGGCCGACACCAGCAAACTCGCCGCGGCCCTCGGCGGCCGGGACCAAGGAACATGAGCCAGAAACAAAGCGCCCAGCCCAGGGACATGATTGCGGAGTTCCGCGCCGAGCGCGCGGAGCGCCTCCGCGAAAACGCCGCCAACACGGTGCTCCAGGACGCGGCCCAGGCCTTCACGGTGGAATCCGCCCGCGTCAAATACTCCTACAACTTCAGCTGGATGGGCCGCCCGATCATCCAGTATCCCCAGGACATGATCGCCCTGCAGGAACTCGTCTGGGAGTCCCGGCCGGACGTGATCATCGAGACGGGCATCGCCCACGGCGGCAGTCTGGTCTATTCGGCCTCGCTGCTGACGCTGCTGGGCGGCGACGGCTACGTGGTCGGCGTGGACATCGACATCCGCGCGCACAACCGCCGGGAGATCGAGGCCCACCCCATGTTCCCGCGCATCCGCATGATCCAGGCCTCCAGCGTCGAGGAGTCCACCCGCGATCAGGTGGCCGGGCTCATCCGCGGACGCCAGAACCCCATGCTGCTGCTGGACTCCAACCATACCCACGCCCACGTGCTGCGCGAACTCCAGCTCTACTCGCCCCTGGTGCGCAAGGGCGGCTGGATCGTCGTCTTCGACACGGCCGTGGAGCGCATGCCCGGCGACTTCTACCCGGACCGGCCCTGGAGCCGGGGCGACAACCCCATGACCGCGGTGGACGCCTTCCTGGCGGAGAACGACCGCTTCGAGCGCGACGCGGACATGGACGCCAAGCTCTGCATCAGCATGGCCCCGCGCGGCTACTTGCGCTGCGTGAAGGACTAGGCCCGGCGAAGGCCCAAGGAGACCTGCATGGACGTCGTCATCCTCTGCGGGGGCCTGGGCACCCGCCTGCGCGAAGAGACCGAGTTCCGGCCCAAGCCCATGGTCAACATCGGCACGCGGCCGATCCTCTGGCACATCATGAAGATCTTCGCCACCCAGGGGCACCGGGACTTCGTGCTGGCCCTGGGCTACAAGGGCGAGATGATCAAGGACTATTTCCTCAACTACGAGGCGATGAACAACGACATCACCATCGAGCTGGGCCGCACCGACCGGCTCCAGCTCCACTCCTGCCACGAGGAGTGCGGCTGGAAGGTCACCCTGGCCGACACGGGCGAAAAGGCCCTCAAGGGCGCGCGCCTGAAGAAGGTCGAAAAATACGTCAAGGGCGACACCTTCATCATGACCTACGGCGACGGCGTGGCCAACGTCGACGTGGCCAAGCTCCTCGCGTTCCATAAGTCCCACGGCAAGATGGTCACCATCACCGGGGTGCATCCGGCCGCGCGCTTCGGCGAGCTCAAGCTCGACGGCGACCGCGTGGAGCGCTTCCACGAGAAGCCCAAGGAGCAGGACTCCGGCCGCACCGACCGGCTGATCAACGGCGGCTACATGGTCATGAACCGCGCGGTGTTCGAACGCGTCACGGCGGACGACGCCTGCGACCTGGAATACGGCCCGCTGGAGCGCCTGGCCGAGGAAGGCCAGCTCATGGTCTACCGCCACGGCGGCTTCTGGGCCTGCATGGACACCCTGCGCGACACCGAATACCTGAACAAGCTCTGGGACACCGGCCGGGCCGGCTGGAAGATCTGGTAGCGCCATGACGCTTTGGGACGGGTTCTTTCGCGGCCGGCGCGTGCTCGTCACCGGCCACACGGGCTTCAAGGGCGCCTGGATGTGCCACCTGCTGGCGCGCGCCGGGGCCCGGGTCCTGGGCTATTCCCTGGACCCGCCGAGCACGCCCAGCCTGTTCGCCCTGACCCGCCTGGACGCCGACCCGCCCGAGGGCCTGCGCAGCCTGCGCGCCGACATCCTCGACCTGCCCCGCCTGCGCGCCGCCCTGGCCGAATTCGCGCCCGAGGTTGTGGTGCACATGGCCGCGCAGTCGCTGGTGCGGCCGTCCTACGCCGACCCCGCGGGCACCTTCGCGGCCAACGTCATGGGCACGGCGCATGTCCTGGAGGCCTGCCGCCTGGCCCCGCCGCAGGCCGGCGCGCGCCGGGCCGTGGTCGTGGTCACCAGCGACAAGTGCTACGAGAACCGCGAGCAGACGCAGGGCTACCGCGAGACCGACCGCCTGGGCGGCCACGATCCCTATTCCGCCAGCAAGGCCTGCGCGGAGCTGACGGCCCAAAGCTACGGCCGGGCCTTTTTCCCGCCCGAGCGCCTGGCGGAGCACGGCACGCTCCTGGCCACGGCGCGCGCGGGCAACGTCATCGGCGGCGGCGACTTCGCGGCCGACCGGCTGCTGCCGGACATGGCCCGGGCCTTTGCCCGCGGGGAGGCGGTGCGCATCCGCCGGCCGCAGTCCGTGCGGCCCTGGCAGCACGTGCTGGAGCCGGTCTGCGGCTATCTGCTGCTGGCCCGGCGCATGTTCGAGGAGGGCGCGGCCTTCGCCGGGGCCTGGAACTTCGGGCCGGACGGCCGCGACGTGCGCACCGTGGGCGAGGTGGCGGAGCGCTTCGCCGCGCTCTGGGGCCCGGGCGCGCGGCTGGACGTGAACCATGGCGCGCCCGAGGGGCCGCACGAGGCCGGCCTGCTCACCCTGGACTGCGCCAAGGCCCGGGAGCGGCTGGGCTGGCGGCCGCGGCTGGAGCTGGACGCCGCCCTCGGCTGGGCGGCGGGCTGGTACCGCGCCTGGGCGGACGGAACGGCGGACCTGCGCGGCCTCACGACCGCGCGCATCGACGAATTTTCCGAGCTGTAGGCGGAAGGACATGGGCGCGCTGCGCATCATCGAACAGGAAATAGCCGGGCTGGCGCTCATTGAGACCACGGCCTTCGAGGACCACCGCGGGGCCTTCGCCCGTTTTTTCTGCGCGCGCGAGCTTGCGCCGCTGGGCCTGCCCGGCCCCATCGTGCAGGTGAACCACTCGCGCACGAGCGCGCGGGGCGCGGTGCGCGGCCTGCATTTCCAGCACCCGCCCATGGCCGAGGTCAAGATCGTGCGCTGCCTGCGCGGCCGGATTTTCGACGTGGCCGTGGACCTGCGCCTGGGCTCGCCCAGCTTCCTGCAGTGGCGGGGCGTGGAGCTGAGCCCTGAGAGCCGGCTGGCCTTCTGCGTGCCGCGCGGTTTCGCCCACGGCTTCCAGGCCCTGGAGCCGGAAAGCGAGATCCTCTACCTGACCACCGAGTATTATTCCCCGGAGCACGAGGACGGCGTGCGCTTCGACGACCCGGCCGTGGGCGTCCGCTGGCCCCTGCCCCTGGCCGACATCTCGGCCAAGGACGCGGCGCGGGCCGATCTGCGCCGTCCGGACGGCAGCCTGCGCCTGCCGGGGATCGCCATCGCCTGAGTCCCCGCGCGGCCGTGTTTTAAACTTTGCTGCGCCTTGCCAGGGCGCGCGCCATGCGGGTATATGCACAACGTTGCACGCCACCCGGCGTTCAAACATCGCCCCGGAGACGCCCTTGTCCGAGCCAAAGTCCGCCCCTAGGCACCAATCCCTGCATTTGGTCAAACGGTGCCTGAAATACTTCCTGCCCTACAAGGGCCGGCTGAGCTTGGCCGTGCTCGGCATGATCGTCGTCGCGCCCTGCGGCGCGGCCAGCGCCTGGCTGGTCAAGCACGCCGTGGACGACGTTCTGATCAACAAGGACACCATGGCCCTCAAGTTCGTGACCGTGGGCATCGTGGTGCTCATGGTCCTCAAGGGCGTGTTCCGGTTCATGCAGAACTACTACATGAACACGGCGGGGCTGCTGGCCATCAACGACCTGCGCAACGAGCTCTACGGCAAGATCATGTACCTGCCCATGGGCTACTTCAACGAGTCCCAGGTGGGCATGCTCATGAGCCGCGTGCTCAACGACGTGGGCCTCATCCGCAACAGCCTGCCGTCCATGGTCATGCTCACGCGGGAGTTCTTCACGGTGGTGGGCCTGGCCTTCTACGTGTTCTACCTCGACTGGCGGCTGGCCTTCTGGGGCACGCTGGTGCTGCCGGCCGCGCTGTATCCCTTCATCTACTACAGCCGGCGCATGCGCAAACTGGGCCGGCGCACCCAATCCCGCGTGTCCGACGTCAGCGTGCGCCTGCAGGAGGGCCTCTCGGGCATCCGGATCATCAAGGGCTTCGCCCGCGAGAAATTCGAGATCGACCGCTTCTGCCGCGAAAACGACCTGCTCGTGGAGAGCACCAACAAGCAGATCATGGCCAGCGAGCAAAGCTCCCGGGTCATGGAGACCGTGGGGGCCTTCGCCGCGGGCCTGGTGCTCTGGTACGGCGGCGGCCGGGTCATCGCCGGAGACCTGACCACCGGCTCGCTGCTGTCCTTCCTCACGGCCCTGGCGCTGCTCTACGACCCCATCAAGCGCATGAACGCGGCCAACATCGACATCCAGATGGCCCTCACCGGCGGGGAGCGGGTCTTCGAGATCCTGGACAAGGCCGACGACATCGCCGAGACCGGCGGCGGCGTCGAGGTCGCCGGCCCCTTCCGGGGCATCGCCCTGGAGGGCGTGCGCTTCAGCTACCCGGCCGCATCCCGGCCGGCCCTGGACGGCATCGATCTTGAGGTCAAGGCCGGGGAGCGCATCGCCATCGTGGGCCCCAGCGGCTCCGGCAAGACCACCCTGGCCAACCTGGTGCCGCGCTTCTTCGACCCGCAGGAGGGCCGCATCGCCCTCAACGGCCGGCCCCTTGCGGACTACACGCTCACGAGTCTGCGCCGCAGCATGGGCCTGGTCTCCCAGGACGCCTTCCTGTTCAACGCCACCGTGCGCGAGAACATCGCCTACGGCGTGGAGGGCGAGTCCGCCCAGGCCGACGTCGAGGCCGCGGCGCGCGCCGCCTACGCCCACGAGTTCATCATGGAGCTGCCGCAGGGCTACGACACCATGGTGGGCGAGCGCGGGGTCAAGCTCTCCGGCGGGCAGAAGCAGCGCCTGACCATCGCCCGGGCGATCATGAAGAACCCGCCGCTGCTGATCCTCGACGAGGCCACCAGCGCCCTGGACACCGAGAGCGAGCGCATCGTCCAGATGGCCCTGGAGAACCTCATGCAGGACCGCACGAGCATCGTCATCGCCCACCGGCTGTCCACCATCCTCACCGCGGACTGCATCGTGGTCATGGAGGACGGCCGCATCACCGACCAGGGCCGCCACGCCGCGCTGTTGGAGCGCTGCGAGACCTACCGCCGGCTCTATGAAATGCAGTTCGGCTGCGCGCAACAGGAGCAGGCGTGACCAACCCCGAATCCTACCGCATCGACGGCCTGGACAAGCTGGAGCCCCGGCGCATCCTGCTTTGCCAGCAGCGCCAGATCGGCGACGTGATCCTGCTCACGCCGGCCATCCACATGCTCAAGGAGCGCTTTCCCGCAGCCGCCATCGAGGTGCTCACGGAAAAGAAGTGCGCCCCCGTGCTGGAGAACAACCCCGAGGTGGCCCACGTCTGGGCCATCGACCGCTCGCTGGGCCTGATCGACGCCGTGCGCTTCTACCGCCGCGTGGGCACGGGCGGCGGCCGCGGTCGTTACGACCTCATCGTGGACTTCCAGCAGCTGCCGCGCATCCGCTACGTGCTCGCCCTGTCCGACTGCCCGGTCAAACTTTCCTACCCGCCGCCCTGGTACAACCGGCTCCTGTACACCCACTGGGCCCCCGTGTCCGGGCCGTACGCCGCCCAGTGCAAGGCCGGCATCATCATGCACGCCTTCGGCATCCCCTGGAAGAACGACCCGCCGCGCGTCTACCTCACCGCCGCCGAACGCGCCGCGGCCGCGACCCTGCTGGCCTCCTGGGGCTTCAGCCCGTCCGACACGCTGGTCACGGTGGACCCCACGCACCGCCGCGCCACGCGCATCTGGCCGCTGGCGCATTTCGCCCGCCTCCTGCGCGACGCCTGGCGCGCCCGGCCGGACCTCAAGTTCCTCGTGCTCTATGGCCCCGGCGAAAAGCAGGACGCCGCGCCGCTCATCGAGCTGGCCGCCCGGGAAGGCCTCCCGGCGGACCGCATCCTCCTGGCCCCGCGCCAGACCGAGCTGCGCGAGATCCCGGCCATCCTCACGCACACCGCCCTGCACCTGGGCACGGACTCCTCGCCGCGGCACTTCGCCGTGGCCGTGGGCACGCCGACCTTCATCATCCGCGGCGGCGGCAGCACGGCCTGGACCTTCCCCGGTCCCGGCCACGAGGACATCGCCCTCGGCCTGTCCTGCCAGCCCTGCGGCGAAAACGACTGCCCGCTGAAGCACATGCGCTGCCTTTCCGATCTCCTGCCCGAGGCCGTTCTGCCGCGCTTCCTGGAAAACCTGGAGCGCGCCCGGCCGAAACCCTGATCCAAGGGATTCCCCAACAAAAAAACGGGGCTGCGGCGACCACCGCAGCCCCGTTGGCGTTTTGTTGGAGACGCCCGGCGTCTAAATGGCCATCCGGCGCGTGTGGCTCTTGGCCGCGGCCGCCGGATGCTCCGGCTTGGCCTCCGGCCCCTGGGTGCCCTCGGGTCCGGCCACCACGACGCGGTCGCGGCCGCCGTTCTTGGCCAGATACAGCGACTGGTCGGCCAGAAGCACGAGATCCGAAGCCGTGCCGCCGGCGCCCAACGAGGCCACGCCCGCGCTGACGCGCAGCTGCACGCCGCGCTCCCCGGCGAAGCTGCGCCGGGCCACGCGGTCGCGGATGCGCTCGGCGAGCATCGCGGCCTGTTCGCGGGCCGTGTTCGGCAGGATCACGGCGAACTCCTCGCCGCCATAGCGCGCCGGGAAGTCCGTGGCCCGCAGGCTTTCGCAGAGCAGCCCGGCCAGTTCGCGCAGGACCTGGTCGCCCGTCTGGTGGCCCAGGCTGTCGTTGATGTTCTTGAAGTGGTCCAGGTCGAACATCAACAGCGACAACGGATGGCCGTACCGGCCGTGACGCAGGACCTCCTCCTCCAGGCGCTCCTCGAAATTGCGCCGGTTGGCGACCTTGGTCAGGCCGTCGTGGTCGGCCATGGTCTTGATCTGCCGGAAAAGCAGGGCGTTGCGCAGGGCCAGCGCCAGATGGTTCACCGCGGCGTTCAGGGTCTCCACCTGATCCTTGGCCAGACGCAGCCCCTTGTCGGTCATCAGCACCAGACAGCCGAAGCTTTCGCCGCTGGCCGTCAGCGGCAGCATGAGCATGCGGCCCTTGCCCGGGGCCTGGCTGACCTTCCAGTTCTTGCCCTGGGTCAGGCAGATCTGGCGGTAGCCGGTGATCTCGGAGCCGCCCAGGCGCTCGGCCGTGGCCAGGAGGATCTCCTGCCAGGCGGCGTTCTCCGGCGGAGCCAGGCGGCAGTGCAGGTACATCTCGGCCTCCAGACCGGCGGTCTGGGCGGATCGCGTCCAGAACACGGCGCACAGGGCCTGCACGGGCAACAGATAGCGCAGATCGGCCTTGGCCTTGGTCAGGATCGTCGCCGCGTCCAGGGAGGCCGTGGCGCGGGAAAGCACGCGGTTCAGGAAGCTCAGGTGGCTGCTCTTGCGGGCCAGCAGCTCGCGCTCCAGCGTGACCTCCTCGGTCTTCTTGCGCAGGGCGGCGGAGAGGGAGTCCAGCTCGCGCATGCGCAGCAGCGCGTCGCGCACCTTGCTGCGGGAAAGCGGTGCGCGCACGGCGGTGAGGAAGCCCTCGCCGAGCACGTCCTCGGTCTCGATGTCCTGCCCGGACTCCGTGGCCTCGTCGATCACCGCGATACGCCGCAAACCGTCATCGTCGCGGCAGGCGTCGCGGCGGGATTTTGGCAGTCCCTTCCAGACCTGCCAGGGAATCCAGGCGGCCTGGGCCTCGCCGGACTGCCCGCGCAGCCAGACCGAGGCGTCCGGCGGCATGTTCCGCAGGCTGAAGCCGGGGCCGGCGGCAGTTTCGATGAGCGCGGCCGTTTCCGGGTCAAGCCCAAGACCCCACATGATTTCAGGATGTTCCGCACGATGCATGACCGCAAGCCTCCCTACTGACAATTGCGAGTACGTACTACTCTGCAAGAAGCGAACCGCGGGCAATAGCTGCCGGGCGGCTTTACAAATCCGCGCTTCTGTGGCTTGCTCGATTGCATGAAAAAATCCGGCGTGTTCGGCACCCTGGACCCCTTCCTGGAAGATGGCCCCATCCTCGGCCGCCGGGTCGCCAACGTCGGTTTTTTGCGCTCCCTCCTCGCCGCCGACCCCTTCGCGGCCTATCATTTCTTCCTCTCGGACAAGGCCCTGCGCGACTCCCTGGCCGGCCTGCTGGCCGAACTCGCGCCGGACATCGCCCAGGCCGGCCGCTTCCGACTCATGGACCGCCGCGATCTGCCCGCCCGGCTCAAGGACACCGCCTACCACTGCTTCCACCAGTCCGACTGCATCAACCACCCGACGCACATCGCGCGGCTGCGCAACGCCTATGCCCCCGACCTCTTCCCCATCACCGGGCCGATGCACTCCCTGTCCTACCCGGACTACTCCGCGGCGTTCCTGCGCCATCTCTGGGCCGGGGCCACCAAACGGGACTGCATCATCGCCACCTCCGAGGCCGGCCGCCTGGCCGTGGAAGGCTTCTTCAGCCAGCTGCGCGCGGGCTTCGGCCTGGAGCACCTGCCCGGCCCCAGCCTGCGCCGCGTGCCCCTGGGCGTGGACCCGGCCCTGGTCGCCGGCCCCGCGCCCACGCCCGAGTCCAGGGCCGACCTGCGCCAGCGCCTGGGCCTGCCCCTGGACCGCCGGCTCATCCTCGTCCTCGGCCGCGTGTCCCACTATTCCAAGATGGACGTATTGCCGCTCATCCGCGCCCTGGCCCGGATCTTCGAAAACGGCGAGGCCGCGCGCGAGTCCGTGGCCGTGGTCCTGGCCGGCTGGGCCGAGGAGGGCGACGCCTTCCCCAAAGCCCTGCAGGACCTCGGCGCGCGCGCCGGCGTGAGCATCCTTCTGGACCTGCGCCCCGGCGAACGCCGCAAGAACGACATCCTGGCCGCCTGCGACCTCTTCGTGTCCATCGCCGACAATCCGCAGGAGACCTTCGGCATTTCGATCCTGGAGGCCCAGGCCGCCTGCCTGCCGGTCGTCGCCTCGGACTACGACGGCTACCGCGACCTCGTGGCCCCCGGCGAAACCGGGCTCCTCGTGCCCACCATCGGCCCCGCCCCAGCCGCCGGCGACGACTTCATCGACCGCCTGGCCCCGCTGCTCTTCGACAACCAGTACCTGCTGCTCCTGGCCCAGCGCACCGTGGTCCGCACGCCGGAGCTGAGCGCCGCCCTGGCCGGGCTCCTGGCCGACCCGGACCGTCGCGAGCGCATGGGTCTGGCCGGCAGGGAGCGCGTGCGCGCGCACTACCTCTGGCCCACGGTCATCGAACAGCACCTGGCCCTCTGGGACGAGCTCTGGAGTCTGCCCACGCCGGACCCGGAGACCCTGCGGCTGGTGCCCCATCCCCTGCATCTGCCCTATTCGCGCGTCTTCGCCCCCTATCCCACGGAAACCCTGGCCCAGGACGCCCCGCTGCGCCCCGGCCGCGCCGGAACGGCCCTGCTCTCCGGCCGCGAGCATCCCATGCTCTACGCCGGCCTGGACGCCGTGCTGGAGCCCGAGGCCCTGCGCTCCCTGGTCTTCTACGCGCGCAAAGGCGAGACCGCCGGCCGCCTCGCCCAGCGCTTTCTGGAGTCCCGGCCGGGCATGGACGCCGACGTCGCGGCCTACCACATCCTCTGGTCCCTTAAACACGACCTGCTTGAACCCGCGGAGTAAATGACGCAATGACCCGCAGCATCATCCACCACGCCGCGCTTCCCCATCGCGGCGGGGCCGTGCGCATCGCGCGGCTGCTCATGGAAGCCCAGAAGGCCGCCGGCATCGAAGTCCGCCTGACCTTCGAGGTGGCCGAAAACGACCCCGACAACCTCGACGCGACCCCGGCCGCCCCAACGCCGCTTCCCGATCTGGCCCGCGCCTTCGCCGCCCTGCCCATGGACGGCGTGCTGCACCTGCACACCAGCGCCGACTGGCCCGCGCTCCTCGCCGCCATCATGCCCCACGTCGGGTCGCGCCGCGTGCTCCTCACCCTGCACGACGCCACCCCACTCACCGGCGGCTGCGCCTACCCCCTGGACTGCCCGCACTTCCCGGCCTGCGCCGATCCCTGCCCGCGCCAGTTCCCGCGCGCCCGCAAACGCCAGCACGACACCCTGGCCCTGCTCCGCCGCCTCGGCCCCATCCTCGCCAGCCCCTCGTCCTGGCTCGCCGGACTCGCCCGCAAGGTTCTGCCCGGCCTGATCCTGCGCGTCATCCCCAACGGCGTGCCCTGGGCCCAGCTCGCCGATCTGCCCCTGCGCAACCAGGCCCGCGCCACCCTCGGCATCGACCCGCACATCCCCATGGCCCTCTTCGCCGCCCATGGCGGCGCACGCGCCGCCTACAAGTCCGGACCGCTGTGGACCGGGTACTGGCAGGCCCTCACCGCCCGCCTGCCCGAGGCCCGCGGCTTCGCCGTCGGCGGCGACGAGGCCTCCTCCGAAAACGGCCTCACCGTCTGGCCCTATCTGGACCGCGGCCGCCTCACCGTGCTCATGCGCGCCGCCGACGCGCTGCTCTACCCCACCCTCGCCGACAACCACCCCCTCGTGCTCCTCGAGGCCGCCAGCATGGAGCTGCCCGTAATCAGCTACAACGTCGGCGGCGTGCCGGAGATCGTCGTCAACGCCACCACCGGACTCCTCGTGCCCCCCGGCGATACCGACGCCTTCGCCCAGGCCGCCCTCAAGCTCCTGCGCGACCAGCCCTACGCCCGACGCATGGGACGCGACGCCAGAAGCCGCGGCGCCGGCCGCTTCGGCGTCGATCGCATGGCCAGGGAATACAAGGAGTTGATGGACTGAGGAGAACCGGGGTGAGCTGCGCGCTCCCCCAGGGCCCCCCGTGCGCCCCCTTTCAGGGGGGTGACACTGTCCCGAAACCTGTCCACCGTTGCGTCCAAAGCCGATCCGTTGCGCCAGGCCAAAAGCACGCGACGAAACGCTGGGCTTCCCGGCGTTCCGCCGCGTGTTACGGGGATCCAAGGGGCAAAGCCCCTTGGCCTGCGGAGCATGAACAAACAACCACGACAGAACGCGTTCGTTATTTGGCGCTGACCCTGCGGCGTTTGACGTTGGCGCTGGGGAGCTTGTCGAGATCGGCGTCCGGCGGGCCCTCGCCGGGCTTGAGGTGGGCGACGGCGGGGCTTTCGTTGTGCTGGCCCAGGGTGTTGAGGCGTTCCACGATGACTTCGGGGTTGGGGTAGGTGTCCTTGAGGCTGAGGAGCAGTTCCTTGGCCTTGGGCAGGTTGCGTTCGGCCTCGTAGGCGTCGGCGAGCAGGAAGGTGCTCATGATCCTGGTGTCTTGCGGAGCCTTGTCCATCTTCAGGATGTCTTCGAGGATGGCTTTGGCCTTGGGCCAGTTCCAGGTGACGGAATAGGTCTGGGCCAGCTCATACATGGCGCGGCTTTTGGTTTCCGGGTCGCGGGCCTGGGCGACGCACTGGGTGAGCAGGTCGACGGCGAGGTCGTGCTTGCCCATGGCGCGGTCGGCCACGGCCATGCGCATCTGGGCGGAGAGGGCCTTGGCGGCGTCGCCGTTGGCGGTGTCGAGGCAGCGGCCCCAGGCCTCGACGGCTTTTTTGCGCTGGCCGAGCTGCTCGTAGATTTCGCCCAGGCGGAAGAGCAGTGGCCAGTTGAGGTCGGGCCGGCCGTTGTATTCCAGGGTGGCGGTTTCCAGCAGGGTGACGGCCTTGGGGAGGTCGCCCTTGACGCCGGAGCAGATCTCCACGAGGCGGGTCCAGGCCTCCAGGCGGTGTTTGCCCTGGGGATCGGCCTGGAGGTAACGCTCGTAGGCGGTCTCGGCCTCCAGGAAGTAGCCGCCGGAATAGGCTTCCCGGGCGAGCTTCAGGTCCAGGGCGGGCCCGCTTGAGGCGCCCCGGTCGCAGGCGACGGCCAGCAACGCCGCCGCCAGGACCAGGGCGCATGCAAGCGCCAGGCTGCCATGTTTTGATCGGAGGATCATGGCTGCCGGCGGGCCTACTGGTTGTCGGTTTCCGGTCCCTGCTCCAGGTCTTCCTGAGGCTCCAGGCCGTCCACGGGGTCGAGGCCCTGGCGCTGAACGAGGTCGAAGCCGGCCACCACACCGCCCTCGCCCACGTTGACCAGGCGCACGCCCTGAGTGGCGCGGCCGAGGTTCAGGCTGACCTGACGCACCGGGAACCGCACAATCTTGTTCAGACTGGTGAGCACGACCATCTGGTCGGTCTCGGCCACCATCACCGCGCCCACGACCTTGCCGGTCTTGTCGGTGACGCGCATGTTGATGATGCCCTTGCCTCCGCGCGACTGGGCCCGGTACTGATCGAGCGGGGTGCGCTTGCCGTAGCCCAGCTCGCTCACGGTGAGCACCTGTTCGCGGTCCGGGTCGCCGGTGACGACGCCGGCCATGACGCGGTCCTTGCCGCGCAGGGCGATGCCCTTGACGCCGGCGGCCACGCGGCCCATGGGCCGGACCTCGGCCACGGGGAAGCGGATGGCGGTGCCGTGCTCGGTGATGAGCAGCACATCGGACTCCTCCTGCACGTCGCAGACCATCATCAGCTCATCATCAGGCCTGAGGGAGACCGCGCGAATGCCCGTGGTGCGGGAATTCGCGTAGAGCGCGGCCGAGGTGCGCTTGACCATGCCGCGGCGGGTGACGAAGAAGAACTGCCGGTCCTCGGCGAATTCGCGCAGGGTGATGGCCGTGGCCACGAACTCGTCCTTTTCCAGGGGCACGATGTTGGCGATATGCGCGCCCTTGGCGTAGCGCCCGGCCTCGGGCACCTGGTGGGCCTTGAGCTGGTACATGCGGCCCTGGTTGGTGAAGAGCAGCAGGTACTGGTGGTTGCTGGTGAGAAGGAAGGTGTGCACGAAGTCGCCGTCGGTGGTCTGCACACCGGCGATGCCCTTTCCGCCGCGCTTCTGCTGCTGGTAGTGCGAGAGGCTGGTGCGCTTAATGTAGCCGCGGCGGGAGAGGGTGATCACGGCCTCGTCGTCGGGGATGAGGTCCTCGATGGCGATGTCGTTGGCCTCCTCGGCCACGATTTGGGTCTGGCGCGGGGTGGCGTATTCCTTCTTCACGGCGACGAGTTCGTCGCGGATGACGCCCTTGAGGACGTTCTCGTCGGCGAGGATGCTCTTGAGCCAGGCGATGAGCTTCTTGAGTTCCTCCAGCTCGTCGAGGAGCTTCTGGCGCTCCATGTTGGTCAGGCGCTGCAGGCGCATGTCCAGGATGGCCTGGGCCTGGACGTCGGTGAGGCCGAAGCGGTCCATGAGCCCGGCCTTGGCCTCGACGACGGTCTTGCTGGCGCGGATGAGCGCCACGACCGCGTCGATGTTGTCGATGGCGATTTTGAGGCCTTCGAGGATGTGGGCCCGGGCCTCGCTCTTCTCCAGGTCGAAGCGGGTGCGGCGGATGACCACCTCGCGGCGGTGCTCCAGGAAGTGGCTGAGGATCTGCTTGAGGTTGAGCAGCTGCGGCCGGTTGCCCACCACGGCCATCATGTTGATGCCGAAGGAGGACTCCAGGGGCGTGAACTTGAACAGGGCGTTGATGACGATGTCGGCGATGGCCCCGCGCTTGAGCTCCAGCACGATGCGGATGCCCTTGCGGTCGGACTCGTCGCGCAGGTCGGCCACGCCGTCGATCTTCTTGTCGTTGACGAGCTGGGCGATCTTCTCCACCAGGCTCGACTTGTTCAGGGCGAAGGGGATCTCCGTGATGACCACGTTCTCCTTGCCGCCGCGCTTGGCCTCCTCGACGCTGACCACGCCGCGGATGCGGATGGTGCCGCGGCCGGAGAGATAGGCGTCGGCCAATCCCCTGCCGGCGTAGACGGAGCCGCCGGTGGGGAAGTCCGGCCCCTTGACGAACTGGAGCAGGTCGCGCACCTGGCAGCCGGGATTGTCCAGCAGGTGCACGGTGCCGTCGATGAGTTCGCCGAGGTTGTGGGGCGGGATGTTGGTGGCCATGCCCACGGCGATGCCGGAGGAGCCGTTCAGGAGCAGGTTGGGCACCTTGGTGGGCAGCACCACCGGCTCTTCGAGGGTGTTGTCGTAGTTGGGCCGGAAGTCGACGGTCTTCTTCTCGATGTCGTCGAGGAACTCGCTGGCCAGCTTGGCCATGCGGACTTCGGTGTAACGCATGGCCGCGGGGGCGTCGCCGTCGATGGAGCCGAAGTTGCCCTGGCCGTCGACGAGGGCGTCGCGCATGGAGAAGTCCTGGGCCATGCGGACCAGGGCGTCATACACGGCGGAGTCGCCGTGGGGATGGTATTTGCCGATGACGTCGCCGACGACGCGGGCGGACTTCTTGTAGGGCCGATTGTACGCGTTGCTCAGGTCGTGCATGGCGAAGAGGATGCGCCGGTGCACGGGTTTGAGGCCGTCGCGCACGTCGGGGATGGCGCGGCCCACAATGACGGACAGCGAGTATTCCAGATAGGATTTCTGCATCTCGCGTTCGATGGTGACGTTCTGACTCACTTATTCCTCCATATCGCTGCGGGGGCGTAAGCCGCCCCGAAAAAACGCCGGCATTGCGGTTCCGGGCGGGAATTTCAACGAACTCCAATAGTCGCGGAAGTTCCGCCGAGAAGCCGGGCTAGATGTCCAGCTCCTCCACCGTGATGGCGTTGCGCTCGATGAATTCGCGGCGCGGACCCACCGAATCGCCCATGAGTTCGCTGAAGATGCGGTCGGCCGCATCGGCGTCCTCGATCTTGACCTGGAGCAGGGTGCGCTTGTCCGGGTCCATGGTGGTTTCCCAGAGCTGCTCCGGGTTCATTTCGCCCAGGCCCTTGTAGCGCTGGACGGTGTAGCCCCTCTGGGCCTCGTCGAGCACGGCCTCCAGGAGCTTGAAGAAACCCGCGACGCGCAGGGGCGCGCCCTCGGCCCGGACCAGGGCGAACTCATAGCCGCCGCAGTCGGTCAGCAGCTGCTCGTAGAGCTCCTGGGCCTTCTTGTAGGTCTTGGAGTTGAAGAACTCCAGGCCCAGGCGCGTGCGGTGGCCGCCCTTGTTGGTGAAGACCACGAAGGACCGGCGGTCGGTTTCGTCCTCGCCCTGCTCCACGTGGAGATCCACGCCGTAGCCGGCCGCGGCCACCGGGGCCAGCAGCTCTCCGGCCGGGCGCGCGTCGAAGTCCGCGGGGATCAGGCGCGGGGCCTTCACCAGGGCCAGGAACAGCGGCTCCTCCACGCCCATGTGCAGGGCCTCGCGCACGCGGTCCTTGAGCTGGCGGATGGACTCCAGCAGGCGGCGGAGCTCCTTGCCGGTGAAGGTCCTGGGCTCGTCGCCGTTGCCCTTGCAGGTGGCGGTGACGCTCTTTTCGGCCTGGGCGAGCAGGAAGCTGTACAGCTCCTTTTCGTCCTTGAGGTACTTGTCGAGCTTGCCCTTGTGGGCGCGGAACAGCGGCGGCTGGGCGATGAAGATGTTGCCGCGATCGATGAGCTCCCGGTACTGCCGGAAGAAGAAGGTCAGCAGAAGGGTGCGGATGTGGCTGCCGTCCACGTCTGCGTCGGTCATGATGACGATCTTGTGGTAGCGCAGGCGGTCCATGTCCGGCCGCTCGTCGCCCTCGCCCGAATCCGGCACGCCCACGCCCATGGCGGTGATCAGGGCGCGGATCTCCTTGTTGCCGAGCATCTTGTCGAAGCGGGTCTTCTCGACGTTGAGGATCTTGCCGCGCAGAGGCAGAATGGCCTGGATGCGCGGGTTGCGGCCCTGCTTGGCCGAGCCGCCTGCGGACTCGCCCTCGACGAGGAACATTTCGGATTCGGCCGGGTCCTTGCTCTGACAGTCGGCCAGCTTGCCCGGCAGGGCGTTGTCCGAGAGGGCGCCTTTGCGGCGCACGAGATCCCGGGCCTTGCGCGCGGCCTCGCGGGCGCGGGCGGCGTCGACCACCTTTTCGATGATCGCCCGGGCGTCCTTGGGATTCTCCTCCAGGAACATGGTCAGCTTTTCATAAACCAGGCCGGCCACCAGACCGGCGACCTCGGAGTTGCCGAGCTTGGTCTTGGTCTGGCCCTCAAACTGCGGCATGGGCAGCTTGACGCTGATCACGGCGGTCAGGCCCTCGCGCACGTCCTCGCCGGAGAGCTTCTCCTTGAGTTTTTTCGAGAGGTCGGACTTCTGGATGTAGGTGTTCAGCGCGCGCGTCAGGGCCGTCTTGAAGCCCGCCAGGTGAGTGCCGCCCTCGATGGTGCGGATGTTGTTGGCGAAGGTCAGGACGTTTTCCTTGTAGCCCTGGTTGTACTGCACGGCGAACTCGGTGGTCACCATGCCGTGGCTGCCGGAGTCGGCCTGGCCCAGGCCGTAGATGATGTCGTGCACCACCTGCTGGCCCTGGTTCATGTCCCCCACGAAGGAGCGGATGCCACCCTCGAAGTGGAAGCTGTCCTTGTCGCCGCTGCGCTCGTCGCTGAATTCGATGAGCAGGCCGCTGTTCAGGTAGGCCAGCTCCTGGAAGCGCTTTTTGAGGACGCCGTAGTCGAACTGGTTGGTCTCGAAGATTTCGTCGTCCGGCTTGAAGCGCACCTTGGTGCCGGTGCCGGTGGCCTCGCCGATGTCCCGCACCTCGCCGGTGGGCGTGCCGCGTTCGTAGTCCTGCTGATAGGCCCGGCCGCCGCGGCGGACCGTGGCGGTGAGGGTTTCGGACAGGGCGTTGACCACGGAGACGCCGACGCCGTGCAGGCCGCCGGAGACCTTGTAGGCGTTGTTGTCGAACTTGCCGCCGGCGTGGAGGATGGTCATGACGACCTCAAGGGCGGTCTTGTGCTCCTTGGGGTGCATATCCACCGGGATGCCGCGGCCGTTGTCGGACACGGTGACGGAGTTGTCCATGTGCAGGGTGACGCGGATGCGCGTGCAGAACCCGGCCATGGCCTCGTCGATGGAGTTGTCCACGACCTCGTAGACCAGGTGGTGCAGGCCGCGCACGTCAGTGGAGCCGATGTACATGGCCGGACGCTTGCGTACGGCGGAAAGTCCCTCAAGAACGGTGATGCTGTCCGCGGTATAAGCTGCGGCGCTTTTCTCTTTCTCGGTCATTTAGGCGTTTTCCTCGGCGTAGTAGGTCTCTTCCTGGATCATCATCGGCATGATGATGACGTTGTAATTCTGATCCTTGTCACCGGAGACGCCGCAGGGCGCCTCGGCCCCGGTGAGGGTGAAGGTCACCTGCTCCGAGGCGTAGTGCGACAGGATCTCGATGAGATTGCGGGTGGGGAAGGCGATGCGCTGCAGATCGCCCTGGAACGTGGCCGGCATGGGCTCCTGGGCCGTGCCCACGTCCTGGCCCTGGCTGTAGAGCACCACCTCGCCCGGGCTGAACAGGAAATACGTGCAGCGGTTGCTGTCGGTGTTGAAGATCAGGATGCGCTCCAGCGAATCCATGAGTTCGGTGCGGTTCACGGTCAGGCGCGAGGCCGTGGGGTCCTTCAGCTTGGACAGGAAGCCCTGGTAGTTGGGATACTGGTAGAACGACAGCGGCAGGCTGAAGGTCTCGCGCTTGTCGGCCGTGCGCAGGAACAGCCGCTTTTCGCCGAGGGCCAGCTCGATCTCGTCGTCGCCCAGCCATTTTTTGAGCTCACTGAGGTACTTGCGCTGAATCAGCGCGCCCTCGCGCGGGAGCAGGGCGTGGATGTCGTCGTTGACGAAGGTGAACATGGCGAACTGATGGCCGTTGAGGCCGCAGACCTCGACGTGCTTGCCGGCGGCGTCCTGCTCCGGCTTGAGGTACAGGCAGGCGATGGCCTCCATGCTGTCCTCCTCGCTGATGCAGAAGCCGATCTTCTCGATGATCTCCTGGAGGAAGTCGCCGGACCAGAACACGGTTTCGCCGCCGTCCGCGTCGGGGAACGGAGCGAAGGGCTGGAACCATTCGGGCTCGTTGGCCGGCAGCTTGTACTTGCGGCTGCCCTGTTCGATGAGCACGTTCTTGGACTCGGCGTCGGTCTTGATCACGAACTCGCCGGCGGGCAGCTTGCGCACGAGGTCGCAGAAGGCGCGGCCCTGGACACCGGCGCGGCCGGCCGTGTCCACCCGGGCGGGATAATCGCCGCAAAACTCCAGGCTGGAGTCCGTGGACATGATCTTCAGGCTGGATTCCCCGGCTTCCAGCCAAATGCTGCGCAGGAACGCGGCTCCGGTCTTGGCCGGAATGATGCCAGCGGACTTCTGCAGTCCCTCGATGATCTCGTCCCGGTTTACTTTCACAAACATAGAAGATCTCCTTGATGACTGTTATAAGCCGCGCCGTTTTGTTCCAAACCTGGGCAGCATTGCTGAATCGTTGACGAAATTAAGAACATTCCCGGTGCTTCGTCTGAACATGGCGGAATGAAATGGCATTCCCGCAGAGGTTCAACCCGGTTGCCGACAACGAACCTTCAAATCTTTCAACAGGAGTTTCATTTCCTTGTTATCTTCCTGCAATTCCGTGATTTTTTTAACGGAGTAAATGACGGTGCTGTGGTCCTTGCCGCCGAAGGCGCGGCCCAGGGCCGGATAGGACAGGCCGAGCATCTGCCGGCAGAGGAACATGGCCACCTGCCGGGCCAGGGCGATGTTCTGCCGCCGGTCCTCGCCGAGCACGTCCTTGCGCAGCACCTGATAGTGCTGGCACACGGCGTCGATGACCGCCTCGGCCGTGATCTGCGGCTGGTCGCGCTCCTCGGTGTTGGAGAGGATCTGCTCGAAGTCGCGCGCGGAGATGTCCTTGCGCACGAGTTCGCGGAAGGCCAGAAGCTTGATCAGGATGCCGCCCAGGGCGCGGAAGTTCTGGAAGCGCTGGGCCAGGGTAAGCACCTGCTCCTTGGACAGTGGCAGTTTTTTGGCCCGGGCGCGCTCCTGGATCAGGGCCACGCGGACCTCCAGGTCCGGCAGCTTGAGCCCCACCACCAGGCCGCCCTCCAGGCGCGAACGTAGGGAGGGGCTGAGGTCCTCCCAGGCGCCGATGCGGTCCTGGCAGGTGAAGACCATCTGCCGCCGCGTGTCCTGGAACTGGTTGAACAGCACGAGCAGTTCCTGCTGCAGGCGCTCGTCCCCGGCCAGGCTGTGGATGTCGTCCACCAGCAGGTAGCGGTGACGGCCGATCTGCTCGCGCGCGGCCAGGGCGTCGCCGTTGGCGAAGAGCGTGCGCAGGCCCTCCCCCGTGGTCACCAGGAGCTCCTCGGCCGGCCGGGTCTTGGCCATTTCGTTGGCGATGGCCTTCAGCAGATGGCTTTTGCCGGAGCCGGACTTGCCGCAGATGACGAAGGGATTGAACTGGGCGTCCTCGGCCCGGGCCACCTGCCGGGCGGTCTCCAGCGGAAAGTAGTTTTTGGAGTTGGTGAGGAAGGATTCGAAGCTGTACTGGGCGTCAAAGGGAAAGGCCAGCTTGCGCGCGCCTGTTTCGTTCTGCGCGGCCGCCGGTGAGGCGTCGCCGTTGCCGTTTTTGGCGCGGCCGCGGCCGCCCGCCGGGGTCAGGTAGCGGATGTCGCAGGGCTCGCCGCGGAAGCGGAACAGCTCGGCCTCGAAGCGGTCCTGCATGCGCCCGGCGAACCACTGGGCGAAGAAGGCGTGCGGGAAGCCGACGCGCACCTCGCGGCCGTCCGCGGACAGTTCGATGTCCAGCGGGTCATACCAGCGGCGCAGCTCCTGTTCGGTGCAGGAGGCGGAGAGGTGCTCGCGCAGGGCTTTCTTCACGATCTAGGGGCCTCGGGACGGATGCGTAATTTGTGGAGAAACAAAGAAATTATTTTTGGTCTGCCGCAGGGCCCGGAGCCCCCGGCGAAACATCCCTCCTTGTAGCCGAAAAGCCTTCCGATGCCAAGCGAATAAGCAGCCGGCGCGCGGGAAAAACCGTTGCCTTCCGGCGCGTTTTGGGCCATGCTTGGCCGTGGCGGACGGGGAGCTGTTTTCCACAATCCGCCGGGTAGTTTTCAAGAATTTGTTCAAACAGAATTCAGGGCGCAAGGGCGCGCAGATGGACGCGAAAAAGAAGACGCAGCAGGGCGGCGCCACGGCCTTCCGCTTGGTCATCCGGCCGGGCGAGGCGCACGTGCGCAAGAAGACGGCTCCGGCCGTCCGGGCCATGCCCCCGGCGCGGCTGAAGAAGCCCCGCCGCCGTCCCGACTGGATCGCCGAGGCCCTGGACGAATAGCGCCGCCTGGCCCGCGGCGCGGGACGAGCGACATCCGGAGGAAGCGCATGGCTGCTGGCAAGGCCAAGACCACGAAGACAATCGCCGAGATCAACGAGCGCATCAAAAAAGGCAAGGCCGTCGTCCTCACCGCCGAGGAGATGGTCGCCACGGTGAAGCGCCTGGGCAAGACCAAGGCCGCCAAAGAGGTGGACGTGGTCACCACGGGCACCTTTTCGCCCATGTGCTCCTCGGGCATGCTGTTCAACTTCGGCCAGGAGCCGCCGCTGATCAAGGCCTCGCAGGTCTGGCTGAACAACGTGCCCTGCTGCGGGGCCCTGGCCGCCGTGGACGCCTACCTGGGCGCCACCGAGCCGGCCGCGGACGATCCGCTGAACAAGGTCTATCCCGGCCGCTTCGCCTATGGCGGCGGCCACGTCATTGAGGACCTCCTGCGCGGCAAGCCCGTGCGCCTGCGCGCCAAGGCCTACGGCACGGACTGCTACCCGCGCAAGGACCTGGAGAAGGACGTCACCCTGGCCAGCCTGCCCAACGCTTGGCTGCTGAACCCGCGCAACTGCTACCAGAACTACAACTGCGCGGTGAACATGGGCGGCCGCACCATCTACACCTACATGGGTCCGCTCAAGCCCGGCTGCCGCAACGCCAACTTCGCCACGGCCGGCCAGCTTTCGCCCCTGCTCAATGATCCCTTCCTGCGCACCATCGGCCTGGGCACCAAGATCTTCCTGGGCGGCGGCGTGGGCTGGGTCATCGGCACGGGCACCCAGCACGTGGCCAAGCCGCAGCGCAACGAGCGCGGCATTCCGCTTTCCGGCGCGGGCACGCTCATGCTCAAGGGCAACATGAAGGGCATGGATCCGCGCTACATCCGCGGCCTGTCCATCGTCGGCTACGGCTGCTCGCTCAACGTCGGCGTGGGCATCCCCATCCCCATCCTGGACGAGGACATGGCCTGGCTCACGGGCGTTTCCGACGCCGACATCCAGGTCCCGGTCAAGGACTACGGCTACGACTATCCCAACGGGATCTCGCGCACCATCTGCCACGTGACCATGGAGGAGCTCAAGAGCGGGAGCATCGAGGTGGACGGGCGGGTCACGCCCACGGTGCCGCTCACAAGCTACACCATGTCCCTGGAGATAGCCGAGACGTTGAAGAAATGGATCGCGGAGGGCCGGTTCCTGCTCACCGAGGCGCAGGACAAGGAGCCCGTCTAGCGCAAGGGGGGGAGGCCGCAAGCCTCCCTTTTTTTGGGCCGGCCGCGCCGGGGTTACATCAACGAGGAGGATGCGCTCATGCCGGAGATTCTGCGCGTCAAGCGTCTTGTCACCATGACCGGGCCCATGCTCGATGATGGCGCCGTCGTGGTGGACGGCGGCCGCATCGTCGCCGTCGGGTCCTTTGCGGACGTTCGTCGCGAACACGCCGGTCCGGCGCGCGATCTCGGGGCCGTGACGCTCGCCCCGGCCACGTTCAACAGCCACGTTCACCTGGAGATGACTCATCTTTTGGGCAAAGCCACGCAGGGGCTCGGCTTCGTGCCCTGGGTCAAGAGCCTGCTGGCCCAGCCGCTGTACACTCCCGAGCCCGCGGCCATCCGCGCCGAGCTGTTCCGTCTGGAGCGGCGGGGTTGCTGCTTCGTCGCCGACATCAGCACGCGCAACGCCCGGCAAATGGCTGAGATTCTCGCCGCCTCCGGGCTCTTCTTCGTTTCCTTCCATGAGGTCATGGGCAATGTCGTGCCGGACGACCCTGCCGCCATGCTCCACCCGGAGGAAACGCGGCGCGTGGTCGCCGACAGCGGCCGCGGGGTCTGCGCCACCTCCGGGCACGCGCTCTACAGCACCACGCCCGCGTTGCTCCAGGCGGCCAAGCAGGCCTGCCGCGAACGCGGCCTGCCCTACTCCCTGCACTTGGCCGAGCACGCCGATGAGGACGCCATCCTGCTCACCGGCGAAAACGGCTTCCTCGACATCATGCGCGCGTATAAGCGCGAGTTCATGACGTCCTTCGACGTGCCGGGGATGCGTCCCGTGCCCTTTGCCGAGTCCCTGGGCCTGCTGGACGCGCAAACCCTCTGCGTGCACTGCGTCAGGGTCGCGGACGACGACGTGGCGCGCATCGCCCGCAGCGGGGCCACCGTGTGCCTCTGCCCGCGCAGCAACAAGTTCATCGGCGTGGGCCGCGCGCCGCTGGAGAAGTTTCTGGCCGCCGGGGTCAACGTCTGCCTCGGCACGGACGGCCTGTGCTCCAACAGCGACCTGGATCCCTTCGGCGAACTCGAGTTTCTCGGCCGCCAGGGCGTGGAGCTGGGCCTCGGCGACGCCCTGCGGCTGATCACCGTGAACCCGGCGCGCTTCTTCGGCCTGTCGGAGCGGCTGGGCCGCCTGGCTCCGGGCTGCGAGGCGCGCTTCTCCATCGTTCCGGAACCGGTTTTGGAAATGTTCGCAACGAGCTAACGACCGACCCCTGGGCGGAAGCCTTCAAGGGGAACGCCCGGCTTTGAGGCCGGGGAGGAAGGACGCCGCAATGCATTGGAAACACAAGGACCTGCTCGACGTCTCCCAGCTGTCGGCGGATGAGGTGCTGCACATCCTGGCCACCGCCGCCTACTTCCGGGAGATCAACAGCCGGCCGGTGAAGAAGGTCCCCACCCTCAAGGGGCGCAGCGTGGTGCTGTTCTTCGCCGAGCCCAGCACCCGCACTAAGACCAGCTTCGACATGGCCGGAAAGAGGCTCTCCGCCGACACCTTCGCCCTGGGCAAGAGCGGCTCCAGCCTGGTCAAGGGCGAGACGCTCAAGGACACGGCCCTGACGCTTCAGGCCATGAATCCCGACGGCATCGTCATCCGCCACTCCTCCAGCGGCGCGGCCCAGTTCCTGGCCGAGCGGCTGGAGTGCAGCGTGATCAACGCCGGCGACGGCCGCCACGCCCACCCCACCCAGGCCCTGCTCGACGCCCTGACCCTCACCCGGCGCTGGAAGGGCGACTTCCTGGGCAAGACCGTGCTCATCCTGGGCGACATCGCCCACAGCCGCGTGGCCCGCTCCAACGTCCTCCTGCTGAACATGCTCGGCTCCAAGGTCCGCATCTGCGGCCCCCGGACGCTGCTGCCGCCCCGGCTGGACACCTGGCCCGTGGAGGTCTTCAGCGACCTGTCCAAGGCCGTGCGCGGCGCCGACGCCGTCATGTGCCTGCGCCTCCAGCTGGAGCGCCAGCAGGCGGGCCTTCTGCCGGACCTGCGCGAATACGCCCGGACCTTCGGGCTGGGCCAGCGGCACATGGACCTCGCCGGGCCGGGCTGCTGCATCCTGCATCCCGGCCCGATCAACCGCGGCGTGGAGATCGACTCCGGCCTGGCCGACTCGGCCGAGAGCCTGATCCTGGAGCAGGTGGAGAACGGCGTCGCCGTGCGCATGGCCCTGCTCTACCTGTACCTCACCCGCAAGTCCCCGGTGGCCGCCGAAGCCGGCATCCCCGAGTAGGAGGAGACGCACATGACCGACAAGAAAATCGATCTCGCGGTGCGCGGGGCCCTCTGGTTCGGGACGCTCAAGTCCGCCGGCAAGTCCGCGGGAAAGGCCGGGAAGGCCGGCCGCCCCGCCAAGGCCCAGGCCGTGGATCTCTTCGTGGCCAAGGGCCGCGTGGTCGCCCTGGCCCCGGCCGGGAGCCTGGAGCTCAAGGCCGCCAAGGACATCGACGCCGCGGGCCAGGTGCTCCTGCCGAGCCTCACCGACGTGCACGTCCACCTGCGCGAGCCCGGCCAGGAATACAAGGAGGACGTGGCCTCCGGCCTGCGCGCCGCGGCCTGCGGCGGCTTCGCCAACATCATGTGCATGGCCAACACCAGGCCCGTGAACGACACGGCCTCGGTCACCGAGTTCATGCTCGAGCAGGCCCGCAAGAGCTGGCCCTGCGGCCCGCGCCTGTTCCCCATCGGCGCGCTGACCATGGGCCTCAAGGGCGAGGAGCTGACCTCCATGGCCGACCTCGCCCGGGCCGGCTGCGCGGCCTTCTCCAACGACGGCCGGCCCGTGACCAGCACCGAGCTGTTCCGCCGCGCCGTGGAGTACGCCCAGGACCAGGGGCGCATCGTCATCGACCACTGCGAGGACCCCTGGCTGGCTCCGGCCGCGGGCATGAACGAGGGCGAGGTCTCCAGCAGGCTCGGCCTGCCGGCCCAGCCGGACATCGCCGAGGCCATCCAGGTGGCCCGCGACGTGCTCCTGGCCGAATACCTGCGCGTGCCCCTGCACCTGGCGCACATCTCCTGCGAAAAGAGCGTGGCCCTCATCCGCTGGGCCAAGGCGCGCGGCGTGGACGTCACTGCGGAGACCTGCCCGCACTACCTCACCCTCACCGAGGAGGAGTGCGGCGGCTATTCCGCCAACGCCAAGGTCAGCCCGCCCCTGCGCCCCGCGTCCGACGTGGAGGCCGTGCTCGCCGCGCTCAACGACGGCACCATCGACATGCTGGCCACGGACCACGCGCCCCACGCCGCCCACGAGAAGGAAGTGGAGTTCGACCTGGCGCCCTGCGGCATCTCCGGCCTGGACACCGCGCTCGCCACCACCTGGGAGCTGGTGCGCTCGGGCCGCATGCCCTTCGAGGTCTTCCGGCGCGCCTGGACCACGGCCCCGTGCCGGCGCTTCAACCTGCCGCTGAACGCTTTCGCCGCCGGCGATCCGGCGGACTTCGTCCTCTTCGACCAGGACGCGGTCTGGACCGTCTCCGCGGAGACCATGAAGAGCAAGAGCAAGAACACCCCGCTGCTCGGCCGCGCCCTGCGGGGGCGGGTTGCGGCCCATTTCCTTGCGGGGAAATCCGTGCTAGAGGCAAACTCGGCGGACGCATAGACGGTCCGCCGTACGCCGCGAACCCCCCGGTCCCGCCGCGGCGGGACTTCACGCGTCCGGTCCCCAGCGGACCCTTTGGAGGAAGTGATGACACAGCCTTACAAAGACGCCGTGACCCTGTGCAAGACCATCATGCGCAACGGTTACGACGCCTACGTGATCAACGCCCGCCTGCAGAAAACCTTCCTGACCGGCTCCGGCGCGGAGCTGGCCATGGACATCTCCACCGAACTCGATCTCGAAGGCCTGAAGCGCCTGCTGCCCAATGTCGAAGCCTGCGATGAGGACGGCGTCACCGGCGTCATCCACCAGGGCAAGGCCAGCTTCTACTTCCATCAGGCCGCAGTCGAGGACAGCGGCCACCCCGAGGAGTGCGTGGCCCGCCTGACCCCGCGGCTGCTGCGCCTGCTCCAGGAGCGCGGCGAGATCCCGCTCTCCGCCGCCTGCCCCTACCTGCCCGCGCCCCAGGCCCAGGACCACGGCCTGTCCTTCGAGAACGGCATGGTCAGCATCAAGGGCTTCCCCGACCAGGCCCTCAAGCAGGACTACCTGCTCGCCGTGCGCGCCATCCGCTTCGCCGCCAACTACCACCTGCCCATCGAGCCCAACACCTGGATGGCCATCATCCGCGGCTCCCGGCGCGTCATCGACTACTGCCCCGTCTCCGACATCATGGACGAGTGGCGCAAGGTCGAGGCCGAAAACCTCTGGCAGTTCACCCAGATGCTCTTCGACTGCCAGATTCTCCACGGCCTTGTCCCGGAAATCGCCGCCCTGGCCCGCGTCAAACAGATCAAGAACCCGGAGGAGGGCGAGGAGACCGTCTTCGACCACACCATCCTGGTCATGCGCCGCTATCCCGAGGTGCTGCCCTACGACTGGTACGGCACCATCGCCTGCATGTTCCACGACGTGGGCAAGCTCTACACCGCCGAATTCTCCGACGGCCAGTGGAGCTTTTTGCAGCACCACCGCGTCGGCGCCAAGGTCACCCGCAAGATTCTCTACCGGCTGCACTTCCCGCCCGAGGACCTCGACCTCATCTGCCTCCTCGTGCGCGACCACATGCGGCCCCACTTCATGCTCACCGACAAGGGCATCCGCCGGCTGAAGGCCATCGACGAATACCCGCGCATCCTGGAGATGGTCCGCGCCGACATCAAGGCCCGCAACGGCTCCTACCGCGAGTTCAACCACAACCTCAAAATGCTGGAGCGCGCCGACGTGCCCGAGGAGGCCCTGGAGCCCTTCCTCAATGGCCGCGACATCATGCAGGCCACCGGCCTCAAGCCCGGCCCAACCGTCGGCATCATCCGCGACGCTCTGCTCAAGGCCCAGATCGCCGGCGACGTCACCGGCATCGAGGAGGCCAAGACCTTCGTCGTGCACTACGCCCACGAGGAGCGGCTCATCTAAACGACGCGCCTCCGGCGGCCAGGGGGGCTGCGCGCCCCCCTGAACCCCGGGCGCTCCCTTCGGGAGTTTCCCTCACGTCAACGGGCCGCATGGCAGTCGCCATGCGGCCCGTTGTCGTGACTGGCGGCGGGCCCGACGGATCGCTCTAAATTTAGCGCTTTGGATTTCAGCAAGACAGATCGCCTGTCACGGGACCCTACTCACCCCCCTGAAAGGGGGCGCCAGGGGGGCGCGGGGGGAGCGCGCAGCGCCCCCCGGCAAAAAGCGGAAACGTTCGACTACCGTTCCTTGTTGGCGTCTGTTGCGGAGGGCAGGGGAATGCCGAGCAGCGTGAGATAGCGGGCGATGCCCAGGCGGATGTCGTAGCCCTCGACGGCGGTTTTGCGGGCGGCCTCGCGCAGGGGCTTGAACGCCTCGGGCTTTTCCAGGGCCTCCTGCACGAGCCCGGCCAGCGCCTCGGTCTCGAAGAAGGGGAAGAGCCGGCCGTTCACGCCGTCGCCCAGGACCTCCTGCACGGGCGGCGTGGCCGAGCCCAGGACGAGGCAGCCGCAGCTCATGGCCTCCAGCATGCTCCAGGAGAGCACGAAGGGGTAGGTGAGGTACACGTGGGCCGCGGAGACCTGCAGCAGCGAGCGGTAGTCGCGGTAGGGGATCTGGCCGGTGAACACGACGCGCGAGAGGTCGAGGCGGGGGCCGACCTCGGCGAGCATGGCCTCGCGCCAGTTGGCGGCGTCCTTGGGCGGCCGGCCGTAGCTCACGCGGTCCCCGCCGACGATGACCGCCACGGCCTCGGGGCAGCGGCGCTGGATCTCCGGCAGGGCGCGCATGAACACGTGGAAGCCGCGATAGGGCTCCAGGTTCCGCGCCACGTAGGTCACCACCTTGTCGGCCCCGGTCAGCGTCCGGCCGTCGGGCAGGGTGAACTTGGCCGCTTCGTCCGGCGTCATGACCTGGGTGTTCACGCCCTCGTGGGCCACCGCGATCTTGTTGTGGTAGGCGCGGGGATGCAACGACTTCTGCCAGCGCGTGGGCGAAACCGCCACGTCGCACAGCTCCAGGTTCGTCAGGTGCAGCATGTTGCGCATGCGCAGCGTCGCCCGCAGGTCGGGGCTGGCCGGCGGACTGCCGGGCTCGAAGCCCACGTCCGCGCCCTCGGCGTGGTAGTAGAATTCGAACAGCGACACCAGCCGCGCCTTGGGGAACACGTCCTTGACGTACAGCGCCTCGCCCCAGCCCGGATGCGCAAGCACCGCGTCCGGCGTGAAGCCCTGCTTCTCCAGCTGGCGCATGAGCCCGGCCACAGCGTCGCTGCGGATGGCCGCGTCGAACACCGTGGCCATGTGCCGCTGCGGCGGATGCTTGGGCATGTTCTTGAGCTCGTAGCGCACGTGCGTCACGCCGGGCAGGCCGGGCAGGCCGGGCGACTGCTCGTTGCCCACGCCCACCACCTTGTGGCCCGTCTGGACCAGATAGCGCGCGATGTGCCGGAACTGGCCGGGGAAATTCTTGTGCAGTACGAGGATGTTCATGGTTGCCTTGTGCCCCAAGTCGCACGGCAAGGCAACACGCGGCGGGCAGGGCGGACGGGGATCGGCGGGGACGGCCGGGGGGCGCTGCGCGCTCCCCCCGCGCCCCCCTGGCGCCCCCTTTCAGGGGGGTGAGTAGGGTCCCGTGACAGGCGATCCGTATTGCTGAAATCTAGAGCGAACCGTCGGGCCTGCCGCCAGTCACGACAACGGGCCGCATGGCAGTCGCCATGCGGCCCGTTGTCGTGAGGGAAACTCCCGAAGGGAGCGCCCGGGGTTCAGGGGGGCGCGCAGCCCCCCTGGCCGCCGGAGGCAAATGCTATTCGATGGCCTCGTCGCCGCTGTCCTCGATATCCACGGGGCCGGTTTCCGGGCCGAGGTCGTGGTCGGGCTCCACGGCTTCGACCTTGGGCGGCCGGGTGAAGGGCTCGGGCTTTTCCATGCAGCGGGCGAAGACGAGGAAGCCGGTGTGGGCGACCATGCGATCTTCGGGGCGCAGGCGGTCGGGCACGCACTTGTAGCGGCGCACGAGGATCTCCAGGGCTTCGATTTCGGTGAACGGGCCGGCCTCCAGGCCGCGCAGCAGGTCGCTGACTTGGTTGGTCGTGGGCAGGAGGAAGCCGCAGGTGGCGCCGGGCGTGACGGCGGGCTGGATGTGGCGCAGGCAGTCCTGGGGGGTGCGCACGTCGAGGAACAGGGCGTCCGCGCCGGTCTGGGCGAAGCCGGTCTCCTCGATGTCGCCGAGGTGCTGCTCCACGCGGTGGGAGAGGCCGACGCGGGCGAGGTTTTTCTGGGCGAGCTTGTAGAACTCCTCGCGGCGCTCGTAGGTGTAGACGCGGCCGGTGTCGCCCACGTAGGTGGCCAGGGCCAGGGTGAGCCCGCCGGAGCCGGTGCCGCACTCGATGACGCGGCTGCCGGGCTGCACGCCGAGCTTGAGCAGGAGGTAGCCGATCTCCTTGGGGTACATGATCTGGGTCTGTCGCTTGACGCCCTTGATGAGTTCGTACACCGTGGGCTTGAGGATGCGGTAGGGGTGGCCCAGATGTGAGCGGACCACGCCGCCGAAGCCGGCTTTGGCCACGTCGCTCATGAGAATGCGGCCGTCGTGGGTGTGGATCTCCTTGGCCGGGTCCAGGGCGTGCATGTAGCGCTTGCCGTTGGGACTGACGACCAGGACGAGCTGTCCGGCTTCGATCATTGCTGCCTCCTTGATGCGCGGTCGGCTGGCCCGGTCCGCGTCGGGTAACGGCCTACAGGGCGAGCGTCCGCGCGTCAAGCGCGGCGGAACGATTGCGGCATCGCGCTTCGGGCGCGTTGAAGACAGGAGGCGTGCGATGGAGACTGGCGCATTGCGGTACATCTTCGGGCCGGTGCTTTCCGGGCGGCTGGGCCGCTCGCTGGGGCTGGATCTTTTGGGCCGGCGGGTGTGCACCATGAACTGCGTGTACTGCGAATCCGGCAAGCTGGAGACGCTGACGCTCGATCGCGCGGCCTACGTGCCCGCGGCCGTGGTCCTGGGCGAGTTGGAGCGCTGGGACCAAGGCCGGAAGGACCGGGGCGAGCCCCTGCCGGACGCGGCCACCCTGGGCGGCCTGGGCGAGCCCACGCTGAACGTGGACATGCCGGAGATCATCGCCGGCATCCGGCGCATCCTGCCCGGCGTGCCCGTGGCGGTGCTGACCAACGCCAGCCTGATGTCCGATCCCGCGGTCCGCGCGGAGCTGGCCCGGGCGGACATGATCCTGCCGAGCATGGACAGCCTTGTTCCGGAGGAGTTCCGGGCCGTGAACCGCGCGCATCCGGGGCTGGACCCCAACGCCATTGCGGATGGCATCCTGCGCTTCCGGAAGGACTATCAAAGCAGGATGTACCTGGAGATCCTCCTTGCCGCCGGCATCAACGACAGCGCGCGGAACCTGGAGCTTCTGGCGGCCTTCTGCAAGGAACTGCAACCGGACCGCGTGGACGTGGTGACGCTTTCGCGGCCGGGCACGGAGTCCTTTGCGCGGCCGGTGGACGCGGAGACCCTGGCGCGCTGGCGCGGCCGGCTGTGCTCCCTGGCGCGCCCGCGCAACGGGCTTGCAGGAGCGGCGGAAAAGGGGCAAAAGCATGCGGGAGCGTTCCGTCCGGACGACCTTGAGTCGAGCATCCTGGCGTCCCTAGCGCGCCGCCCGCAGACGGCGGCGCAGCTTGCGGCGGCCCTGCTTGCGCCCGAAGACCAGGTGCGCGGGGTTGTGATGCGGCTTGCGGAGCACGGTCGTATTGCGGCCGGACCCGGCGAACCGGCGTACTACAGGAGGGCGCAGGCGTGAACGCTTCCTGTGGCAGCCCGGCGCAGCGTGCGCGCGGGCGCAAATTTCTCGTAATTTTCTGGCATCGAGGTTCTTTCCATGACGGATTTCAGCGAAGACGACCCCCAGGGGCAGTCCGAGTCCGCCGCGCCGCTTGCTGAAGAAACGCAACCGGCCGAATTCACTTCCGAAACATCAACAGAAATGCAGTCGGGCACCCCGGCCAAGAAGCGTTCGCGCGGCAGACGCGGCGGGCGCGGACGCCGGCGCAAGGACAAACCTGCGCCGGCGGCGGAGGGTCAGGACGTGTCCGCGGAGGCCGCCGCGGTCCAGGCTGATCCCGAGGCCGGCGGCGCTGACTTCGTGGCCGTTCCGGACGAGGACGGCGGGAACGCGGATGACGCCGTCGACGCCGGTGATGCCGACGCGGCCGGACCCGGCGTCGCCGAGGGCGGCAAGGCGCGCGGGCGCGGCCGGCGCTCCGGCGCGAAGGCCGGCGAGGCCGAGCCCGTCGGGGCCTGCGGCTGCGACGTTGAAACGCCGTCCACCAAGGCCTCGGACAAGAAGAAGCGCCAGAAGATGTTCATCGGCGTCCTGCCCGGCGAACTGGTCGAGGTGGTGCTCACCGAGGACGGCGCGGTCCAGGAGTATTACGTGGAGATGCTGCACCAGGCCAAGACCCGGGGCAACATCTACAAGGGGTACATCCACAACATCGACGCTGCGCTCCAGGCCGCCTTCGTCAACTACGGGGCCGAGCGCAACGGCTTCCTGCAGATCGACGAGGTGCACCCCGAATACTACCTGGGCGGCTATCAGCTCAAGAAGGGCCAGCGTTTCCCGCCGATCCAGAAGGTCCTCAAGGCCGGCCAGGAGGTCCTCGTCCAGGTGGTCAAGGAGCCCACGGGCAAGAAGGGCGCCTTCGTCACCAGCTATCTTTCGCTGCCGGGCCGCTATTTCGTGTACACGCTGGGCCGCGACCAGCAGGGCGTCAGCCGCAAGATCGAGGACGAGAAGGAGCGCGAGCGGCTCAAGAGCTGCATCGATCAGATCAGCCCGCCCGAGGGCGTGGGGCTCATCGTGCGCACCGCTGGCATCGGCCGGGCCAAGACCGAGCTCGTGCGCGACTACAAGATCCTCAACCGCCTCTGGGGCGAGATCAAGAAGAAGGCCCAGACCGAGAAGGCCCCCGCGCTCGTGTACAAGGAGCTGGAGCTCTCCGTGCGCGCCGCGCGCGACTATCTGACCCAGGAGGTGGCCGAGGTCTGGGTCGACGACCCCGAAACCTTCGAGCAGATCAAGGCTTACGTCGCCCTGGCCTTCCCCAAGAGCCCGAACATGGTCAGGCTCCACGCCGAGCATGACCGCACCCTGTGGGAGCGTTTCGGCCTCACCCGCCAGGTGGAGCAGATCTACTCGCGCGAGGTCACGCTGTCCTCCGGCGGCCGGCTGGTGTTCGACCACACCGAGGCCCTCACCAGCGTGGACGTGAACTCCGGCAAGATTGGCGGCGAGCAGAGCTTCGCCAAGATGGCGCTCAAGACCAACAGCGAGGCGGCCATCGAGACCGCGCGCCAGCTCAAGCTCCGCGACATCGGCGGCCAGATCGTCATCGACTTCATCGAGATGAAGGACCCCAAGCATCTGCGCGAGGTCGAGAAGGCCATGCGCCAAGCGCTCAAGAGCGACCGCGCGCGCACCGACGTCTCCGGCATTTCGCCCTTCGGACTTCTGGAGCTGGTGCGCCAGCGCCTGGGCTCCTCGGCCATCAGCGTGTCCACGGAGCCCTGCCCGTGCTGCGGCGGAACCGGCCTGCGCCGCAATCTGGAATGGCAGGCCCTGCAGGCCATGAAGTCCATTCACCGCATGCTGCGCAAGCCCGGCTGCCCCAACCCGCTCCAGGTGCCCCTCGGCCAGGAGCTGGCCATCTACATGCTCAACAACAAGCGTGAGCTGTTGACCGAGATGGGCGCGCGCGTGGACAACCGCGTGGAGATTATCGTCGATCCCAAGCTGCCGTAAGACGGGGAGGGTCCGGCCGTGAGCCTCGACTCGCTGGCCCTGCTGGGATTGTTCCTGGTTCTCTGGCTGGGGGCCAGGGCCCTTAAGGCCGCCGCGCGTTTCAACAGGGACCTGCGCGACGTGGCCGCCAACCTTACGCGCGGCGAGGGCGCGCCCACGCCGTCCGCCGGGCCGCCGCCCGAGGTTCCCGGCGACCCCGCGGCCACGTCGACGCCCGCTGGCGGTTCCGGGCATCAACAGACCACAACAAGCTCAGGCAGGTCATGATCACCCCCCTTTCCACCGCTTCCGCACCTGCGCAGGCCGACGCCATTTTCGTCCACGCCTGCTGCGGGCCGTGCAGCATCATGCCCGTCCAACGCCTGCGCGACATGGGCTTTGCGCCGACGCTGTACTTCTACAATCCGAACATCCACCCGCTCATGGAGTACTTGCGCCGTCGCGACGCCCTGCTGGAGGTCGCTGCGCGCCTGGACGTGCCCGTGCTGCTGCCGGACCAGGCCGACCCGGGTCTGGCGCACCCCGGCCCGTGGCTTGCGGCCGTAACGCCGCTGGGCGAGGGCATGGACGACCTCGCCCAGCGCTGCCCGCTGTGCTACGCCCTGCGCCTGGGACCGGCCGCCAAGGCCGCCGCGGACCTCGGCTTCACACGCTTCACCAGCACCCTGCTGTACAGCAAATACCAGAATCACGAGGCCATCCTCGCCGCTGGCGCTGCCGCCGCCAAGCAGATCGGCATCGAGTTCGTGGGCGAGGATTTTCGCCCGGGTTGGAGCGAGGGGCAACGCCTGGCCCGCGAGTGGGGCGTGTACCGCCAGCCGTATTGCGGCTGCATGCTCTCCGAGCACGAACGGTATCGCTCCAAGCTGGCCTGTCGACACTGATAACGCCTGACGTTGTGGTTTGGGGTATGCCTCCGGCGGCCGGGGGCCTTCGCCCCCTGGCGCCCCGATATCGAGCGCGCACGTCGGCCCTGAAACGCGCCGTTGTTCGCGCTCGACTTGTGCCTGATGGCGACGGTTGGTTCTGGGATCCTACTCACCCCCCTGAAAGGGGGCGCGGGGGTGGTCCAGGCGGGGGGCGCGCAGCCCACCGCCTGGCCGCCGGAGGCGTTCTGCCCAACGCCAGTTCTGCTTGATGCCGATGCTCACGTGGTTGTGTATATGCCTCCGGCGGCCAGGGGCCTTCGTCCCCCTGGACCCCCGGTATCGAGCGCGCACGCCGGCCCTGAAACGGGCCGTCCTGCGCGTTCGACTCGTGCCTGACGGCGACGGTTGGTTCTGGGACCCTACTCACCCCCCTGAAAGGGGGCGCGGGGGTGGTCCAGGCGGGGGGCGCGCAGCCCACCGCCTGGCCGCCGGAGGCGTTCTGCTAAGCGCCTGCCCTGCTTGATGCCGATGCTCACGTGGTTGTGTATATGCCTCCGGCGGCCGGGGGCCTTCGTCCCCCTGGACCCCCGGTATCGAGCGCGCACGCCGGCCCTGAAACGGGCCGTCCTGCGCGTTCGACTCGTGCCTGACGGCGACGGTTGGTTCTGGGAC
>Ga0268263_1000163_pt1 | contig 158695 bp, 168 predicted proteins | sample Biomet5_FD_190358 | JGI IMG/M metagenome (GOLD analysis project Ga0268263, IMG submission 190358) | Microbial communities from bioreactor (seeded with sewage sludge) at LBNL, California, USA - Biofuel metagenome 5 (SPAdes) (version 4) | ecosystem: Engineered > Bioreactor > Anaerobic >... | reverse complement strand
ACCCGATGAGGGTGGCCGCCAGAGAAATTGGTGCGGCTGTCAGGTCTTCAGAGCGCGAGTAGCGCCGCCGGTATCAGGCCCTTATAGGGCCTAATCAAGCCACCGGCTTAGCCGGTGGTACATGACTGCGGTTGTCAGCCCAGGTGCGCCGAAACGCCGTCGGCCAGCGCGGTCAGCAGCAGGTTGCAGCTGGTTGCCCCGGCATCGAGCACGCCGCGGGATCGCTCGCCCAGCCGGCTGGCGCGGCCGACCTTCGCCACCAGATCCTTCGTCGAAAGCCAGCCCGCCTCCGCCGCCGCCTTCATCGCCGCGAGGCATCCCTTGAAGTCCTCGCCCTCTGCAAGCGCTGCCCGGTAGGCTTCCTCCGCCGGGATCATCACGTCCATCAGCGTCTTGTCCCCCACCTTCGCCCCGCCCAGCTCGTTCAGGCCGGAGAGCGCCGCGGACAGCATCTCCCCGAAGGCGCCGCTGTCGATCACCTCCGCCTGCTTCATCACCCGCGCCATCTCGGTGAACACCGTGCCGTACAGCGGCCCCATCGAGCCGCCGATCTCCATCATCAGCACGCGCCCCAGCGTCTTGAGCGCTTCGCTAAGGCTCATCTCCACGCCCGCGATGCGCTCCTCGGTCATCGCGAACCCCTTGTTCATGTTGATCCCGTGATCCCCGTCGCCGATCAGCCCGTCGATGTCCGACAGGTACGCCTTGTTCTCCCGGATCACCCGGATCATGCCCAATACGATGTCCTTGCCGTCCTTGTTGTAAAAGCCGTCCATGCGCAGCCCCCTAACAGACCGTCAGGCCCATCGATTCCGCGGGCATGTCGAGCATCTGCTTCAACTCATCGTCCAGCTTCATCGCGGTGAACGTCGCGCCCATCATCTCCAGCGACGTGAAGTAGTTGCCCACAAACGGCTTGTACACCTTGAGGCCCTTCGCGCTCAGCAATTCCTCGATCTTGTTGTAGAGGATGTACAGCTCCATCACCGGCGTCGCGCCCAGGCCCGACACGATAACCGCCAGCTCGTCCCCGGAGACAAACGGCATGTCGTTCACGACGGCCTCCACCATCATCTCCGCCATCTCGTCCGCGGTGGCCAGATCCGTCACCCGGACGCCCGGCTCGCCGTGGTGGCCGATGCCCACTTCCATCTTGCCCGGCTCGATCGCAAAGTTCGGGTGGCCCACCGCCGGAATCGTGCAGGGCGTGATCCCAATGCCGATCGACCGCGTGTTGTCGATGGCCTTCTGCGCGCAGGCGATCACTTCGTCCAGCGTAGCGCCGGTGGCCGCCTTCGCGCCGCCGATCTTCCACATCAGCACCTCGCCCGCGACGCCCCGCCGCTTTATCGGCTCGTCCTTCGGCGCCGAGGCCACATCGTCGTTAGCGATCACCGTCTTGACCCGAATGCCATCGTCCGCCGCCAGCTTTGCCGCCAGCTTCACGTTCATGTTGTCGCCCGCGTAGTTGCCGTACAGGCACGCCACGCCCGCGCCCGAATCCACCTCGATGAACGCGTCGTAGAACGCCTTCGCCGTCGGCGACGAGAACACCTCGCCCACCGCCACCGCGTCCACCATGTTCTTCCCCACATAGCCCACGAACGCCGGCTTGTGGCCCGAGCCGCCGCCGGTCACGACGCCGACTTTCCCCGGCGCCTTCGGAAACGCGCTTGCGATCACCCGCGGATTTGGGGTGGCCCTGACCAAGTTGCCGTGAGCCTTCACGAATCCCTTGAGCATGTCCTCGACCACCAGGTCGGGGTTGTTGATGATCCGCTGCATATGTTCCTCCCGATTTCAGGCGATGACGCCGGGTTTTTGAGACCGCCGCTCTTTCTCGTACTCCTTAATCCGCTCGACCTTTGCCGTGGAGCCGCCGCCCTCGAAATCGCAGGCGAGCCACTGCTCCACCAGCATGCAGCCCAGCTGCGGCGCGATGATCCTGGAGCCCATGCACATGATCTGCGCGTCGTTGGACTTTCTGGACCGGGCGGTGGAGAACGGGTCGTGGCAGACCGCGGCGCGGATGCCGGGCACCTTGTTGGCGGAGATCGCCATGCCGATGCCGGTGCCGCAGATCAGGATGCCGCGCTCAAATTCGCCGCGCGCGACCGCCTCCGCCACCGCCACCGCGATGTCCGGGTACAACACCGGCTTGTCGTCAAACGTCCCGAAGTCCTCCACCTGATACCCCTTTTGGATCAGCAGCGCCTTGATGGTGTCCCGGAACCCGCACGCCGCCTCGTCGCACCCGATGGCAATTCTTTGCATATATACAGCTCCTTTACAGGCTGGGAATCAGCACTACCTTGAAGGCGTTGTCCTTGCCGGTCGCGGCGTAGTCGAAGGCCTTCTCCCAGTCCTCAAGCGCGAACTTGTGGGAAACCACGCCGTCAGTGGGCATGCTGCCGTCGGCGATCCACTGGATGACCCACTCATAGGAGTAGGGGGACAGGTGCGCGCCCAACAGGTCCAATTCCTTCCGGTCGGAGATGATCGACCAGTCCACCGTCACCAGGTCCTTGAACACCGAAAACTCGACGAAGCGGCCCATCTTGCGGATCATCTCCAGGCCCTGCTGGACGCTGGCCGGGTGCCCGGTGGCCTCGATGTAGACATCGCAGCCGTAGCCGCCCGTCATTTCCACGATCTTCTTGACCACGTCCTCCTTGCCCGGGTTCATCACGATGTCCGCGCCAAATTCCTTCGCCTTGGCGAGCCGCGCTTCGTTCATGTCCAGCACGATGAATTTGGCGGGGTTGCGCTTTTTGACCGCGCCCACCATGCCCAGCCCCAGCGTGCCCGCGCCGGAGAGCACCACGAAATCCTCATTGGTGATCTTCGCGCGGTCGACGCAGTGCTTGGAGCAGCTGAACGGCTCGATGAGGAGCGCCTGCTCCAGCGGCATGTCCTTTGGAATCTTGTAGACGATGGCCTCCGGCGGGAAGCGCAAATACTCCGCCATGCCGCCGTTGACGTTGTTTTGGAAGCCGTACACGTCGTGCTTCTGGCACATCCAGTAGCGGCCGGACTTGCAGAACTTGCACTCCCAGCAGGGCACGATCTGCTCGGACACCACGTGGTCGCCGACCTCGAAGCCTTCCATGCCGGAGCCGACTTCCACCACCGTGCCGCAGAACTCGTGGCCGGGGATCACCGGCGCCTTGATGTAGGAGGGGGAGCCGTCGCCGCCCCAGAACGAGGGCGCGCCGTGGAACGCCTTGATATCGCCGGCGCACACGCCGCAGCCCTCCACCTTCACGATCAGGTCTCTGCCGGTCGCGCGCGGCACCGGGAAGTCGTCCACCAGCCTGTAATCGCCGGGAGCATACGCCACCAGGGCCCGCATCGTCTTGGGAAGTTCCATAGATTTCGCCTCCAAATTCTATTCCCGCCGCGCTACACGGCGGCTCTGATTCTGTCTCCGGTCGTGAGGTCGAACAGGTGGGTCTTTTCGCCGTTGACTTCGAGCCGCACGGTGTCGCCGCGGCTGAAGCGGCGCTCGTCGGTCAGGATCAGCATCAGAAGCTCCTCGCCCACGCGCACGCCCACCCGGCCCTCGTCGCCCAGGTTTTCGTACATAGCCACCCGCTCCGGCACGCCCTTGGAGTCCTGCCCGCCGATGTACAAATCCATCGGGCGGACGCCCACCTTGACGTCGAAGCCGTCGTGCACCTTGTCGTAGTAGCGGCGGGGCACCAGAATTCTGAGGTCGCTGCCCTCGAAGGTGAAGTAGAAGTCGCCCTCGTGCTGGATGATCCGGGTTTTCAGGATGTTCATCGGAGGTTCGCCGATGAAGGCCGCCACGAATTCGTTGACCGGGTCGTCGTAGACCTCGATGGGCGTGCCGAACTGCTGCAGTACGCCCAGGTCCATGATGGCGATGCGATCCGCCAGGCTCATGGCCTCCAATTGGTCGTGGGTCACGTACACCGAGGTGCACTGGATCTCGTTGTGCAGCCGCTTGATCTCGGTGCGCATCGCCTGGCGCATCTTGCCGTCCAGGTGGGAGAGCGGCTCGTCCATCAACAGCAGTTCCGGCCGCCGCACGATGGCGCGGGCCATGTTGACGCGCTGCTTCTGGCCGCCGGACAGCTTCACCGGCATCATGTCCAGCAGATCCTCCACCTTGAGGAGCGACGCGATCTCCCGCACGCGCTGATCGATTTCCACCATCGGCAGCCGCTTGGCGCGCAGGTTGAACGCGATATTGTTGTACACGGAGAGCGGCGGGTACAGCGCATAGTCCTCAAACGCCAGGCCGATGCACCGGTCCTTGGGCTGCACGCTGTTCACCAGCCGGTCGCCGATGTAGACCTCGCCCCCGGTGATGTCCTCAAGGCCCGCGATCATGCGCAGCGTGGTGGTCTTGCCGCAGCCGGAAGGCCCCAGCATCGCGATGAACTCGCCGTCATAGCAGTCCAGCGACAGGTCGTTGACCGCGAAGCTGTTGACGGCGCGCTTTTTCTTTCCGCTGTTTTCATACCGCTTGAACAGGTTTTTGAGCGTCAGCTTTGCCATGCGTCACGCCTCCTTTGCCCGCTGCCCAGCCAGTTCGCGCACGGACTTTTCGTCGTAGCGGCCAATGTAGTCGGTGGACTCGGCACCAAAGAACATGGCCCGGTTGATCTCGAAGGTGACGTAGACGTTCTGGTCCAGCCGGACCTTCAGGCCGTTGGGCGCGATCATCCTTAGGTGCGTTTGCCCGACCTGGGCGATCAATACCGACTTGTTGCCGATCGTCTCAAAGCTGTAGACGGTGCCCTGAATCGCGCCTTCCACCGGTTCAAAGTGGTAGTGGATGTTCTGCGGGCGCAGGCCCAGGTGCAGGCCGCTCAACTGGAGATGCTCGAGCCTCGCGTACAGTTCCTCGTCGAAGGGCAGCTGGAGAGGCTGGTTCGGGGCCTCCGCCCACCTGAGGGTATAGCCCTCGCCGCGCTTCGTCAGGCCGCACTCCAGCAGGTTGATCTCCGGGTCGCCCATCAGCTGCGCGACGAATTCGTTTGCCGGCATGTAGTAGACCTCGTCGCCGGTGCCGATCTGGATGATCTTCCCCTTGTTGATGATGCCGATGCGGTCGCCCAGGCTCATGGCCTCCATGAAGTCGTGGGTGACGTAGATCGACGTGGTGGCGAAGTGGTGCTGCATCTCCTTCAGCTCCGACCGCATGAGGTTTCGGAGCTTGGCGTCCAGGTGGGCCAGCGGCTCGTCCAGCAGGAACACGCTGGGCTGGCGCACCAGCGCGCGGCCCAGCGCCACGCGCTGCCGCTGGCCGTTTGAGAGCTGGCTGGGCAGCCGCTCCAGCAGCATGTCGATCTTCATGAGCTTCGCGACCCGGTTCACCGCTTCCCGGATGGCCGCCTCGTCCTGTCTGTGGCGGGGCGAGCGCAGCGGGGAGGCGATGTTGTCGTACACCGTCATGTGCGGGTAGAGCGCGTAGTTTTCAAACACCATCGCCACATTGCGGTCGGCGGGGTCCATCTGGTTGACCACGCTGCCGCCGATCTTGACCACGCCCTGGGTGGGCACCTGGATGCCGGCGATGTTGTTCAAAATCGTGGTCTTGCCCGCGCCCGCCGGCCCGAACAGCACGAAAAATTCCTTGTCCCGGATGGTCAGCGTCACGTCGTCCAGCGCCGTCAGCTTGCCGAACCGCTTGGTCACGCCGATCAGTTCAATCTGTGCCATTGTTCCACCTATCCCTTCACGGCGCCGAAGCTCAGGCCGCGCACCAGGTGCTTCTGAATGATGATCGCGAAGATGATCGCCGGCAGCGCCGAGAACGTGGCCGCCACCGCCATCTGCCCGTAGTGCACGACCGACTGCGCCAGGTACTTGGTGGCCGCCACGGTGATCGGCTCCACCTGAATGCCCGCCAATAGCAGCGGGAACGTGAAGCTGTTCCAGGAGAAGATGAAGCAGAGCAGCGCCGCCGCCACGAGGCCGGGCTTGATCAGCGGCAGCAGGATCTTGAGGAAGATCTGCCACCAGGAGTAGCCGTCCACCTGCGCCGCGTGCTCGATTTCCACCGAAATGTCCTCAAAGTAGCCGCGCACCACCCAGATGATCAGCGGCATCGAGATCAGCTGGTACACCCAGATCAGGCCCAGATAGGTGTCGTACAGGCCCAGCTTCTGGTAGATCATGTACAGCGGCAGCACCACCAGAATCTCCGGCGCGAACTTGAACGACAGGATCTGAAACGCGATGCCCTCTTTCTTTTTGAAGTTGTAGCGCGCGAACGCGTAGGCCGCGGGCACGCCCGCCAGCACCGACACGAGGACCGCGCCGCCCGACACGATGACCGAATCGAGGATGTAGCGCATGTAGTTCGTCTTGAGGAAGACTTCCTCGTAGTTGACCAGCGTGGGCGTGAATACGAACGTGGTGGTCAACATCTCCGCGTCCGACTTGAAGGTCAGAATCACCATCCAGAGCAGCGGGAACAGCGCAAAGACCGCGTACAGCGCGAGAGCGCCGTTTTTCAAGAGCGCGTAGAGCCTGCGTTGAGCCGTCACGCGGATTCCCCCTTTCGCACCCTGCCGTGTTTCTTTCTCGCCGGCTCCTCGAGGTCCTTGCCGGTGGCCTGATACTGCGCCTTGCGCCACGCCTTGACGATCTGCGAGGCGGCGATGTTGACGATCAGCCACAGGATCAGGATGAACGGCAGCGCGCTCGAGAACTTCTGGTACATGTAGCCGCGGGTGTACGCGGTGACCGACAGGCTCATCAGCGTGTCGCCCGGGCCGCCCTTGGTCAAGGCGAATATGATGCTGAACTCCTGCAGCGCCGCCATCAGCCGGAACAACAGCGCGATCAATATGCAAGGCTTCAGCATCGGCAGCGTCAGCGTTTTAAAGTTGAACCAGGCGCTGCCACCGTCGATCTTGGCCGATTCAAACGGGGATTTGGGCAGCGACTGAATACCGGCCAGGATCAAGATGATCACAAACGGGCAGTTGACCCATACGTCGATCATGACGACGGTCATCATGGCGGTCTTTTGGGAGGCGCCCCACTGCATGCCGTACACGCCCAGGAGGTTGAAGAACTTGTCGATGATGCCGACGGAGCTCTGCAGCATGAGCTGCCAGATGATCGTGCCGATGACCGGAGCGACCATCAGCGGGAAGATCAGCGCCACGCGAAGGATCCGTGAAAACCGGTTGTTGAGGCTGCCCAGCAGCATCGCGATGCCCAGGCCCAGCACCATTTCCACCAGGGTGGACCAGAAGGCGTACCGCAGCGTCACCCACACCGCGTTCCAGAACTGGCTGTCCTGGAACATGCGGATCCAGTTGCGCAAGCCGACAAAATTGGCGACCGGCTGGCGGAACGTGTAGCTGGTCAGCGAAAAGTAGATCGCCATGGCGAAGGGGATCAGAATGCCGATCGTGATCAGAAGCGCAGGCGCGACGATGAGGTAGGGCCGGACGCGCGTCTTGAGCGGCGGCGTGTTGAGGTCCGCGGCGCCTTGGATTTTTGGGGTCGCCACTAGGATTCATCTCCCTCCTGATGCATTGGAGGCGCTTGGAACCTGGGGTTCGGGGCGAGCGCCCCGAACCCCAGTCCGAAAGGATCAGCCGATCTGGAGGTCTTCCACCGCAATGTCCAGCTTCTGTTTGAGCGCCTTCATCGCGCCCGCGGTGTCACAGGAACCGGTGGTGCGGTACTGCTCCACCAGGTCCTGCAGCGTGGCGGCCCACTCGGTCGTGGTCTCGAAGAAGTAGGGCTGGGGCGTGAACTGGATGGTCGCGTTGGGCAGCAGCGTGTCCAGCGCCTCCAGGTAGCCGAAGGACTTGCCGACCACGGACTTGTAGGCGTCGGAGTCGGCGACGGACTTGCGGGGGCTGTCCGCGCAGGCGCCGTCGGTGCCGGAGAACAGCATGTACTCGGGGCTGGTGAAGTATTGCAGGAACAGCCACGCCGCGCCCTTGTTGTCGGAGTTGGCGTTCATGCCCATCGACCACACCCAGACGTTCGACTTGATGTCCTTCTCGGTGAGGCCGGAGCCGTCCGGCACCACGCCCGCGTACCAGCCCAGGTTGCCGCTCTGAGCGGAAGCGCCCGCCGGGTAGTTCTGGAAGTAGCCGTTGCAGGTGGCGTCGTACAGCATCGCCGCGACGCCCGCGCCCAGGTGGGAGCCGGCCTCATACCAGGTGAAGGTGGCCCACTGCGGCGAGGAGCCTTCCACGACCAGCTTGACCCAGTAATCGGTCATCGCGATGGCCTCGGGGCTGTCCAGCTTGCAGACCAGCTTGCCGTTCTCGATGGCGAAGTCCTTGGCGCCCCAGGTGGAGAACAGCGTCATGTAGCCCGGGTGGATGGTCGCCCAGTTGCGGGTGCCGCGCACCGCGATGCCGTAGGAGCCGGTGCCGTTCCACTCCTTGAGGGACTTGGCGGTCTCCAGCAGTTCGCCGGTGGTGGTGGGCAGCTTGATGCCCTTCTCGTCGAAATACTTCTTGTTGTAGGCGATGTTGTTCAGCTCATACCCCATCGGCAGCGCCCACTGGGAGCCGGAGCCCACCGGATGGCCGGGCACGCAGTCCCACGCCAGGGTGCCCACGACGCCGGGGTAGAAGTCCGCGAAGTTGTAGGTAGGCTCGGTCACGGTCGGATCGTTGATGTACTTCTCCAGCGGCTCCATGTAGCCGGCGGAGGCGTACTCCCAGACCTGATAGGCGCCGGTCATGAAGATGTCCGGCTCGCCGCTCTTGGAGGAAAGCGCGATGTTCAGCTTGTCAAAGTAGTTCTCCTCGGGGGTCACGGAGAATTCCACGTCAATGCCGGTCTTCTTTTCGAATTCCTCCAGCTTGCCGTAATCCGTGATGGCCTTCTGATAGTTGTGCTGGTTGAACATCACCTGCAGCTTGGTGCCCGCATAGGCCTGCCAGTTGACCTTGGAGGTCTCGGCCGACGCGACGCCCACAAACATGGTTGCCATGAGAGTCAGAGCCAGTGCCAGCGCAAAATATTTCCTCATGAAAGAACCTCCTCGTTGATTGCATGTAGGCTGCGCCTGGGGCGCCCTGCCGCCGGACAAAACGCGAATCCCTCCTGTTTCCGGTTTGGATTGGCTGCCTTTCCCCCGCGCATCCCAGCATATTTATTAACTTAAATCAAACATTTGATATCGATATTTTTCTACGGATACAAAGGGCGAGTTTTCGGGACAGTTTTGGAAAGCATCTTGCCGTTGTCTAACTAATCGGTGTTTTTTGCGCGGATTTTCTGGGCAAAGCGCTGTAATAAACCGGTTTTATCGAAATAATCTGTTTCTTTTGTAAATGACCTTGGCATAATAGTATTCGATAAAAGGGCTTTTGTCAATATCCATTACATTTTAATTGTGCTGAGATTTTATTGGATGCCTTGCACTATATATTGAATTACTTTTAAGAGTTGCAAGCGGAGAAACCCTGTGATATACTGGGGGCAACGCCCGGATCGTCCGGCGGAAGGGGCCCGGTCACAGCGGCAAAGATGGGAAGGATCTCCTTGCAGAAAGCCACCACGGCTGAACTCAAAAAAGCCAACACGAAGAACGCGCTGGAATTCATCTACCGACGGAAAAAGACATCGAAGCTGGAGATCGCCAGCGGGCTGGAGCTGAGCCGCCCGACCGTCAGCCAGATCGTGCGGGAGCTGATGGAACAGGGCCTGATCGCCCAGAAGGGCAGTTTTGAATCCACCGGCGGGCGCAAGGCGGAGGCGCTGGTCTTTATGCCGCGCGCGCGCGTCGCGGTGGGCGTGGAGCTTTTAAAAGAGAGCTTTGAAATGGTCGCCATCGACCTCTACGGCGAAATCCTCCAATCGGACATCCAGATGCTGCCCTTTTCGAACACGCCGGGCTATGTGCGCGCCGTGTGCGAATCGGTCAACCGGTTCATCGAGGGCCTTCCGGTCGACCCTTCCCGCGTACTGGGCGTTAACATCGTGCTGCAGGGCCTGATCTCGTCGAGCGGCGATCTGGTCACTTACGGCAAGATCCTGGGCTGCACCGGCATGTCGATCGAACAGTTCAAGCCCTACCTGAAAACTCCTTGCGCGATGGCGCACGACGGCGAGGCCGCCGCGACGGTGGAACTGTGGTTCTCGCCGGACATCGTCAACGCGATCTTCGTGCACATCCGCTACAACATGAGCGGCGCGCTGATCATCGGCGGTAAGTTTTTAAAGGGCAACGAACTGAAGAGCGGCGTGTTCGAACACATGACCATCGTGCCGGACGGCCGCCTTTGCTACTGCGGCAAGAGGGGCTGCGTGGACACCTACTGCACGCTGAACGCGCTGCTGAAGCCGGGCGAGACGGTCTCCCGGTTCTTCGCCGCGTTGCGCGCCGGCGGCGCGGACGAAGCCGCCCGCTGGGACGAATACCTGAACTACCTCGCCACCGCGATCGACAACCTGCACATGATGATGGACTACGACGTGATCCTGGGTGGCATCCTGGGGCGCTTCCTGATCCAGGCCGACATCGACCGGCTTCACCGCTTGGTCGCCGCCCGGACGGCGTTCCCCGCCGAGCGCCGCTTCATCCGCATCGCCGCCACCGCCAAAATCCCCATCGCCGTCGGCGCGGCGCTGCCCTATGTGATCGACTACCTGGGGCTGCAGTCCCGCGGCCAGGGCGTCTCCTGAGCGCCGTCAGAGCTTGCCCTTGCGCCCCTTGCGCCGCATTTTCTTCGGGACGAATACCAACAGCGCCTCGGTCTGCCGGGTGAGCAGCACATAGCCGAGGAAAATCGCGGCGGCGCAGATCGTCTTGACGACGAGCGATTCAAACGGCTCAAGCCCGAAGGGTTTGAGAAACGCGACTTTCAATAGCGCGGCCGTGCCGGCCATTGCCGCAAGGTCTGGCAGGAAGGGCTTCAGCACCTTGGAAAAGCGCCCGTCAAAGCCGTACCGGGTCATGATGAAGAACGTCAGGAACATGTTGAGCCAGTTCGCAATCGATACGCAGAGCGCGACCGACTCGATCGATCGGTAGTAGATGCCCAGGATGATGAACACCGACGTGACCGCCGCGTTGATCGCGCCGGCGCGGAAGAGCAGCTTTGTCATGCCAATGCTGCAGTAGACGGCGGCCGTCGTGGTCATCATCATTCTGGGGTAGATGGAAAAGCTCAGGTATTTGAAGGCCGTAATGGAACTGAGCCACTGGTCGCCGTAGAAAACCCGGATGATCTCGTCGCTGGCGGCATAGCACGCCACGAACACGAACATCGCGACCAGCGACATCGTTTTTTGTATGTGCGTGTACTTGTCGGCCAGCACCGAGGGCCTGTCCTGATAATCCTTCAGCACGGGGTGCAGAACGGGGCTCAGGATGCCCGAAATATTGTACACGGGGTAGCTGAGCAGCTTGTACGCCTTGTCGTAAAAGGCGAGCGGGGTGCTGCCCAGGTACGTGCCGACCAGGATGTTGTCCAGGTTTGTCTCAAAGTAGTTGACCCAGTTGAAGAAATACTGAAACAGGCTGTATTTGAAGATGCTGCGGACCGGCTTCAGCGACGTCCTGCGCGGGAACCGCACCTTGGAGGCGAGCGTGTTCCATACGCAGGTGATCACCGCCGCAAAGATCGATTGCATCACCAGCGCGTAAAATTTAAAGCCCATAAAGGCCATGACGATCGCGATCCCAAAACCCGCGATGTTGACGGCGACATCGCGGATGCCGACGGAAATGAACCGCTTGTCCCGCATCAGCACGGCGCTGGGGATGATGTTCAGCGCGCCGAAAAACACCGAAATGGAAAACAGCCAGAAGAGCTGCACGTAGGCCGCGTTTCCGTAGTAGCTGGAGACCGGGTACCCCGCAAAGGCGAATGCGAGCGCCAGCAGCACGGAAACGCCCGCCGCCACGCTGAAGATATGGTTGACGTCCTCGTCGGTCAGGTCCACCCGCTGGATGATGGCTGTGCCAAAGCCGAGATCAGAAATCCTGGCAAACAGCGACGTGAATATCGAAACGATCGCGACGACGCCATAATCGTCGGGCGTGAGCAGCCGGGCCAGAACCGCGGTAAAGAGCAGGTTCATCAGGACGATCGCATACTTTGCGGAGGCGTTGATCAGCGATGCCTTCTTCAGCGAAACGTTCTTCGGCAATCTCTTCACATTTGCATCCTCTCCGCCATTTTCATCGCCAGCTCGACGGTCGCATCCGAATTGTAATGCTGATGCTCCCCCCACCGGCCGACGCCGTAGACGCCCCGCGACGCGGCCCAGTCCAACAGGCGGCGGATGATCGCGGGCTTGCCGATTGTATTGAGCGGATAGGCGTATGGGTTCTCGTAATGGTAGTTCCCGCGCCCGCCCTCCGGGATCAGCCCTATGCGGTCCGAACGCGTCTCCGTCCAGTAGCCGCGGCTGCCGGGGCAGAAATTGTGCCGCACCAGGATCCGGTGATGGGCGGCCCAGGGGTCGGGCTCATAGATCCAGTGCGCGTCGGTATCCAGGCGGCCGCCGTAATACCGGGTCTCCACGGCGCTGTGCCGGAGCATGCGGATGCCCGAGCGGATGTCCTCCGGCATCCCGGAGATGCGGGTGAATCCGGCCCACGGGATGGTCGTGATGATCCTGTCGGCCGCAAAGCGCCGCCCGTCCGCCGTCTGAACGGCCTTCGCGTCAAAGTCGATCGCCTTCACGTCCGCGCCGTACTCGATGTGGCCGTCCAGCGCGCCGGCGAGCCGGAGCCACAGTTCGCCGTAGCCGTACTTTTTGGGGTAATAGAACCGGGCGTGCCCCGGCTGAGCGCCGTAGGCCCGGTGCGTGAGGCAGCTGCGCAGCGTCTCCTCAAAGCTCACGCTGGGCAGCTTGTCCAGCCAGTAGGTGCCCAGCGAATCCAAATCGTCCGAGAACAGCTTGCGGTTGTACGGAATCATGTACTCGTCCGCAATCCTATCGCCCAGCTTCCAGTAGATCCAGTCCACGAACTTTTCCGGCATGGGCGACCCGGTCACGCAGCCCGCCCGGGCGATGGAGGCCAGGTATTCCACCTGACTGTCGACGTTCATCTGCCAGATGTTGGCTTCGATCGGGTGGTCGACGATTTCCGCGCCCAGCCTGATCTTGCTGACGCGGTCGTACTGATCCCACTCCGACTCCGGCATGAACTCAAAGAGAAACCGGTTGACGGCTGGGCGCCGGACGTCCAGAAAGTGGCCGCCGCCGATGTCGAACGGAGCGCCGTCCACCAGCGTGGAGCGGCAAAGCCCCCCCGCGACGGCCTCCTTTTCCAAAATGACAAAGGACGTCTCCTTCGCGCGCAGCAGCATGTTCCCAATGGTCAGGCCCGCCGGCCCCGCACCCAGGATCACGTATTTCAATGCGTTTACTCCTTCCAGCCGGAAAGCTTGACCGGGTGCAGGTACGCGTAGTCCTTCGGAAAGCACTTTTCGATATTGGACAGCTGAAACTGGCAAGCGGTTCCAAAATTCTTCGCCGCATCCGTCACGTGCCAGAGCTTGGGCGTCAGGATTTTCGCGTCCGCCTGCGTCTTTAAATGCCTGGCGTCGTACGTCAGCATCATCGCGGTGGGGATCGCAATCTCCACAAACAGGCGCATCGCCGCAAACACGCCGAACAGGTGCGCGATCGAATCGAACCGCTCCTTCGGCAGCACAAAAAAATCGCTGTAACCGGTCACCAGCGGGTAATCGATCCGGATCGGCTTAAAGAGTTTACAGGACGCCTGATAAAGGTTGCCGCGAACGCGCCGGATCGGAATGCGGGCGTGGCGGACGCTCGACGTGACGGAATAATCGCGAAGCCCATGCGCTTCCGCGCTTTTTTTCGCTTCTTCATACGGGGGAATCTCGCCGCGATAGTTCGCGCCCAGCTGCGCAAACGCACTGTGCGCGTCGAAGAACCGCTCATAGCTCCAGAAATTGATCCGGTTCAGCGCCGTGAGCGATTCGATGTAGGCGTCCCCCTCGCCGACGCCCAGGAGGCCCAGCAGGTTGCGCTCGTCAATCTCCGGGTTCAGGATCAGGTCGTCGCCCGCGAACACGTAATGGGAGAACCGCTCCGATGCGATTTTGGGGTACGCCTGCGCGATATACCCCTGAAACTGGTAGGACGACTCGTATACGCTGACGACGTCCGGGCTGTCCCCGGTGTAAAACGGCATGACGAACACGACGTTGCTGAATCGCCCGGAATACAGTTTTCGAAGGAGCGGCAGGTTTTTTTCGTAGCGGTGATTGAATATGATGACAAGGCATATTTCCGGATTCATCCAAGTTCACCTTTCGCGATTCGTTCCGGGTTCAGGCAATCTCGCTTCATTATAATGGCTATCCGCTTTGCGCGCAAGGGGCGGCGTTCTCTACACACGGCCCCGCCCATATCTTAATCCGGGGTTCGGCCGGGCAGCCTCCGCTTCAAGCCCGCCATCGCATCCCAAAATGGCGCGCTTTGATCGCACTTCGGGAAGGCCGACCGCGTCTGGGCCATCGCGAAGGAGAGCCCGATAAAGTAAAGGAAGACGTCGGCGTACGCCGTTTCGACAATGGAGCACACCACAAAGCCCAGGAAGAACGCGACGGCGATCGGCTCCACGCCCGTCTTCGCCTTGCACACACGGCGCAGGTACTCGACGACCAGCAGCGAGAGCGCGATCCCGCCGAAGAAGCCATACTGGTAGATGACCTGCAACAGCCCGTTCTGGACGTTCATCGGGCCGATCAACTCGTTCACGTAGGTGGTGGTTCTGCCCAGGCCGAAGAGCGGCTTTTGGGTGATCAGCTGCGCCATCGCCTCGTAGATCCGCTCCCTACCGGTCAATGTGGCGCTGCGGCCCAGCACGTTCTGGACGAACGCGCTGACGATTCCCAGGTGGAGCAGGAAGGGGATGACAAACGCGACCGCCCCCGCGCCGAGAAATATGGCAAACAGCGCCCAGGGCTTGGCCTTCCGAAGCAGCCCGGGCGCGAACTCGAGCAGGAAGAAGAGGACGAGGATGGCCAGCACGATGGTCATGCTGTCCACAAAGATCATCAATGCCAGGCCGCAGGCCGCCAGCCCCGCCTCAAACAGCGCGGCGGCCGCGCGCGTCCGCCCCGGCCTCCCGAAGAACCGCCAGCAGCAGACGGCGACGTACAGCCACAGCATGAGGTTGTAGCCGACATCAAACTTTCCGCCGGTGAAGTAGATCACCGGCGTCCAACTGTTTTCGGGGGGCGCTTTCATAACGGCCGTGATCGCGTCCAGCACGACGTAGGCCGAAAGCACGCCCAGAAGCGAGAACATCGTCGCCTCCGCGTCCCGCTTCATCAGCATCTGAAACTGCATAATCATCGCCAGGTAGCAGACATAGCTGGAGGCGATCACGAGCTTTGTGAACTGGCCCTCGGTGAAGAGGCTGGTGATCATCGAGGAAACCAGCAGCACGCCCGCGGCGACGTGAATCCGCTTCAGGGGAAAGCGGCTGCGGAGGTATACGAAGACAACGCCGAGCGAATAGAGGATTTTGAGAATCATGACCGCGTCGTAATAGTGCCGCACCCACTCATAGGGCGTAAGCCATAACAGCGTCGAACTCACGACGGCGATCGACGGCACCCATCTGTTCAAACTCGCTTTCGTCAAAATGCACCCTCCTCTACCGCGGTATTTGTAGATTGAAATCTGTCCGGCACAGCGAAAACCCGCGGTCAGGCGCCGCCCGCGATGATCCCCCGGTAGATCGCAAGCAGCGCGTCGAAATTCACGTCCGGGTCGTGGGTCGAACGCGCCCGGATGTTCGCGCTCTCGCCGAGCCGCCGCGCGTTTTCGTCGTCCTCGAACACCTTGCACACGTAGTGCGAAAGCATGTAGGGCGCGTCGGATTGATAGAGGTAGCCCTCTACGCCGTGGCTCATGAGGTCGCCCACGCCGCCCACCGCGGACGAGACGACGGGCATCCCGAGCAGCATCGCCTCGCCTACGGAATTGGGCGAGTTCTCAATGGAGGACGGTGAGACGAACACATGGGCCTTCAGGAACTGCGCGCACATCTCCTCCTCCTGCAGCATGCCCACGTATCGCACGCGATCGGTTACGCCCAGCGCGCGCATTCGCTTCACCAGATATGCGCCGTAGGCCGTGCGCAGTAGCCCGCCCTTAAAGGCGTTGTTCTCGCCCGCCACATAGACCTTCGCCTCCGGAAAGCGGCGGAGGATGGCCGGCAGCGCCTCGATCACGTTGTGAAACCCCTTCAGCGGATACTGCGCCTGGGAGGCGAAGATCGAAAACCGCTCGCATTGGCCCAGGTCCCACCGGTGGCGGTAGAACGAGGGCCGCAGCGTCTCGTTATTGAAATGGTATTGGATTTCGGGGTTGATCTCCGTCGCGCACGCGTAGTCCCACGTGGTCCGGCCGATCGCGTGATGCGCAAGGCGCAGCGCCCGAGCCTCGTACTCGCCGCGCTTCGCAAAGCGCCGCTGCTGCATGAGCAGCGTATCCCTGCGCACGACGTCTCGAAGCGTCGGCACCACCTGCGCCGCCCACGGCAGGTTTCCCATGTAGTGCTGGGAACAGAAGCCGACCAGGCCTTGAATGGAGATGACCGCGCGCTCCGCGATCCCTTCCGCGATGCAAGCCTCCATGACGCGCATCGCAGCCTCGTTCTCGGTTCCCCAGATGTGAACCACGTCCGGGGCCTCTAATTTTAACACGCGGCGGATGCTCTCAGCGTCCGACGCGCTCTTGATTCCCCAAAAAGCGGTCGCGCCGGCGCGCCGCATCTCGCACGGCTGCGCCAGCTTTTCGGAAAAGAACGCGAGCGCGAAATCGATGCCGGGCTGCTTGCCCATCCGGTCGGAAACGTTGACCAGCCAGCCTTCCTTCGCGGAAACCGGCAATCCAAACGCCTTCGACGCCTCGGGAACCGGCCCTTTGCAAACCCAGAGTACTTTCATAAACCTCCCCGGGCGGACCGCCCGTTTATCCACGCCGTAAAATCCACGACTTCATAATTTCTCGCCGCTGAGAAAAGGTTCTTCCAATTATACCATAATGATATATTTTGAACAACCGCCACATCGCACCGGAGGCGGCAGTCCTTCCGGTCCGTGACGAACAGCTTCTGCTCAAAGTCAAGCCGGTCGAACGCCTCAATTTCCGCCCCGGTGCAATGGGTATCCACCAGAATCGCGCGGATCAGGCGCCTGTCCGCGGGCACGCGGGCTTTTCGCTCGCTCCACTTTTCCCTCGCTTCCTCGAACGAATGGTAATGTTGGAAGAACAGGGTGACATCGTCAAGCCGCCCGACCGGAAAGTTGATGTGCGCCCCGCCCAGCTTCCGGAAGGCCGCCTCGTCCGGCTCGGTATCCTCCACCACATCGCAGGCGAGATAGTGATCCAGGTTCGCGAGGAACCGGATATAATCGCCCGGCGGAATCTGCAGATTGACCGTCGGGGAGCAAAAGCGGAGGGCGTAATCGTGCTACAGCATCCCCGCCATGCAGTTGTTGCTAAAAATCGAAACCTTGGGATCGGCGATCCGCCGGTTCCAACACTTCGCCCGGAGATTGCGGTATTCCTCTTTCAGGCGGTTCAGCGCGCCCATTAACATCACCTGCCCAGAAATATCTTTATGTAATCGTTCGCGGCGTACAGGCAGGCGCTGACCAACCCGTAATGCTTGCGCAGGTAGTGAAACCACATGCGCACCGGCTGCCCTTTCGGGGATTCCTTCCGGCGGATGCGCTCCAAAACTCCCAGCGACCGATCCCGCCAGCCGCCCGCGACGGGGTTGTCGTCGCAGACGCCAACAAAGAAATCGCTGACATAGATCGGATAGCCCAGGCGGGTGATCTCGAGGCCGTAGTCGAAATCGCCGATCGAATGGACGTACGCCGGGTCGATGTTCGGCGCCCGGCGGAAGATTTCCACGGGGATCAGCACGCAGTTGGCGTTGAACGTGTCGCACGTCTCCCGCCGGCCGGACGACATGACCCACTCGTATTTCGGCCCGAAGCGGCTGCGCATGCGGATGCCGCCGTAGGACAGCCTCCCCGCCGAGTCCTCCGTGGCCCCGACCATCACCGCGTTCTCGCCGTTCAGGTAGGCGACCAGGCGCCCGACCGCGCCCGGGTGGAACGATACGTCGTCGTTGATCAATAGGATGTAATCAAATGCCTCGGCCTCGCAGCGCGCCTTCGCCGCCGAAATGGCGATGCGCATCCCGCCGGAATAGTAGCTCGACCCGTTCCCCTCGATGACCATCACCTGAGGGTAAAGGCCAAGCGCCTCCGCCGTGCCGTCGGGGCTATTGTCGTCCACGGCGATAAACGCCCAGTCCACGCCCTGCTGCTTGAGAAGCGTATCAAGGCACCTGAGCGTACTATTTTTCCGGTTGAAGCAGGTAAAAAGGCCCAGTATCCGCGTATTCTCTTCCATCCCCGGCCCGCGCACCGCGCGGCTTCCTTTCTTTTGTGCGCCCCGGCCCGCGCCGCCGGGGGTGATTTTATCGCGGTTCTCCAGTTATTTTCAATATAGTCCGCGCCGCGCGCTGCCACGTAAAGCTATCCAGAATCCGCCTATGGGATTCCTCCTCGGCGATGGGTTCCCGCAGCGCGCCACATACCTCGCTGATTTCAGAAACGAGCAGCCCGCTCACTTTATCCTCGATGATGAGGTTCGGCCCGGGCGCGCGAACCGCGATCACCTTGCATCCGTAGTACATGGCCTCCATGATCGCCATGCCGACGATTTCATTTCGGTTCAGATTGATCAGCGCTTCGGAGATCCGGTACAGTTCCCACATGTCAGCGTAGGGCACCCGCCGGATGAAGCGGACGTCGTCCTTTAGGCCGCGGCGGCGCGCCGCGTCAACCGCCCTGCCATACAGCTTCCCATCCCCCACCATGATCAGCGCGTAATTCCGGTCCCGGCCGTGGAGGTCGTAAAACAGATCGATCATTTCCAGCGGCCGCTTCTCCTCTACCATTCTCCCGACAAACAGCAGGATTTTGCGGCCCTCGCCAAAGCCCCACTTCGCTCGGAGCTGCGAAACCGGGGTGGCCGCAAAATCCTGCCGCATCAAGCTCAGGTCCAGGCCGACCGGAGCGAGGGTGCAGTTCTCCACGCCCGCTCTTCGCAGCTTTTCAAGGACATGCGCGGACTTTGCCAGGCAGGCGCACCGCCTGTAGACGGCGATGTTCCGCCGCATGCCGAGATTCACGGCAAGGCGGACGACCCTGTTCAGGCTGCGGCTTTCCAGTACGCCGACGTATGGAATCATCCGGACGCCGTTTCGCGTGCACCACCGGTGGACGGCCGGCAGCGCAAGTTGCGTGTCGGAAAAATAGACCAGCGCGTCCAGCGTGCCATCCAGTTGACCCGGATCAAGCAGCCCGCTCGTCCCCAGCTTTTTCGCGGGAATCAGGCGCAAAGTGGTATGCGCGCATCCCTCCAGCGCGCGCTGCGAAGGCGCCTCGCCCTGAGACACCGCCTTAACGATCACGACTTCGTCCGTCAGGCTATCCAGCGTCCGCCCCAGACCGACCTCCTGTGCGTTGTAATACCCTTTCTTGCCAAAATCCCCGATGCTCGTGAGCAAAATGCCGATTCTCATACTTCTCCTAAACGCGCGCGATATTCGGCTGTGTACCCGGCCGCCCGCCCGGCACAGAGGCCGCCGATTCTCATTCCTACCCCGCGCGTCCGGTTTTTATTCCCACCTCCACCGCCTGTATTGCCTCTAAAAAGCCCTTTGAGACGCTCTCAAGGGAGAATTCGTCCAAAACCGCCTTTGAGTTCTCCGCCATACGCTCCCTGAGCGCGGCGTCGCCCAGCAATTCGTCGATGGCCTCCGCCATTTCCTCCGCCCGGTACGGGTCCACAATCCGCCCGTTGCACCCGTCCTTCACCAAATCTGCCGCGCCGTCCGCGTATTTCGAGGCGATGACCGGCAGCCCCGCGCACATCGCCTCCAGGATCACCAGGCCGAAGCAGTCCCTCCGCGTCGGCAGGATGAAAACGTCGCTGGTGGCGTAGGCTTCCAGCAGCGCTTCCCGCTGCAGAAAGCCCAGGAACTCGATCCGGTCCGCGATGCCCAGTTCCGCCGCCTGGCGCCGGTACGTAGCGGTGTCCTCGCCGTCCCCAGCAACGCGCAGCCGCCAGGGCGAGCGCACCCGCGCGAGCGCGCTTAGCAGCAGGTCCAGCCCCTTCAGGGGAATCAGCTGCCCCACGAAGATCAGCGTCTTGCCGTCCGAGGGCGCCTTCTCCCGGATGTACTTTCGCGTATCCACCGTCAGGAAGCTGAGATGGCACCGGGCGAGGTCGGCGCCGTAGGCGGTCTGCGCCGCCCGCGAGGCCGTGCTGCTGGCGATATACGCGTCCGCATGGCGTATAATCAAGTGCCTGGCGAGCTTCTGAACCGGTTTGATCTGCCTTTCCGAATTCAGCGTTCCATCCGTCCAGCTGATGAAGCGCTTTCCTCGCATCCTCGCCCAGTGCAGCGCGAGGAGCGCCGTCGGGTTGTATTCCGAGGCCACCACCACGTCGGGATTCAGCCGGTTCAGCAGCCTGCCCACGCCCGCGGGGATATGAATGAACTTGGGGGCGTCCTTTCGCTGGATCGTAATGGTCAGCGACTTCAGAAAATGCGCGCTCTGAAGCGCCTCCGCGTCCAGCGCCCAGACGCGGTTTTCCGCGCGGCTGGCGTAGATCACGTCGTAATGGTGTTCGGAATGGGTTCTGAGGTAAAGGAACAGGTCTTCCCGGTAGGGGGATGGGATGTTGGTGATGATCGCAACTTTCATCTGATCCGACGCCTCCTCAGTGGCATCCCTAAGCGCCCAAAAAGCCGAACACCCCGCGGGCGTCAGGAGGAACGGCCCGCCCCGCGCCCGCTTCCCGCCGCCCGGCGGTAAATCTCCTCCAGCGCCGCGCCGTTTGCGCCGGGCGAGTAGCGCGCGCGGTACAGGTCGCGGGCGTTCTGCCCCCAAAGCCGCGCGTCGGCCGAAAGGAACCGCCGCACGGCCGCGCGCAGATCCTCCGCGGAATCATAGCGGAACCGAAGGCCCGTCCTCCCATCCTCGATCAATGCGCCAATATTGCCGAGATCGCTGCCAAGCACGGGAACGCCGGCGGCGTAGGCCTCTACCACAACCATCGGGAAGCCCTCATACCATTGCGACGGCGCGATGACCGCCTTCGCGGCCGCCAGCGCGGCTTTGACCTCCTCCCGGCCGAGCTGCCCCGCGAAGGAAATGTTGTCCGCACCCTTGGCTCGGGCGGCGTACGCCTGAAAATCCGGCCCCGATCCGGCGATCATGAGCTTCTCGTCCGGCAGGCCCCGGAACGCGTCGATCAGCACGTCCAGCCCCTTCAGCGCCTCGACCCTGCCAAGGAACAGGAAGTAATCGGCTTCGCCTCGCGGCGCGGCGTTCTCAAATGTGAAGTTCGGCTTCACAAACACCCTGTCCGGGTCGACGACCTGCCGCCGGCCGGGGCGGTTCAGCAGCAGCAGCTTTTCCCGGTTGAATTCCGTCAGACAGATGTAGTTGAGCCGCCGGTAGACCCCGAGCGCCCTGTACAGATGGAGGATCGACGCCTGCATCAGCGTCTGCGCCCGGCTCCCGCGGTAGCACCGGTGCCGCACCGCGCATTTCAGGCCCCGCGTAAGGCAGTCCTCACAGACGCGGCCGTCCCGGTAAAATGTAGCGCCGGGGCACTCCAGCCGGAAGTTGTGCAGCGTCTGCACAACCGGCACGCCGCGCCGGAACGCGGCGAAATAGACCGACGGGCTGACGAGCGCCAGCGTGTTGTGAACGTGGACGATGTCGATCCGCTTCGCCCGAATGATGCCGCAGACTTCCCGGTAAGTGCGAAGCGAAAACAGCGCGGTGAACGGCAGCAGCAGCTTTTTCAGCTTGCCCATGCGCATCAGTTCGCCGTTATCGCGGGTGTAGAGAAAGACCTCGTGGCCGCGCTCCTCCAGCAGCTTCTTTTCGTTTGCGACCACCGTGTCCTCGCCGCCCGGGGTCTGATAGTAATTGTGAACCAGAAGGATGCGGTGCACTTCCGCGCGCTCCATCGTCATCTCCCCCGGACGGTCTTCCAGATGAATTTCGAGTTGACCGCAAGGTACCGCCCGGCCAGCCGGACGGGGTCCTGAAGCAACCGGTACAGCCATTCCAAAGCACACCTCTGCATCCATTCGGGCGCGCGCTTGATGTTGCCGGCGTGATAGTCAAATCCGGCGCCGACGCCGATCATGAGCGCGTTGACCCTGCCCTGATGCTGCGCCATCCACAGTTCCTGCTTTGGCGCGCCCAGCCCAACCCAGACGAAATCGGGCGCCGCGGCGTTGATCTCCCGGACGATCTGGTCGTCTTCCTCCATAGAGAGCGGCCTGAACGGCGGGCTGTACATCCCCGCGACCTCAAGCCCGGAATACCGGCGCTGAACTTCTTCCCGGAGCTTTTGCAGCGTTTCGAGGGTACTGCCGTAAAAAAAATGGCGATATCCTCTTTCCGCCGACACCCGAAAGATCTCCCCCATCAGGTCGGGCCCGGTGATCCTCTCCATTTGCTTACAGCCGCGAAGATGCGCGAGGATTGACAGCGGCGCGCCGTCCGGCAACGCCATCACGCCGCCGTTCTGAACGCGGCGGTAAGACTCGTCCTCGCTGGCCGTCACGACTGTATGGACGTTTGAAACGCAAATATAGTCCCCAGCCAGTTGGGGAAGGTGCTCGTTTAAATAAGAAAGCGCCCATTCCATATCGATCGCCGCGATGTTCACGCCGAGAATATTATACGTTGGAATGAGACTTTTGTCGACCTCCGCATTCGTTTGCAACCCTTGCATTTGTTGTCCCTTCCCCGGGCAGCCGGATAAAACGCCCTGTACCTGTCATACGACGCCATCCTTGCGTAAAAGGGGATCGCCGCCTTTTTCTGTCAGTATCCGCCGGAAAATACTGCCCGCACTGCCAAACCATGCTTGCCTGCTTATTATATAATAGGTTTATCGCAAATGTAAATGCAAATTAAGTGAAATATAAAAACTCATCGAAAACTTATCGCCGGGCGTCACACCGAGCAGCGCGCGCTCACGGGTTGCATAAAACCGAAACCCTTTACAGCCCAAAGTTTCGAGCGTATAATTGCATGAAGGAAGCGAAAAAACAGCATATCATTGGAGGAAAAAAGTGAGCATATTGGATGAGATCTCAAAAATCGGCGTGGTGCCCGTGATCAAACTGGACGACCCCAACGACGCCGTGCCGCTGGCCGAGGCGCTGAAGGCGGGCGGGGTTCCGGTGGCGGAGGTTACATTTCGCACCGGCGCGGCGGAGGAATCCATTCGCCGCATCGCCTCCGAAGTAAGCGGCGTGCTGGTGGGCGCGGGCACGGTGTTGACCGCGGATCAGGTGGAGCGCGCTCACGCGGCAGGCGCAAAATTCATCGTATCGCCCGGCTTTGACCAGAGCGTGGTGGCGAAGTGCCTGGAACTGGGCCTCCCCGTTCTGCCCGGCTGCGCGACGCCCACGGAAATCATGGCGGCGCTGAAGCTGGGGCTGATGGCCGTCAAATTCTTCCCCGCGTCGGTGTACGGCGGGCTCGCGGGCATCAAGGCGCTTTCGGCGGCGTTTCCGGGGCTCATGTTCGTGCCGACCGGCGGCGTGGGGCCGAAGAACCTGGCCGAGTACCTGGGCTTTAAGCCCATCCTCGCCTGCGGCGGCAGCTGGATGGTGGACGTGAAGAACTTGCCCGAAACGCGGCGCCTGTGCGCGGAGGCCCGGCAAATCGTCAAGCAAGTCCGGGGTTAAGGACAGAGATCCATAGGCAGGAAGGAGCCTCGCGGGAGGCTCCTTCCTGATATATTTTGGGTTACATCTGGTGGAAATCCACGTCGCGCTCGGAAATGATGTGCTCGATCCTGTCCCGCGCGTTCTGAAGCAGCGCGCCGATGAGTTTGATTTTCTCCTCGTCCGCCCGGAACAGCGGCACCGCGACGCTGACGGCCGCGGCTACCTTGCCGTTTTTGCGGATCGGTACGCCGACGCACCGGACGTGTTGGTCGGATTCCTCGGATTCGTACGACAGCCCCTTTTCGCGCGCCGCCGTGAGCTGATCGGCCAGCCGGTCGAAGTTTACGATGGTGTTTGCGGTCAGCGGCTTTAACCCATCCGGGTACAGCTTTTTCAGCATGGGCAGCGTGTAATCCGCCAAAAGCGCCTTCCCCACGCCGGTCGCGTAGGCGGGAAGCCGCCGGCCAACCGAGGAGTACAGCCGGATCGGCTCCGGCGAATCGATCTTGAGCAGGTACAGCACTTCCCCGCCCTCCAGAATCCCGAAGTGGCAGGTCTCGCTGCAAACGTCCACGATCAGCCGCATCTGCTCGCGGATCAGATCCAGTATGTCCGTCTGTTCCAGATAGCTGTAGCCGCATTCAAACATCCTGACGCCGGTTTTATACAGGCGCGTCTGGGCGGAATACATCAGAAAACCGCGCTCGCACAGCGTCCGGAGAATCGGGTGGATGCTGCTCTTTGGCGCGTTCAAGTGCTCCACAATCTGGGTGAACGTGCACCCGGACGGCGACGCTGCGACGTACTCGATCGCCCTGAGCGTCCGGTCGGTCGCCCGGTGCGGCGCGCACTGATCCCGCTCGCCTTCCATATGCCGCCTCCCATTGTCCCGATATACGAACAGTATTTGCTAGATCATACCACAGGAACCCCCGGAAGTCAAACCGCGCCCCTTCCGGGATTGACAGCGCGGGCTTCCGGTGGTATCATAAGGGTGCGGAATCAAGAATATAGTTCGTATATACGAACAAACAGAAGAGGCGATGTTCCATTCAAGTTGTGGATGCGATCTGCCGGCACAGAATCGTCGCCATCGCGCGGCGGGTGGCGGCGGACCGGATCGTGCCGGCGGCCGAAGCGCTCCGCGAGGGCGGAATCCGGCTGATGGAGATCACATTCGATCAGGCCGACCCGGACTGCCTCCGCCTCACGCCCGGCATGATCGAGGCTCTGGCCGCCCGCTTCCCCGATATGCTGATCGGCGCGGGCACTGTGATGACCCGCGAGCAGGCGCGCGCCGCGGCGGATGCGGGCGCTCGCTTTGTGCTGGCCCCAAACATCGACCCGGACGTGATCGACGAGGCACTAGGGCGGGGCCTGGTCGCCATCCCCGGCGCGCTGACCCCCACCGAAGTCGCGTACGCCTACAAGCTGGGCGCGGCGATGGTCAAGCTGTTTCCCGCGGGAGACCTCGGAATAGGCTACATGAAGGCGCTCCGGGGGCCGCTCCCCCACATTCCGCTGATGGCGGTCGGCGGCGTGGATCTGACAAATCTCGCCGATTTTTTCAAAGCCGGCGCAAAGGCCGCGGGCATCGGCAGCAATATCGTGAACAATAAGCTGATCGCGGAAGGCCGCTACCGGGAGCTTTCCGAGCTCGCCAAGGCCTACACGAGTCTCCTATAAGAGGTAAGCGATGAAAAAGACGGTTTGTTTCGGCGAACTCATGGGGCGCTTGAACCCCGAGGGATATCTCCGGCTGGTGCAGGCGCAGAAGCTGGAGCTGTCGTTCGCGGGCGGCGAGGCCAACGTGGCGGCTTCGCTGGCCTATCTGGGCCTTCCGGCCATGTACGTGACAAAGCTTCCCCAAAACGACCTGGGCCGCGCGGCGTCGATGGAACTGATGCGCTTCGGCGTGGATGTCTCGGGCGTCGTCTGGGGCGGGAGCCGGCTGGGGCTGTACTTCGTCGAAAAGGGCGCGAGCCAGCGCGCCAGCAAGGTGCTCTACGACCGCGCGCACTCGGCCATCGCGGAGGCGTCCCGCGGGGACTTCGACTGGGACAGGATTTTTGAGAACGCGGAGTGGTTCCACTTCACCGGCATCACGCCGGCGCTGGGCGGCGAACTGCCGGAAATCTGCCTGGACGCGGTTCAGGCGGCGAAGCGCGCGGGCGTCACGGTGAGCTGCGATCTCAACTACCGCAAGAACCTGTGGAGCCGGGAGCGGGCGGGCGAGGTCATGGCGCGGTACATGCCGCATGTGGACCTCCTGATCGCCAACGAGGAGGACGCTTCCGATGTGTTCGGCATCCGCGCCTCCGGCACCCAGGTCGAAAAGGGCGAACTGAACCGCGACGGGTACGTGGACGTGGCGAAGCAGCTTTCGGAGCGCTTCGGCATTAGGCAGATCGCCATCACGCTGCGCGGCAGCATCTCCGCCAGCGACAACGAATGGGGCGCGATGCTCTACGAAGGCGGAAAGGCCCGCTTTTCAAAGCGTTACCGCGTGCACATCGTGGACCGCGTGGGCGGCGGCGACAGCTTCGGCGCGGGGCTGATCTATGCGGCGCAGAAGGGATACGGCCCTCAGCGCGCCGTCGAATTCGCGGCCGCGGCCTCCTGCCTGAAGCATTCGATCGAGCACGACTTCAACCTGGTGACCGCCGACGAAATTGAAAAACTGGCGCAGGGCGACGGCTCCGGCCGCGTGCAGCGCTGAGGGAGGAATACGATGAGGATTACGGGGCTTGAAACGTTTCTGGTGCCGCCGCGCTGGCTGTTCCTCAAGATCACGACGGACGAGGGCATCGCCGGCTGGGGCGAGCCGGTGGTGGAGGGCCGCGCCGCGACCACCGCGGCCGCGGTGCACGAGTTGGAAGGGTATCTGGTCGGGCAGGACCCGCTCCGGACCGAATTCCTGTGGCAGACTATGTACCGCTGCGCGTTCTACCGCGGCGGCCCGGTGCTGATGAGCGCGATCTCCGGCGTCGACCAGGCGCTGTGGGACATCAAGGGCAAGGCGCTGGGCGTGCCGGTGTACGAGCTGATGGGCGGCCTTTGCCGCGACAGGCTGAAGATGTACAGCTGGATTCACGGCGATACGCCGGAAGAATTGGCGGCTCAGGCGGTCGAAAAGCGGTCGATGGGCTACACCGCGCTCAAGCTGACGCCGTTTGAGGCGCCGATGCACTTCATCGACTCCTTTGAAAAGGTGGAGGGCACGGTCAAGAAGCTGGCCGCGATCCGCGACGCCGTCGGGTTCACGATGGACGTGGCGATCGATTTCCACGGCCGCGTACACAAGCCGATGGCCAAGGTTCTGGCGAAGGAGCTGGATCCGTTCAAGCTGATGTTCATCGAGGAGCCGGTGCTGCCCGAAAACCTCGACGCGCTGCGCGAAATCGCGAAGTACACCAGCGCGCCCATCGCCACCGGCGAGCGAATGTTCTCCCGCTGGGACTTCAAGCGCATCCTCGAGGCGGGCATCGTCGACATCGTGCAGCCGGACCTCTCCCACGCCGGAGGCCTCAGCGAATGCCGTCGGATCGCCGCGCAGGCCGAGGCGTACGACGTGGCCGTCGCGCCCCACTGCCCGCTGGGGCCGATCGCGCTGGCCAGCTGCATCCAACTGGACTGCTGCACACCCAACGCGTTTATCCAGGAGCAGAGCCTGGGCATCCACTACAACAAGGGCAACGAGCTGTTGGACTATATCAAGAACCCATCGGTGTTCCACTACGAGGGCGGCTTCGTCGCGCCGCCCAAGGAGCCGGGCCTGGGCATCGAAGTCAATGAGGAAATCGTGCGCCGAGCCGCCAAAACCGGCCACGACTGGAAGAGCCCGGTCTGGCGCAACGAGGACGGCACGCCGGCGGAGTGGTAAGAAACAGCGTTGAAAAACCCTGAGGGTTTTTTCAACGCAAAGGAAGAAGAACTGCGTGCACCTGAAATTCTGCGGAATTTCCGGGCGGCGCACTGACCTAAGGGATTGTTTCTTCCACCAGTGTGCGCACTGATGGAAGAAACGCGTTCCCGGCGCACAGGTCGCCGGGAACGAATTGAAAGCACGACGAGGTTTGTCAACAACTTGAGGGCCAGGAGGTTCGCCTCCCGGCCCTCAGCATATTACCTCGCCGTACCTTTCGTTCTCGGCGATCCGCGCGTCCCCATGCGTTGAAAGACGCGAAGCGGATTTCAACGCCAGACGCGAAGCGGATTTCAACGCTTCATTATCTCTGTACGCGGCCGGAGCCGGAACCCTTCATCAGGCTTTCGACCTCCCGGACGGTGACGCGGTTGTAATCGCCCCCGATGGTGTGCTTGAGGCAGGACGCCGCCACCGCGAACTCCAGCGCCTCCTGCGCGCCGGGGTACGCGTTGAGCCCGTAGATCAGCCCGGCGCTGAAGCTGTCGCCGCCGCCCACGCGGTCGACGATGTGGGTGATCGAATACCGCCGGCTCACATGGAAGGAGCCGTCGTACAGGCAGGCGCTCCAGTCGTTGTGGCTGGCCGAGCGCGATTCGCGCAGCGTGATGGCGACGCGCTTCACGTTCGGGTAGGCCGCCATCGCCAGGCGCGCGACCTCCCGGTACTGCTCGGCGTCCAGCTTGCCGCCTTCCACGTCGGATCCGGCGCGGATGCCCAGCGCTTTTTCGAAGTCCTCCTCGTTGGCGACGATGGTGTCCGTCAGGCGGACGATTTCCGGCATCACCTCGTCGGCGCGCTTCCCGTATTTCCACAGGTTTTTGCGGTAGTTCAGGTCGCAGCTCACTTCCAGGCCCAGCACCTTCGCGGCCTTGACCGCCTCGATGGACAGAGCCGCCGCGCCCTCGCCAATCGCGGGCGTGATGCCGGTGATGTGCAGCCAGGCCGCGCCCCGAAGCGCCCTCTCCCAGTCGATATCGCCGGGCTTGGCGCACGCGATCGCGCTCCCCGCGCGGTCGTAGATCACCTTGGACGCGCGCTGCACCGCGCCCGCCTCCAGGTAGTAAATCCCGATGCGGCCTCCCTTGCGAACCACGCTCGAAACATCCACGCCGAATCCGCGTAGTTCGCGCAGGCACGCGTCCGCGATGTCGTTGTCCGGCAGCACCGTCACAAACGACGCGTCCATGCCGAAGTTCGCAAGGCTCACCGCCACGTTGGCCTCGCCGCCGCCGAAGGTTGCCTCAAACGCCGGGGTCTGCAAAAACCGCTCAAAGCCGGGCGGCTTGAGGCGCAGCATGATCTCGCCGAAGGTGGCCGCTTTCTTTTGCATCGTGCATCCTTCCTTCTATGCTTATCGATAAACCCGGTCGTTCCACCCAATCGTTTCCGGCGATCCGCGCGCCCTCCGCGGCTTTTAAATCATTCCCACCGACTTGTCGGTGGGAATGCGTTTCCATAACCAGTGCGCACACTGGTGGAGGAAACAATACCGCTGGTCAGCGGGCCGCCCGGAAAATCCGCAGATTTTCAGGCCCGCGTAGTTCCTTCCCTTCGCGTTGAAAGACGCCGCAGCGGATTTCAACGCCCAAAGGGTCAGGGTCTGACGGCGGTGCCATCCTTGAGCCGGGCGTACAGCCAGCCAAAATCCATCTCCGCGAAGGGGTACTTCGCGGCGGCCTTCTCGTCGAAGCCGACGCCGATGCCCGGGCGATCGCTCACGTAGGCGTAGCCGTTTCGCACCTCGGGGCAGCCGGGGAACACTTCCCGTTCGCGCTCGTCGAAGCCGGAGAACTCCTGAATGCCGAAGTTGGGCGCGCTCAGGTCCAGGTGCATCTGCGCGGCCGCGCCGATGGGCGACAGGTCGTTCGGGCCGTGCCACGCGGTGCGCACGCCGTAAGCCTCGCAGAACGACGCCAGCTTGCGCGCGGGCGTCAGCCCGCCGATGTCGCTCAGGTGCACGCGGATGAAGTCGATCCACTGGTTCTGGACGATCTGCTTCCATTCCAGCGGATGGGTGAACAGTTCGCCCATCGCCAGCGGCACGCCCGTCTGCTCCCTGAGGTACTTGAAGTATTCGACCTGATCCGGCGGCAGCGAATCCTCCAGGAAGAACAGCTTGAATTGCTCCATGTCCTTTGCGAAGCTCAGCGTGTCCGCGAGCGACAGCCGCTCGTGCACGTCGTGCATCAATTCGATCTCCCAGCCGAATTTTCCGCGCACATGCTCGAACAATTTGACCACGCTGCGCATGTAGGCGCGGGGGTCGTAGTACGCGCCGGACGGGCAGTTTTCCGGCCGGTGCATTTCGCCGTTGCGCTTGCCATCCATGTTGCCGCCGTAGGTGCCCATATGCACGCGGATATAGCGGTAGCCTTCGTCGAGGTAGCGCTGAATCGCCCGGTCGACTTCCTCAAAATTGCCCCCGTCGGCGTGCCGGTAGACCGCGATGCCCTCGCGGCACTTGCCGCCGAACAGATCGTACAGCGGCATGTTCGCAAGTTTGCCTTTGATGTCCCACAGCGCCTCGTCGACGCCGGACAGCGCGTTATTGAGCACCGGCCCGTTTCGCCAGTAGGAGCCGCCCATCGCGGTCTGCCAGATATCCTCGATGTTGGCCGCGTTTTTCCCGATCAAAAGCGGCTTCAGATATTCTTCGATCGCGGTCACAACCGCCTTCGCACGCCAGGTAAACGTCGCGCAGCCGTAGCCGACCAGCCCGGGCGCGCTGGTTTCCACCTTGACAATCACCAGGTTGATGCCCCGGGGCGCCGTGACAAAGGTCTTGACATCCCGGATGGTCACGCATGCCATGAAGATTTCCTCCCAGTTTTTTGCGTATGTATTACAGTTAGCTCTTGACGGCGCCGCTGGTCATGCCGGCGATAAAGTACCTTTGAAAGCAGACGAACAGAATGATCAGCGGCAAACAGGAGAAGGTGGATGCCGCCATCAGATCGTTCCATTTCACTTGATACTGCGTATTGAGCGATACGATGCCCACGGTCAGCGTTTTGAGCGAATCCTTGGATATCAAAACCGCCGAATACATGTATTCGTTCCAGCCGTTGATGAAGGTAAAGATCGAAACCGACGCGATGCCCGGAAGCGTCAGCGGCAGAATGATCTTCCAGAAGGTGTAGAAGGCCGAAGCGCCGTCCACCCGCGCGGCCTCGTCCAGTTCGATGGGGATGGTTTTGAAATAGGAAACCATCATCCACGTCGAAAACGCGATGTTGGTGGCGGCGTACACGATAATCAGGCCCAAGAGCGTATTGTTCATGTGGTAGGTGCTCAGGATCGAGTAGAACGGCACCACCAGCATGACGCTGGGGAACATCTGCGTCACGAGCAGAAAGCCCATGTACATCTTTTTGCCGTGGAATTTGTAGCGCGTGATGCCGTAGCCCGAAAGGCACGACGCCGTCACGCAGATCAGGGTCGAAAAAACGCAGGTAATCAGGCTGTTGAGCGTCATCCGGCCAAAGTCGTAGATCTTCCAGAATTTGATGAAGGAATCGAACGTGGCCGGGTGCGGAAGCCAGGTGGGGGTGGGCATATAGGTCTGCGGTTCCGTCTTGAAGGCGGTGGACAGCATCCACGCGACCGGCACGAGGATGAACATCGCTAGCGCCAGCAGGAACACGTAGCGCAGCGTGCTGTTTACGATTATCTTTGCGCGCTTGCCCGGCTTAGTCATCTTTAAACACCACCCTGTACACTTTGCTGATCAGATAGCAGATAAAGAACACGATGACCGCCCAGGCCGACGCCTTGCCAAAGCGCAGCGATTCGAACGCGGTTGAGAAGATGTTGAGGCTGACCAGGCTGGTCGCGCTGCCCGGGCCGCCCGCCGTCATGGTATAGACCAGCGTGTACTGCTTGAACCACCACACGCTGTCCAGGATGAGCGTGGTCGTGAGCACCGGCTTCAGCGACGGCACGGTGACGTGCGTAAACTGCTGCCACCAGTTGGCGCCGTCGATGTAGGACGCTTCGTAAAGGTCTTGCGAGATCGATTGCATGCCGGCCAGGATCATCGTCATGACCAGCGGATAGCCCTTCCAGATGCAGGCGAACACCACCGACGGAAACGCGAGGCTCGCCGTGCCCAGCCACGACACGTTGCCGGAGATCAGGCCGAGGTGCCTCAAGATCGCGTTGAGCACGCCGTACATCGGGTTCATGATCCAGGTAAATAGCAGCGCCACCACGGTTTCCGGAAAAAGCCACGGCAGCATGAAGATGATGCGAAAGGCCAGCCGGCCCTTGAAATCCTTGTTGAGGGCGGACGCGAGGACGAAACCCAACAGGAAGTGGCCCGCGACTACCAGCAGCATGAACTTGAAGGTGAGCAGCACGGTCGTCACAAACTCGGGCTGTGTGAGCGCCTGCTGATAGTACTTCAGGCCCACATATTCCCACTTGGTGACCAGATTGGTGTTGAAAAAGCTCAGATAGACGCCGTAGATCATCGGATAGATGATCAGCGCCACCATGATGATCACCGCCGGCAGGACAAAGCCGTAGCCGATCTTTTGCTGCCGACGGTCCATTTGACCCATCGCCGCCTTCCGCGTCGCCGTCAAGGATGCCATCGCGCGCGCACCTCCCCAAGAATAATGTCATTGGGCCGGGGGGGAGAGGCGGGAGCTCCCCTCCCCCCCGGCCCGAACCGATCAGTTGTAGTCGTCCAAGAGCTCGGTCATGCCGGTGCCGAGATCGGTCACGGCCTGCTCGTTGGTCTTCTCGCCGGCGAACACCGCGGAGTACGCGTCGCCCAGCAGCTGCTTCAGCGCGCTCATGCCCGGGAAGTCGTTGACCGGACGGCAGCCGTTCGCGATGGTCTGCAGGAAGCCGGCGTAATCCTGGCCCTGCAGGTATTCGGCGGCCATGCCCTTGGCGGTGGAGGGCAGCTTGCCGCTCTCCTGCCAGAAGCCCATGTTCGCGTCGTTGGTCTCATAGAACTTGCAGAACTCGACGGCGGCCTTCTTCTGCTCCTCGGTGGCGTTGGCGCTGAGCGCGTAGCCCTCGGTGTTCATCATCGAGCCGGGCTCGCTGCCGGGCATCGGGAAGGTGCCGATCTTGCCCTTCAGATCCGGCGCGGCGGCGTAGGTGACGCCCATCGCGTTGCCGCCCGAGATCATCATGCTGGTGTAGCCCATCGCGAAGTAGTTCGCGGCGGTCGGGTAGGTGATCTCGGTGATGCCATCCGGCACGACGTGCTCCACGTTGTTCATGTTGGTCCAGAAGGTGAAGGCCTTCAGGAATTCCGGCGTGCCGATGTCGGTCTTCCACTGATCGCCGTCCTTGTAGACGACCTTGAGGCCGTTGCTCCACAGGTAGGACATGAAGCGGGACTGGCCGGAGCTGTTGTTGGAACCGACCATCGAGAATCCCCACTGGTCCACCTTGCCGTCATTGTCGGAGTCCTTGTTGAGCGCCTTGGAATCCGCGAGGAACTCGTCCCAGGTCTTGGGGACCGTCAGGCCCGCTTCCTGGAAGCGGTCGATGCGGTAGAGCACCGACAGCGGCTGCAGGTCGATCGGGTAGTACGCCATGATTCCGCCCACCTGGCAGCCATCCACGACGCCGTTGCCGAACGCGGCCAGGTCATCGGCCGAAAGGTGCTTGGACATGTCCTCGATGAGGCCCAGGTCCACCAGGCCGGGGGCCTGATCGGCGCTGGTGTAGAACAGCGTCGGGAGATCTTCGGGGGTCGTCGCCGTCGCGGCCAGCTTCGCGTAGATGTCGTTGCTGCTGACGGCGGTCACTTCCACCTTGATGCCCGGGTTGGCGGCCATGAACTTGTCGGCATAATCGTACACGTACTTGCCGTACGGGTCCTCACCGGCGTAGGCGCACCATACCGAGATGGTCACCGGGCTTGATTCCGCAGACGCGACGCTCAGCATGGACAGCGTCATCATCAATCCCAAGACCAGAGCCAGGAACTTTTTCACGTGGAAACTCCTCCTTTTGCAATCTCGCCTTCGGCTGGGGCGGCTGTCGGCGCGCCCGCTCCCGCAGAGCTTTCGCCCTCGCGCCCTGGCCAATGGCTTACGAATCTATCCATCAACGCCCCGGGGAGCGTTCGAGGATCCATCCCGCCTCGCATCGGGGTCGAGGCAGTCACTTTGGATATTGTATCAAATCCTGTATGCCAAGTCAATATTATATCAAATATCACATATATTTTGGCAAAGCAAAGGCCGCCTGTAGTGGTTTTTTGGTTTTTTACGGCTCGCCGAAGATCCGGTTCATCGTGGGCACGCGCGAATTGTCGGCGTGCACCATGTACGCCTGCCTGCACGCCTGAAGGTCGTGCGCCTCGTAGGCCTCGATGATGGTTTCGTGTTCCCGATAGGACTGGTTGAGCCGCTCGACGGACGAGAGCACCACCCCGTGCTCCCGGGTAATCAGGCGGATGATCGCGCGGTACTGATAAACCAATTCCAGCGCCTGGTCGTTCCGGCTGAACTGCTCGAGCTTTTGGTGGAACTGGTCGTTGAGATCCTGGTACTTCTCCCAGATCAGTTCCATCGTCTGCAGCTGGCCGATTTGCTCGTTGATACCGGCCACCTCCCGGCGCAGGCCCTCCGACCAATGCTCCAGCGTGCTTTCGATCATCAGCATCTCCAGCGCGTTCAGGATCCGGTAGATGTTCTCGAAGAACTGCCGGTCGATCGTGCACACCGTGGCGCCCTTGTACGGGGAGAGCTTGATCAGCTTCTCGCCGCTGAGCACGTTGAACGCTTCCCGCACCGGAATGGGGCTTGTGTCGTACCGTTCGGCGATGGAGCGCACGGTGATGTGGCTGCCCACGGGAAACACGCGGGTGATGATGTCCGCCCTGAGCTGATCGACAACCTGTCCGGAAAGCGTTTTTCTGGTGACAGCTCCGTTCATGCGCTCCGCCCCGATCTCAATTTGATCAAATCCTGTGGCATTATAGCACGAAACGGGGCGCTGTGACAACCATCCTAATCCCGGTCAATTTGTACCATCAGTTCCACTTCCACCGGAATGTTGCCCGGCAGCACGTTGACGCCGATGGCGCTGCGGGTGGGGCAGCCGGCTTCCTCGCCGAACAGATCGATCAATAGGCGGCTGGCGCCGTTGGCGACGGCGGGCTGCTGAAAGAAATCGTCGCTGCTGGCGACGAAGGCCAGCATTTTGACCACGCTTTTCACCCGGTCCAGCGTGCCCAGGTCCCGCTTCAGGATGGCGAGCGCGTTGAGGACGCAGTTCGAAGCCGCCGCCTGCCCCTCCTCGACCGTCATTTCGCCCAGCTTGCCCTTGGGAAAGGGCGCTCCCGGAAGATCCGGCCCGCAGCCCGAGACGCACAGCATGTCGGAAAAGCCTTTGGTCTGCGCGTACAATCCGGCCCTCTCCGGGGGCTCCGGCAGCTCTATCCCCAGCGCCTCCAGCCGTTTCTCAATTTTCCCCATGTTTTTCACATTCCCGTATCAAATTTATCTGCTCGCACACGGCGCGGGCCACGACGCCGACCTGATCCGGCGACAGGTTGTAGGCGTTCAAAAACATCGCGTTTTCCGGCATGCCGAATTCCGGCGGGTAAACCCCCACGTCGATGGGGAACGGCAGCGCGCGCGTGCGCTCGTTGACGGCCTTCGCGGTAACGCCCTCCGGCAGCGTCACGACGAGCAGCGGCTGCTCCGTCCCCAGCCTGCCCTCGGGGACGATCCGCGCCGACACCTCCGCGCCCGCGATCAGAAGGTCGCGCAAGTTTTCCAGCATCTGCTGCTGGCGCGCGTAGCGGCCGCCGTCGGATGCGAACAGCTCCAGCGCCGTAATGAACCCGGCCAGTTCTTCCTTGCCCGTCTTGAAAGCCCGGCCGATGCGCGGGTTGGGGCAGGCGCTCATGCGGCAGCCGGCGACGAGTTCCTTGCGCCCCACGACGAGGCCGGTGGACTGCGGCCCCCGGATGTGCTTGCCGCCGCTGAATATGGCCAGATCCGCGCCCAGTTCCTGCGTATAGTGCCAGAGGTTCGATGCGGGCGGAAGCTGCGCCGCGGCGTCGACCACGACGGTCAGCCCCGCCGCCTTGAGCTTTGGGATCGCCTCCTCGCAGCTCGGGACATCCCTCTCGTACAGCGAACCCGCGAACAGGAAGGCCGCGGCGCATTTTTCGTCCGCCGCCGCGATCATCGCCTCGACGCTCGGGGCCACCGGCACGATCTCCGCGCCCGTCATCCCAATCAACCGCCAGTAGGGGATCATCTTCCGGAACGCGCCGTCGAAGATCAGGATGCGGTTCTTCGGAAAGTCCGCCGCGAAGGGGATGCGGTCGTGCAGCGCCTTGTCCAGGCCGCAAAGGCAGCTGGCCGCGCTGAGCACGACGCCCGCGGCCGCGCCGCTGGTGACAAACGCCGCCTCGTTGCGGGTCAGCGCCGCCGCGCGCTCGCACACGGCGTCCATGAGCTTCCCCATGTCGACGAAGCCGCGCCCGGCTTCGCGCATCGCCTCGAGCGTCTCCTCCGCCATCAGCGAGCCGCCCAGGTTGGTGTAGGTCTCGCTGGCGTTAATCAGCGGTTTCAGGCCCATTCTTTCATAAAAATCCATGCTCTCGCCCCCGGGGTGTTATTTGCCGCGCGTCAGCGCGCGCCCGCTCAGTTCGCCGGTCAGCGTGCCCTCCCGCATGACCGGAAGGCCGTTGACAAACAGCGTGGAAATCCCCTCCGGCTTCCTGCGGGTGAAGCTCTCGTCGGCCCCGTCCTCCACGCGCTCATAGTCCATCAGGCACACGTCCGCCTTCTTGCCGGGCTGGAGCGTTCCCCGGTCGTTCAGATGGTAGATTTCCGCCGGCTTTCCGGAGAGCTTCCGGATGACGGTCTCCATCGGGACGCCGCGCCTGCGCATCTGCGAGAGGATCCGGGCGAATGCGCCGCTGGTCCTGGGGTGCGAGAGCCCGCCCGACGGGATGGAATCGCTGCCGACGGTGTAGCGGTCGTCCATAAACAGGTGGTACTGGTCGTCGTACAGCTTGTCCTGAAGCGCTTTCGACTTGAACTCGACGCCGTTGAAGCCGACCTCCAGCCGGTTCTCGATCAAAAGCCGAACCACCGCTTCGCAGGGCGTCTCGCCGTGCTCCCTGGCGATCTCGTCGATGGTCCTGCCCCGGTCGGGGCTGTAGCGGTCGCGGGTCAAGTAGATGCGGCCGGTGGCGCCGTCCGGGAAGAAGAAGCCGTAGCGGTGCTCCAGATCCTTCATCAGCCGGGGGCGAAGCTCCTTGGACTCGAGCCGCCTCAAGATCTCGTCCGGGCCGCCCTCCTGCGCCCAGTCGGGCACCACCGCCAGCACCAGCCCGGAGCCGACCAGGTACGGATAGAACTCAAAGCTGACCTGCGCCCCGGCCTTGATCGCGCGCTCGAAGGGCGCGGTCACGTCGGTATAGGGTTCGAAGCCGCCGGTGCGGTGGTGCAGCATGTTGGTGCGCACCAGCGTTTCCTCCGCCACGCGGGCGATTTCGTTCATCGGCTTGAAGTCCGGGTTGTTTACGTCCAGCCGCATGTGCACGCAGAACAGCGCGTCGCGCTTTTGGACGGCGCGGCACAGCTCGATTAGTTCTTTGGTGTCGCTGTAGCCGCCGGGGTAGTAGCTCAGCCCCACGGAGAGGCCCAGCGCGCCCTCCGACAGCGCCTGATCCAGCGCCGACAGCGCTACTACCAGCCGCTCGCCGGTCAGCGGAAGATTCCGATAGCCGCAGGCGATCTGCCGAACCGCGTTGTGCGAGACCATCGCGCCCACGTTGACCGCGCAGCCGTCCAGAAGGCCTAAAAATTCGGAAAAGCTCCGCCAGCGCGGGCAGCTTTCGGGCAGGCGCCCGAAGATGCCCGAATTCATCTGGATGGCGTTTTCGAGGTCGTCCGGCTCGACCGGGGCGAAGCCCAGGCCGCACTGGCCGACCACCATCGTCGAAATGCCCTGATAGAGCGCGTTCGGCTGCTGGCGGTTTTGCATCAGCGCCAGCTCCGCATGGGTGTGCGCGTCGATGAGGCCGGGCGTCACGACGAGCCCCTGGGCGTCGATCTTCCAGATGCCCTCCGGCTCGTCGACCTGCCCGACGGCGGCGATTTCGTCACGCCGGATCAGCACGTCTCCCTGGTATGGCGGCCTTCCGGTGCCATCGACAATCCGGCCGCCGTGAATCAGACAATCCATACCCTCGTCTCCTTACGGATTCTCCGGCTTTTCGCCGTTTCTAAGTTTGTCAAGCGCCGCGTACAGCGTGTACTTGGAGATGCCCAAGAACTCGCAGACCCGCTCGCTGGATTTGGAGATCAAAAACGCGCCGCTCTTGTCGAGGTGGGCGATGAAGTTAACGCGGTCGTCCTTGTTCATGTCGGCTGCGCGCTTCCCCACCAGCCGCTCGCCCTCCTCCAGCAGGTATTCCAGCAGCTGCTTGACGTCCTTGGCGAACAGCTCGGGGCTCTTGCTGGTCTTGTCGAGGTTCATGTTGTTGAGCTCGTGCAGGTGCTGCTCGAATTTGACGGACTCGGTGATGTCGGTATTGACGCAGAGCGCGCCCACCACGCGCCCGGAATCGTCCCGCATGTACATGGACGAGGAGCGCAGAACCTTGGCGTCGGGCGTATACGTGATGTAGTTGTACCGCTCGCCGTCCACCACCGTGCCGCGCAGCACTTCAAGGCCCAGGTTGCTGCCGCAGTCGCCCACCCGGCGGCCGGTGATGTGCCCGTTTCGGATGTCGACGATGGTCTTGTCATAATCGCCCGTCAGATCGTGCAGCACGATCTCGCAGCTGTAACCCATGTGCTGCTCCAGCAGATCCATGATCTGCTTCAGCAGCGGCCGCTGCTCCTCGATCGAATGCATCGCCCTCACCGCCTTAGTGATTTTCATATTACCATACTTTTTTTCTGATTTCAACCCCGTTCTGGCCGATTATCCACTATATTCTTTGTGATGAGCAGAAATTGCCTAATTTATTTTCTGATTCCGGTGGATCTTTGCGCGCGCGTGCGCCGGCGCCTGCCGCCAGGCGCGGTCTGGACATATCGCTAGTCCACAGGGCATAAGCTCGGGCGTATGGAGGGAAGTAGCATGCAGACGCGTTTCGCGGTTCAAAACCAGGCCTTCGCGCGGGAGTCGCTCGCCGGGTTGACAAGGGATCAGGTCGTCGCCTCCCGCGAACGCCACGGGAGTAATGACCTGAAGCAGGTAAAGCAAAAAGGGATGTTCGCGCAGTTTCTGGAGAATCTTTCGGATCCCATCATCAAAATACTTCTCGTCGCGCTGGGGATCAATCTTCTTTTTACGTTGAACGGCTCAAAATGGTACGATTCGGTGGGCATCGCGCTGGCGATATTGCTATCGACGCTGGTGGCCACGCTGTCCATGCACAGGAGCGAAACGGCGTTTCAGAAGCTCCAGGAGGAGGCTTCCAAGGTCTCGTGCCGCGTAATGCGCGAGGGCAAGGTAAAATTGGTCAGCATCGGAGACATCGTCGTCGGGGATATGGTGCTCTTGCAGGCGGGAGAGCGGATTCCGGCCGACGGCGTCATCCTGAACGGAGAACTCGACGTGGATCAGTCCTCGCTGAACGGCGAGACGAAAGAAGCGCACAAAGCGCCGGGAAGGTACAGCGGCGCGACCGGATTTTCGAACCCTTCCAGCCTTTTCTCAAGCTGCGTAGTCTGCGCGGGCGAAGGCGTGATGCGCGTCGAGGCGGTTGGGGGCAGCACCTTTCTGGGAAAACTGGCGGGAGAAATTCAAGAGGAAACGCGCGAAAGCCCGCTCAAGATACGCCTGGAGCGATTGGCGAAGATCATCAGCAAGTTCGGCATGATCGGGGCGCTGCTGGTTGCCATCGCGGACCTGTTCAGCATATTCGTCTTGGCCACCGGGTTTAACCCTTCGATCATGATGGACATCGTGAGAACCCCCGGCCTTCTGATCGTGTGCCTTCTGCACGCGGTGACGCTGGCCGTCACCGTCATCGTCGTGGCGGTCCCCGAAGGATTGCCGATGATGATTACGGTCGTCCTGGCGGCCAATATGAAGCGGATGCTGACCGACAATGTGCTCGTCCGCAAGTTGGTGGGGATCGAGACGGCGGGCAGCATCGATATGTTGTTCACGGACAAGACGGGTACGCTCACGGAGGGGCACCTGTCGGTGGCCTCCGTAGTGCGGGGGGACGGGCATCGCTACGAGGATCCGGGAGCGGCGGCCGCAGACAGCGGGTATTGGAGGATGCTGCACACATCGCTGCAATGGAACAACGCCGCGGTGATGAGCGACGGAAAACCGGTGGGCGGCAACACGACCGACCGCGCGCTGCTGCATTTTCTGAGCGACGCCCCGAACCCAAACGTCCAGGTGCGCGCGGGCAAAACCATCCCCTTTACGAGCGAAGCCAAGTACATGGCGACGGAAGTCTCCGGGGAATACAACCTCACGCTGATCAAGGGCGCTCCGGAGCGGATCATCCCGCACTGCACGCATTTCATCGCTTCAAACGGCCAGGCGCAGTCGCTGGCGCGCAGCGCGGCCATCGACCGGGCGGCGTCCGAAATGGCCCACAAGGGCATGCGCATCCTGGCGGCGGCGACTTCCGTTACGCCGATTCAGAAGCCCGGGGAATTCGAGCGGCTGACGTTTGTCGCCCTGATCGGGATTAAGGACCCGCTGCGCCCCGAAGCAGCCGAAAGCGTGCGCGCGCTGCAGGAAGCGGGCGTGCAGGTGGTGATGATCACCGGGGACAACAAGGAGACGGCGGAAGCCATCGCGCGCGACGCGAAGCTGCTCGGGCGCGAGCGGGATTTGAGCATCACGTCCACCGAGCTGGCTTCGATGAGCGACGAGGAGGTCATGCGCGCGCTCCCGGAACTGCGCGTGGTCGCCCGGGCGCTTCCCAGCGACAAGAGCCGGCTTGTAAACCTCGCCCAGCGGCGTGGTTCCGTGGTGGGGATGACGGGAGACGGCGTAAACGACTCGGCCGCGCTCAAGAAGGCGGACGTCGGTTTCGCGATGGGCAGCGGAACAGAGGTCGCCAAAGAGGCGGGCGACATCGTGATCCTGGACGACAACCTGTCCTCCATCGTCAAGGCGACGCTCTATGGGCGCACGGTCTTCCGGTCGATCCGCAAGTTCATCGTATTTCAGCTGACCGTGAACCTGTGCGCCGTCGGCGTCTCCATCATCGCCCCTTTCTTCGGATACGAGGAGCCGCTGTCCGTACTGCAGATGCTGTGGGTCAACATGGTGATGGACACGTTGGCCGGGCTGGCGTTCAGCGGCGAACCGGCGCTGAAAAAGTACCTGCGCCGCAGGCCGACGCGCCGCGAAGAGCCGATTATCAGCCGCGAGATTGCCGGTCAAATCGCCGTGATGGGGACGTTCACCATGCTTTTGTGCCTCTGGTTTCTGATGAGCCGCGGGATACACACGCTGTTTCCGGCCGTCCAAGGCAAGCCCGTGCTGTTGACGGCGTTCTTTGCGGTGTTCCTCTACGCGAGCATCTTCAACAGCTTCTCCGCGAGAACCGAGAGCTTGAACCTATTCGATCACATTCTGGGGAACAAGGCGTTTCTGTTCGTCATGGCGTTTGTCTTTCTGGTGCAAACCTGCCTGCTCTTTATGGGGGGCAATCTATTCCGCGCGTATGGCCTGTCGCTGCGTCAATGGCTTTTCTGCATCGCGCTGGCAGCGATCGTCGTGCCTGTAGACCTAATCCGGAAGGCCATCCGAAACTGCTTTAAAAAAGGCTAGGATGTGCCCGGGGCGCGGCGCCGTCGTTCAGTACGCCGCGCGCGCCGCATAGATTTTCTGGGCGGGAGCCTGGGGCGGAGGGAATCGCCGGATGGCTAGAAAAAAAGGCAGGCGAATGCTCGTCTCACTCGCGGTCGCGGTGGTGTTCGCCGCGGCGCTTGCCCTCTATGTCGTCACCCGTTTGGACCCGGTGGTCCTCTCGATGGCCGAAGCGCGGACGCGGCAGCTTGCGGTGGAAGCCATCAACCAGGCGGTCTCGGAGGTGATGCAGTCCTCCATCAGCTATTCCGACCTGATTCAGGTGTCCACCGATGCGGACGGCCGGGTGACGCTGATCCAGGCCAACACGATTCTGATGAACCAGCTGGCGTCCAAAGCGGCGACGACGGTGCAAAAAAATCTGATGGCGCTTGAGGATGAGGATGTGACGCTGCCGCTGGGTTCGGCTTTCAACGTCAAGATTCTGTCCAACTCCGGCCCCAGGATCCACGTCGGCGTGGTGCCGGTGGGGGCGATCACCACGAAGTTCGTGACCCGCTTTGAGAGCGCCGGCATCAACCAGACCCGCCATGAGATCTCCATCGAGACGTCCACCCAGATGCGCATCGTGATCCCCATCGGCGCGGCCACCGTGTCGGTCACCACCATCGTGCCGGTGGCGGAGGCGATCATCGTCGGCGATGTGCCTTCCTCCTACGTCAACGTGCCGGACGTGGGCAGCATGCTCAAACTTTTCCCTTCCTCATAAGCGGCGCAAGCGCGATCCATTCCAGCCTTGCAATCGTCCATCCAGCGCACCGAAGTGGGTTCAGAGAGCTGTCAAGATACGGAAAGCCCTGGAAATATGAACAAGCACATACGGGTAATGATGCAGAATCGATCTACTCGTATGTGCTCGCAACTATGTACCGGAATACCGAGCGCCTGGTTATCTCCTGAACTCGAAGTCGCTCACCTTGAGCGCCCTGCAGTTCTCGGAAATCGCGCGCATGGCATCATAGGGGATTCCCTTGCCCACCATCGCGTTGACCTCCAAAGAAACGTTCACGTCGCAGCCGTCCATCTGTGTGAGCAGGCTGATGACCTCGTCCACCAGGCGGCTCACGTCGCGGTTGATTCGCGTGTTGTCCAACCTGGCGGACATGATAAAGCTCTTCTTGGGCTCCTGCAGCGAGCCGTTTCCGGCATTCGGAGGAGTGAGCGTACCAGGCCACTGCGTTCCTTGTTCGCCGGAGCCGGGTGCCCCGTTCATAACACCGCTGCCAGATCTGCCCAGCGTTGGGCCGATGCCCTCTCCGCTCTGCTTTTTTGCGATATCCGCTGCAATCTGCCGGAGTGCCACCTCCAGCCGAACGATGGAATCGTGCGGGTCGATCAACGGGACATACTCATTGTACCTGAGCCCCATGTACCGCCCATCCGCATAACCTTCCGCCAGTGCGAAGAATTGATCGGAGTTGACGCCGTTCCGGATGGTCTCCTCCAGCACGTCGTAGGAAGCCAGCCTTGGCAGATAGCAGTAGGTCGAAAGGTATTCCCACAGCTTCTTGATCGCGATCTCGCTATTGTCGCCCCAAAGAACATCGCTGAGCTGCATTCTGAGAAGCGGTGGCGCCCATTTCGTAATGATATGCTCCGCCTGTTCCATCTTCTTGGCTGCTTTGGACACGATGCCATCGGTGCCGCCGGAGATCCGGCTCTCATCCCAAAGGAAGGTCTTCATGTCTACGCTTCGGTCGATGTACGGGACGAGCAGGTGGCAGTACGTCTCCTTGATGCGCAGTTCGACCGTCTCGTCGCTGCGCTTCAGGTTGTCCGCCGCCTCGCGGTTCTGGGCGGCGTCCAGGTTCAGAATCTCCGCGTCATCCTTGATGGATTTCCAGGCGAGGTAGCGGCGCACCTCTCCCTGGAGCGGCTCCAGCGTCGTCTGATCCGGCGCGACGAACGCCAGCATATTCCGGTAGATGCGAGGCGCGGTGCCTCGGTTCATCAGGATCTCCAACGCCGCGCCGATGGCCTTATCACCCTCCTGCACGCTCTTGTAGGCGTCGCCTGGCCGAAGAACGACCAACCGCACGGACTGCTCGTCCGGCACATCCAGCGAGGATGCGGGGCACACGTGCACGCCGCCGAAGGGCCGCTCTTTTCGAATCTTCTTCAGCCGGTCCTCTAGTTCATACTCCACATCGTCCTTTGCGATCTGCGTAGCGCGGTCCTCTACGGTCTTGCGCAGCGTCGGGCGGGTGTCGTACCAGAACCGGTTGCTGGAGGGGTTGTTGTACAGGTACGCCAGCGCGGTTTGCAGGTTTGCCAACGCGTCGTTGAACACAGCGATGTTCTCGCCCGGCTGCACCACGCCCAGGCGGATGTGGGAAGCCTCGATGCCGCGCACGTTCTGCTCCTTGGCAGACGGTGCGCTGCCCAATAGGATCGTCCTTGCCACCCGACGGGAGGCCAGGATGCGCCCAAAGCGCGCATTCTGCTGATCCTTCTGGTAGGGAATGGACGCCTTGCCGTCCACCTCGCGGTCCACCAGCGCGTTCCAGTTCTCCGGCAGGTGGCGGGTCAGTTCGTCCCGCACGCCGGGCACGTCCATCGAAATGGAGCCCGGCATGATCAATAGCCCCGCATCGTTCGACATCCACAGGTTGTGCACCACCGCGGCCATCAAGCGCAGCACGCCGCGCGTCTTCTGAAACCTCTCCAGCGTGGCCCAATCCTCATACAGCCGGTCAAAGACCTCCGGATGAATCGGGTAGCAGCTCAGCATGCGGTTCTTGTAGTCCAGTTCGCGGGAATCGATCGGGAAGTCGCCCACATTCTCGTTATACATCTCGCTGAACTTGGAGCAGACAAGCTCCCGGCTTGCCGGGTTCTTGCACTCCAGAAACAGCCGCCTGCGCACGATCTCAAAGCCCTCGTTGGCGGCGACGGGCTTCCAGATCGCCTCCATGCGCCCGAATGTGTGCTCAATGGTCTCCAGCGCGATTTTTCCGGCCTCGCCGCCGATTTCGATATCCGATTCCGGGATGGACGCCACCACCAGCGAATTCTTGCTGGCGCGGGCGGCCTCTGTAACCTCCTGGATGAAGGAGATCAGGTTGTCAAAGCTGCCCGCGGGAAGGCCACTCACGCCATAGAGCTTCTTGGCGTAGGCCACCATCTCGTCGATCAGCACCACGCAGGGGCCGCAGGCATCAAACAGATTTTTCAGCGTCTCGGAGCCGGGCGCAACGCCGCGCTTGTCGGCTTCCTTGACAAAGTCGTACAGCGCGAGGTTCCCCGCGGATTCCGCCAGCTGCGCCGCCATCTCGCCCCAGATGGTGTTGATGGTGATGCCCGGCATGTTGTTCGGGCGCTTCGATTTCGACGGGTCCAGCGCCGTGCCCACCAGCACCGCCACGTTGGCGCGGGGCAGCGTGGAGAGGTTCGCGCCCTTCAGCGTTTCCTTGATGTTTGGCACCTTGTCCACGCTGACACGGCCGCGCAGCAGGTGGTAGAGCGCGAGCATCGAGTGGGTTTTGCCGCCGCCGAATGCGGTTTTCAGCTGGATGACCGGCTCGCCGTCCTGCCCGCTGACGCGCCTAAGCGCCTGAACAAGCAGCCCCTTCATGCCCTCGGTCACATAGGTGCGAGCGAAGAACTCGATGGGATCGCGGTATTCATACGCGCCCTCACCCCGAGCCACCTGCGCCAGATCCGCAGCGAACTCTGCGTTTTTGTACCGCCCCTGGGCTACGTCCGGGTGGGGTTCGATCACCATGCGCCAGCTGGGCAATCCCTGAATCGGCGATTTGTCAAGGACGCCTTCCGATTTAGCGGTGACGGTCACAGTGGCGGGATTTACAGCGGCGGTGGCAGCGGTGGAACCCTCCGTAGAGCCGTAGCGAACTTCACGCAGCAGCCCCCGGATCTCCTCCGCGCCCTCCGCGTCCAGCTGCTCCATGAAGCGGTTCATCGTATCGAGGGCGCGCCAGGTGTAGCTCTCGTCAAAGTCGGTGCCGCCGATATGCGCCCATTTGTTGCGCACGCCCTGCAGCTCCTTCGCCCAGGTCTTCTGATCGATGGACATCTTGCGCTTGAACACGTTCATCCAGTGCCGGTCAATCAGCGCAAAGCACCGGGTGGCGTCCAGGTTGTCCACCAGTTCCGACCATTCGCCTGCGTAGCGCATCCCGCGCCGCTGCTCGGGGCTGAATGCGTTCCAAACGGCGTCCTGCCACCAGTTCTCCCCGTAGATGATTTGAAGTTCCCGAGCGATAAAGGGTGCGAGGGTGCGAACAACGACGGAAAATCCCTTGCCTACAGCTTCGTGGTTTTGCATTGGATCTCCTCCCTGATGCTCTTCAGTATCAGTACATTTCTTGATACATTTCTAAGGCTTGATGATCAGTCATACTAGCAATAAAATTACATATTGCCCGCATTAGTTTTAGCAGCTTCACTTTGTCGTTCTTTCTTTTGGCTTGCTGCATATCATCTACAAATTTTTTACGAATAGTCCCTATTCCGAGACGTTGTTTATCATCCAGAACATCAGAATACATTCTTTTATTTGATGATACAATGTAATCAATGACGCAGTTGTCCGGAAGCTGTTGTGGATTGTTGTAGAATGCCTGGAACAGTTTCTTAATTATATATACGCCCTTTGCATCGGCCTTTTGAATATCATATGCAGCATGCACTTGGTCAGAAATAAAGTCTTCAAATTGCTTAAGGCCATCAGTAAATCCTTTATTCTGATCGTCTATCCTATCGTAAGCGATATAGTCGCTACATGCCTCAATATTATCGGAATTAAGCATAAAATCAGGAAATTTAAGCTCGTTTAGTGAATTGTCATATATAAACTTGTTAAGATTGTATATTGAACATTTTACTATTCTTGCGACAAAAAGATTGACAATTAGCCTGGATAATTCGGCATAAAACAACTGATCATTATCCCGTGACTTTTTCATTTCCTTTAATGTATTGAGATCGGTATTGAGAAGGAATTCTTTGAATTCTTCTTCGATCTTTTGACAGACGACATCTCTTGAAATAAGCCTTCCGCGAATGGCATCTTCGAGGTCGTGATGTCTTTGAGCTATCTCATCAGCTTCTCTAACGACAACTGATTCAAATGACCAAGCATTACCCGATGGCAATTTACAGTACTTTTCAAATTTACTATAATATCCAACCTTTTTATCGGCGAGATTTCCATCGCCTTTGTATGATATCCTGGAATGGGTTTTCATTCCAAACAGTGTAAAATTTGTAAGAAAAAGCATGTTTTCTTTTGATTTTTCTGATTCGCATATTGCTACTTCGACACTATGAAGATTATGCTTGAAGCCGAGTTCATTAGAGAGCCTAATGGTGACGTCTCTAGCGGCTGCTGCGCTATTGACCTGCAGATCAAGCGGACATCCTTTTATGGCATGGTTGTAATGAGGCGTCATGATTTCGTGCAGAATACGTTCGCCTGCATGGCCGTATGGGGTATGCCCAATATCATGGCCAAGGGCAATCGCTTCAGCTAAGTCAGTATCAAGTTTTAAGTTTCCTGCTATGGTTCTGGCAATTTGCGAAACCTCTAATGTGTGCGTCAATCTTGTCCGCATATTGTCATCTATGCCAGAGATATATACCTGGGTCTTTCCTGATAGAATTCTGAATGGATTGGAATATAAAACCCTATCTCTATCTCGCATAAATACAGTTCGATATGGGTTATATTTTAAGAAATCACCATATCGTTCAGCGAGTTTTTCTGGTGCTTTTAATGAATAAGCTACTGTTTGTCTCGCGCTGGGCTTAATTAACTTCATATGATAAACTAACTCCTTTCGTAGACAGGCAAATGCTCATTCTGTAGAAGCATATTGCGATACTACTCTATCATTGATAACTGCTCAGGTAACATAGCCTGTATACTAGCCGCCCTAGTCTGGATATCAGGCCAGGCGATGATGAGTGAGTTGTAGGCGTAGCCCTCCTGCGCCCAGGATTTGCGCTCACAGATGCTGTACAGGCGGTAGGCCAGCGCCTTCGCGTATTCCACATTGCTGCCGCGCATCGGGGCCAGGATCTTCGCGCAGGCGTCGATGCCGCCCTGCTCCATCGCGCGGGTCAACTGCTGGGTCAGCAGCCAGATGTTTTCCTCGTAGGGATCGACCTTTTCGGGGATTTCCTCCCGGGTTTTCAGCCGCACGTTGCCCCTCGCAGCCTCAATCGCGCCGGTACTTACCAGGCTCGCAACCGCGGTGTTCTTGGCTCGGGCCATGTTATCTGCGTCTCCAAATCTCATGGTATTAAAGGCACACTGGCTAAAGATCTCCACGCACAGGCGGCTGTCACGGTCCAGCTCGCCCTCCTGCTCGTTGAAGTAGGCGTCCAGCTCTTCATTGATCAGCTGCAGCGCTGCGCGCACGCCCATCACCTCACCATTCGCCTCCAGCACGCTCTTATACCGGGAGTATACGCCCATGCCCGGCCCGATCGCGGACTGCTGAAGGTCTACCGGCGCGATGTTGGCCTTTTGGAGTTCCTTTAGCGCGGGCTTCAGTTCCCGCTTCAACGCGTTCACGAACTCCCGCCGGGTGCAAACCGGAGCGTCTTCCGCCCGCTTGCGGCAGACGATTACAATGGATGAGGCGAGAGCGTTGGTTCCGTTGCTTACAGTGCGCCCTTCCTTCTCCGTCCGCATCGGCCATGTGCCGGTGATGGCGAAGCCCGCCCGGATGATGGCGGAGAGCATGGTCTCCCAGCCAGTGGATGCGGTTTGAGTATTTGCCCCTTCCTCTTCGTTCTCCTCCGACTCGCTCTGCTTGAAGGCGTAGTAGATAGACACAGGTACATCATCACGGGCGTAGGTATGTACCTGGCAGAAGGTACGGTACATGCCGTCCTCGAAGAAGTCCCGTGCCTTCTCTACGCTACCGCCGAAGCGATATGGCGTAGCTACCAATTCCTCTGCCTTGGGTACCAGCATGGTGCGGAACAGCTTTGGGTAGGTGCCTTTGAGCGATTGTCTCAGCCAGACGTAAAAGAAATCCGAAAGGTCAGCATAGCCGATGTTGTCATAGTATGGGGGGTCGGTAGAAATCATGATATCTCGCAAGCCATTGTCACTTTGAGCATCAAACTGTCTTGCACTGCCAAGCCTTCCATTGCAGATATTAATCAATACCCTACAAATCCAACCAATGCAAGCATCTGTCCAGTTTCCACAGGATGCGCTATATGGATTTACCTCGGTAAAATCCCATACCATCGGAATCCCCTGGCGAGCGAATGTATTTCGAGAAGCCTCGACAGAATTACGCCAACTGACCAATGATGACCAAGCATCTGCGGCCCTATCAACAGAAAAAGCTAAATATACTCCCACTGCTTCGCCATAGGCACGGACACCGGTTCCACCCTCGCACATAGGGATGTGGTCACCCGGCAATCCCGCGACCGCGGCGTCGAGCTCGGCCTGCTTCTGCGCCTCCCCCACTAGATCACTGAACGTTGTCAGCGCAGTTAACTGGCGGTTGGTAAAAAGATGTCTGAAATGGGTTAAGCCATATGCCGGACACCATATCGCGCGTTTGTCCCCTGCCAACTCACCATCGGGATAGTTATCCGGTTTGCTAACTTGGGCAGCTGTGATCTGTTCAGCATCGGGAGAAAGATAAATCCTTCCTCTACTTCCCTCCGCGATAACCGCCATTAGCGTCGTACCCATACGATTGTTTGATGCTTCATGCTTGATATACTCTGGTGCAACAGAGCCATCACACATCACGCATTTGAACTTTGCGCCTCGTGCCATTTTTGGCGGTTCGGGAACCTTCCCGTTGCCATGACGAACGGTATAGCGAATCCTCTTGTTCTCATCATCAAACTCAGGAACGATGTACGCTTCGCTTCCTTTTTTCTTTGCCAGCAAGAAGCTGCTCGCCAGCGGCATCTCGCAGTCACAGACGGGGTTTGGGCACTTGACGGTGCGCGCCCAGATCCAGGCTATGACGGTGGCTTCTCCGCCACCCTGCTCAGCGGGCACTTTGACCTTGGGGTACAGGTGGCCGATGCGCTTGAAGGCTTCCTTTTTCATCCATTCGCCATAGTAGCGCACGTCTTCGGCCAGCCCCGCCGCGCCCTTGGGGGCGACGGAACCCATCCGGGCGCGGGCCTCCGGGTTCACCGGCTTCATCCCGGCGAACTTCGGTGGAATCTCGATCATGGCCTTGTTGATCATGACCGCCACGGGGTTCAGGTCGCTGGCGTGCGCCTCCAGCCCCAGCCGCTGCGCCTCCAGCGGAATCGCGCCGCCACCCGCGAACGGGTCCAGCAGCGCCGGAGGGTTGCCGCCGGTGGATTTCAGAATCTCCGCTTTGGCCGCGTTCAGCACATCCTCGTTATTAGAGTTCTCCCAAAGGACCAACTGCTCCAGGATGCGGAACAGCCGCTCCCGCTCCTGCGCCTGAGCCTCTTCCGCTGGGAACTGTTCGGGATGGGAAGAAGGGTCGTCCACCAGCGAAGACCAGATGACGGCCCTCGCCGCCGCCAGCGGGCGGCGCGCCCACCACAGGTGCAGGGTCGACGGGTGCCCGTGCCGGATGGACTTTTCCCGGGCGGACGCGGTATTGATCGCCTCCAGCGGAAGCGCGACTTCGATCAGTTTTCTCGTAGCCAATTTGGGTTCCTCACTTCGTCGGGAGTATTTCAGCCTGTTTGATCAGATCGGCGATGTCGTAATTGACGCTGGTCGCGCCGAAGTCCGGCGCTTGGCTGAACGGGCGGCGCAGGTAGATGGTGCGGGTTTTCTCCCCGTCCACTTCGACGACGGCCAGGATAAATCCTTCCGGGCGGTTCAGCGCGGTGAGAATTTCGTTCTTTGTGACGGTGACGGTGGCGGAGCCCGCCTGTCTCCCCTTGACCTCGATCAACCTCAGGCACCCTTCCGTGCCCCGCAGCTGTTCCGGCACGGAGGATTCGATATCGTACCCGCACTTGACCCTGCTGACGTCCACCGGTGCGAAGCCGAGTTCCCGCTCGATGTCCATGACGGCTTTCATCGCAGCCTGCTCCACCGCGTCCCGGTTCGCCGAGAACAGCGTGGGGGATGCTTGCCCGGTCAATTTTGTCAAAAGACCCTGCGGCACGATCAGCGCGCCGCCGACCACCACCGGCGGCAGCGACGAGACGCGCTTCTCCTTTTCCAATTCCGCCAGGCGCTTCTGCATCCGCGCCTCCAGTTCCTCCGCGCGCCGCGCCACCTGCTCCGCGTTGATGCGGGCCATCACTTTCCCCGCGGCCTCCTTCTGGCGGAGGTCCGCCGCACGGTAATCCCAATACTGGATTTCGGCGGTCAGGCGAGCCTTGACGGCCTTCGCGATTTTGCCGGTCATCTGCTCTTTATGAGCTTTGACCGCGCGGTAGTGGGGCGGAATCAATTCGGCGATTGCGTAGTGAAGCGCGGGTTCCTCAATGTTGCCGCGAAGGAAGGGACTGGTGGCGACATAGGCGTGGACGGCTTCAGCTTCCTCCTCGCGAAGCGGGCGGTAATCCAGATAGGGCGCGTACCCGGCGGAGTGGATTGCGCCGTCTTCCCCTATCTCGACGAAGTGCACATGGCGGGAGACCACGCGCTGGGCGCCGCTGGGCAGGCGGAATTCGTCCTGGATCGCGTCCTCGATGTAGTAGAGCACGCGCAGCTTATCGCTGGGGTCGATCTCGTCCACAAAGATCGCGCCGCGCTTTAAAACATCCCCGCTGCGCTCGCGGAACAGGTCGATGGTCGCCTCCAGCAGCGGGTGGCCTGGGGTGATGAGCGCCGCGGGCGTGAGGCCGGGCACGCTCACGTACGCCTTATCAAAGCAGACGCGCTCGTATCGCTGCAGCACCGGCTCGCCAAAGCCGATCTGCATGTCCCGGTTGCGGACGGCGAAGGGCACGGAGATGATCTCCATGCGCCCCTCCTCCCGCGGGCGGATCACGCCGCCCAGCGACTGGAACGCCTCGACGAAGAACGCCTGGATGAAGTGGGGCTGGAGCTTGTGGGCCTCCATGCGCTCCATTTCTTCTTTGATCGCCATCACGCGGTGCACGTCCATGACGTCCTCGGTGAGCGCGTGCTCCCGGAGAAGCCTGTCCAGTGCCTCTCGATCCAGCGAATTGTCCACGACCTGGTGGAGTCGGGCGCGGACTTCCGGCTGATCGCCATAGCGGATGGCCTCAATCAGCAAATCCCGAAGCGGCCTGTCATCAAAGGACAGTTTCCCGAGGATGTCGAACACCTTGCCGCCCAGCGCGTTTCGCTCTTCCTCAAGTTTTTCAAAGAGCCGCTGGAACACGGGCCTTCCCGCGTTTCCCGAGCGACCAGGTTCCACAGGTGGCAGACTTCCGTCTGTCCGATGCGGTGGATGCGCCCGAAGCGCTGCTCCAGCCGGTTCGGGTTCCAAGGCAGGTCATAGTTGACCATCAGGTGTGCACGCTGCAGGTTGATGCCCTCGCCCGCGGCGTCGGTGGCCACCAGCACGCGGACGTCCTTATCCTGCTTGAAAAGCTCCTCCACCTTGCGGCGCTCATCCCGGAGCATGCCGCCGTGGATGGTGACGACGGCCTCCGGGTCGCCCAGTACCAAGCCGATCTTCTGCTTGAGATAATTCAGCGTATCCCGGTGCTCGGTGAAGATGATCAGCTTTTCCCGCTTGCCCTCTTCGCCGAACATGTTCGGGTTGTCCTGTAGGAGACGGGAAAGTTCATCCCACTTTCTGTCTTCGCCGCTGCAACGCACGGTGTTTGCCATGTTTTCCAGACGCTTCAGGATCGAGATTTCTGCCTCCAGCTCCTTGATGGTGGAGGCGGCGGATGCCTGATCTGCGATCTCCTCCTCCATCTCCTCGGCCTCATTGGAAGGAAGATTCTCTTCGTCCTCAATGTCATCCGGCAGGCCGAAGGGTACCGACTGCGCGCGCTGGCCCAGGCGTTCCTCCGCGAGGCGGTTCTCGAGCCGTTCACGCCTCCTGCGCAGCGATTGGTAGATGGCCTCCGGCGAGGAGGCGAGGCGGCGCTGCAGGATGGTGAGCGCGAAGCCGACGGTGTTCTTCCGTTCGCTGTTCAGCTGGTCCGCGCGGTTGAACTCTACCTGCACGTACTCGGTCACATCGTCGTAGAGCTTTGCTTCAAGCGGGGATAAAGTGTAGTTGACCGTGTACGCGCGGCGCTCCGGGAACAGCGGCTTTCCCTCGAAGGTGAGCAGCTCCTCCTTGACCAGGCGGCGCATGATATCCGACACGTCAATGGATTGGTTGCTGGAGCGCACGGTGCCTTCAAAGCGATCCTGATCGATCAGCGAGAGGAAGAGCTGGAAATCCGCTTCCTTGCCGTTGTGCGGAGTCGCCGTCAGCAGCAAATAGTGCTGGGTGATGGAGGACAGGAGCCTTCCCAATTGAAAGCGCTTCGTGTAGTTTACCTCAGTGCCGAAGACGGTTGCAGACATCTTGTGCGCTTCGTCCACGACGATCATGTCCCAATCGGTGATGCGAAGTTTTTCCTGCAAGGTGTCGCTCCGCGAGAGCTTGTCCAACCGAGCGATGATGTGATTACATTCTGTGAAGACGTTGCCCGTCACGGAGGATTCGATTCGGTCATTTGTGAGAATCTCGAAGCGAAGGCCGAACTTGCGGTAGAGCTCGTCCTGCCACTGCTCCGCCAGATTGCCCGGGCAGACGATCATACAGCGTTTCAGGACGCCGCGCACGATGAGCTCCTTGAGCAATAGCCCTGTCATGATCGTCTTGCCCGCGCCGGGATCGTCCGCCAGAATGTACCGAAGCGGCAAGCGTGGCAGCATGTTTTCATAGACCGCAGAAATCTGGTGCGGGAGTGGTTCAATGGACGAGGTGTGCACCGCCAGATATGGATCGAATACGTGCGCTAGATTGATACGGTAGGCTTCGGAAACCAGCCGGAGCAGCGCGCCGTCGGCGTCAAAACTCCAGGGCAGGTTCTGCTCAACAACCTCCAACTCGTTCTCGTTTTCTCGGAAAAGCATAGGATTGCCAAGAGTTCCACTGTCGGTCTTATAGATGACGTCAAGCACGTCTTTTCCGACCCACTTGACGGATTGAATGGTGACTGGTCCGGATGAAATGATCCCATTTATCCTGCTACCGACGGTCAGTGCTTCGAGCTTGGCCACGAAATACATCCTCCCAAGCCAAATACTTATTGCAAATAATGAATTATCACATGAAAGTACAGAATATTATAACAGATTATGCCATTCATCGCAAACAAGCACGGCAGCGTTTGGGAATATCATTTCGTTAATGCGGTCTGTGACAAAACGTCGAGCTCCTCCTGAATCTCTTCGCAGAGGCAGCCTATCCAACGATGGGGGATACTTGTAAAGCCGTAGAACGCCCCAGCGAGCCCTCCATAGATCGCCCCGATCGTGTCCGCATCACCGCCCCGGTTGACGGCCAGGATCAGGCCATCCTCGAAGGAATTTGTATCCGCAAAGCACTCCAGCGCGACGTTGTAGCTGTTCAGCACGTAGCCGGTCGGTTGAGCGCCCCGTTCAAAGCGCAGAGGCCCCTTGCAGGGCCGGTCGCTCTCTGATATGAACCGGGCAACCAGATCGCAATATTCGATGCACAGGTTCGTACTGATCGGGCCGGGATGCGTAATCCGCGCAATAGCAGATGTTTTCTTCGCGTGGTCAGGTCCATAGTAGAGCGGGGGGTAGATCGTGCGCATCAAGGCGCCGTTGCCCTCCACACGGTCTCCAGGGGAGCGCATCGACATTTCACCCGCGCGTGCCCATCCATAATGCTTCGCGTTGGAGAGAATCAAACGGCACTGGTTCCCCACATCAGCGGGTCCAGCCTCGAACCACTCCATGAAATTCTTTTGGATCGCATCGACCGGATTCAATGGATTCTCGGCGACGCCACGCGCGACGCAAAGCGTCATTTGGGTATCGTCGGTGACTTCTCCCGGCTGAAGGCTTAGCCATCCGCCGCCGATCATTTCCCGGACGCAGCCGTGACGTGCCTTGATCTCATCAGCGGACAGGAATTCTAGCGGCGCGCCGAGCGCATCGCCTACTGCGACGCCGTAGAGCGCGCCGCGAACACGGTCAATATCCTTCGCCATCGGTTTCATCCATCCTTCCATTTTGCTGCACGTCTGGCCTTTCCTTTCGCTTGAATCGCCGCAACTTCCGCCTCGGTTAAGACTTGAAGGTCGCTTTCACTCCAAACGAACTTGTCCTCGCGGGATTGCATGAGCTGCCGGCCCCATTCCCGCTGGTAGGCTTCAAAGGTTACCTCATTAGAACACACAAAAACCACCTGTTCGAGCCCTGATCCCGACAGCGCGTTGAAAACGGTCTCTACCGCGATGGCGCAGGCCTCCTCCAGCGGATACTTGAAGATCCCGGTGCTGATCGATGGGAAGGCGATCGTCTTCGCGCCGTGCTGCGCTGCGACTTCCATGCTGCGCTGATAGCAGGACCGTAGAAGGCCCACTCCTCCATGTACTTTTTCTCGCATGTCCGGTCCGACCGTATGCACGATCATCTTGCAGGGTAACCGGTACGCCCCCGTCACCTTCGCGTCGCCCGTCTTGCAGCCGCCGAGTCTTCGGCATTCCTCCAAAAGTCCGGGCCTCGCGGCCTTGTGAATCGTGCCGTCGATCCCTCCGCCACCGAGCAGAGATTCGTTCGCGGCGTTCACAATCGCGTCCACTTTCAGTTTCGCGATGTCACCGAGGATAATTGCGATTCTGTCCATTATTTCAGATCCATCTCCTCAAACATGGTGCTTTCAAGCTCGATCAAATCTTCATCATACACTTCCGGCGGCATGAAAACTGCGCCGGGATGTCTTTCGATATCTCGGATCATTCCGTTGTAGAATTTCAGAGCCGTCGCTCCCTGAATAGGGCATTCCGAAAAGGGCTTGTCCCATAGTGCCGTTTGCATGATCTTGAATTGATCCAAACCGGTGAGAATGCCGGAATCGCGCCTGGCTTGGGCAAAGACCGCTGAGCGTTTTGTCACATTGGTGGCGGGCTCGTATTGTTTTTCTACGCGCAAAAACGCCTTACATCGTGGGCAGGCGAGCTGATTCAAGTCGGCGGAGTTGAGCTTCCCGAGCCTCTTCCCGCACGATTCGCAGTTGTAGGGCGGGCAGACCATGTCGCCATCTTGGCGCATTCGCGTCCGAATGATCGGGTGGATCGCGCCGCAGCCTCGGCAGCGGTAGATCGCGCACTCCAGGCTGATCTCTTCCGCGCTTTCAAGTGATGCCCTGATGTGATCCTTGATCTCACTATGTTTCAGGTGTACGACGGCCTCGCGGACTGCGCCGTCATTGGCTTCGACCTTGCCGGTCTGCGCGTCCAACTCGTACCCACAGGCAACGCAGGAAAGGTGGATCTCCATTTCTCCCCAACCCCTCTTTTTTGTGTCTTTGCCATCACACTGGCGCGGCGATGCCTGCTCGCCACTCCAGAACAACGCTCAAACCATCCTGCCCGCCAAGCCCTACGCTTGGTGTTCAAGATGCCGGGGAAACCGTATTCAATTGAATCAAAGCGAGGAAAAAACGCGATATGCATTACAGGATTATTATACCACGGATACTTATCAATCTACAAGCGTTTAAAAAATCACTAAAACGGCCATAGGAGCCGCTGAGCAGGAGGATAGAGCTCCCTTACCCTACCCTACATGGGACTCCTACGCGCCCTCTGCAATCGGTATGTCCGGGTTCTATTGTCTTGGCCCCCGCAGCGCCGCCTTCACGTTGGACTCCTGCCCTACATCACTGAATCGATGAAACGGGCCAATGCAGGCCGAACGCAGCAGTTCATAAACAGCCTTTCAGAGAGCAAATAGAAGCCGATAAGGGTAAAAATAAGGGTAGAAGCATGAGAAAAACCCCAAAAAACTTAATGTTTTCAGGGGTTCCCTGTGGCGGAGAAGGAGGGATTCGAACCCTCGAGACGCTTTTGACGCCTACGCGATTTCCAGTCGCGCGCCCTCGACCAAGCTAGGCGACTTCTCCACGGAGCTATGAAATTTTCGGGTAGGCTCGCGCCGCACCGTCAACGAGCGATATTATAGCATAACGCGCGCCGGAGCGCAATGCTTGATTTGAAAATTGACGATATTTCTGTCCGAACGAAGGGGATGGCCGGCAGCCCGGCAGCGCTGCGCTTTATGGAAAGGCCGCGCGCAGAAATCCACAGGCCGCGGATGGACATTCGAACGGCAATCCTCCGGGTTGTCCGTCTTGGATCAGACGAATCGCTCCAGGAAGGTCATGGGACTTCCTCCGGTGTGTGCAAGAGCGCCGCGCCGGCGAACCGGTGCGGCGCCCCGATGCTTCATTTAATTATGCCTTCCGGATGCCGATGGTGGCGGCCTCGCCGTTGATCGACCATTCGCGGACGATGCCCTCCGGCTGCTGAAGCGTCAGCGAGTCGGCCAGCGCGGCCCTCAGAATCTCCTCCTTGCCGCGGGTCACGACCGGGGCCAGGCGGTCGGTGGTCTTCAGGGTGATCCGGATGTGATCGGTCACTTCGAAGCCGGCCTCCTTGCGCTGCGTCTGGACCTTCGAGATCACCTCGCGCACGAAGCCCTCCTCGATCAGTTCCGGCGTCAGGTTGGTGTCCAGCACGGCGGTGACGCCGCCCTCCGTCCCGGCCACGAAGCCGGGCTTTTGCATCGGCTCGGTCAGCACGTCGGATTCGGCCAGCTCGACCGGGGCGCCGCCGACCTCGAACTTCAGCGTTCCGCCCGCGGTGAAGGTGTCCACCACGTCGTTGCCGTCCATTTCGAGCAGCGCCTTGCCGATCGCGCCCACCAGTTTCCCGTACTTCGGCCCCACGGTGCGCAGCTGCGGCTTCACCTTGTAGGTGGTGAAGGCGCGGGCGTCGTCCACAAAGGCGACTTTTTTGACGTTGAGTTCGTCCGCCACCAGGTCTGCCATGCCGGGGGTCAGCGCCGCGCCCTTGACGTAGAGGGTGGCCGCGGTCTGGCGGGTCTTCATGTTGGCGGTGGCGCGGCAGGCTCTGCCCAGCTGCACGACTTCGATGACCTTCTCCATCTCGTCCTCGAGCGCGGCGTCCACCTTGGACAGATCCGCTTTCGGGAAGTCGGTCAGGTGCACGCTGATTTTCGCGCCGGGCTGCTTCGCGCAGAGGTTCTGATACATGCTCTCCGCCATGAAGGGCGTGTAGGGCGCGATCAGGCCGGTGAGCGCCACCAGTACGGTGTATAGCGTCTCGAACGCCGCCAGCTTGTCGCCCTCCAGTCCCTTGCCCCAGAAGCGCTCGCGGCAGCGGCGCACATACCAGTTGCTCAGTTCGTCCACAAACTGGGAGATGGCGCGGGCGGTGCCGGTGACCTCGTATTCGGCTAGGCCCTTGTCCACGAAGTCCACCAGCGTGTTGAGCCGGGACAGCACCCATTTGTCCATCAGCGAGAAGTCCTGGGGGTTCGCCTTCTTCGCCGGGTCGTAGCCGTCGATGGAGGCGTAGAGCGTGAAGAACGCGTAGGTGTTCCAGAGGGTGCCCATGAACTTCCTCTGCACCTCGCTGACCATGTCGCCGGAGAAGCGGCTGGGCAGCCACGGCGCGCCGGCGGTGTAGAAGTACCAGCGGACGGCGTCGGCGCCCTGCTTATCGAGCACCTCCCAAGGGTCCACCACGTTGCCCTTGTGCTTGCTCATCTTGATGCCGTCCTTGTCCTGCACGTGGCCGAGCACCAGGCAATTCTCAAACGGCGAGCGGCCGAAGATCAGCGTGCCGATGGCCAGCAGCGTGTAGAACCAGCCGCGGGTCTGATCGATGGCCTCGGAGATGAAGTCCGCCGGGAAGTTCGCCTCGAACACCTCTTTGTTCTCAAAGGGGTAGTGCCACTGGGCGAAGGGCATGGAGCCGGAGTCGTACCAGCAATCGATGACCTCCGGCGTGCGCTTCATCACGCCGCCGCACTTCTCGCACTTCAGCGTCACCTGATCGATGTAGGGCCGGTGCAGCTCGATGTTCTCCGGCACGTTGTCGCCCAGTTTTTTCAATTCCTCGATGGAGCCGATCAGGTGCGCGTGGCCGCAGTCCTTGCAGATCCACACCGGCAGCGGCGTGCCCCAGTAGCGCTCGCGGGAGAGGCCCCAGTCCACGACGTTGTCGATGAAGTTGCCCATGCGGCCGTCCCGGATGTTTTCGGGCATCCAGTTGACCGACTGGTTCGACGCCTGCAACAGGTCCTTCACCGCGGTCATCCGGATGAACCAGGTGGAGCGGGCATAGTAGATCAGCGGCGTATCGCAGCGCCAGCAGAACGGGTAGTTGTGCAGGTGCGGCTCGCTCTTGAGCAGCAGGCCCTTCTTTTTCAGCTCCTCCACGATGGGCGCGTCCGCCTGCTTGACGGTGAGGCCCGCCCAGGGCGTGCGCTTGTCCATGACGCCGCGGGCGTCCACCAGCTGCACAAACGGCAGGTCGTTCGCGCGGCCCACGCGGGCGTCGTCCTCGCCGAACGCCGGCGCGATGTGCACGATGCCGGTGCCGTCGGTCAAGGTCACGTAGTCGTCCGCCACCACGCGCCAGGCGGGCTTATCCGGGATTGCGCGCGCGAAGTCGAACAGCGGCTCGTACTCGGCGCCCACGAGATCCCGGCCCTTGTACGTTTCGAAGATTTCGACGTCCCCGCCGACCACCTGATCGATCAGCGCCTTGGCCATGATGGCGGTCTCGCCGTGATGGCGGAATTTCGCGTATTCAAAGTCCGGCCCGACGCAGAGCGCCACGTTGGACGGCAGCGTCCAGGGCGTGGTGGTCCAGGCATAGAAGAAGGTGTTCTCCTCGCCCTTCACCGGGAAGCGCACGAACGCGGTGTTGTCCTCGACTTCCTTGTACCCCTGCGACACCTCGTGGCTGGACAGCGCCGTGCCGCAGCGGGGGCAGTAGGGCACCACCTTGTGGCCCTTGTAGAGCAGGCCCTTCTCCCATACCTGCTTCAGCGACCACCACACCGACTCGATATAGCTGTTCTCGTAGGTGATGTACGGGTTGTCCATGTCCAGCCAGAAGCCGACGCGGTCGGACATATGCTCCCACTCGGCCTTGTACTTCCAGACCGACTGCTTGCACTCCTTGATGAACGGCTCGATGCCGTATTTCTCGATCTGCTCCTTGCCGTCCAGGCCCAGCATGCGCTCGACTTCCAGCTCCACCGGCAAGCCGTGGGTATCCCAGCCCGCCTTGCGCAGCACGTTCTTGCCCTTCATCCATTGATAGCGCGGGATCAGATCCTTTATCGCGCGGGTTTCGATGTGGCCGATGTGCGGCTTGCCGTTGGCGGTCGGCGGGCCGTCGTAAAAGGTGAACGTCTCGCTTTCCTCGCGCAGCTTTACCGACTGCCCGAAGATGTCGTTCTCCTTCCAAAATTTGAGCACTTCGGCCTCTCTAGCGACAAAGTCCAGCGTGGTCGGCGCTTTTTCGAACATGTTCGCCCCTCCAAAACAAAATACCTTCGCCCCTCATGGGACGAAGGCTCGCGGTACCACCCAATTTGACGCGTAAAGCGCCCGCTCATGGAGCCGCTGTAACGGGCGGACCCGGCCGGGCCTACTGATTTCAGCCCGCCGCTCCGGGATGATTCCCCATGAGCTTCGCCGTCCGGGCTTGCACCAATCCCCGGCTCGCTTCGCGGCCCCGCGCAGGGCGCTTCCCATCATCGCGAATGGATATTTACTAGTATTATACCCCGTTTTTGCCGCGCTGTAAACCCCCGCCGGCGGGGATCCCGCAAAAACGGAGGGCGGAACTTCAAAATTAACCCGCGCGCATTTCTTCCCGCCAATTTTACAGGTTGACAAAACGCTCGTCTTTTTGTATAATATCGTTCGTCGCCTTCTACCCTTATCCTGCGGCCGTGGCGGAATTGGCATACGCGCACGTTTGAGGGGCGTGTTCTGTAAGGAGTACGGGTTCAAGTCCCGTCGACCGCACCATGAGAGAAGCCCGGAATCATTGGATTCCGGGCTTCTCTTATTGTCTTTCCACCCGTATTTCGCCCATTTAAGTTTCATTTCCTAAATCAAATCGACTTTAGCTAAAACCCGTTATCGCGACAGCCCCGCGCAAGCGCAGCGGTGCTACGCGTACGCGCGGTCGCTGGCGCCGCTGACGATGGCGAGGTACGCGCGGGATGTCGCCAGGTACGCCGCCACATAGAGCGCCGCGAACACCAAAATCGTGGCCGCCGTCACATCGAGGAACAGCGGCGTGTTGGTCAGGCCGAACACCTTGAGCAGTTTTGCCACCATCGGGAACGCGAACGCCATGTGGACGGCCGCGGCGGCCAACGGCAGCGCGAACACCGTCAGCACCTGCGAATTGATGGTCGCGCGGATCTCCCGCCCGGTCATGCCAACCTTCTTCAGGATGTCGAAGCGCGCGTTGTCCTCGTACCCCTCGGTGACCTGCTTGTAGTACATGATCAGCCCCGCCGCCAGGATGAACGTGAGGCCCAGCATCAGCCCCAGGAACAAAAGGCCGCCGTAGATGCCGATGAAATCGCCCCAGGATTCCGCCGCGCCCTCGACGCGCGAGGAAGCCGACGCCTCCTTCAAATCCCCCCGGATCGCCTGTGAGAGCGCGATCTGCACATCCCGCCCCGCGGACACGTCAAAGGCGTAATAGTGGTTGTAGTCCGAGGCTTTTTTTCCGTAGACCCGCTTTTGCATGTCGTAGAGCGCCTTCATGTCGTCAAGGCCGGGCACGAACACGTACACCGAATCGGCGACGGACATCGCTTCGGCGGCCTCGCCGGCGAAGGCGTCCAGTTTTTCGCCGACGCGGTAGGAAATCCCGCCGATGTTGAGCCTGTCCCCGACCTCCGTCCCCTTGGTGAATACGGCGGCCTCGCCTTCCTGAAGGATCAGCGCCTTGCCGGAGACCGATGCGCAATCCTCCGCCGGCACCACGTATACCCGGCAATACCGGCCGCCCTCGCCGCCGCCCGGCGTCAGGCTGTCCCCATCCTGGCGGGCCGAGAAGGACAGGTAGCGAAACGCCAGCAAATTCTCCGCGGACAGCCCCGCCTTATCCAGCTCCTTTTGGACGGCGGCCCCGACCGGGGCGGGGGGTTCCGGCGTATCGGTATCGGTGGAGACGGAGATGTTCCGCGGGAAGTTCACGCGCAGCGCGTCGTCCGCGCCCAGGTACAGGCAGGTGGTGGAGGAGATCATCACCAGCACCATCGTGGACAGGATGCAGATGGACGCCAGCCCCGCGCCGTTCCGCTTCATCCGGTAGAACATGCCCGAAACCGACACGAAGTGGCTGGTCCGGTAGTAGTAGCGCTTGTTGCGGCGGAGCAGCTTGAGCAGCGCGACGCTGCCGGAGATGAAGCACAGGTAGGTGCCCAGGATCACCAGGATCACCGCGACGAAGAACCAGGCGAGCGCCTCGATGGGGTTGACGACGGTCAGCGCCAGGTAGTAGCCCGCGCCCAGCAGCAGGATGCCCAGCGCCGCCAGCAGGTAGTTGGCCTTCGGCTCGCGCTCGCCGGCGTTCCCGCTGCGGAGCAGCTCGACCGGGCTGGAAAAACGCACCTGCCGGAGGCTGTTCAAAAGGATCAGGAAGAACACGCCCGCAAACAGCGCGGCCGTGACGGCGACTGCGAAGCCCGACACCGTGAAAGTAAAGGAGGCCGTCTTGTCCACGAGCTTCAGCATCACCAGCTGGCTGAACTTGCTGAGCAGGATGCCCGCCGTGAGGCCGGAAGCGAGGCTGACTGCGGCGACGAACCCGGTCTCCCACAGCATCACCCGCGCGATGTGCCGCTTGCCCATGCCGAGCACGTTGTAAAGGCCCAGCTCCTTTTTGCGCCGCTTCATCACGAAGCTGTTGGTGTAGAACAGGAAGATCGCCGCGAACACCGCCACGACGCCCACGCCGAAGCCCAGAATCGTCTGAAGCGTCGATCCGCCCGGGATGCGGCCCACCTCCCGGTCGGAGGCCAGAAAGCACACGATGTAGAACATCGCGATCATGTCGGCGCAGGTCAGGATATAGGGCAGGTAAATGCGACGGTTGTTTTTGATGTTCATCCGCGCGAGGCGCGCGTACAGCCCAGCGGTCATCGCTTGTCACCGCCCGTCGCCATCAGGGTCAGCGCGCCCGCGATCTTCTGGTACAATTCGGCGTCGTCCGCGTTGCCGCGGTAGATCTGGTGGAACACCTCGCCGTCCTTGATGAACAGCACGCGGCTGGCGCGGCTGGCGGCGCGGGTGGAGTGGGTGACCATGAGCACCGTCTGCCCGCCCCGGTTGATCTCGCAGAACAGGCGCATCAGTTCGTCGGCCGCCCTGGAATCCAGCGCGCCGGTGGGCTCGTCGGCCAGCACCAGCTGGGGATCCGTGATCAGCGCGCGGGCCACGGCGGCGCGCTGCTTCTGCCCGCCGGAGACCTCGTAAGGGTACTTTTCAAGAATGCCCTCGATGCCCAGCTGCCGCACGATGGGCAGCATGCGCTCCCGCATCTCGGGGTAGCCCTTGCCCGCCAGCACCAGCGGCAGGAAGATGTTGTCCTGGAGCGAGAAGGTATCCAAGAGGTTAAAGTCCTGGAACACGAAGCCCAGGTTGTCCCGCCGGAACGAGGCGATGTCCCTTTCCGGCACCGAGGAGAGCGCCCGCCCATTCAGGCGCACCTCGCCGGACGTGGGCCGGTCAAACGCCGCCAGCAGGTTCAGCAGCGTCGTCTTTCCGGAGCCGGATTCGCCCATGATCGCCACGAACTCCCCTTGCTCCACCTCGAAGCTCACCTTCGCGAGCGCCTGAACCTTCTGCCCGCCGAATCGCGTGGAATAGATTTTTTTCAGATTTTCGACTTCCAGTATGGCCATGTAAAAATCCTCCCGTTTGCGTTTACGGCCATATTGTAGCAGCGCGGGGAGGCGCGAGCCATCGATCCGGCTTACAATTCCCCGCGCTGCCTTACGTTTTGGTAAGCTGTCACTCCACCTGGAGGGGTTTTGCGTCGAGCTTCAGATAGACGGCGGTGCCCTTGCCGACCTCGGAAGTGATGGAGATTCCGTGGCCCAGGTTTTTCATGATCCGCTTGCACAGGTACAGCCCGATGCCGGTGGCGCGCTTATCCCAGCGGCCGTTGAGGCCGGTGTAGCCCTTTTCGAACACGCGGGGCAGGTCCTCCGGCGCGATGCCGATGCCGGTATCGGAGAGCACGAGCGTCATCGGCGGCTCAAGCCTTATCGAGACCCTGCCGCCCGGCGCGTATTTCAGCGCGTTGGACAGCACCTGCTCCACCACGAACAACAGCCACTTTTCGTCGGTCAGCGCCCTCGCGTTTAATGGCTCGTAGTCCAGCGCGATCTTCTTGCGGATGAACTGCGGCGCGTACTTGCGAAGCGCCTGCTTGACCACCTCGTCCAGATCCGCCGGGCGCAGCACGTAATCGGCGGACTCGCCGCCCAGCCGGAGATAGCACAGCGACATCTCCACGTACTGCTCGATTTTGAACAGCTCGTCCGAAAGCGCCTTCGGGTCGGGGCCTTCCTCCTGCAATAACAGCCGCATCGCGGCGATGGGCGTCTTGATCTGGTGCGCCCACAGCGTGTAATACTCGGTCATGCCGTCGAAGCGGGCGGCCTCCTCCGACAGCCGGGCGGCGCGGTCCTGATGCACCGAGCGGATCAGCGCCTGGTAATCCGCCTCGACGGGGTCCCAGGGCGCGGGCAGCCGCTCCGGCGAGAGCAGCGCCTCCCGCGCAAGCGCCTGAAGCAGCGCGCGCTTCTCCCGGTACTTCAGGTAGTCCGGCGCCGCGAGCGCCATGAGCAGCATTAGGCACAGCGCCCCGGCGTACAGCGCCGCCTGCCACGGCAGATTGTACAGCGCAAACACCACGGCGCACAAAGCCGCGCACAGAAGGAGCGCGAGGTACGCCCGCGCCCTGGCCCTGAAGAATGAAAACATGCGGTTTCGCCTCACTGCACGGTGTAGCCCAGGCCCTTTTTCGTCTCGATGAAGCCGCTCAGCCCCGCGGACTCCAGCTTCCGGCGGAGCCTTGCCACATTGACCGACAGCGTGTTTTCGTCCACGAAGCTGTCGGTCTCCCACAATTTCTGCATCAGCGCCTCGCGCTCCACCACCTTGCCGGGGTTCAATAAGAGCGTCTGGAGGATGCGCAGCTCGTTCTTCGTCAGGTCGATCTTCGCCTCGCCGTGGCGCAGCGTCGCGTCGGAGAGGTTTAGAAGCGCGCCGTTGTGCTCGATGATCTCGCTTGTGCCCGCGAAGTCGTAGGCTCTGCGCATCATCGCCTGGATTTTCGCGGTCAGAACGCTCAAATCGAACGGCTTGGCGATGAAGTCGTCCGCGCCCATCGAGACCGCCATCACGATGTTCATGCTGTCCGACGCGCTGGATAGGAAGATCACCGGCACCTTCGACACCTTTCGGATTTCGGCGCACCAGTGGTAGCCGCTGAAAAAAGGCAGCGAGATGTCCATCAGCACCAGCTGCGGGGCGTAGGACAGGAACTCGCCCAGCACGCCGCGAAAATCCGGCGCGACGCGCGCCTCATAGCCCCACGTCTCCACGTGGCGCTTGATCGCGCCCGCGATGGTCGCGTCGTCCTCGACGATCAGGATGCGGTGCATGGTTTTCTCCCCTCGGCCTTTTTCGATTATTATAGCCTACCCCATGCCGCATGGCAACCACCGAGGGCGCGCCCGCCACAGGCCGCCGCCGTCAAGAAAGCTCGAACTGCCCGGTGTACAGTTGGTAATACCGGCCCTTCTGGCTCACCAGCTCGTCGTGGCTGCCGCGCTCCAGAATCTGGCCGTTCTCCAGCACGATGATCGCCTTGGCGTTTCTGACGGTGGAGAGCCGGTGGGCGATCACGAACACCGTCCGGTTCTCCATCAGGCGGTCCATGCCGGCCTCGATCAGCTTTTCGGTGTGGGTGTCCACGGAGCTGGTGGCCTCGTCCAGGATCAAAACCGGCGGATCGGACACCGCGGCCCGGGCGATGGCGAGCAGCTGCCGCTGGCCCTGGCTCAGGTTCGTACCGTTGCCGGAGAGCAGGGTGTCGTAGCCGTCAGGCAGCCGCTGGATGAAGGAATCCGCGTTGGAGAGCCTGGCCGCCTGCTCGATCTGCCGCCGGTTCGCAGAGGGGTTGCCGAAGGCGATGTTCTCCGCGATCGTCCCGGTGAACAGGTTGGTATCCTGGAGCACCACGGCCACCGAGCGCCTAAGGTCGTCCTTTTTGATGTCCCTCACGTCGATGCCGTCGTAGGTGATGCTGCCGCCGGTCACGTCGTAGAAGCGGTTGATCAGGTTGGCGATGGTCGTCTTGCCCGCGCCGGTGGAACCGACGAAGGCGATCTTCTGGCCGGGTTTGGCGTACAGGTTGATCCCCTTCAAAATCGCCTGGCCGGGCTTGTAGCCAAAGACCACGTCGTGAAAGCGCACATCTCCCTTGAGCGGCACCAGCTGCTCGCCATCGCCCGGGAGCGGCCTCAGCCACGCCCAGGCCCCCGCGGGCGCCTTGCAGCGATGCATCTCCCCGTCCGGGCCGGTCGCGGCGCGCGTCAGCGTCACCGACCCCTGATCCACTTCCTCCGGCTCCTCCATGATCTCGTAGATCCGCTCCGCGCCGGACATCGCGGCCAGTATGAAGTTAGCCTGCTGGGAGAACTGGTTGATGGGCATCGCCGTCTGCCGCACGTACACCAGGAAGGAGGTGAGGCCGCCCAGGTCCATCCTGCCGGCGATGGCGAGAAACGCGCCGATGCACGCGGTGAGCGCGTAGTTGAAGTACGAAATGCTGACAACCACCGGGATCAGGTTGCCCGAATAGGTCATCGCGCTGGTGGCGGCGTCCTTCAGCCGCTCGTTGCGGCGCTCGAATTCCTCAAAGTCCGGGTCCTCGTGGTTAAAGACCTTGACCACCTTCTGCCCTTCCACCATCTCCTCCAGGAAACCGTTCAGGCTGCCCATGTGCCGCTGCTGCTGGTTAAAGTACGCGTGGCTCTTCTTGCCGCTGTAGCGGATGAACAAAAACATGCCGAAGAATGTGGCCATCACGATGGCGGTCAATTCAAGGTTTAAAAGCAGCATCACCGCCACCGTGCCGGTGATCACCACGAAGCTCTGGATCAGCGCGGTGAAGCTGTTGTTGAACGCCTCGGAGATGGTGTCGATGTCGCTGGTGAAGCGGCTCATCAGCTCGCCGTGGGTCCGGGCGTCAAAGAAGCTGAGCGGCAGCTTTTGTATCTTGCCGAACAGGTCGTCCCGGATCTCCCGGACGATGCGCTGCGCCACCTTCACCATCAACTGGGTGTACCCGTAGGTCGACGCGGTCCCGATCAGGTACACGATCCCCATGAAGAGCAGGAACTTCACCAGGCCGGGGATATTGCCCGGCAGGATGTACTGGTTCACCGCGGGCTTCAAAAGGTAGGTGCCCAGCACGTTGGCCCCGGCGCTGACGACCACCAATAGCGAGATTGCGGACAGCGCCGGCACGTGCCCCCTCATATACCGCCCGAGCAGCTTCAAAGGCTTTCGGATGTCCCTGGGCCGCTCGCGGGAAGCGTTCTTCGCGCGCCCTCCCATCATGCGACCGCCCCCTTCCGCTGGAGCGCATAGATGTCCTGGTACACGGGGTTGCTCTCCAAAAGCTCACCGTGCGTGCCCACGCCGATGATCTTTCCGCCCTCCAGCACCACGATCAAGTCGGCGCTCTCGATGGCGCTGACGCGCTGGGTGATGATGATCTTGGTCACGTCCCTCAGTTCCTGCTGAAGGCGCGCGCGGATCTTCGCCTCGGTGGCGGTGTCCACCGCGCTGGTCGAGTCGTCAAAGATCAGCACCTTGGGCCGCTTTAAGAGCGCCCTCGCGATGCAGAGCCGCTGCTTCTGCCCGCCGGACACGTTCACGCCGCCCTGGCCCAGGTCGGTCTCGTAGCCGTCCGGCAGGCGCGAAAGGAATTCGTCGGCGCAGGCGATGTGGCAGGCCCAGTCGAGCTCCTCCTTCGTCGCGTGCTCGTTGCCCCACTTGAGGTTTTCCCGGATGGTGCCGGAGAACAGCGTGTTCTTCTGCAGCACCATGCCTACCGCGTCCCGGAGGTGTTTGACGCCGTACTCCCGCACGTCGTGGCCGTCGATTGTGAGGCTGCCGCCCGTCACGTCGTACAGCCGGGGGATCAATTGCACCAGCGAGGACTTCGCCGAGCCCGTGCCCCCGATGATCCCCACCATCTCGCCGGGCCGGATGTGAAGGCAGATGTCCGAGAGCACGAACTCCTTCGCCGTCTCCTTGTACTTGAAGGAGACGTGCTGAAATTCGATCTCCCCCTTTTCCACCTTGCCGCCCCAGGCGCCGTCCGAAATGCTCACCGGCTCGTCCATCACCTCGAAGATGCGGCTGGCCGAGGTCATGGAGCGGCTGAGCATCAGAAATACGTTTGAAATCATCATCAGCGAGTTCAAGATCTGCAGCACGTAGCTCAAAAAGCCGGTCAGCTGGCCCACCTGCATCGCGCCGGTGTGGATGAACCCGCCGCCGAACCAGAGAATCAAAAGGATCGTGGCGTACATGACCAGCTGGAAGGCGGGCATGTTCATCACCGCGTAGTGGAACGCGCCCTGGGAGGATTCCCGGAACGCCTCGTTGACCTCGCCGAATTTCCGGCGTTCGCTGTCGCCCTTGACATAGGACTTCACCGTGCGGATCGCGATCAGGTTCTCCTGCACGATCGCGTTGACATGGTCCAGCGCCCGCTGCATCTTGCCATACATCGGGCGCAGCTTCATCAGGATCGCGATCAGCGCCGCCGCCAGCACCGGAATGGCGACCAGAAACACCACCGCCAGCTTGGGGCTGATCCAAAGCGTCATGCCCAGCGCCAATACCAGCATCACCGGGCCGCGCACCAGCGGGCGGATGCCGTTGCAGATGGCGTTCTGCATGATGGTGACATCGCTGGTCAGCCGGGTGATCAAGGACGGCGTGCTGAAATGGTCCAGGTTGACAAAGGAAAAGCTCTGCACCTTTCGATACTCCGCTTTTCGCAGCTCCGCGCCGAACCCCTGCCCCGCCTTTGCGACAAAGCGCGCGTACATCAGCCCGAGCAGCAGCGACACCAGCGCGCAGGCCACCATCACGAGGCTCTTCATCAGGATGTAGTTTTTGTCCCGGCTCGCGACGCCCACGTCGATGATATCCGCCATAATCATCGGGATGACCAGTTCAAACGCGGTCTCGAATGCGACGCAGACGATGCTGCCGTACAGGTATTTCCGGTATTTGTCAAAGTAGATAAAAAAGCGCCTGATCATACGCACTCCCCCGGGCGCGGCGCCGCCGTTTATTCGATTTCTTTTCCGGACAGATTTCGGTACATGCGGCAAAGGTAGGCGATGAACTGCGCCCGCTCGGCTGGGTCAAACCCCTGAAGCGCCGCGCGCTCGATCTCAAGGCAGTTCTGGTGCCATTTCGCGTAGGCTTCCCTGCCCTTTTCGGTGATAAAGACCGATTCGGCCCGCTTCCGCTCCTCCGGGCAAGACCTGCGGATCAGCCCCTCCTGCGCCATTCCGTTTAAGATCTGGGAGACGGTGGCCGGCTCGATGTCCAGAGCCGATGCGATGTCCTTTTGCATGCAGCCGTCGCTCCGCGGCGCCAGATACCCCAGCACCTTCGGCTGCCCCGGGGAAAGCCCGATCTCCTTCATGCCGGGCCGGATCCGGTTTTTCTGCGCGTGAAAAGTCTTGTACAGCGCCCTGTAGAGTTCGATTTCCACCGCGTCTCCCCCCTTAGTCAGGAACCTAACTGTTAGCATGCTAATTCTAGCGCTCGCGCCCGCTTTCGTCAAGCCGGGGAGATCCCGAAGCGGCCTCGGGGGCATATCTTAACATTTTTGCCCTGCCCATGAGTGCAAAAATCCGGCCCTGGCGAAGAGATCGCGCCGGGGCCGGAAGCCGGGTCGTTTGCTATCAAGCCTTTGGGATGCGCTCTTTCATCTCCAGCGTGAAGCCCAGCGCCTTCAAGGTGTCAAAGTAGGCGTAGCGCTCGAAGCCCTTCTCCTCCTCAAAGATCAGCGGAAAGCCCCTTTTGCCCATCAGGTCGATGTGTTGCTCGAAGCCCTCGATGTACAGCGAAATGAAGCACACGCTGGTGCCGTGGGCTTTCAGGTGATCGTGCCAGGGGCTAGCGGCCTCGCCCAAAGGCTCCACGATCTCAAAGTAGATCGGGTCCAGGTACGCGCAGCGCACCTTGAGCGGCGCGTCTTCCGCCGGCTGGCCCATGTACTTTTTTTACTTGAGCGGCTCGAAGTCGCCCGCAGGCGCCTCGTCGGAATCGTAGGGCGGGAGCGTGTCGAACAGCGATTGGAACGCCCGGCAGGTCTTCTCCGCGTCGCTCGTGACGATGCCCACCTTGATGATCCGGTTGCTCGCGATTTTCTCCATCAAGAGGCCCCCAATCACATGTACTTCGCGTGGGGCGACTGGGGATCGATCTGCATCAGCTCGATGCGGATGCCGTTCGGGTCCCGGGTCCAGCTCTGCCAGTTGAAATCGCAGCCCTGATTCGGCAGCACGTCCAGCTTGAAGCCCGCGTCCAATACCTTTTGGCTGGCCGCGTGGATGTCCTCCACCTCAAAGCACAGGTGGTTAAAGCCGATCAGCTCCGGCTTCCAGGGATTCTCCACGGTTCCGTCGTAGAACAGCTCCACGAACTGGCCGGGGCAGACGTTCAGGTAGACGATCCAGGGGGAGCCGTCCTTCGGGTTCGGGATCTCAAACACCTTTTTGAGCCCCAGCGCCTCGGTGTAAAACCGGAGAGATTCCCGCATGTCCCGAACGGTGACCGCGATGTGTGCCATTGCCTTTGCCATAATTCAAAGCCCTCCTTTATACTAATTCCAAGTATTAATGCATCGTCGCAGGGGATCTTTTCGCTCAGGACTGTGTCGCTCTCCGCTCGATGTAACGCTGCTACGCCTCGCTCCGGCTCCTTGTCCTGCATCAAAAATCTCTCCCTGCTTTGGATGCATGAATATTCTCCATTAGTATTAGCGCATTGGTTCCGGGGTGTCCAGTGAATGGAAACAGGGGCGCGGGTCACCGGATGGCGATGCCCTCGCCCTGCGCGATGCCGGCGACGTAGTCATAGGCGGCGGCGTACTGGGCGTCGGTTTCCATGTGCTCGAGCAAAAACGGCATGTCCTCCGGCAGGTGCGTGTCCGCGATGCGCAGCACCCGCGCGTAGTCCAGCGCGCCCTCGCCGGGGGCGACCTCCCGGATGAGCGCGGTGAACGGCTGCTCCAGCCGCACGTCCTTGGCGTGGCAGCTCTTGATGTATGGCCCGAGCTTGACAAAGCACTCCTCGATGAATTCGCACGCGAACAGGAAGCGGCGGGCGCTTGAGATCATGTTGACAAAATCCATGTGCACCGCGAAGCGCTCCCGATCCACGTCCCGGATCAGCCGCAGGTACTCGTCCGGCCCGTCGGGCACCATCCAGGGCATCGGCTCGATGGTGTAGAAGGCGCGCCTGGGCTTGACGGAGTCGATGATGTCCCGGATCGAGCCGACGATCGCCCGGTAGGTCTCCTCCGAGTAGTTGTCCGGGTACGCGCCGTCCCAGCGCGCGCCGCGGGAACCGACGATGTTGACGCAGCAGGGCACGCCGATCTCGTCGGCAAACGCCAGCTGAGCTTTCGCAAATTTCAGCGCCGCCTCCCGCTCCGCCCGGTCGGGCGACAGCGGGTTCCTCCACACGCCCACCTCGGCGATGGTCACGCCCAGCCGCTCCGCCTGCTTTAATACGCCCGCGACAACTTCCTCCTTCGCCGCGTGCGTCACCGGGCAGGTCACCGCGGCGAACCTGGACTGTTCCAGCAGCCACCCCCACTCCTCCGCACTCGTAAACGGCGCGGCGATCGATCCCCCCAGCTTCACGCCAATCCCTCCGTTCCTTCTTTAGGCAGCAGGTTTGCGCCCTTGTAGTCGATGTACCAGGCGCCCTTCCGGTGAATCTCGCCGCTGTCAAGCAGTTCGACCAGCGACCGGGCCGTCTCCGCGGCCTCCATGTTCCAGGTCTCCCGGCCCATTGCGGTGCGCATGCGGCCCGGGTGCACCGAATAGAAGCGCACATCGCCGACGGTGGCGTTCATGATGCCGGAGATCTTGGTCTCGGCGCACTTCGAAAGCGCGTAGGCGGGGATCCAGGCGCCGCAGCTTGCGATATCGCAGCCCTCCGACGTGATGGTGACGAACGCGCCCGCCCCGTCCTTTTTCAAGATCGGGTAGAAGTGCTTGACCGCCGCCACCGCGCCGGTCACGTTGATCTCGAGGGTCGCCCTCAGCCCCTCGATGTCGGTCTCATGCAGCGGCTTCTTCCGGTCCCCGTCCAAGAGAACCCCGGCGCAGTTGATCACCGCGTCCGCCTCGCCCAGCACGCCCCGGGCGAATTCCGCCGCCGACGAAAGCAGCGCCTCGCTGGTCACGTCGCACCGCACGGACCACACGCGGCCCGGGTTCGCCTCCATAAGGCGCCGGATCTCCTCCGGAACCTCGCTTCGCCTCAGCCCCGCCACCACCCGGTGCCCCTTTTCCGCCAATTCCCCGACCAGTTCCAGCCCCAATCCCCGCCCGGCCCCGATGACGACGGCATCCATAGGAATATCTCCTCCCCGGCGTAAAAGTTTCGCCCTTTTCTATGAAATGGAGCGCAATTTTTGCGCGGTTTCCCGCAAGGATCGCCGATGGATGTTAATAATTTTTTTATAAAATCCTATTGACACCGCCGGAGGCATGGCCTATAATGGCCTTGAAATCACAAGTAATCGATTACTGGAATCGATTACAAGCATACCACAAAAGCGCTGTAAATGCAATAAGGAGTTTCAAAAATGGCGACGATCTCCGATGTGGCGAAGCGGGCGGGCGTTTCGGTGGCCACGGTATCTCGGGTGATCAACGGCGTTCAGAGCGTCCAGCCCGCCAGCATCGAGGCGGTCAACCGCGCGATCGGGGAACTGCAGTACAAGCCCAACAGCATCGGGCGGAACTTGCGCCGGTCCGAGACCAACCGCATCATCGTGCTTCAGCCCTCCATCGCCAACCCATTCTTTTCCCGGGTGGTTCGCGGGATCGACCAGGCGGCCCGGGCGGCAGGCTTTCAGATCATGCTGTGCGACACCGACAACGACCCGGCCCGGGAGCAGATGTACCTGGACATGCTGGACTGCCGGGTGGCGGACGGCGCGATCTTCATCACCTCCTGCAAGGAGCCCTCGGCCTACCGGCCCATCGCCGAGCGCCATCCGCTGATCCACTGCTGCGAATACTACGACGATGACGCGCTGTCCAGCGTGACGATGGACAACGTGGCCGCCGGCCGGACCGCCACCCAGTACCTGCTGGGGATCGGCCACCGCCGCATCGGCTTCCTTTCGGCCTACAACAAATACCTGACCGTCGGGCAGCGCTACCGCGGCTATCTCGAGGCGCTGACGGCGGCGGGGATCCAGCCGGACCCTTCGCTGAACGTGGAATCCGGCCCGATTCACGACGACCAGATCTGGGACGCGACGCTGAAGAACGCCGCGCAGTTCGCCCACATGGCCTCTCCCCCCACCGCGGTCTTCTGCTCCAGCGATATGGTGGCCATCGCGGCCATCCACGCGCTGAAGGCGGAGGGCGTGCGGGTGCCGGAGGACATATCGGTGATGGGTTTTGACGACATCGAGATGGCGCGGCTGTTCGATCCGGGCATCACCACCATCTATATCCCCAAGCACGCGATCGGCCGCGAGGCGTTCCGCCTGCTGCTCAAGCGGCGGGATGACGACGCCGCGCCCACCGAGCGCATCCTGTGCGAGCACTCGGTGGTGATCCGGTCCTCCACGCGGCCGGTATAATGGCCCTCATTGGTACGGCAGAATATCTCACATTTTGACGGAGGAAGTGTTGTCTGATGGAACCGATTCTCGGCACCCAGGTGGTCACTCAGGTTGGCCTGCTGGTTAGTGACATTGAAAGGACCGGCGCGGTGTTTTCCAAATTCCTGGGCTGCGAAAACCCCGGCTGGAGCTGGACCGACCCCCGCGAAAAGGCTGAGACCGAGTACCTGGGAAAACCCAGCGAGGCGCGGGCGAAGTTGGCCTTCTTCCACGTGGGGCCTAATGTGGACATCGAGCTGATCGAGCCCGACCACGAGCCCTCCACCTGGCGGCACGACCTGGACGCCCACGGCGAGGGCTTCCACCACATCGCGTTCGTGATCAAGGACATGAAGGAGAAGAACGCCCTTTTAGAGCGCAGCGGCATGCCGCTCCTTCAGAAGGGCGAGTACACCGGCGGCCGCTACGCCTACCACGACGCGACGGACGCGCTGAAATTGGTACTAGAGCTGCTGGAAAACGACTGATACTATTGTAAAATATTAATGCATCCAAAGCAGGGAGGGATTGTAGATAGCAGGACAAGGAGCCGGAGCGAGGCGTAGCAGCGTTACACCCCGCGGAGAGCGACACAGTCCTGCGCGAAAAGATCCCCTGCGACGATGCATGAATATTTGGAAATAGTATGACGCAGTTCGCTAAAGATTGCATGCGACGAGGCCGCCTCGGAAAACCCAAGGCGGCCTCAGCATGTTGACAAATCTCGTCGCACTTTCTATTCGTTACCGGCGGCTTTGCCGCCGGTAACGCTGTTTCTGGAACCAGTGAAAACCGGGTCGCGGTTGTCGGTTGCGCGCCGCGTAAAAAAAGGATAGAATGAAGCGCGGGAGGGGAAGCCGTTGAACCGGAGTGAGCGGAAGGCGATTTTGCTGGCGCTGACGGCGGCGGCGCTGTTCGGGCTGAACGCGCCGGCATCAAAGCTGCTGCTGGGCCGCGTGCCGGCGGCGCGGATGGCGTCGCTGCTCTACTTCGGCGCGGGGCTGGGGATGCTGGCGCTGGGCCTAATCCGGCGGGCCGGAGGGCGGGCGCCGCTCGACGCGCGGATCACCCGGAAGGAGCTTCCCTGGGTGGTCAGGATGATCCTATTGGACGTGGCGGCGCCGGTGTGCCTGATGGTCGGCCTCAGCCGGACCGCGCCCGCCAACGCCTCGCTGCTGGGCAATTTTGAGATCGTGGCCACGTCGCTGATCGCCTACCTGTTCTTCCGCGAGTACGTCGGGCGCAGGATGTGGATCGCCATCGCGCTGATCACGCTGTCCTCGATGATCCTGTCCTTCGGGGGCGAGGGCAGCTTCTCCTTTTCGCCCGGCTCGGCGCTGGTGCTGCTGGCCTCGGTCTTATGGGGCCTCGAGAACAACTGCACGAGGATGCTGTCCCTCAAGGACCCCACACAGATCGTGGTGATCAAGGGGCTGGGCTCCGGGGCGGTCTCGCTTCTCATTTCGCTGCTCTTGGGCGAGGGCGGCGCGCCGCTTCCGTATATCCTTGCCGCGCTGGCGCTGGGCTTCGTCTCCTACGGCCTGAGCATCTACTGCTACGTGCTGGCGCAGCGGGACCTGGGCGCTGCGAGGACCAGCGCCTGCTACGCGGTCGCGCCTTTTTTCGGCGTTCTGCTCTCGGCGCTGATCTTCGGCCAGCGGTTTGAGGCTTCGTTCGCGCTGGCGCTGACGATCATGATCGCCGGGGCCTGGTTTGCGGCGGTGGAGCGGCACAGGCACCTCCACGTCCACGAGGCCGTGACCCACGAGCACCGCCACAGCCATCTGGACGGCCACCACACCCACACGCATAATGTCCCGGTCGCGGGCGAGCACAGCCACGTCCACACCCACGAGCGGATGGAGCACAGCCATCCCCACACGCCGGATCTGCACCACACCCACGCGCATTAAAAAGCGACTGTCGCGGGAACCCCGCGGCAGCCTCTCTTTTGTTGAAGGAACGCCCTGTCGGTTAGCTTTTCCGTCTTTCAACGGCGACCGCTTTTTCCCGGTAGTCGATCTCGCCGGTCAACCGTCGATTTCCATGCAGTAACGGCGCGTTTCCTAAGCCAACCGGCCCGCTCAGTCCTCCGTCCCCGGCGCTTTGGCGGGGCGCAGCAGGTACCAGGCGCAGAGGCCGTCGCTGACGATGGCCAGGAATACGCCAAGGAAGGTGTTGCCCATCGCCCTGCCGCCGACCGCGAGGCCGTTCGCCACGTTGACGATGCGGAGGAACAGGTCCACCAGCAGGTACAATAAATACGCCTGCCGCACCCAGCCGCTGCCGCGCTTCCACAGCGCCAACACCGCGACGTCCGCCAGCAATAGAAGCGCCGCGGCGGCAAACAGCGCCTCCGCCGCGCCGGGGATGTCCAGCTGAAACCGCGCGCCGAGCAGGCCCACGCCGGAACTCATCAGAAAGAAGGCCTGCGCCAGGTACAGCGCGTCGACGATCGCGCGGTAGAAGCACCACCGGCCGAAAAACCCGACGCCATCCCCGGGCCGGGAAGCCTCCGGCTCCGGTTCGGGCGCCGGTTCCGGCTCCGGCGGCGTCCACATGGGCGCGTCCGGGTCGCCATTGTCGATGCCGTAATCCTCCGGGTGCTCCATTTCGGACGCGTCCGGCTCCGGCATGATCCAGCCCTCCACCGGGCCTTCCGGGGGCTTCTCCGGCTCCCGCCCGGTCAGCTCCGAAATCGAGGGCGGCGCGGCGCCCAACAGCGCGGCGGGCATTTCATCGCTCGGCCGCCATTCGCCCACCCGGGGCGGATCTTTGGCGCTCGGAGCCTCCTCCGGCGCGTTTTCGTCCTCCGGCTCGTCCCCCCGGCCCAGCAGCACCCGGGCGAAACCGAAGATGACCAGCACCACCGCGATCAGAACCACCAGAGCCATCGGCGCACCCCCATCGCTTCCGCTGACCTGATTCTATAGAAGTCCCCATGAAAAGTCAATGAATTAGTATTACCCCGCCCAGTTCCGAAACAGCGACAGCAGCACGCCCGCGGCGATCGCGGAGCCGATCACGCCCGCCACGTTGGGGCCCATCGCGTACATCAGCAGGTAGTTGCCGGGGTTCGCCTTCTGCCCCTCGATCTGCGACACCCGCGCGGCCATCGGCACCGCCGAAACCCCCGCCGAGCCGATCAGCGGGTTCACCTTGCCGCCGGACAGAGCGCACATCAGCTTGCCCAAGAGCAGCCCGCCCGCCGTGCTGAACATGAACGCCAAAAGCCCCAGGCCGATGATCAGAAGCGTGCGCACGTCCAGAAATGTCTCCGCCTTCGCGGTCGCGCCCACGGTGACGCCCAGGAAGATGGTCACGATGTTGATCAGCGCGTTCTGCGCGGTTCCAGAGAGCCGCTCGGCCACGCCGGACTCCCGGAACAGGTTGCCCAGCATCAGCATGCCGATCAGCGGCGCGGTCGCGGGCAGCAGCAGCGTGCAGAACACCGTGACCACGACCGGGAAGCAGATCTTTTCGAGCTTTGAGACCTCCCGCATCTGCTCCATCTTGATCTCGCGCTCCTTTTGCGTGGTCAGAAGGCGCATGATCGGCGGCTGAATCAGCGGAATCAGCGCCATGTAGGAGTAGGCCGCGATCGCGATCGCCGGCAATAGGTCGGGCGCGAGCTTCGCGGTCAGGTAGATGGCGGTGGGGCCGTCCGCGCCGCCGATGATGCCGATCGACGAGGCCTCCTTCGGGTTGAACCCGCAGGCAAGCGCGATCAAAAACGCCGCCACGATGCCGAACTGCGCGCCCGCACCCATGAAAAGGCTCGATGGCCGGGCGAGCAGCGGCCCGAAGTCGGTCATCGCGCCGATGCCCAGAAAGATCAGCGACGGGTAGATGCCCAGCTTCACGCCCTGGTACAGGTAATAGAGCAGCCCGCCCGCCTCGCTGCCGGTGGGAGAACCCATCAGGTTGGTCAACGGCAAATTGGCCAGCAGCACGCCAAACGAGATCGGCAGCAGCAAGAGCGGCTCGAACTTTTTGCCGATCGCCAGGTAGATGAGCACGCAGGCGATCAGGATCATCACGAGATGCCGCCAGGTCAGCGCGGCGAACCCCGAATCCGCCAGAATCGTTTGAAGCGCGTGTGTAAACATCGGTTCCCTGCCCTTTCCGCGGCCTATGCCATCTTATCGAAACAGCGCCGAATGATCGCCGAAGTCAGCTTGACCAGCGCGTAGATCGCCGCCAGCAGCGCGAACACCAGCGCCATCACGAACAGTGAGACCAAGACGCCCTCTCTGAAGTCCATCGCACTCACCCTTTCCATGATCAGTCTGCGCGGTTCCCGAAATAATAAAAAGGATGGGAACTCCTTGCGAAGCTCCCACCCTTAAGCTCCAGATCTTGAAGCGGCAGGCGCGAAGGCGCCATCCGCCCAACCGGAAAAACCATATGGAACTAAAATTATCATACCGTCTATCCCGCCCCGCCGTCAAGCGAAAGCCGGAAAGCCGCCGCGATTTAACACGCTATGCCACGAAGCAGAACGGATGCCCTTCTATCTCTGCTCAGTGCGGAACGGGTTGGGGTTGTTGACGGAGATCAGGCGCGCGGGTTTGTTGGTCAGGTTGACCCAGTTGTGGGGCAGGTTCGAGCGGATCTGGATGCTGTCGCCGGGGTAGAGCGTGTGGCGCTGGCCGTCCAGGTACACGGTGACGATGCCCTCCAGCACGTAGGTGAACTCCTCGCCCTCGTGGCTGTACATCTCGATCTGTTCCCCGTCCAGCGACGCCTGCGGCATCAACAGGAACAGCCGGGGCAGCATCTCAAACCCGGCGGGGTCGTTTGAGAGCACGTACTGGATGATCTCCGGCGAAACCGGCGTGGCGCGCAGGTCGAAGCCGTGCACCACCGCCTCCGGGCCGGGCGCCTGCACCACATTGAAGAAGCTGGAGAGGTCCGAGCCCAGGATGTGCGCCAGGCGCGCCAGCGTGTCGATGGCGATGGACGACATGCCCCGCTCCAATTGGGACAGAAAACCCACCGACAGGCCGGACTCGTCCGACAGCTGTTTGAGCGTCAGCTTTTTGGCCACCCTGAGGTTGCGAATGTGCGCGCCGATCATCGCGTTCTGGTTCATCCGGCGTACCCCCCGTCGTTAAACTTCAATATAGAGTATTTTTTGTTTCCTGTCAAGAAAAAATGTGGCCGGGTTGCCCGTGCGTTTCATATTCATGAATTTCCTCTCGCGGAGATTGACAATGCGCCCTCTATAGTAGTAGAATTTAGCGTAGGGATCGCTGGTTTTCAGCCGCGATATTCACGAACATGAATTTTGGAGGCGCGCATGCATACGGCGCTGGTGGTGAACGTACAGCGGTTCTCCCTGCACGACGGGCCGGGCGTGCGCACCACCCTCTTCTTCAAGGGGTGCCCGCTCCGCTGCCTCTGGTGCCATAACCCGGAGAGCCAGGATTTCCGCCCGGAGGTCATGTTCTTCCGGGAGCGCTGTACGGGCTGCGGGCGGTGCGAGGGGCTATCTGACGCGGAAGCCACCCAGGCCTGCGCGTTTGACGCGAAGGTGCTGGTGGGTGAATCCTATACCGCCCAGCAGCTTGTGCGGGTCGCGCTGCGGGATCAGGGGCTGTACGACCAGTCGGGCGGCGGCGTCACGCTGTCGGGCGGCGAGGCGATGGCGCAGGATCCAGAATTCCTGGTGGAGCTGTTGTCTCTGCTCAAAAAGCGGGGCGTGCACGTGGCGGTCGACACTTGCGGCTATGCGCCCTGGGCGGCGTTTGAAAAGGTGCTGCCGCTCACAGACCTGTTCCTGTACGACCTGAAGGCGCTGGACCCGGCGCTGCACGAAAAACTGACCGGCGCGGACAACCGGCTGATCCTCCAGAACCTGGAGGGGCTTTCAAAGGCGGGCGCGAAGGTCAACCTGCGCGTGCCGGTCGTCCCGGGGGCGAATGCGGACGAGGCGGGGATGCGCCTTCTGGCGGAATACGCGTTCAAGGCCTGCGGGAATGTGGACGTGAACCTGCTGCCCTACCACCGGGTGGGCGGCGACAAGGCGGAGCGGCTGGGCCGCGATCAGGCGGTGTTCGAGCCGCCCACAAGCGCGGAAATGGAGAAGCTCGAGGCAATCTTTCGGGGCGCGGGGTTTGGCCGCGTTTCATACTAATTCCAAATATGAATGCATCGTCGCAGGGGGTCTTTTCGCGCAGGACTGTGTCGCCTTCCGCGGGGCGTAGCGCTGCTACGCCTCGCTCCGGCTCCTTGTCCTGCATCGAAAATCCCTCCCTGCTTTGGACACATTAATATTCTTCATTAGTATCAATCGGCGGAGGGGGGGTGCTAAAGTGAAAAGGGGCATGAACGACCGCGTCCGGATGCTCAGGGAGCAGAGCATGTCGACCGAACCCGCGATCTCGATGGAGCGCGCGCTGATCGAGACCGAGACCTACAAGCGCCATGAGGGCCGGGTCTCGATCCCGGAACTGCGCGCCATCGCGCTCTACCGCTATATGGAGAACCGCTCGCTGTACCTGGGCGAGGGGGAACTGATCGTAGGCGAGAAGGCGGGCGGGCCGCAGCAGGCGCCCACATTCCCGGAACTGTGCTGCCATACTTTGGAAGACATGCGCGTCATGGACGCCCGGGAACTGATCTCCTTCAAGGTCTCGGACGAGGCGCTGAAGGCCCAGGAGGAGACCATCATCCCCTACTGGCAGGGCCGGTCGATCCGCGAAAAGCTGCTGAATTCGATGACTCCGGAGTGGCGCGACGCTTACGAGGCGGGCATCTTCACCGAGTTCATGGAGCAGCGCGGCCCTGGCCACACCGTCGGCTCGGGCAAGATCTACGAAAAGGGCTTCCTGGACTATAAAAACGAGATTCAGGCGGCGCTCTCCGCGCTGGACCCGCTGACGAACCTCGACGCCCAGCGAAAGGCCGAGCAACTCAAGGCGATGTCCATCGCCTGCGACGCCATCATGCTGTTGGGCGCGCGGTACGCCAAGCTCGCCCGAGAGACGGTGGAGGCCGAAACGGAACCCGTCCGCAAGGCGGAACTCCTTCAGATCGCGGAGAACTGCGGCGTAGTGCCCGCCCATGCGCCCAAGACCTACTGGCAGGCGATCCAGATGTACTGGTTTGTGCACCTGGGCGTGACCACCGAACTAAACCCCTGGGACGCCTACAGCCCCGGCCGGCTGGATCAGCACCTGTACCCGTTCTACCAAAGGGACTTGGCCGCGGGAACGCTGGATGACGAGAAGGCCAAGGAACTGCTGGAGTGCCTTTGGGTCAAGTTCAACAACCAGCCCGCGCCGCCGAAGGTGGGCATCACGCTGAAGGAGAGCGGCACGTACACCGACTTCGCCAACATCAACACCGGCGGCATCGCGGAGGACGGCTCCGACGGCGTGAACCCGGTCAGCTACCTGATTCTGGATTGCATGGACGAGATGCGGCTGCTCCAGCCCTCCTCCAACGTGCAGATTTCGAAAAAGACGCCGCGCCACTTTTTGAAGCGCGCCTGCGAGGTGTCGCGCCAGGGCTGGGGCCAGCCGGCGTTCTACAACACCGAATCGATCGTCTCCGAGTTAATCAACGCGGGCAAATCCTTGGACGACGCGCGCAAGGGCGGCACCAGCGGCTGCGTGGAGACCGGCGCGTTCGGAAACGAGGCGTACATCCTGACCGGCTACTTCAATATCCCCAAGGTGCTGGAACTGACGCTGAACGACGGCGTCGATCCGCGCACCGGCAAGCGCCTGGGCCTAAAGCTGGGCATGGCGGAGGATTTTCAGGCGTTCGACGATCTTTACGCTGCCTTTGAAAAGCAGATGAAGCACCTGATCGACGTGAAGGTTCGCGGCTCCAACGTGATCGAGCAGATCTACGCCCGCTACATGCCCGCGCCATTCCTGTCGGTGATCACCAACGACTGCATTTCGAAGGGGATGGACTACAACGCGGGCGGCGCGCGCTACAACACCAGCTACATCCAGGGCGTGGGCATCGGCACCATCGCGGACAGCCTTTCGGCCATCAAGCTGCACGTCTACGAGAAAAAGACATTCACGATGGCCCAACTGATGGAGGCGCTCGCGGCCGACTTCGAGGGCCACGACTGGGTGCTCGCCCAGGTGACAAACCGCGCGCCCAAGTACGGCAACGACGACGACTACGCGGACGACCTGATGCGCCGCGTGTTCAGAAGCTACCTGAACGGCGTGACCGGCCGCAGCAACACCCGCGGCGGCGTCTACCGGGTCAACATGCTGCCCACCACCTGCCACGTGTACTTTGGCGAGGTGATGGGCGCGTCCCCGAACGGGCGCAAGGCGGGGAAGCCGCTGTCCGAGGGCATCTCGCCCACCCAGGGCGCGGACACCCACGGCCCCACCGCCGCCATCCGCTCCGCCGCCAAGATGGATCACCTGATGACCGGCGGCACGCTGCTGAACCAGAAGTTCACGCCGCCCGTCGTCGCGGGCGAGGCGGGCCTCAGCCACATGGCGGATCTGGTGCGCGCCTACTTTGACCTGGACGGCCACCACATCCAGTTCAATGTGGTGGATCGACAGACGCTAAGGGACGCGCAGGCCCACCCAGACGAGTACAGGGACCTGATCGTCCGCGTGGCGGGCTACTCCGATTACTTCCGCAACCTCAGCCGCGCGCTGCAGGACGAGATCATCGACCGGACGGAGCAGAGCTTCTAAGGGAGAACGGGGGAACGCAGCGGGGGGCTTCGCCCCCCGATCCCCCCACCGGGGGCTCCGCCCCCGGACCCCCGCCAAGGGCAGTGCCCCTGGACCCCACAAGGACTTGTTTGGAAAGCGGGGATTTGGCATGAGCAACGGGTACTTCTTCGTGGAACAGCCCAAGAACGAGCCGGTCAAGGGGTACGCGCCGGGGAGCGCCGAGCGGGCGTCGCTGAAAGCGGAATTGAAGCGGCAGGCGGCGCTGAAAGTGGACATCCCGCTGGTGATCGGCGGGCGCGAGGTGCGAACCGGCAAGACGGGCCGCATCGCCATGCCCCACGACCACGCTCATCTGCTGGCGGAGTACCAGATCGCGGGCGAGGCGGAACTGAAGGCCTCCGTCAAGGCCGCGCTGGCCGCGAAGGCCGCCTGGGCCGGGATGCCCTGGGAGCACCGCGCCTCGATCTTCTTAAAGGCGGCGGACCTTTTGACCGGGCCGTGGCGCGACCGCGTCAACGCCGCCACCATGCTGGGCCAAAGCAAGACCTGCTACCAGGCCGAGATCGATTCCGCCTGCGAGCTGGCGGACTTTTTGCGCTTCAACGTTTACTACGCCCAGGAGATCATGAAACAGCAGCCAAACAACGCGCCCGCCGTCTGGAACCGGACGGAGTATAGGCCTCTTGACGGCTTTGTGGCGGCGGTGACGCCGTTCAACTTCACCTCCATCGGCGGCAACCTGTCCACCGCGCCCGCGATCATGGGCAACGTGGTGATCTGGAAGCCGTCGTCCACGGCGGTACTTTCCAACTACTACTTCATGAAGCTGCTGGAGGAGGCGGGGCTGCCCGCGGGCGTAATCAACTTCGTGCCCTGCCGCGGCGCCGACCTTTCGAAGTACGTGCTGACCGATCCGGACATGGCGGGCTTCCACTTCACCGGCTCCACCGAGGTGTTTAGCTCCGTCTGGAAACTGGTGGGCGGCAACATCCATGCTTACCGGAACTACCCGCGCCTGGTGGGCGAGACCGGCGGCAAGGACTTCGTGTTCGCGCACCCGTCGGCGGACGCGGACGCGCTGGTGTCGGCGCTGATCCGCGGCTCGTTCGAGTACCAGGGGCAGAAGTGCTCCGCGGCCTCCCGCGCCTACATCCCGGAGAGCCTGTGGGGAATCGTGAAGGACAAGCTGCTTTCCGAAGTCGCCAAGCTCAAGGTGGGCGACGTAACGGACTTCACCAGCTTCATCGGCGCGGTGATCGACAAGAAATCCTTCGACAACATCAAGGCTTATGTCGATTACGCCAAGGCTTCGCCGGACGCCGAAGTGCTCTGCGGCTCCCTGGACGACTCCATCGGCTACTTCGTAAAGCCCACCGTGATCCTGGCCAAGGCACCGGATTTCAAGACAATGGTGGAGGAGATCTTTGGGCCGGTGCTGACAATCTACGTCTACCCGGACGAAGCGCTGGACGAAACCCTGAAAGCCTGCGACGCCGCCTCGCCCTACGCGCTGACCGGCGCGATCTTTGCCAAGGACCGGGAGGCGATCGTGAGGATGGAGAAGGCGCTCTCCGGCGCGGCGGGCAACTTCTACATCAACGACAAGCCCACCGGCGCGGTGATCGGCCAGCAGCCCTTCGGCGGCGCGCGCGCTTCCGGCACCAACGACAAGGCGGGGTCGATGCTGAACCTGTACCGCTGGATCAGCCCGCGGGTCATCAAGGAGAATTTCCTGCCCGCCGTAGAGATCGGCTATCCGTTCATGAAGGAGTCCTGAGCATGGATCAGTCGTTTTACATTGAAAACCGAAAGGCGCTGTACGGGCGCATCCCGGAAGACGCGCTGATTGTGTGCTTTTCCGGCGAGGCGCTTCGCCGCACCGCGGACGCCTATCACGGCTTCTTCGCCAACCGCAACTTCGCGTACCTGACGGGGGCCGGCCTGCCCAACGCGCAGAAATTCGTATTCCTGGCGGAAAAGCGGGGCGGCGCGGTCAACGAGACGCTGTTCATCCTGCCGCCGGATCTGCACCTTGAGCGCTGGAACGGGCGGCGGGTGAAGGCGGACGAGGCCAAGGCGCTGTCTGGCATCGAGAACATCTCGTGGGTGGACGAGTTCCCCGCCCGCTTCCACAAGGCGGCAAATTCCAGGCTGTATGAGGCGCTGTACCTGGACATCGACCGGCTGAAGCCGAACGACCCGGAGAGCGATGCGGACCGCTTCGCTTCCCTTGCCGCGAAGGAGTACCCGTTCCTGGCGGTCAGGAACCTACTGCCGCACATGCGGGCGCTCCGAACCCTCAAGAAGCGCTGCGAGATCGACGCGATGCAAAAGGCGATGGCGATCACCCGCGAGGGCATTCTGGATATGATGCGGCTGGCCCGGCCCGGCATGGTGGAGTACGAGCTGAAGGCCATCTACGACGCGGCGCTGACCCGAAACGGCGTGCTGGTGCCCGCGTTCCCGCCGATCATCTCCTCCGGCGCCAACAACTTCTGCATCCACTACGACGCCTACACCGGCCCGGTCAACGATGGCGACATGGTGCTGAACGACGTGGGCGCGATCTGGGACAACGAGTGCAACGACGTGTCCCGCGGCTGGCCGGTGAACGGCAAGTTCTCGGAACAACAGAGGCTGCTGTACACCTGCGCGTACAACACGTCCCAGTGCATGTTCTCCATGATTAAGCCCGGCATGCCGATGGCGGACGTGGATCTGACCGCGCGGAAGTTCAACTTCCAGCAGCTGAAGGCGATCGGCCTCGTGAAGGAATACGAGGAAGTGGGCCGCTACATGTGGCACGGCGGCGCGCACCACGTGGGCTTCGACGTGCACGACGTGGTGGACATGACCCGGCCCGTGTCCGCCGGCATGGTGTTCTGCGTGGACATCGGCATCTACAACGAGGACTGGGGCATCGGCTTTCGGCTGGAGGACAACTGCCTGGTCACCGAAACCGGCTGCGTCAACCTGTCCCAGTCCGTCCCCCGCTCCATCGAGGACATCGAGGCCGCGATGCGGAAGTGACGGAGAGGCGAGGGGAGACGCCGGGGCTCCGCCCCGGACCCCGCCAGGGACAGTGTCCCTGGACCCCACAAAAGAGAATATAGGTAAAAGCGGCTGCGGTGCTTGCCCCATAAAAAGGCGAGACCGCAGCCCACGTTTATTTCAATACCTTCCTTCGCTCCGCATCTTCAGCGCCTGCTGCGGCGTGACGCCCAGCACCACCGGCGTCGAGCGGTAGCCGATGCCCATCCGGTCGATCCCGAGGTCGATCAATTCAAAGAAGTGCGCCCGGTCGCGGATGCCGCCGGAGCCTTTGACCCTGCACCGCCCCTTCGCGGCGTCCAGCATCACCCGGATTACTTCGGTGGTCGCGCCCTTCGCCTCCCCGCCGGTGTAGAACCCGGTGGAGGTCTTGACGAAGTCGGCGCCCGCCTCGCAGGCGATGTCCGTCGCCTTGGCGACCTCGGGAAGCGTCAGCGCGTCGGTCTCCAGGATCACCTTGAGCAGCGCGCCGCGCTCGTGGCAGGCCTCCGAAACCGGGAGGATGTCCTCCCGCACCCGATCCCACAGCCCGCTGCGGATCCAGCCGTAGTTGGACACGATGTCCAGGTCCTCCACGCCGCCCTGCCTCAGGATCTCGCGGGCCTGCTGCACCTTCGAGGCGGTGGAGGATAGGCCGAAGGGGAAGTCGCACACCACGCAGACGCCGGTATTCGTCCCCTCGCAGATCTCCCGGGCGATGGGCAGCGAGGCGGGGTTGATGCACACGGTCTTGCAGCCGAAATCGACGCCCTCCCGGATGTACCTTTCGATGTCCTCCTGCGTAAACTCGGGCTTCAGCACGCTCTGGTCGATGTAGGCGGCCAGTTCGCTCAAGCGCATTTCGCTCGCCCGTTTCAGCGGCTTCATCAAATCCCTCCTCTGCTCGCGATCGATACCATTATACATCGAACGCGGGGCGCGGACAACCGCTTTAGTCCCCCGGAGATATAAAAGCACCGGGAGCCCGCGAGAGCCCCCGGTGCAATCCAGGATTCCGAATTACCTGATCAGCGAGAACGCCACGAACATGCCGGCCGCCAGCGTGGAAACCAGCGAGACGACGGTGATCTGGGTGTTGATCGACGGACCCGCGGTGTCCTTGAAGGGGTCGCCCACGGTGTCGCCGATGACCGCGGCCTTGTGGGCCACGCTGCCCTTGCCGCCGTAGTTGCCGGACTCGATGAACTTCTTGGCGTTGTCCCACAGGCCGCCCGCGTTGGACATCATCAGCGCGATCAGAAGGCCGGTGACGATGTTGCCCATCAGGTAGCCGCCGACGGCGCTGATGCCGCCGATGAAGCCCACGACCAGCGTGCACAGGATGGTCACCAGACCCGCCGGGATCAGTTCCTTGATGGCGCCGACGGTGGCGATGTCGATGCACTTCTCATATTCCGGGTGCACGCCCGGCGCGCCTTCCTTGAGGCCCGGGATGGTGTCGAACTGGCGGCGGATTTCGCCGACCATCTTCTCGGAGTTGCGATCCACGCCCAGGATCAGCATCGCGGAGAACACGGCCGGGATGGCCGCGCCGACCAGCGCGCCGAAGAAGACCAGCGGATCCATCAGGTTGAACTGGATGGTCGCCTTGCCGGTGGCGTCGACGATCTTCTGGAACGCGGCCGGGATATTGGCTGCGCCGACGGTGGCGACCAGGCTCTCGATCGCCTGCTCGGCGACTTCCTTGAACGCGCCCAAGAGAGCGATGACCGTCAGGCCCGCCGCGCCGATTGCGAAGCCCTTGGTGATGGCCTTGGAGGTGTTGCCCGCGGAGTCCAGCTTGTCGGTGATCTCCAGCACCTCGTCGCCCAGGTCGCACATCTCGGCCAAGCCGCGCGCGTTGTCCACGATCGGGCCGTAGGCGTCGTTGGAGATAATCATGCCCACGACGGACAGCATGCCCAGTGCCGCGACCGCGATGCCCAGCAGCGGGTAGTTCTCGCCGAGCGGCTCGCAGATCTTATAGGAGACCAGCGCCGCGAGGCCGATGCCCACCATCGAGGGCAGCGAGCTCAAAAGGCCGTAGGAGAAGCCGGACAGGATCGTGAACGCCGGGCCGTTCTGGCAGGCGGACGCAACCTTGGCGACCGGCTTTTTGTCGTCGCCGGTAAAGAATTCGGAGGTGACGCCGATGACCACGCCGGCCGCCATGCCGAACACCGCCGCGCCCCAGATGCGCAGCGCCTCGCCCACCGCCATGCCGAAGTGAGGCGGAAGCAGGGTCGCCAGCAGCGTCAGCACCGCGAACAGGCCGCAGGTGATGTAGGTGCCGTTGTTCAGCGCCTTGCCCGGGTCGCCGTCTTTGCCGATCTTGGAGACGAACACGCCGATGATCGAGGCCAAGAGGCCCAGACCGCCGAAGCAGAAGATGATTTCGATCTTGCCCAGCACCGTCGCGAGCACGACCGCCGCGGCGATGGAGGCCACGTTGGAGTCGAACAGGTCGGCGCCCATGCCGGCCACGTCGCCCACGTTATCGCCCACGTTGTCCGCGATGACGGCGGGGTTGCGCGGGTCGTCCTCCGGGATGCCCAGTTCAACCTTGCCCGTCAGGTCCGCGGAGATGTCCGCGGTCTTGGTGAAGATGCCGCCGCCCGCCTTGGCAAACAGAGCCAGCGAGCTGGCGCCGAAGCTGAACGCCATAATCAGGTTGTCCGGGTTGCTGGGCAGAATCAGGTACAGGATCGCGGTGCCCAATAGGGACGTCGCCACGACCGCCATGCCCATGACCGCGCCGCCGCGGAAGCCCGCCATGTACGCCGGCGCGATGCCCTCGCGCGCCGCCGAGGCCGAGCGGGTGTTGGCGTAGGTCGCGATCGAGATGCCCACGACGCCCGCCGTCGCCGACAGCGCCGAGCCGAACAGGTAGCTCAGCAGCATGCCCACGTTGAGCATCGGGTTGGACGTCGACCAGATGGGATTGGGCAGGAACAACAGAATGCACGCGCCCGCCACACTGCAGAAGATCGCCAGGGTCTTGTACTCGCGCTTGATGAAGGTGAACGCGCCCTTGCGGATCAAAAGGCCGATGCGATCAACCTCACTGTTGGCCGTGGGCAGCGCCTTCACCCAACGGTAGAAGTATGCCGCGACACCCAGCGCCGCAATGGATACCACGATTGCCACGATCGCCCAAAGCATACAAACAACTCCCTCGTGATTCTTATGACTCCTTTTCCCTGGTTGAATCCCATAAGCGGCCCAGTCCCCTTGCCCTGAAACCGCACCCGGCATACAAAATCTCCGCCATCGCGCGGCCGGCGCAAACGGCAGAGGACTCGTTGGGGTGCGACGGGCCCATGAGACAGCGGACGCCCGCCGGGGAAACGCGGGCGGTAGCCGCGTGCGGAGAGTGTGGGGAGAGCCTGATGCGCCTTGACTGGAACAACGCGCCGGGCATGCGCATTATCCCCACCAACCATGCGGACCGTGACGAACCCTCGCCGCAGCCGCGCGCCATCCGGCTCAACGCCCGTATCTCCACGCGAGACCGCAAATCTTAACCAAGTTACACTATATCATAACTATGCCGTCATAGTCAAGACACGATCCAAATTTTAGTACATTTTTATTCTATCCGCCCGGCGCGAACCGTTCCCGGCGCCCGAAGTTTCGGCCTGTGGCAAACTTTGGCGAATCGGGCGGTCTTTGGCGAATTCCTTGACGGGGTGGTCTGGCGGGCGTAAAATGGGAGATACTGATAAAAACCCGCGCCGCGAAATAAGGCCCTGGCTCGGGAAGGAGGCCGCTTTGCGCACTGGTTTCAAGGAAAAGGTGAGCCTATTCGTCTTCCGGCTGGTGTCCTGGTCGCTGATTGCGGTGTGCCTGTGGATGATCCACAGCTTTTCGCAGCAGGACGCCTCCCGTTCCGACGCGCTGAGCCTGGAGGTCACCGACGTGGTGTCCCGCGTGATAAAGCCCCAGGGGAGGATCAACCGCAGTTCCGGCTCTTACCAAAAGCTGCACGGCTACGTGCGCAAGGGCGCCCACACGCTGGAGTACGCGCTGCTCGCGATGGCGGCGATGCTGGCGCTGACCCCCAGCCGGATCCGCCCGTCCATTCAGCCGCTGGTGGTGCTGCTGTTCTGCTTCGCCTTCGCCGGGTACGACGAGTGGTCGCAGACGATGTCGCTGGGCCGAAATCCCGCGCTCCGGGACGTGGCCATCGATACCGCCGGAGCGCTTTTGGGGTGCCTCGCCATGCTGTTCCTCCGCTGGATGGCGGTCTGGGCGCTCAGAGCCCAGCAGTACCGGCAGCAGGCCAGGCGGTAAATCCTTCATGTAAAGTACGACGGGTTTTTTGACATTCTGGCGCTCGTCCCGCATCCGGGGCGGGCGCTTCGCATACAGCGTGGGATGGGATAAAGCGGAACGACGCCTCTGCCGCATTCGTCCAATATCCGGCAACAATTCCGAGGAGGGAATCCCATGAAACGCATTCTGGCGCTCGCCCTGTCGGCGGTCCTGCTCCTGGGCGGCGCGGCCATATCGGAGTCCGCCCAGCGCCCGTCGGGCGACTTTCTTCAGCAGGTCGTGGCGCAATGGTCGCCCTACGGCCTCGCCGTCGTGGCCCAGGCGGGCGATACCCTGTACTTCACCACCGACGGCGATGAAAACGGCGGCACATCCTCCGCACTGCGCTCCGCCTCGGGCGGAGCCCAGCGCGTGCTCGCCGAGACCGACGGCAGCGCGGTCTATGTGGAAAAGGACAACGCGATCTATTTCCTGAACCCCGCGAACCCAAGGCTTCTGATGTCGCTGGACCTGGCCGTGGGTTCGATCTCCCAGGCGATGAACCTGGGCTTTGGGAACGCCGCGCTGGCCGCCTCGCCGAAGGGGCTGATGGTCTCGGGGCTGGTCGCAAGCGGCGTCTACGCAAGCCAGCTCTACGACCCCGCGGCGAAGGCGCTGACCGCGGCGGACATCGACCCCACCGCCGAGTACCACGACTTCGGTTCCTTCGAGACCGTCCAGACCGCCCAGGGAGGGCTGAAGGTTCGCGCCCAGGGCGCGGATGCCTGGCAGGACGTGGACGCGGGCCGGGCCGCGGGCCAGGCGGCGCTGGACGGCGCGCTGTACTACCTGACGAACAAGGAATACCTGGATTCCAGCTACGCGGAAATCTACCGCTTTGATCCGGCGTCCGGCCAGGGCGGGTATCTGACCCAGGTGGACGGCCTGTTCGCCGACCAGCTGCTTTCGGCGGACGGCTTCCTGGTGCTGATCGGCCCGGACGGCGCGGTGGCGCTGAACCCGGTAACCAATGAGGTTCAGCCGCTCTACCAGCCGGAGTCGCGGTTGATCGGCCCCTCCGCGCTGGCGGCGGAGGGCCGGCTGTTCCTGCTGGCGCAGCCGGACGCCCAGTCCCAGCCCCAGTTGGTGATGGAACTGCCCAAGCCCGGAAGCGTTCCGGAGCCGACCCCCGCGCCCGGGCGCGACCTGCTGCGCGGCATGCGCGGCGACGATGTGCAGCAGCTGCAGGCGCGGCTGAACGAACTGGGCTACCCCGCCGGGCGGGAGGACGGCGTGTTCGGCGTCCGGACGTTCGACGCGGTGCGCTATTTCCAGGACGCGCTGGGCGTTCAGCAGACCGGCGCGGCCGCGAAGGGCCTCAGGGACGCGCTCTACGCCCAGGACGCGCCGAGGTACGTTCAGTACGCGGCGCTCTCCGGCGGCGACCGCGGCATCCGGGTGGAGGCGCTGCAGCTGCGCTTGAGGGACCTGGGCTACCTGGCCGCCTCCGCGGACGGCTCCTACGGCAGCCGCACCACCGAGGCCGTGGCGCTGTTCCAAAGGCAGATCGGCCTGACGCAGTCCGGCGACGCCACGGTTTCGACGCTCAAGGCGCTGATGGCGTCCGACGCCCCCGAGTGCGACGGGTATATCACGCTGAAAAAGGGCGACTCCGGCAGCGCCGTCTCCCGCCTGCAATCGCGGCTGAACGCGCTGGGCTACTACGCGGACTGCGGCTCCGGCAGCTTTGACAGCCGCACCGCCGCCGCCGTCAAGCTGTTCCAGGGGACCCTCGGCGTCAAGCAGGATGGCTCGGCCAGCGCCAGGCTGCAGCAGCGGCTGTTCTCCTCCAAAGCGCCCAAGTGCGATCAATATATCGAGCTGCGCTACGGCGACAGCGGCCCCCGGGTGAAGGAATTGCAGTCGCGGCTCAAGGCGCTGGGCTACTTTGACGGCTCGATCGGCGGCAACTTCTCGACTCGGACGCTGAACGCCGTCAAGGCCTTCCAGCGGGTGTCCGGCCTCAAGCCCACCGGCGTCGCGTCGGTGAGCCTGCTCGAGGCGCTGTTCGAGGATGCCGCGCCCACCCCCACCCCCAAGCCGACGCCCAAGCCGACGCCGACGCCTAAGCCGACGCCGACCCCAAAACCGACGCCGACCCCGAAGCCGACGCCCGCGCCCACCGACACTCCGGCGCCCACCGATACCCCGGCGCCCACCGATACCCCCGCGCCGACCGATACCCCGGCGCCCACCGACACCCCGGCGCCCACCGATACTCCGGCGCCGACTGACACTCCAGCGCCCACCGACACCCCAGCGCCGACCGACACCCCCGCGCCGACTGATACCCCCGCGCCCACGGTGGAACCCACGCCCGACGGCCAGGTGGTTCCGAACGCGGCGGTCGACAAGCTGGCGAGCCTGCTGAACAAGCAGTTCCCGGATCACAGCCCCGCCTACGACCGGGACACCGCGGTGCTGTGGCTGCAGCAGCAGCTGATCACCATGAACTACTTCGACGCCACCCAGGGCGACGGCAGCGGCGTGTACGACCAGCCCACATTCGACGCGGTGAAGAAGCTGCAGCAAGATCTGGGCCTGGCGCTGAACGAGGGCGACTACGGCCTGGTCGGCAAGGCGACCTTTGGCGCGATCATCGACCAGGGCGCCGCCTGGACCAACCCGGGCGACCCGATTCAGCGCTGACGGGGCATTCCCGCCGACTTCACGAATCGCTCAGCCGCCGGCCACTTGAAGGCCGGCGGCTGAAATCTATCCGGGCATAGCAGGCGGAAGAATTATGGTTCGGGGAACCGAATTTTTCAATTTTCGTCAGATTTTGGGAGATTTTCGGGGAGGGAACGCCATGAAGCGAATATGGGCGCTGTTTGTCGCTTTCTCGCTGCTGTTGGGGGGCGCCGCGCTGCCGGCCGCCGCGGACGCGCCGTCGCCGGAGGGCGTCTTCGGCGCGCCGCCGGCCGCCATGCCGACCGTCGTCACCCGGTTCTGGGCTTCGCTGTACTACACCGTGCCCTCCGGCGATTCGCTCGAGGACCCGTCCGGGCCTTGCGGGCTGTGGGAATGCGCGGGCGGCCAGGCGGTCAAGCGCGCAGACGCCGGTTCCAACGCGGTCTACGTTGAACAGGATGGCGCGATCTACTTCCTGAGCGGCGGCGACCCCGGAATCCTGATGGCGCTGGATCTGTCCACCGGCGAAATCGCGCAGGTCGCCCACCTGGGCATCGAAAGCGCCCGCCTGACCGGCTCCCCGGGGGGGCTGATGGTCAGCGGGCTGATCGGCGCGGGCGCGTACGCCAACCATCTGTTCGACAAGGCGAGCGGCCAGTTGATTTGGTGGAGACACCCAGTGCTGCCATCGTCTCGGACCAACCATCTGTTCGACAAGGCGAGCGGCCAGTTGATCCCCTCGGACATCGACCCTACCGGCGAATACCGGAATTTCAACTTGTTCGAGACGATTCAGACCGGGCCGTACGGCCTCAGGCTGCGCGTCCAGGGGAGCCGGGACTGGAAGGCGGTCTACGCGGGCAGCGCGCTGGCCCAGGCGGAGATGGGCGGGGCGCTGTACTACCTGGTCGCCCAGCAGTACCTGGATTCCGACTATGCGGAAATCTACCGCTATGACCCGGCCACCGGGCAAAGCCGCTACATGACCCAGGCGGACGGGCAGTTCACCGGCCAGGCGCTGGCGGGCGACGGCTTCCTGGTGCTGGCCGGCCCGTCGGGCGCGACTGCGGTCGATCCCGAGAGCGGCGAGACGCAAACGCTCTACCAGGCGGAAGCGCCGCTGATCGATCCCTGGCTGGTGCAGGCGGGCGAGGCTGTGCTATTGTACGCGCGGCCGGAGGAGGGGGCTCCCAGGCAGTTCGTGGCGGGCTTCCCGCTGTCCGGGGAATTCCCGCAGCCCGAGCCCGAGCCGGCCCAGGGGCCCGGGCGCGACCTGTCCAAGGGTTCCCGCGGCGAGGATGTGCTGAAGCTGCAGGCGCGCCTGAACGATCTGAACTACCAGGCGGGCAAGGAGGATGGCATCTTCGGCGCCGCAACCTACGGCGCGGTGCGCTACTTCCAGGACGCGCTGGGCGCGAAGCAGACGGGCGCGGCCACGGTGGAACTGCAGCGCGAGCTCTACGCCGAGGGCGCGCCGGAATTTGTGGAGTTCGTCGCGCTGGGGAGCGGCAGCCGCGGCATCCGGGTGGAGGCGCTGCAGCTTCGCCTCCGGGCGCTGGGCTACACCGCCGCCAAGGTGGACGGCGCCTACGGCGGCCGCACCGCCGACGGGGTGAAGCTGTTCCAAAAGGAAGCGGGCCTCAAGCAGACCGGCGATGCCTCGATCACCGTATTGAAGCAATTGATGGACCCCGGCGCGCCCCGCTGCAGCAGCTATATCACCCTCAAAAAGGGCGACAGCGGAGACGCCGTCGAGACGCTGCAGGGGCGGCTGAAGGTGCTGGGCTACTACGCCGCCAGTGCCTCCGGCTCCTTTGACGACCGCACCCTCGCGGCGGTCCGCCTGGCCCAGCAGACCATCGGCCTTACGGTGGACGGCATCGCGGGCGCAAAGCTGCAGCAGCGGCTGTTCGCCTCCGGCGCGCCCAAGTGCGATCAGTACATCGAACTGCGCTACGGCGACACCGGCCCCCGCGTCAAAGAACTGCAGTCCCAACTCCGGCGGCTGGGCTGGTTTGACGGCGCCATCGGCGGCAATTTCGGCTCGCAAACCCTGAGCGCCGTCAAGGCGTTCCAGCGGGATCAGGGGATGAAGCAGACGGGCATCGCGACCGTCAATCTGCAGCAGCTGCTGTTCGGGCTCCGCCCGGCGACCCCGCCGCCCCGCCCGACGCCCAAGCCGACGCCCAAGCCGACGCTCAAGCCGACGCCCAAGCCCACGCTCAAACCGACGCCCAAGCCCACGCCCAAGCCCACGCTCAAACCGACACCCAAGCCGACGCTCAAGCCGACGCCCAAGCCGACGCTCAAGCCCACGCTCATGCCGACGCCCAAGCCGACGCTCAAGCCGACGCCCAAGCCGACGCCCAAGCCTCGGCCCACGCCTCAGCCCAAGCCGACCCCCACCCCCTCCGGCCAGGTGATCTCAAACGCCGCGCTGGATGAGCTGGTCAAGCTGCTCAACGGCCAGAGCCCCGCGCCCAGGATCCAGTACGACCGGAAGACGGCCGTCGCGTGGCTGCAGCAGAAGCTGACCCAGATGGAGTACTTTGACCCCGCCGCCCCGGGCAGCGGCGTCTACGACCAGCGCACTTTCAACGCCGTGAAGAAGTTTCAAAAGGATCTGAACATCCAGCTCAGCAGCCAGAATTACGGTTACGTGAAAAAGGAGACCTTCGGCGCCCTCGTCGAGTACGGCGGCACCTGGAAAAACCCCGGCGGCCCGGTCACCCGGTAGCGCAGAGCACAAATTCAAGCCCCCGCGAACCCCATTGGCTCGCGGGGGCGTAAATTATGCCGCGTTTTCCGTCAGAGTTGGTAGTCCCCCGCCGCCTCGGGCTGGTAGAGGATTTTCCGGATCTCGATCCGGGTGCGGCCCCCGGCCACGTCCCACTGGATCTCATCCCCCTCCCGGTAGCCCAAGAGCGCCGTGCCCACCGGCGACAGCACCGAAAGGCGCCCCTTCACCCAGTCCGCCTCGCTCGGGTAGACCAGCTGGGCCTCCTCCTCCTCGCCGTCCAGCGCGATCAGCGCGCGTGAGCGCATCGACAGCACATTCGCGGGCAGCGCGCCCGGCTCTACCACCTGGGCGCGTTCGATCTCCTGCTTCAGCGCTCGATAGCACGGATCCTGTTCCGCGCGGCCGAAGACCGCCTCGTCGATCAGCCGCTCCAGCCGTTCCCTGTCGATCCGGCTGATGGTCACATCGCTCGCCAAAAAATCCCCTCCCTGCGTTTTTTGAATATAGTCCTTCAAGGTCAGGCGGTGGACAATCCACTCGCCCGACCGCTCCACTGTAAAACCCGCCCGCGCGAAAAGCCGCAGCGAGCGCCGGTTGCCGCTCCGGATCACCGCCGTGACCGCCGGAGCGCGCATCTCAAAGAACGCGATCTTCAGCGCCTCCCGGAGCATCGCCGCGCCCAGCCGCCTGCCCCGGCGGGCCTGTTCCACCACCAGCACGATCTGCGTCCCTTTGGCGCCCGGAACCAGCCGCACAAAGCCCGCGGGCACGCCTCTTTCCTCCGCGATGAAAAACCGCCCGCCCTGGTTGAACAGGTGGGTGACCACGCCCATCCCGGCGCACTCAAGCGCCCGCCGGATCGCGCCGGAGACGCCCGGCGCATCGGAGAGGTTTTGCAGCGCTTCCTCGTCCTCCATCCACCCGGCCACCAGGCGCGCGTCGTCCGCGGTGATTTCCGAACGTAAACGAACATAAGGCTCTATCATATCGCCATACCCCGCTCGTTGATAAAGCCTTTCACGCAAACGCCCTTTTATGGAGTTCTGCAGTGACGGTTCTTTGCCCATCCATCATATCAGATGCACCGGCGGTTGTCAAACTCCGCGCGAGATCCCGATCATCCGCCGCAAAAAAGCGCGTCCCTTGAAACAGACGTTTCAAGGGACGCGTTGGCACCTCCATAGGGGTGCACAAGCTACCACAGTATTTTTGCTCTCTCGGAGGCTGATGCATGTCTGGATTGAGCACCTCCAAGGGGGTGCTCAAGCTATTACAGTTTAATGATTGCGTTTCCTCGACCTTCTCCTTCACATCGGCATAGATCGTGATCTCGCATTTCCTTTGATGCTTTGGTCGCGGGCGGTCGTTCGGGTCGAAGGTCAGGATCACCCGCTTCACATGGCGTTTGATCGCGTGTGCCACTCTCTCGGGATCGTCTGAATTCAGATCGTCCATATCGGCGAGCAGGATACCGCGAAGCTCTTCCTCGTCGGTGGTGTATATCCGGGCTTCCAACTCGATATCGATCAGGGCGTGGGCTATCTTCGACTTCTCATCTTCGAGCGATCGTAGACGGTTTTGCAGGGCTGGTGACCCACCCAGCGCGACGATCGAATCGACAACCTTATCGATCTGCCCGTTGAGCTCTGTCATTCGCTCTTGAAGGGCGATGGCGTCAGTGGCGGCGATCGTGGCTTTGCGTTCGGCGGTTGCGAGGATGGATGGGATCAGTTTGTCGATCGTTTCTTCATTCAGAAGGTAATCGCGGAGCATGGCGATCACACTCTGCTCTACGTTCTCGCATTTGATGGCTGAGGATAAGCAATGCGCGCGTTTCGTGATTTTGGCGTTGCATCGGTAGAAGTACCCGTTTCTTATGCTGTCGCCGTGCATGGATGATCCGCAGTTCCCGCATTCTATGAGGCCGGAGAGCAGATATACATGGCGGGCTCCGGTATGCCCGGAATATGCGCGGCGGCTGATGGCGTCGTTCACCCATCTCCAAGTGGGCTCATCGATGATGGCCGGGATCATGTCGGGAATGCGCAAGGTTTTTTCGTTGCCGAGGCGAGAGCGTTTCGAGCCGAATGAATGCGACCATTTCCCGGAAACCAGCATGCCCTTATATTTCTCGTTTCGGAGGATATCATGGATGGAGCCGATGCCGAAGGGCTTCCCGGCTTTAGTGGTGAAGCCGAGAGCATTCAGGCGGTCGCTGATCATTTTATAGCCCATGCCGTTCCGGGCGCATTGAAAGATGAGGCGGATGGTATCTGCCTCTTTTTCGTTGATTACATAGTGTTTATCATCGTCAAGGTCATATCCGAGGGGAGGGAAGCCCCCGGTGAGCTTCCCCTGATGGGCATTCTCCCGGAGCCCCTTGATCACCTCGCGGCTGAGGTTGCGGGAGTAGTATTCAGCCATGCCTTCGAGCACCGATTCGAGGATGATGCTCTCGGGCGAATCATCGAGGTTTTCGGTTACGCTGATCACGCGGATCCCGTATTGCTTGAGCTCGCGCTTATTGATGGCTGAATCGTACTTATTCCGGGCGAAGCGATCGAGCTTGTGGACGATCACATATTTCCAGCCGGCGCCCTTCGCATCGGCAAGCATCCGCTGGAAGTTCTCGCGATCGTCATTCGTGGCGGTCTGAGCCTCATCGATGTATTGCTCGGTGATTTCGTATCCGTTGCGGGTGGCGTATTCCATAATGGCGCGGACCTGCGCATCGATGGATTCGGAGCGCTGGTTATCAGATGAATACCGGGCATAGAGCACGGCTTTTTTCATGGCGTTGTCGCTCATGTGTCGCTTCTCACCCTATCGAGCTCATTATAGGCCAGGGCTTTTACGCGGGATTTCCCCTTATCGTCGAGCATGGTGTAGAGCTCAGCGATTCGGGCGGCATCTTCGGCTTCCGGTCCGGTGAGCGATGGTGTTTTGGTATATCCGAGAACATAGTCGGCGGAAACGTTGAAGCGGCGCATGATGGCTTCGATCTTGTCGATGGTGATCTCGCTCTTTCCGAGCTCGATGTTCGAATATTGGCGCTGGTTTATGCCGATGAGGTTCGCCATCTGCGCTTGGGTGAGGCCGTTCGCTTTCCTCAGAGATGAGATGTTCATCGTGTTCATGGCTCTTCCTCTCTTTTTTGATCCGATATGTGAGGCGCACAGCTCTCGCATTCAAGGTATTCGGAGATTGCCCGTCCGCTGCACATGTAAGATATCGGCTTTGTAACGCAAATCGAGGCGGTTTTCGGATCGTTGGTGAAGTAAACGAGCTCTACGGTAACGATCTTTCCGAGAGCGGGGCATATTCGCTGATATTTCCGTGCATTTATCATATTTTTACACTCATAGGCTCGGGTCGTATTCAACGCTAGCACCTATCAGGGCAGAAGTGCCTTTGTTTCCTGTTATCAACAATATCAGAACCGAATTATCATCTTTATAAAAATCCCAGATTGTCGCATAGTTGTTGCCATCTTTAATGATGTTGTCGTTATATTCGTTCTCTCCGCATTGCATATTGGTTGTTTTGCCTTTCGGCACACCGAAGTAATCCGTAAAGTCTGCAACGATTTTGTTATATGATCCATAGTAATCTGATGCATCAACATCTTCAAAGTAAATCTGGTATGAATCTACTATGCCGTTCTTAAAATTGTATATAATCGAGCATTTATGCCCCAATCTCTCTTTGCCGCTATATGTTATGGAGTAATCGGATGTTTCGGTATAATCTTTTCCTTCCCATTCAATCACATCTTCGAACGAAGAATGCAACAGCATAAATTCATCGGCTAATGCATTAGCTTGCCAAAGCGTTAATATGAAAACCATTGCAATGGATAAAATCGCTTTAGTGGTATAACACTTAGTTCTTAACATTCTAATAACATCCTTTCACACAATTTCCATGATTGACCATTAAAACATATGCTTATTTTTGTTATAATCATTTTTAGAATCGGTACAATAAATTAAAAGCGGGGAGAGGTATATGATTCGTCTTGCTAACAGCTTATTCGATGTCATTGTCAAAACTACCCCTGATGGCCGATCTGATGAAATCATTCTCGTTCCTCATGGTTCTGTGCCAGTTGATTCACAATCTTCCGAACAAGTGGTTCAAGAATTGGTTCAAGGGCTCGCGAAAGCTCTTGCGGATCTTTTGGCAGGGAATCCAAAGGCAACCTAAAAGAAAGCCCATCATTCTTTGCTTGCTCAACCCGCTCATTCTCTTCGGAGGTGGGCGGTTCTTTTTCTTCCCGGATGGTAAGATCATACCCCCTCGGGTTATCGGTGAGCTCAAGGATGTAGTCGGAAGATACGTTGTAGTATCTGGAAAGCCAGATAACCGTCTCTATGGTTGGCTTACGCTCTCCGATTTCCCAGCTACTTATTGTGCGCGTGGCAAGCCCAAGCATTTCTGCAAGCTGTTCTTGTGTGAGTTGCTTTTTCTGACGCAGTTCTTTTAATCGAAATCCCAACATTTGAAACCCCCCTTAGCTCCAATTATGGCACAATTTGTGCCGTTTTAGAATGCACAAAAAATGATAGAGACGATTGACACTCGGCACAAATAATGATAGTATCATCACGTCGGCACAAATTGTGCTAGGTGAAAGGGGTGTGAGTGTGAATCGGGCGGAGTTCAGGACATTGCGTAGGGGCAGGATCACAGCGCGCGAGCTCGGGCGCATTTGCGGGAAGAGCGAGCGGGCGATCCGAAGCTATGAGACGGGCGAGCGCAGGCCGAAGCCGGAAGTGGCGTTCAAAATCGGCGGCGCGGTCGGCCTCACCGAATCTCAGGTGATCGAAGTTTTCTACGCGGAGCAAAAGGGGGCGTAAGTCGTGGATGATTACGAGCGGTTGGATGCGGTCGAGGCTGCGATTTCATCGATAGAGCATGCGATCTCGGAGGTCGAAGAGTGCCATTCCGATGATGTGGAAGATGCCAAGGTTTTTCTGAATTGTGCGCTCGGGGCGCTGAAAACCGTGAGCATCGGCCTCTCTCAGAAGGTGGAAGAGCTGCAGATGCGCGAGCGGTCGCTCGAAGCGGCGGAGTTCGCAAGGACGAGGTGAGCGGGTGTTACAGCGGGTTAGGTTGATCGCTCACATTATGCTGGTTGATGGTGAGCAGGTGAGCCGCGAGGTCGAGAAGGTGGTGCTTGGGAAGGAAAGCGTGAAAGAGGCGGTCGAGAGTTTGAAGGCACCGGAACAATGGGTGCGACCAGAGGAAGGGGATCGGGCGTCATGAACATGATCAGAACGCGGTTGTCGGCGGCGGGCATTTCATCGAAGGCGCTGGCGAAGGAAATCGAGATTACGGAAGTCGCTATGAGCTTTATCTTGAACGGGTATGTGCTCCCTACGCGGGAAAAGCTGCAGCGAATGTGCGAAATCCTCAAGTGTGAGCCGCTTGACCTTTATGATGCGGATGATCTCAAAATCCTCGGCAGCGTCAAGTCGGGTTCGAAGAAGTCGGGCACTCAAATCGGGGGCCGGTCGGTAAAGGATCGGGCGGAGGGTTCCACGCGGCTCTTCTTCTGGATCAACGATCAAGAGAAGGCAAGCCTGATCGAAGCCGTCAAGTCGCTCGGGTATCGCTCGATCACCGAATGGCTCCGGGAGATGATGCGCAACACGATCGCGAAGCACCGGGGAAATTGCACTTGATCGATTGATTGATTTCATTATACAGCAATGTGGAGGTGATCGGAGTGGCAGATTGCGCGAAATCCTTGCTTGAAACCGCGCGCAAATCGCGAAATCTCAGCCGCTTACAAATGGCAGATGCGCTCGGGGAGAGCGTGGATACGATCTATCGCTGGGAGAATGACAGCAATAAAAATGCGAAGTGCGTCCCTGATCCCGATACCGTGGATCGTATCGCGGAAATTCTGAGAACCCCGTCCCTATGGCATCGCTGGATGTGCGCGGAGTATGAGAGCTATCGAAAGCGGCATGTAGAGTGCGGGCAGTTCGGGTTGATCGCGTCGGTGATGCGCGTCCGGCATGATCTGGATGATCTAGTAAAATTGCAGGATCGCGTGGAGCTCGATGTGATCGATGGAAAATTCGATGATCCGTACCTCAAGGAAACGTTCATCCGCGAGGCGCGAGAGGCAATGGAGAGCTTACGGCAGGTTGTCGAAGAGCTCGCGGCATAGGGGGGTACGAGGATGCAAATGGCAGAGGCAGGTTCCGGGGCGAGGGTGGTTATGCTGCGAGGCGTCGGGCAGCAGCGTTTGATTCAGGCGATCCAATCCGGCATGGTGTCGGCGGAAACGCGCCGGGAGATCGAGAATGTGATCGATGATCGGGATCGGCTGGCGCGCGAGAATGACGCGCTGAGGTCACAGAAGGCGGTGCTGGAAGGGAATCTCAGGCTCTACCAGCAGACGCATCGGGAGGCGTTGGTCGAGCTCAGGAGCCGGGAGAAGGCGAAGAACCGCGGACTTTCGCGATTCGAGATCGGGTTCGCGTGGTTCCTGATCGGATCGGCGTTCACTGGGAGCATCGTGATCTTGATCGCTTCGAAGCTCATGGCGGGGGTGGTTGGCTGATGAATCTGGACAGCCCGGATTTCTGGCAGGGGTTCATTACCGGCGTGGTGATCAATGTGGTCGCGTTCTCGCTTGCGTTCGTAGTCAACAAGATTAAAAGGGGGATTTCAAAATGAGAAAAGTCAAGATCGCAGAAGTCGTGGATGGTCTGATCGCGGATACCGGGGATGAGTTCGACGCGGTGTGCGTGGTGGCGGTCAAGGGTGGCAAGTCGGGCGTCGCGTATGCTATGGCTCCGGGTTCGATGGGCGCGGCGGTGCTTGTATCTGGCATGCAGGATACGCTCGCCAGGGATCTCAAGAATGAGGTGGAATTGGCGGGCGTGCTGCGTGGGATCGGGATCATCGAAGGGAAAACCGAGAAGGCCACGATGATCATCAAAGACGATACCGGCGAGGTCGGGCGGATCGATCTCAAGCCCGGGGAGAAGGCCGATCCGATAGCGGATGTGTTCAAAGCGGCGCTCGGTTCCGGGTTCGAGGCGTATTTGAAGGGCATGCGCGAGAGGGCTGGGCTATGATCGCTGAAGGCTCTGCCCTCCCCCGGCTCCCGATCGAATTCGAACCCGTAGAGCATGTGTACACGCTATCGGGCATCAGGCTCCCCAGCGTGACGCAGCTCATGAAGCCGTATTCGATGATCATCTATGAGGGCATCCCGGCTGAGGTGATGCAGATCGCGGCGGATCGCGGGACGAGGGCACATGCGCAGGTGAGCAATTATGTTCGGTTCGGGCTGTTGGAAACCGATGAGGATACGGAACCGTATCTCGCGGCGTTCGAGCAGTTCGAGGCTGAAAAGCATCCGGCATGGCTCGCTTCGGAGTATCGGGTGTACCACAAGTTCATGCGGTATGCCGGGACGGTCGATCTGATCGGGTTCGTCAAGCCCGATGATGGCACAGGCGTCGATGTGGTGGATATCAAGACAACGAAGAATTTCCATGAGAATTCGATCGCAATTCAGGTTTCCGGCTATGCGGAGGCGCTTGCTTCTCATGGTGTCAAGGTGCGAGCGCGCTATGGGCTGCAGCTCTTCAATGATGGCAATTACCGGTTCGAGCCGGTGAAGAACAAGTACAACACGTTTCTCATGTGCATCAATCTCTATAACGAAGCATTGGGGGATAAGGCAGGATGAATGAAATCAGTCAGGCGGAGCTCATGCAGGGCGAGGTCGTGGAGCAGGAAGAGCAGGGCTTGGAGAACCAGCTCGCGGCGGTCGGCGTGAACACGGTCAAGGATGCGAATGAGCTTGTGATCAATGATGCGGCGTCGCACAAGCTGGCGGCAGATTTCTTGATCGAGATCAAAAAGCGGATGAAGGCCGTTACGGATTACTGGAAGGAGCCGAAGGAAGCGGCAAAGGCTGCACACCAGAAGATCGTCAATCTGGAAAAGGCGATGATGAACCCGCTGTCCGATGCGGAGGCCACGATCAAGCAAAAGATGGTGGCATATCAGGCAGCCGCAGAGAAGGCGCGAAAGGCGGCGGAGGCTGAGGCAGCGCGGCTGCAGCGGGAAGAGCGCGAGCGCATGCTCGCTCAAGCGGTCAAGGCGGAGGCGGCAGGTGACACGGTCGGCGCTGAGGTGAATCTCGCGATGGCGGCGATCGTTGAGGACATGGCGCCGCCGATTGTCGCGGCAGCTCCGAAGGTCGATGGGATCAGCACCCGGAAGGTGTGGAAGGCTCGCGTGATCGATCCGATGCTGGTTCCGATCATGGCGAATGGGTTCGAGATCAGGCCGGTCGATATGAAAATGCTGCAAAGCATTGCGACCACCGGCAAGGGCAAGGTGAGCATTCCGGGCGTGGAGTTCTATGAGGACACGGTTCTCGCGGTCAGGGGTTAGGGAGGGGGAGAAAAAATGGAAGCTCAGAACCCGTTCGAGTACAGCAGCAATGGTATGAATCCGTATGGTGTTTCTCCGGCTGGCGTGTCTCTCATGGAAGGCCAGAGGCATGATCAGGGGAACGCGGTGGCGGCGTCCACGGAGGCGCGCGCGGTCGCGGAGGTCAAGGCTCAGGCATTGATCGCGCGGCAATTCCCGCGCGATCCCCGGCTGAGCATGGAGCGCATTCTCAGGGAATGCGAGCGCCCGTCGCTGGCGGAGAAAGCGACGTATACTTATCCGCGCGGCAAGGAAACCGTGAGCGGCCCGTCGATCAGGCTTGCCGAGATGATGGCGCGAAACTGGGGGAATTGCGTCATTGGTCAAGAGGTGGTCGAGCGCAAGATGGTTCGCGGCGGCGTCGGCAAGTCGGTAATCAATACGTTCGCATGGGATTTGGAAACCAATATCCGAATCCCGAAATCGTTCGAGGTTTTGCATTGGCGCGCGACAAAGCAGGGCGGATATGCATTGACCGACGATCGCGATATCTATGAGCTGGAAGCGAACATGGGCGCGCGCAGACTGCGCGCTTGCATTCTGCAGATGCTTCCCGGCGATGTGACACAGGCGGCGCTGGATAAGTGCAAGTCGGTGGTGCGAAATGGTTTGGTATCTCAGATGGCAAAACCGGAAACGCGCGACCCGCTGGTAAGGCGCACGATCGAGGTATTCGAGAAAATTGGCATTCCTCAAAAAGAACTTGTCGAATACCTCAATGGCGTGGTGGCGAACGAGTGGACGGCGGATCACATGCTCAAGCTCAAAGAGCTCAAGTTCTCGCTGGATGAGGGCGAGGTCAAGATCGGTGATCTGTTCCCGAAGCTCGCTCCGCTCGGTGATAATGAGATCATCAATGACGCACAGCGTGACGAGCTCATGGAGCTCATCAAGTCGACCGGGCGGCAGCGTGAGGTGTCGGATGCGCTCAAGGTCGCGGGGTTCGCGAAGGTCGCAGATATCACGGCGGTACGCCTCGATGAAATGCGCGAGCTGATCAAGGGGTTCGCGAAGGGCTCGGATGCGGCGAAGGCGCTGGAAGCTCCGCAAAGCGAGCAGAAGGCTCAGGAACCGGCTCAGGGGTCAGCCCCGGCTCAAGAATCTGCACCGTCAGCGGCCCCGGCTCAGATGGCATCCCCGGCTCAGGGAACGGCACCGACTCAGGGAACGGCTCAGGCCCAGGGAGCGGCCCCAGCTCAGGGCGCATTCAAGGGCTCGCAAAGGGCTCAGACGGTAGGCTCTTCTCAGGGCTCGCAGAAGGCCGCAGGACCGGCTCATGTGCAGGATATTCCCTTACCCTTCGGGAAGCTGGAGCAGACGGTGCTAGGGCGAAATTAAGGCGTTTAATATGGGGGTGCGCGTCATTGTACGCAATGGCGATGCATCCCCCCGGCAATTCTACTGGTTAAGAGGTGTGATACATGCCGGACAGGATCATCAAGCAATCGATCTGCGCGAGCGATTCGATCGATCGGCTTACATGGTTTCAAGAGGCGCTTTTTTATAGGCTCATCGTGCATTGCGATGATCGGGGACGGTTCGATGCGAGGCCAAAGATCGTGAAGAACCTGCTCTTCCCCCTCAAGGACGATATGCTGCTCAGCGAGATCGTGGATGGTTTGCGCGGGCTCGAAGATGCTGGGCTGATCAAGATATATGGCGGCGGCAGGTATCTCTACATGCCCACATGGTCGAAGCACCAGAGGATCAGGAATGTGAAGGCGAAGTACCCTGATCCCAAGGGGGAAGAAGAAACGTGCGGCGATCTGCCACAATCTGCCGCAGAATGCGGCGAATTGCAGCAATCCGCGGCCTCGCGCGCGCGCGCGGAATCCAATCCAATCCAATCCAATAGTTACGGAAGAAGAAGAAACGATAGTAATATATCCGTTCTCTCTCCTTTAGAGGATACGAGTAGTAAAGCTACGGAAGAAGTACTACCCGAGGATGAATTCAACCCTTACGCAGAGCATCCGCTTCCGGCTCCTACGGATACCGTCGAGGTCTATATCGCGAATCATTTGCAGAGCACGTTGACGCCGGGGCATATCGATCAGCTCACGAAGCTGCAGCAAGATGGTATGTCGGACGGAGCGATCAAGCTCGCGATCGATATCGTGGCGGGCGGGCCGCTGTCGGGTCGAACGTGGAATCACACTTACACCATTTTGACACGCTGGGCGGAGGCGGGCGTGAAGACGCTCGGTGAAGCGAAGGCGGCGGAAGAAGAATTCATGAGGAGGGGGAGCTCGGTCGGTGGAAAGCGTTGGGGAAATCCTGCAGCGGCAAATGGAGGAAATAAAGCGAAATTTAGCAGAGAGGAAATCGAGCGAATCTCAAAGCTCACCTGAGCCGAAGTGTGCGAAGTGCAAGGATACTGGGGTGGTTCCAATCGATGATCCGGTGAAGCGATTCGGCCCCTGCGAGTGCATGAAGATGTTCGGGCTCAAGGAATTGTGGGATCATCGGAATGTCCCCCCGATGTTCGATCGGATGAGGTTTAAGGCTTTTAAGGTGGAGATGTACGCGGAAGGCGAAAACCGGGAGCTAGCGAGTTTTGCGCTGGGCGTCGGGCGGAAGATCATTGGGCTCTACAATGAGCTGATCACGACGTTCAATGGTCGAGGTGTGTACTTTTACAGCAAGGAAAAGGGCTCCGGGAAGTCGATGCTCGCTGCGATCATTGTGAATGAGCTTGTGTTGCGCGGTATCCGGGCGAAGTTCGTCGGCATGGCTGAACTGTTGCAGCAAATCCGGGACGGGTTCGATCCTGAATCGAGCGTGTCGAGCGCATCGATCATCGAAACGGCGAAGGCGATCCCGGTGCTTGTGCTGGATGATATCGGTGCGGAGAGGCTTACGGATTGGGTCGAAGATGTGGTATACCAGATCCTCGATTACCGGTTGACACATAAGAAGTTCACGATCTTCACCTCGAATGAGCTGCCCGTTGGGCTCGGGTACAGCGAGCGGGTCAAGAGCAGGATCGACAGGATGGGCATGGTGGTTCTGATGCCCGAGGAAGAAGTACGGCTCAAGCTCTCGATGCGGGATGATGATCGGATGCGGGAATTCTTCGGAGGTGTCAAATGAGCCGGAATGATGGCTATGATCTGGATGCAGCGAGGTATCCAAGTTCGATCTGCGCATGGGAAATTGCACATGGAATCGTTCGGAGCGTTGCGAAGAATGGCATGTTGTATATCTACCCACCGGATTTCGCGGCGACGAGCGCAGGGCTCGATCGGGAAAAGGCGGAGCGGGATCGTAAAGAGCGCGAGGAAGAAGAGCGGGAGCGTAGGGAGCACGCGCGCGGCTTGTATGCTGATCATGTGGCAGAGCATTATGGGGGCGAATCGGCTTGAGTTTCGAGGTCGATGAGGCGTTTGTCCGGGAGCATTGCAAAAAGCATGGGCTCCCGCTCCCGATGGGCATCAAGTCTGAGGATGAGATACTTCAAGAGGCGGTGAATCGGTCGGCTGAACGCAAAGCCGAGGGCGGGAAGCGCGTTAGGGCGTCGCGGAGGAAATATGGCAATGAGCCCGGAGTGGTGGATGGGTTCAGGTTCGGAAGCAAGCATGAGGCAGCGCGCTATGGCGAGTTGAGCCTCATGCTGCAAGCCGGTGAGATTCGCGGATTCGTGTGTCAGTACCCGTTTGTTCTCCCCGCTGGCGTGAAGTATGTTTCGGATTTCGTCGTGCTCAATGCGGATGGCACGTACACGGTCGAGGATGCGAAGAGCGAGGCGACGAGGGTGGACAAGACATACCGGCTCAAGCGTCGGCAGATGCGCGAGTGTTTGGGGATCGAGATCGTGGAGGTGTGACCGATGGATGGTTTGATCGGCAGTTATCTATGCCCGAGGTGCGGGGCGAAGGTGCTGGTTTTGATGTATAGCGATTCGGCGAAGTGCGGCGAATGCGGATACATTTTCGGGATATTAAAACCGGCGATAGTGGATTCCTGATAGGAGGTGGCTCGGGTGTCGTGGTTTGGATTTCTGATCGCGGCGGTCATAGTTGCGGTTGTGCTGATCGTGTTCGCGGGCCTCTCGAAGCCGGAGAAGGCGGCGCTGATGCGGGATTACCGGGAGGGGCTACGTCATGGGAGGCTAGATGGGAAATCGGGCGACAGCCGGGATTAAAGGCGTTTAAGATGGCATCGGGTGGGCGCGCTCAGAGATGAGTGCGCCCATTGTGTAGGTCGGCGAAAATTACACGCACAATTTGTGCCCTTTTCGTTGACAGCCAGTACTTTAAGTGATAGTATGAGCATGATGGGAAAAGTAAGACACAAGTTCTGGATAGTGAAACAAAGGAGGGGATTGGAGCCGTGTATGTGATTTCGCAGAACAGCTTGGAGCTTATCAGGGTGAGGCATCTCGGGGTGGTTCCCGATGCGGATGGCAAAGTGTTCCGGGTCATGTGCGCAATGCCGGAAGAGGGCGTGAATGTGCAGGTTGCGGAGTACCGGGAACATCAGGCCGCGGTCGGCACGTTCTATGGGCTCACGAAGGCGATCGAGGAAGGCAAGGCTGTTTACGAGTTCCCCCAGGATGCGGAGCCGGAGCAGAAGCCGGAGCCGGAGCAGAAGCCGGATCAGAGGCCGGATCAGGTGGTTGTGTATCTGCCGAAGAAGCCGGAGAAGCGGGTCCTCATCGACCGCAAAATCGGGGGCATCGAATTGTGATCAGCGTCAAGGCGTACAAGTGCGGGTGGTGCAGTCGGTGCTTTATAAATCCGGGGAATGCGCGCTCACATGAGGCGTCGTGTGAGAAAAACCCGGAGCGGAGGCATTGCATCACCTGCACTCATGGTGTGATAGGTGTCATAGGCACGGTTCCGTTTCCTGAGCGGTATGCGTTCGATGCCAACATTGACATTAAAGGGCCGGTATGCGATCTGCACAATAAGCCGATCAGCGATAAGCCGTATTTCATCGATTGCGAGGTTGATGAGTACGATGTGGGCGGTTTCGAGGGCTGCGCTCAGTCGCATGTTGTGCAGGAATGCCCCGGAACCTGTCAGGGCTACGAGTACAAGGGGTACGCGGGGTGGAGGGCGCGCAAGCGCGCAAGGGGGGATCACGATGGTCAAGCCAGTGTACAGGCCGGTTAATTTCCAGATCGAGAAGGCGTTCACCTACCACAAGCCGCACGGGGATCAGCCGGAGCGTTTCGAAAAGCTGCGCGATGCAACCAAAGAGCTCGCGTATCTGATCACTGATAATTGCCCGGATAGCCGCGAAAGGGCGCTGGCGCTCACAAAGCTCGAAGAGGCGAATATGTGGGCAAATGCGGCGATTGCCCGGAATGAGGATGAGGGATGAGCGTTTACAGGATTCGCCAAAAGTACATCGGCGATAAGAAGCTCTCGGTGGTGCGGCGCATGGGCGGCGTCCACCGGGAGATCGCGGAGCTCTTTCAAGAGATCGCCACGCTCAAGGATCAGAAGCGGTGTCTCGGTATGTCGCTCGATCCGTTCCTCAATCTCAAAATGTCGCCGATGGAGATCATGGCGATGCAGGAAGAGATGAACCGGATCAAGAGCATTCGCGCCGGGGTCGATTATCTCGGGGAATCGATGGCGGAAATCTCGCGGGAGAGCGAAGAGTACAAGCGGCGCGTGGAAGAAGAGGCGCGCGAGGCGATGGAAACGCTCGATTCGGTCTATTCGGCGTACAACATCCCCTACTCCGCTTATTCTACCCTCGCTGATGCGATTCAATCGATCGGTGGGCCGGTCGAAGCGGGAGGTCAGGATGAAGGTCGAAAAAGCCAGTGTTCGAAGGTATGAGGTAACGCCGTTCGGGAGCAAGCCGTTCGGGAAGTTCGGGAGCTTCCTCGAAGCGCGGCAACGGATGGGCATGAAAACGGTGAAGCTCGAAAGATGTTTCGCTTGCCGGAAGGCGTTCGCGGATGATGAGGATGTGTTCGTTGCAAGCGTGGTTCCGGGGGTCGGAAACCGGTTCTTATGCAGGGAGTGCAATTCTCGGGCGCTCGGAGAGCAGGAAAAGGCGGGAGGCGGGGCGCATGGTCAAGCGGTATCGCAACAGGAAAACCTTTGAGGCCGTTCACCTTGAGATGGACAACCAGCGCGAGGTCGAGAAGTTCTTGTGGGATAGGCATGGCGCTATCGGCGGCGGGCCGATCCCGAATCTGATCGATCCGTCGAAGTGGGCGATCACATGGAGCAACAAAGGCGAGGCTGGAACCCGAACGGCCTATGAGGGTGATTACATCCTCAAATACCCGGATGGGTGCGTTCCGATGGAGAGCAGGATGTTTGAAAAGCTCTATGAGGAAGTCGGGCGAGGCGTTCTATTGATCGAAAAGGCGGGCGAGGCATGATGGAAGGTAGGGTTACGCTGGAATCGGCAGAGCGGTTCGCGAAGCGGAACGGGGGCATGATCATGGCGAAGGCGCTCGAATACCTTGAGCTCGCGGATGGCGACGAGGAATTGGCGGCAAAGATCGCGGCGTATAAGCGGGGCGATGGTCGCGAGAAGCCGGTCACGATCGGGCATCTGATCCGGGAGTATTGGCAGAGCAGGAAGGTTGAGCGGGAATGATCCGTCGCCGTCATGGTGGAGGCATTAAAGGGGGTTAAAACGTGGGGTTTACGATCGTGGAAGTGCATGATGATCCGGCTGTGCCCGGAGCTGAGAAACGCGGAGCGGGCGTGAAGCCGATCGTGTTCACCCAGGAATCGATCGAGGCGATCGAGGCGGGTCGCAAGGTCATGACGCGCCGGGTAGTCAAGGGGCTTGATGGCATGAATGTGTACCGGGTCGAGCCGCATTGGAGCTACGATGAGGATGAACCGCTGAATGGGATCGCATGGGATTTCGTATTTGGTGCGAGCGGCGGCGGGATGTGTCTGGATGGAGCGATTCCGATCAAGCCGCGATACCTCAAGGGCGATCTGCTATGGGTCAAGGAAACGTGGCGGCTGGATGATATGAATGTCGAGGGCGATGATTGGAGCGCGTCGGTGGTTTACAAGGATGGCACTGTCGGCGGGCGGGTTCATGGGCTGCATGGATCGCAAACCTTCTCATGGCGCTCTCCGTGGTTCATGCCGAAGGCGGCGGCGCGGCTCTTCCTGATGGTCGAGGATGTGAGGCCAGGGCGGTTGCAGAAGATCAGCGAGGCGGATGCGATCGCTGAGGGGATCACTCGGATGTTCGATAATCTGAGCGATGAAGAGTATGCACGGTGGGCGTCGAACACTGGCGAAACCCGCCAAAAGAGCGATTGGAATTGGACGAATTACCTGTGGCACGGATTCATTGGCAAGAGCATCTCAAAGGCTCAGTCGGATGCATGGCCCTATCAGTACAGCGGCTATTCATCCGCGATACTCAGCTTTTCAAGCCTATGGGAGAGCATCAACGGCAAGCGCGAGGGTGGGCGCTATGCATGGGCGAAGAACCCGTGGGTGTGGGCCTACACGTTCAAGCGCGTGGAAGCGCCGGAGGGGTGGATGGCGGCGTGAGCGAGCAGAAGCAAACGGCAAAGGGCTGCGAAGGGTGCAGGTTCGGGGGTGCCGCTGAGCGCTGCAAAACCTGCAGCCGGAAGTACCTTGATCGATGGGAAGCCTCGCCGCCCCGGAAGCCTATGAGCAAAGGCACGGCTATGGTGCTGGCGTCGGTGCTTACGATGGCAGCTATGGCGGATAGGAGGCCGTGCGAGTGATCTACAAGGGGTTCGAGATCAAGCGCGCGCCGTATCGCCCGTCCCAATTCTGCGCGGAAACGAGCGCGGTGGCGATCTTCCACGATGGCGAGTTGCAGTCGTTCGTGGCGAGCGATGAAGGGTTCGCGGAGCATGTGATCGATGTGAAGCTCAAAGAGGGCGCGTGGCCTAAACGGGCGAAGGCGGAGCCGGTCGAACCGGCTGATGGAAAGTCCGCCGCAATTTGCGGCGATATGCGGCAGATTGCGGCAATCCGCCGCAAAGCGCGGCAGGATGCAGCGGAGCGCCGCGAGGCGCGGCACGAAAGAGAAGGGCGGGGTGAAGGTGAAGGATCGGGAGATGATGCGCAAGGCTGGGAACCGGCTGCGCGAGGTCAGGGAGATCATGGGGCTGTCGCAAAACGAGCTGGGTGAGCTGATCGGTATGGCCCGCGAGAATGTGATCTCCCGTGAGGCTGGAAGGCGAGAGATTCGCGCTGATCTGGCGGCGAAGGTGTGCGCGGTCGCGAAGGAGCACGGCGTCGGATGGCTCACCGGGGATTACCTAATGGGCATTTCGGATCGGGTGGACACGCCGGATGTGTTCTCGATCAATGATCTGGTGGCGAAGGCGCATGCGAACGCGGTGGAGCACGGTTTCTGGAAAGGGCCGATCGAATTCGGAGAGTGCATCACGCATGCTCATGGTGAGCTCTCCGAAGCGTTCAATGAATACCGGGCTGGGCATGCGCTTGATGAAACCTATTTCAGTAGGGATGGCAAGCCCGAGGGCGTTCCGTCCGAGCTGGCGGATGAGGCAATCCTGATCTTTAGCATTTGCGGTCACTACGGGATCAACCTTGAGGCCGCGATCGTGCAGAAGATGGAATACAACGCTACAAGACCCAGGCTGCACGGCAAGAAATTCTGAGGGGGTGTGCGGCGTGGATGGTGAGGCGTTTCGCTGCACGATGGAGTGCGATGATTATCTTTTCCCGGAGCGTGAACCGGAATCGCGGTATGGTCTGATCGGAAAGAGCAATGGCAAAACCTGCGCTGCGATCGGGTGCAAAGAGAAAAAGGCGGAACGGAGCAAGTATTGCTCTTTTCACAGGAAACATCGCCCGCGAAGCGAAGAAGCATACAGGCGGATGGTGGATAGGTGATCGCCCCGGTGCGGGCAGAAGGGGGCAAGCATGGATGGCGATTTGATAAGCCGGAAGGCGCTGCTGGATCAGTTCTCAGACCTCAAGGCGAAGGCTGAAACACTTCGCGATCAGCTTTACCTCGATGGGGTGATGGCTGTGATCGATGTGCAACCGAAAATGAATGCTGAGCCTGTGATACATGCTTACTGGATTCAGCATGAAAACGCGGGGCCGATGAAATCCGAGTGCAGCGCATGTCGCACTACGTTCAACATTCGGATTGAGTACGATGGGATAACCCTTTGCAGGTGCCCGAAATGCGGTGTCCGCATGGACGCCGACGCCCCGGAGCGGGGAGAGGGGAGCGGGAATGCGGCGCGATGACCGTGTTTGGCTCGCGGAGATCGACGGGACGGTATCGGGATGGTACGTGGATGGGATTTGTTCGGATGGCACAATCCGGCTTCGGTACGGGCGAAATCCTCGTAAATGGATTGATGCACGGACGGACGCAGCGCCCGAGCGCGTATTTACGGGGCGTCAACAGGCTAAGCAAGCGGCTGACCGCCTATGGGCGGGAAAGGAGCGGGAAGATGGATAGGTTGACTTATCGTGACGCTCAAGGAGCAGCGAATCTCCACTGGTGGCCCGAAAACAACCGACCCGAAATCCTGCAAAACGCTTTTGAGCGCTTGGCTGTGATTGAGGACACCGGCCTGACGCCGGACGAGATCGCCGCACTCCGCGCCAAGGCGGAAAGCGTCCTTGAACAAAGCGAAGCGATAGAGGGGAAATACGCAGGTGTCGCCAACGGATGGGATGAACTCTGCGCTGAGGTCGAGCAGTACCGTGCCGACATTCAGGCGGGGAGGCTGGTGAGGTTCGAAGTCCAGCCGGAAGATGAGTACGACGGCTTGAAGGTCAAGTATCGGGTGTTCAGGGCCAAGGACGGTACGCCGGTGGAGAATTGTTTCGTGCTTCAACCTGAAAAGGATGATGCGGCACTCGCGGCGCTGTCAGCATATGCTGGCCACACTGAAAACGAAACGCTCAAGGCTGATATTTTTAGCTGGATCATTGCGATCCTCAAAAGCATGGAGGCCCGCGCCGCGCTGGGGAAGGTGTAGCAATATGAAGATCATCGCTGGATTTGCGGTCGGCCTTTTGGGTGTCTGGTTGTTTTTGATACTCCAACAGCTAAAAAGCATTTCGCGATCGCTTGAAATGTTCGCGAAGGCGTGGAACGAGGATTTCAGGATCACGGTTCCGGGGAACAAGTCTTTTCGCATCGATCTGCCGGACGGAGGCGAAATCACCCAAAGGATCGAAAAGAGGGATTAAGCGTGAACAAAACGAGGATTGATTGGTGCGATATGAGCTGGAACCCTGTTACGGGTTGCTTGCATGGCTGCGAATACTGCTATGCGAGGACGCGGGTGCATCGGTTCGGTGAGCACAAGGTTCCACCCGGGCCGAGCGTGGTTCTCAGCGAGAAGCAGAGGCGCGAGAACGGCATGGTGAGCCCCTACCCGTTCGATTTCACGCCCACGCTGCATCTGTACAGGATGGTGGAGCCGGAGCGCAAAACGAAGCCTCAAACGGTGTTCGTGTGCTCGATGGCTGATCTCTTCGGCGCGTGGGTTCCTGATGAGTGGATTCGCGATGTGATCCGGGCATGCGAGGCGGGGTATCTGCACAGGTACATTTTTCTCACGAAAAACCCGGCTCGGTATCACGATCTGCAGTTTACTCTCCCCCTGCCCACTTCTCCGCGCTACTGGTATGGTGCATCGGCAACCAGCATGCAAGATTTCGGGTGGGGAGGCCCGGTGGCGCTGTTGCGCGGGCTGAGGGGCGTGAAGAGGTTCCTGAGCATCGAGCCGATCCTCGGGCCGCTGGATGCGCATGGGCTCAATGCGCTCGGATACTTCCAGTGGATCATCGTGGGGGCGGAGAGCGGGCGGCGCAAGGGCAAGGTCGTGCCGGAGCGGGCATGGATCGAGGCGATCGAGGCGAAGTGCGCAGAGCTCAAAATTCCCCTGTTCATGAAGGGCTCGATCAGAGAGCTCATGGGCGAGGATTTCCGGCAGGAATTCCCGTGGGAGGCGCAGACATGAACGCACAACCGAAGCCCTGCCAGTTTTGCAAGGCAATCGAATTATTCCGCTGGGGCTTTGGGATCAGCAAGCGGAATCACCCGGAATTTATTGAAGAACGGTACAGTGTCGCCATCGTCAGGCGGCTGTTCATCAAGGGGAGGCCGGGGATTTGGAGTGCGATCACCGATTTCCGCGACCGAGGGCGTGGGTACGCATTGAATTTCTGCCCGGAGTGCGGAAAGGCGATACGACGCGAAGATGGAAGCCGAACCGTAGGAGGTGGCGTGAGATGATTGAGGTCATGAAGGCCATTACCGTATGGCAACCGTGGGCAAGCCTGATCGCGATTGGGGCGAAGGGCTTCGAAACGCGTGGATGGGCCACGGATTATCGGGGGCCGATCGCGATCCATGCGGCAGCAAAGGACCCTGATTCAGCAACGACGGGTATTCTTAGCGACGATGTAATCACGATGTTGAAGGCGCTGGGGATGTCGCCGGGCCAGTATGGCCCGAAAATGTTCGCTAGCCTACCACGCGGTGCGATCATCGCCACGGCGGAGCTGGTCGGGTGCTGGAAGATTTGGGCTGGTTGGCGTGTGGGGTTGCCCGGCGTCCCGTGCATCGATCAGCCAAACCAGTGGAGGGCGATCATCGAGCCGGAATACACCTTCGGAGACTGGACGCCTGGGCGCTATGCCTGGGAGCTGGCGAAAGTCAAGATGCTTGATACTCCGATCCCGGCGAAGGGGATGCAGCGGCTTTGGGATTGGAAGGTGGCAGCATGACGATCAGGGAGATTCGAACGGCTCATTTCACGCCGCGTGAGTGGCGGAAGCTCATTTGCGATCTGTCGATCTGGAAGCTCATGTGGGGCGTAAGGATGGCCTCATGGAATGATTTCTTGCATGATATCGATGATCTGGCGGGGAGCTTCGGCGACATGCTGGAAGGGCTGCTCGATACCGCGAGGGCGCTTGGCCGCGTTCTGAGAGTGCTGATGGCATATGCTGTGTGGCCTATCAGCAAGCCGATCGTGGCGGCATATTGGCGGCGGAGGTTCCGGCGAGATGTGCGGGAGAAGGCGAAGCCCGAAGGGATGGTGTGATCTTGGAGCGGCGGAAGGTGTCGTACAAGGAATTCGAAACCGCTGAGGTCGGGTATTGCCTTCTGATCACGGGCGGGATGATGAGCCCGCCGGTCGCGATCGTGGAGCGCCCGGACGGTACGATGGCGCAAGTGCCAATCGAGAGGGTGCAGTTCATGGATATCCCGCAATGGGCGAATCTCGAAGCGGATGAGGCGTATCGGGACGGATACAAAATGGGGCAAGTGCTCGAAAAAAACAGAAGGGGCGGATGAGTGATGGCGGCTGAGAAGTACAGCATCGACCGGGAACAGGCGCATTCGCTGTTGGATGCGGCGGGCAGGTCGGATAAGCATGGCGGGCGGCGGTCGGAGCATGCGTTCGTAGAACAGCATGAGAAGTTCACGGTACTGGTCGAGGGCAATAAGTGCAGGATGTATCCTGATGAGCGCTCGATGGTGAGCATCAACCTCTACCGGGCGCTGACGCGGTTCTGGATGGCGGATCATCGGATCAAGCCGGTAGAAAAGGTGGCGAGCTGATGATCAAGTACATGCTCACGGAAGAACAGGCTCACGCGATCACGGATCGTGCGGCTGATGGGAATGCGGTCGGATGGTGCGATACGCATGGAGCGATCCGTGCGGCGGCGATCAAGGGCGAAGAGATATGCGCAACCTACGAGAAGGGGCGGTTCGATATTGTAGCGGGCAAATCGTTCTGCATTCTGCATAAGGATGCGGCGCTCGGATGGTTGGCGCTGAACGGGTTCGATCCTACGAGAGATTAAAGGATTTAAGGGGGATAAAGCATGGGTAATGTACCGGAAGGGATCAGAGAGAAGATCGCGAAGCTGCTGGCGCTGTCGGAGAGCCCGAATGAGAACGAGGCGAAGGTCGCGATGCTCAAGGCGCGCGACATGATGGCGAAGTACAAGCTCTCGATGAAGGATATCGGCATCCAGAGCAAGGTGGATATCAAGCGGGCGCGGAGCAAGGTCAAGTTCACGTTCAGGAAGAACAGGTGGGTATCGGTGCTGTCGTGCGTGATCGCGGAAGCGTACTGCTGCCGGAGCGTGTCAACGGTCTTTGATCCGAGGCATCCGCAGACCCGCGAGATCGTCATGTGGGGGCTCGATGAAGATGCCGAGATCGCGGCCCGGGTGTTCAAGTATGCGGTCGATTGCATCGGCGAGCGGAACGGGCAGATGATCGATCGGTATGGCGCGGCGCTCTCCCATGATCTATGCGAAGCGTATGGGATGGGGTTCACGGAAGGCGTGAGGGTGATGTTCAAGCGGCAGAGCGCGCAAAATCAGGAGTGGGGCCTCGTCGTGGTTACGCCCAAGGCGGTCAATGATGAGGTGGACAAGCTCTCAAAGTCGAAGCCGATCGAGGTGGAGGTCAAGTCGGATCGGGATTTCCGAAGGGGATACAGGGATGGTCTGGAATTCGGCCCGGATATGAAGCTCGATGGAGCTCGGGCATAAGGAGGTCGGGGCATGGTTCCGGCGACGGTCGATAGGATGATCGCGGATTTCAAGCGCAATGTGGCGCGCGCGGGGCATCTCAGGACGGAGATCAAGCGCCTGGAATTGGTCATCTCGGAAGTCGAAGAGGCGGAGCTCGGGCTCGGGGCGGCTGTCAATGATGGCATGCCCCACGGCTCGAAGGTGGGCGATCCTACCGGCTTGAAGGGCGCGGCGCTCGCTGATGGTCGGGTGATGTGCGAGGAAGAGCGAAAAGAGCTCAAGGCGGCTCAGGATGAGCTGGCGCATGTGGAGCTCGAAATCCTGTTCGTTACGAACTGGCTCAAGGTGCTGAACCCGAAAGAGAAGTTTGTGATCGAAAAACAGGCGATGATGGGTGTGAGCTGGCGCGAAGTCGAATCCAGATTCGCGGTCGAGTTTTCGGATAATGGCTCGAAGGACACGCTGAGAAGGATCAAGGCGCAAGGGCTCATCAAAATCTATCAGATCGCAGAGTAAAAGCGGGTCAAAAAAGAGTGGCAAAATCCGGGTATGCAACGGAATTGCCACTTTTTTGCACATATTTTGCATACTTGTCAGGATTTTAGAAGCGTGATATGCTATACTCGTTGCAAAGCAACCACCCGGAGGGCTCAAGGGCCAAGGGGAGGTTGCTTTAATTATTCCCCTTCTCTACCGAGTACCGGTAAGGTGGTATGGTGTGTGGTAGTGGATAATCGTTCGTTATATGCACCTAGGAAACGCCGCATCATCGATCTCAGCCAGCAATGCTTCTGGTGCGAATGGAGCTCATGGAACGGCGTCACTATCGTATGCTTCAATTTGGGAGATTGCCGAGTTTTCCCAGCCAAAAAAATAGCAAGTGAGAGTGATCAGAATGGCGAAGTTGGAGATCGTGTACAAGAAAACGAGCGAGCTGATCCCATACGAGAACAACCCGCGAAAGAATGATTCGGGCGTGATCAAGGTGGCCCGGAGCATCGAGGAATTCGGATTCCGGGTGCCGATCACGATCGATCGGAGCGACAAGGTGGTTGCGGGCGATACGCGGCTCAAGGCTGCGAAGCGGCTCGGGATGGAAGAGGTGCCGTGCATCTATGCGGATGGCTTGACGCCGGAGCAGGTGAAGGCATTCCGGCTGATCGACAACCGCGTGTCAGATTACACGTTTTGGGATGATGGCAAGCTCGAACAGGAGATCGATGAGCTGCTATCTGAGGGCATCGATCTGAGCGACTTTTTCGGCGATGGCAAGGCGGGGTTCGGCGGCGAATTGGATGAGCCTGAGCCGGAGCCCGAGGAAGATAAGGCGGAGGTGCCGTTCTCGGAGGAATTGCTCGAAGAGCACAATTACGTCGTGCTGTATTTCGATAACGAGGTCGATTGGCTGCAGGCTATGTCGCTGTTCCAGCTCGAAAGGGTGCGCAACCTGAGCACGAGCAAGGATGGCAAGGGCAACCGGAAGCGGATCGGGCTCGGGCGCGTGGTACGCGGCGCCGACTTCCTCAAGCGGATCGCCGATGGCATTCTGGCGGGTGATCGCAAATGAAGTTTAGTGTGAATGCTCCGAGCCTGAGAAGGCCGAAGGGAGTGCTCACGCCAGCGTATTACCCGATGGTGAAGATATGGGTCGATGCGTCGGAAGTGGCGGAGTACAGGCGCGAGAATCCGATGGTTGAGATCGTGGAGTGTCCGGCAGGGGTGCAGGGCAATCTGAGCCGCGTCCGCAATCACATCCTGCGGGAAGAGTTCGCGGCGGGCATGGATGCGGTCGTGATCATCGATGATGATCTCAAGCGGATCGGCTATTTTGAGAGCATCGGTCGGTTCGGGTATAATGACCGGCTGCTGAGGGTTGAGGATTGGCCTGATTTCATCGAGAATTACTCGGGCATGGCGCGCGGCATCGGGGCGTACATGTGGGGCATGAACGTCAACAATGACGCGGATGCATATGATCAGTACAGGCCGTTCAACACTACGTCGCCGGTTCTCGGGCCGTTCTCGGTGCATCTCAAGGGCGGCGATATCTTCTATGATGAGCGGTTGCCGCTCAAGGAAGATTATGATATCAGCCTTCAACACCTGAACAAGTATCGGGCGATCTTGAGGCTGAACAAGTACCATTACGAGTGTTTGCAGTCGGTCAATGCGGGCGGCTGCGCGGTCTATCGGAGCATGGATCGGGAGCGTGAACAGCTCGATCTGCTGATCAAAAAGTGGGGATCGGGCATCGTGCATACGGACAAGCGGCGGCAGGATGGCAAGGCGTCCAGCGTGCTCGATTACAACCCGATCATCAAGGCTCCGATCAAGGGGGTCTGAGCGGTGGCGAAGCAAATGGGCAGGAAGCCGATGCTCACACCGGCGATGATTAATGAGCTATGCTCGCTCATCTCGCAGGGGTTCACCCGTAAGGGCGCATGCGCGGCGGTGGGCATCGATGAGAGCACGCTCTATGACTGGATCACGAAGGGCGAGGATGCGCTCGCAAAAGAGCGCAAGGGCGGCAAGAACGGCAAGCTCGGAGAGAATGCGCAGTTGTACGCGAATTTCGTTCGGGAGTTCACGAAGGCGCAGGTCATGTTCAAGCGGCTGCACCTCGCGAACATCAAAAAGCATTCGGCTCATAGCTGGCAATCGTCGGCATGGCTTTTGGAGCGCACGTTCCCGGAAGAGTATGGGCGCACAAAGCAAGATGTGGAGATCAGCGGCAAAGATGGCGGGCCGGTCAATGTCGCGGAGGAAGTCAATTTCTATTTACCGGAAAACGGTCGGGATAAGCGATGAGAGGGGCATGGGCAGTATGACGTTCGGGAAGGCAATCGAGGCGCTACGGGGCGGCTGCAAGGTCACACGGCATGCGTGGGATGGGATGAACAAGTGCGTGGTTCTCATGCCGGAGCTCAAGCTCCCGGCTCACAGCGCCCCGCTGGGCGTGAAGAAGGTCAATGAATTCATGGCGCACATGATCGGCGAGGATACGCCGCTCGAATCTCTGCCGTACCTTGCGGAATGGGTCGGCAACGGTCAGTGGCAACCGGGCTGGTTGCCCTCCCAGGCGGATATCCTCGCGGATGATTGGTTCATCGTGCGGGAACTGCGAAGCGCCTCCTAACGGGCGTTAAAGAGCTTAAATTCGATCTGAGCCGCTTCCAGAAATGGGCGCGGCTCTTTTATGCGGGTGTGGCTCAGTGGCAGAGCATCAGCCTTCCAAGCTGACAACGCGGGTTCGATTCCCGCTACTCGCTCCATCCCGCGCGGCCCGCTTGTTTGGCGGCGAGCGGGTCGCGCGGCCTAAACCAAATTAAGACGCGCTCCGAGGTTTACGCGGGTCAGATATCCCCCCTGATCGGCGGTTAGCAGGAGCGCCACGATGCAATCGGTCGGGCTGATGGTGAGGGCTCTCCCCCACCTCAGCTCGATCGTCATTTTCGAAGCGAGCGAGATGAGGGTGATCCTCATGAATATCAGGCCGCAACCGGGGCCGCAAGAGCTGTTTCTTTCCACGCCGGCCGATATTGCAATCTATGGCGGAGCGGCGGGCGGCGGCAAGTCGTATGCGCTCCTGCTCGAAGGTGCAAGGCACAAGCAGAACCCGAAATTCGGCGGCATGATCTTCCGGCATAATGCGAACCAGATATTCGCAGAAGGTTCGCTATGGGATACGAGCATGGCGCTCTATCCCCTGCTCGGAGGTAAGCCGCGGAAGTCGCCGAAGCCTCAGTTCGTGTTCAAGAGCGGCGCGAAGATCACGTTCGCGCATATCGAGCGGGATGAGGATGTGCATGGCTATCAGGGCTCACAGATCGCGTTCATCGGGTTCGATGAGCTCACGCACTTCACGAAGTTCCAGTTCTTCTACATGCTCTCTCGAAACCGCAGTACATGCGGCGTCAAGCCGTATATGCGGGCAACTTGCAACCCGGATGTGGATTCATGGGTCGCGGATTTCATCGCGTGGTACATCGATCAGGAAACGGGCTATCCGATCGAAGAGCGGTCGGGCGTGATCAGGTGGTTCATTCGGCGCAATGACGAGATCTTTTGGGCGGACAGCGAGCAAGAGCTGATCGATAGGTTTGAGCTCAGGACGCCGGAAGAGCTGGCGGAGCCGAGATCGTTCACGTTCATCGCGGCAAAGCTCTCGGATAACAAAATCCTGATGGAGCTGAACCCGCAATATCTGTCGAACCTCAAGGCGCTGCCGCAAGTCGAGCGTGAGCGCCTTTTGTATGGCAACTGGAAGATCAAGCCAGCGGCGGGGATGTACTTCAAGCGGGCGCATGTGCAGCTCCTTGAGGAAGTCCCGGATGATGTGGTGCGATGGGTGCGGGCGTGGGACTTCGCGGCGACGGAAGATCGGAAAGAGAATAACCCGGAAGATGGACCGGCGTACACGGCGGGCGTTTTGATCGGCAAGCGCAGGTGCGGGCGATGGGTGATCGCGGATGTAGTCAATCAACGGCTCAGCGCGGCGCAGGTCAAGGCGACGGTCTACAATACGGCGCTGGCAGACAAGGTGAAGTACAAGCATGTTCGGATCAGGTTGTCGCAAGACCCCGGACAGGCGGGCAAGGATCAGGCGGAGCAGTACGTCAAGCACCTCGCGGGGTTCTCGGTCGCTGTCGTGCGTGAAACCGGCAGTAAGGAAACCCGTGCGGAGCCGTTGTCGGCTCAATGGGAGGCGCGGCCCGGTTATGACAAAGGCAATGTTGATGTGGTGATCGGCCCGTGGAATGAGGCGTTTTTCGCCCAGCTTGAGAGCTTCCCACAGGGCAAGTTCAAGGATATGGTCGATGCGAGCGCAAATGGGTTCAATGAGCTCGAATCGAAGAACCGGCAGATCCCGCTGGATCAGAGCGCGGCGCAACAAACCCACGAGAGCAAATGGTCGGTGTAAGGTGGTGTGTTCATGGATTTCGGGTTCATGCGAGTTCCCGGAAAGTACAACCCGTTCGATGAGCAAGGCCGCGTCGGTCAGCTCAAGTATGCGGGCGTGTTCTTTGAGGAATTCCAGAAAGAGCTGGTAGGCCGGAGCGGGGTCGAGGTCTATAAAGAGATGGCGGATGGCGACGATGTGATCGGCGCGATGCTGTTCGCGATCGAGATGCTTGTCCGGCAGGTGCGGTTCGAGGTCGAGCCGGGTGGCGATTCGGAAGAGGATGAGAAGGCGGCAGAGTTCATCAAGGGCTGCATGGATGATATGCAGCAGACTTGGCAGGATACGCTGTCGGAAATCTTGTCTTTCCTCCCCTATGGGTGGAGCTATCATGAAATCTGCTATAAGTGGCGGATGGGTAAGAAGTCGAAAAAGTCGCTTTCCAGCAAGTTCGATGATGGCCTGATCGGGTGGCAAAAGCTGCCGATCCGGGCTCAGGATACGCTATGGCGCTGGGAGTACGATGAGGATGATGAGCTGATCGGCATGTCGCAGATGGCTCCGCCTGATTATCAGGTGCGGTTCATCCCGCTCTCGAAGGCGCTGCATTTCATCACGAAGAGCCGCAAGTGGAACCCGGAGGGCAAGTCGATCTTGCGCAATGCGTACAGGGCGTATTACTACAAAAAGCGGTTCCAAGAGGTCGAGGGGGTCGGTGTTGAGCGCGATCTTGCGGGCTTGCCGATGCTGCAGCCCCCGGAAGATATCGATATTTGGGATGCGAATGATCCCGATATGCAGATGATGCGGGCGAGCGCGGAAAAGCTCATCCAGAATGTGCGCAGGGATGCGGTCGAGGGTGTGCTCATTCCCCCGGGATGGACGTTCTCGCTGATCAGCGGCGGAAGCAAGCGCCAGTTCGAGATCGGCACGATCATCGATCGGTATGATAAGCGCATGGCTATGACGGCAATGGCGGATTTCATTCTGCTCGGGAGCGGTGCGGTCGGATCGTTCGCGCTGTCGAGCGATAAGACCGACCTATTCGGCGTCGCGCTCGGAACGTACCTCGATATCATCTGCGAGGTGTTCAACAATCAGGCGATCCCGGCGCTGATCGAGCTGAATCAGCGCGTGAAGGGCGCGTTTAAGGGTCTTAAAGAGCTCCCGAAGATGGTGCATTCGGATGTGGAGAAGGCCGATCTGGACAAGATGGGCAATTTCTTGGAAAAAATGATCGGCGTCGGTCTGATCACGCCGGATGCGAAGATGGAGCAGTATGTCCGGCGCATGGCTGATCTTCCCGATCCGGTCGAGGGTGATGTGGATGAAGATAATGGTCAGGGGCAGCGGCAGAACCCGAACCGGCAGCCCCAGCAGAATCAACCCCAGCAGCAGACGGCTCAGGGGGCTCAGAATCCGGGCAAGGGCGGGCAGAAGCCGATGCCCGGTTATCAGTCTAAGCCAGCCCAGGGAGCGGATCAAGCGGGGGCGGAGAGGGCTGCGGAGAAGGCTGAGCTGAAAGAGAAGATGCGCAAGGCGTGGATGGCGGGTGATTCGGATGGCGGGCGCTCAGGCGAAGCTCGATAAAAAGGCGCTTGAGGATTTCCTGCTCAAGCGGGAACCCGCGCTCGCGAGGATCGTCGCTCGTTTCACGCATGATCTGGCGGATGCGATCACCTATGAGCAGATTCGGAATGCGCTTCTCAGCGGAGCGCTCGATGAGGCATGGCTGAAAAAGCTCAGGGTGGCGTACAGCGATTTCATTCTCAGCTCGATCGTGCCGGAATGGGAGAAGGGCGTTCAAGCGGGCGGGGCGTACACGAAAACCGCAGATGGGTTCGTGTTCGATCCTCAGCAGGTCGCGATCACGCAATGGGCGCAGAACCGCGCGGCGAGTTTGGTCGTGGATATCGAAGATCAACAGCGGCGGGCGATCGGAGCGCTTGTGGAGCATGCGGTCAATAACGAAGGGCTGGGCGTGGATCAGCTCGCGATGGTGATCAGGCCGATCATCGGGCTCTATCCGGCGCAGGTTGTCGCGAATGCGCGCTATTATGATCTTGTCAGAAGGACGCTAATCAAGAATCACCCTAAAACACCGGTCGAAAGGCTGGAAGATCGGGCGCGGAAGTCGGCGGCTCGATATGCTGAGTGGCAGCACCGGGCGCGGGCGGCTATGATCGCGCGCACCGAGCTTGTCACGGCGTACAATGCGGGCCGGTATTACTCGGTTGGTCAGGCGGTCGCTCAGGGCTATCTGCCGCCTGTCGAGAAGGTATGGGTCACGGCGCTGGATGAGCGGGTGTGCGATGATTGCAAGGCGCTCGAAGGCGTTCGAGTGGGCTATGATGCGGCGTTCACATCGAACCCGAAAAAGGCTCGGTATTCGGAGGGCCTATTCCCGCCGCTGCATCCGCGCTGTCGGTGTGTGGTGACGTATGAAGAAAAGCTCGGGGAGGTGGATGGTGCATGAACGGTCAGAGCGTATTCGAAATCGCAAAAACCGATGATGAGAAGCGCTTGATTTTCGGCTGGGCGTCGGTGTCCGCTGATCTGAGCGGGCAGATGATTGAGGATTTGCAGGGCGATATGCTCGGGATCGATGAGCTCGAACACGCGGCGTATGAGTACGTGCTCGGGTTCCGCGATGCGGGCGAGCGTCATGATCCGGCGCTGAGGAAGAAGGGCCGGTTGGTCGAGAGCGTCGTGTTCACGCCGGAGAAGGTCAAGGCGATGGGCATCACCGGGCCGATGAAGGAAGCGTGGTGGGTCGGCTTCTACATCGATGATGATCAGGCGTGGGAGAAGATCAAGAGCGGCGAATACGAGATGTTCTCGATCGAGGGCAGGGCGGTTCGCGAGGATATGGCGAAGAGTTTCGGCGATCTGCTCGCGAAGTTCAATGAGAACCACGATCCCGATGATGGGAAATTCTCTTCGGGATCGGGCGGGTCGGCGGCACCGGCTGCGAGTTCCGGCACGGGCAGCGTCCTCGGGAAGCTCTCAAGCAACGATTACGGGCTCACCAAAGAGGGCTATGCTCAGTTCAAAAGCTCCACGGCAGCGAAGCGCTATTCCGATGAGTGCGGAAAGGGCGTCAAGCTGTCACCGGATCAGAAGGATAGCCTGGGAGAGTATCAGGTGTCCTCAGCGAACATGAACAACCGTCTGCGCGCGGGCGATGCAAAGAGCGATGGCTACAAGATCAAGGATATTGATCAGGCCATAGGCAAAAGCAAGCTGCCGGATAATGTGCTTCTGTTCCGGGGCATCGATGGCGAGGGCATCAAGGCGATGGGCTTGAAGTCCAATGGGGAAGCTGATCTCAAGGCGATGATCGGGAAACCCCTGTCGGATAAAGCGTACATGTCCACCACGGCAGATCGGGCGATCATGGATAAGTTCATGCAAAGCCCGGCAGGTGGCGAGGGCGTTGGCATCATCATCAAGGCATCAAAGGGCATGAATGCGCTTCCTGTCAGCGCTGGGAACGGTCTATACGGGAACAGGGAAAGCGAATTCATCTTGCCCCGCAATGCAGGATTGAGGATAACGGGTGTTGTGAAGCAGGGCAACAGGTCGTATCTGGTGGCGCAGTATGGGGATGACGTGTCGAAGGGCTTCCGGGATGCGCTGAGCGAGCTCGATGTGGAAACCGGCGTTCAGGCCGGAACGGCAGCATCGTTCGCGGAGCTGATGGCACACAGCGGCGAGCCGGTCAAGCGGAAGAGCCTCGCGAAGTCGTTCCTCGAATGGCTGCAGAAGTTCAATCCATATCATGATCAGAAGGGCAAATTCACCAGCGGCGATACCGCGACGATGTTCTCAGCGACGCCGTCGCTGATCGCGAGCAATGCAAAGCTCGCGTCGATGATGGAGGATTTCACGCATCGGAGGAACATGATGCGTGATGCGGCTATGTCGCTTGGAATCGGGGGCGGAAACAATACGCAGCCCGCGAGCGCTGTTGTGAATGGCAAATTCAGGATCAATCTGCTGAACATGAACAATGGCGGCGGCAGCGATCCGCTCTATGAGCAGCATGTGGAAGAGGCAAACCCGAAGCCGATCCCGAAGATCACGGTAAGCATGCCACAGACGCCGGGAAAGGCGGTCGATTGGCACAATGTCAGCGATGCGGATTTCATGGATACACTCAAGAAACAGTGTCCGGGCTATGATCAGATCATCGATTCGCTCGATAGGAATGGAATCGATCTGAGCGCGAAGTGGGGAAGCTCTCCGCTGGTTGATACAAAGCAGAATGGCGATATGGCGCTCACAGAAATCTACAAGCACCGGGGATTCAATGCGCTGCCCACGATGATGGATAAGGCTGCTGTCAAGCAATACATTGATGCGAAGAAAACCCCGGAGCTCTACCGGGGCATGGGAACGAGTACGAGCGGGCAATCGGGCGCGGATAAGCAAACTCGGTTCGCGCAGGACCCGCTGCATTTCGCGGGCCTCGGAGTGCTGGGCAATGGCACTTACGCGGCGCAGACGCCGACCGGCAAGAAAACGTATAGTTGGAATACCGGCTTGAAAGTCGCGCGAGCGTACTCGCATGGAGCTCAGGATGGAACTGTGCGCATGACGCTTGATAAAACGGCGAAGAAGGCCACGTTCGCGGCGGTGAGGAAGGAGCAGCAAGCGTTCCAGTACCGCGTGATGAGTGCAACGCATCAAGGCTTGCTCAGCTTAAAACAGTCGAACGCGCTGATGCATCTCACGGATGATCCGGGCAGATTCGCAGCGCTCAGGGGCTATGATGCGTACTATGAACGCGGAAAAAAGAATAGCGGCGCGAACGCATCTCATCCGTTTTGGGTGTTGCTCAATCGCGGTAAGATCATCATCCAGAATGAGAGGTACACATAATGATCAGCATGCTTGAGAGCGAAACGGTCGGGTTCTACCTGCCGATCATCGCGGAGCTCTATGGCTCGGATGTGCAGGACAAGCTGGTGAAGGCGTGTATCGATGCGGATTCGCTCGCTGATCTCCCGGAGCCGTTCGGAAAGATTCTCTTCACGGCTCAGTCGATCGTGGATGGCACCTATAAGCCGGATGAGGATGAGAAGGACGAGAAGGGCGGCAAGGAAGAGAAGGGGCCAGGGGTGGCAAAGACCTTCTCTCAGGTGTGCGCGGAAGCTGAGGATGGCGCGAAGTCATTCTCGGAAATGCTAGATCATCTCGCGAAGTTTAATCCGTACCATGCTCCGGACAGCGGGAAGTTCGCTACGGGCGGGACGGCAGGGGTGATCTTGTCATTCAAGGCTCCGCCGAAGCCGTGGAAAGAGAACAGCAGCATGACGAAGTATCTTTCCACCGGGCCGGATGGCAAGGATCACATCAGCCCGGAGCGGCAAGCGCTCTATAACAAGATCATCAATGACACGTTCAAGGATATCGAAAAACCGGCGCCGGGTGAGCAGCGGTCGATCGTGTTCATGGGCGGCGGCGGCGGGAGCGGCAAGAGCTATCTGCTCGATTCTCGTTATATCGACACGCCGCCGAAGGCTGCGAAGAAGGCTGTCCATATAAACCCGGATGATATCAAGGATCAACTGCCGGAATACAAGGAAATGCTCGCTGGGCCGCCCGAGGTGCAGAAGGAAGCGGCTGGTTTCGTGCATCAGGAATCGAGCATTCTGGCGAACCGGCTGGTGAAGATGGCGGTCGCGCGCGGCTACAATGTCGTGCTGGATGGCACGGCGTCGGATGAGAAGAAAACCACGGCGCAAGCGAAGCTCGCTCGCGAAGCCGGGTACAAGGTCGAGGCGCATTATGTGCAATGCCCGCTGGAAACGGCGATGGCGGCAAACATCAAGCGATTCCACGAAACCGGTCGCTATGTGCCGGAAGATATCTTGGTGGATGCGCATAAGGCGGTGAGCGAGAACTTCGCGAAGCTCGCGAATAAGGGCATCTTCGATAAGGTCGATCTGATCCAGAATGATCGGCAGAGCCCGCTCAAGACGATCGCGAGCGCGGTCAAGGGGAGCAAGCTGCAGGTGCATGATGAGGCGGCGTACAAGGCGTTCGAGGATAAGAAGAATTTCGTGTATCCACCGGCAAAGTGACGCTTGACAGATGTGGTACGCTTAGTGTGAGGGGAGTGAACAAAAAATGTCAATGTATGGGCTAAACAGGAAAGAACAGTGTCAGGTGATCGATACCGCTCAGGCGAGCAAGCCCTTCTCGGAGTGTCCGGTTCAGAGCGAAGGCGCGAAGAAGTTCTATGATTCGCTCATATACCAGATGGAGCGCTACCCCGGCGTGAGGTTCGATTACCCGGAGCTCGATGATGATTCCACGGGAGATGATGCGCTCGAAGCGGTCATGTTCGAGGGGATGAAGCTCGATGAGTAAGCGCATGCGCGCGGTTCTCGGGGATATCACAAAGATGCGGGTGGATGCGATCGTGAATGCCGCAAATGAATCCCTGCTCGGGGGCGGCGGCATCGATTATGCGATCCACAAGGCGGCGGGGCCTGATCTGCTCTATGAGTGTGCGGGGCTGGGGGGCTGCGATACCGGAGATGCGAAGGTAACGGGTGCGTACCGGTTGCCCTGCAAGATGATCGTGCATGCGGTCGGGCCGGAATACAGCTTCGGGAAGTACTGCGATGATGAAGAGTTGCTTCGGTCGTGCTATAAGCGGTCGATCGAAGTGGCGAGCGAGCGCGGAGCTCGCACGATCGCGTTCCCGTCGATCAGCACCGGCATCTTCAAGTACCCGGCAGAGGAAGCATGCGAGATCGCGGTGGATGAGGTCAAGAAAATGCTCGGCATTCACCCGGAGATCGAGCGCGTCGATTTCGTGTGCATCGATGAGTACAAGTACGGGCTCTATGAGAAAGAGCTCGAACGAGTGGCATAATCGAATATGGGGCTCAGCCGCCGCAAGGCGGTTTTTTCATGCTCAGAAATCGCGGGAGGTGATCGGGTTGCCGGTGGTGGCGAAGAGCTTCGGAGAGCTCATGACGAGGCTCGGAGCTGGAAGCTCTCAGAAGCCGGGAGAAGGGGCCGATGCTCGGGATGGCCCAAGTGGTAGGGCAGACGCAGAAATCGCCCGAGAGGGCGGCTTTAATGCGTTTAATTCGATCCCGGCTGGTTTGATCTGGAAAGCGTCGAGTTTTGACGAGATGATCGAGAAATTCAACCCCTATCATGATCAAAAAGGCAGGTTCTCGGATTCGGGCGGCGCGGCGTCGTTCACATACAAACCGGGCGCGAGTGCGGCGCATGACAAGGCGATCGCGCGGGCCCGGGCAAGCGCGGCGGCGGCGGATGCAGCGGCGGAGGAAGAGAAGAAATACAAGAAATTCTCTGCTGATGATAAGGATGGGATGAAGGCGTACATCGCAAAGACTTCGGTCGAGCAGCAAGCATCGTGGAGCTTGTCAGAGAAGATGGCGATGCAGAAGTACACCGGCTGGGTGTACAAGCCGATCAACAAGCAGATGCGGCATGAGAATGAAGCCGATCTTCCGTTCGATCAGCGGAATGTCGTTCATGATCTTCAAACAGGGCTCGCAAAATCCTCTACCCCGGATGATCTGATGGTCTATCGCGGGCTGGGCTTCACGGCGTCGCAAACAATCTTGCGGCAGATGGGCATCAATAGCCCATCGGAAGCGGTCGGTCACGGGTTCATGGATCGGGCGTTCGGATCATCGTCGCTGGATAGCTCGATTGCGGAATCGTTCGCGTCGCACAATATCGTGATGGAGCTCAAGCTCCCGAAGGGTACGAAGGCGGTCGTGACGGGCGAGAACAGCAATATCCCGGAAGAGAATGAGATCATCATCCAGCGCGGCGCGAGGTACAAGATCACCGGATACCGGCATGATGGGAAGCGCTCGGTTTGGAGCGCGGAGCTAACCGGCACGGATTGACTTTCACAGAGTAAAGTGTCATAATATAGCTGAGAGGAAGTGTCAAAAATGGCAAGCGAAAAGAAGATTAGTCCGAAGGTGCGTTCCGATCGGTTCGAGTGGGACGATGGCGATCTAGTCGTGCTCACACCCGAACAGATCGCGGCAGATGAAGCGAAAAAAAAGGATGAAAAAGAAAAGGCGAAAGGATGAATGAACAAGACCACCTTTAAGAATGAAAATCGGGTGCGCGGTGCGCTGTATGGCGTCGCGGTAGGCGATGCTCTCGGGGCTCCGCTGGAATTCCTCTCAGATTCAGAAATCGGCGAGCGCTACGGGCGCGTCAAGGAAATGCTGGGCGGCGGGTGGCTGCATTTAGATCCCGGTGAGGTCACGGATGATACGCAAATGGCGCTATGCGTCGCGCGCGCCATCGTCGCGAACCCTGAGAATCCTGTCGAAGCGATCCAGAAGAATTTCATCGAGTGGTTCAAGGCTGGCCCCGCTGATGTGGGGAACCAGTGTCGATCGATTCTATCTGCAGCGATTCAATGGGGATGGGCGCGGGCGGAAGAGCTCTCGATGAAGAGGCTCGGTGGGCGCGTGGAAGGCAATGGCGCGCTCATGCGAACGATCTATCCCCCGCTCTTCTATGGGAGCGATCATGCGAGATTCACATCGGCGATCGCGCGGATCACGCACCCCGGCCTGATCAGCACAAGCGTTTGCATCCAGTATGGCGATCTGGTAAGCCAGTTTATCCGGTCGGATAATGCGTCGGGCAAGGGCATCGTGCAGTTCGAGCGTGGAGCTGAGCCGCGCGGCTATGTGCTCGATAGTTTCAATGTGGCAATGGAGTGTTTTGTATGCGAAGATGATTTCGAGGCTGGATTGATTGAGGCGGTTAATCGCGGGGGCGATGCGGACACGATCGGGGCGATCTGTGGCGGCGTCGCAGGGGCGTTCTATGGGTTCGATGCGATCCCGGAGCGCTGGATCAATAGCCTCGATCCGAAGCTCAGGGCTGAGCTGGATGCTCTCGCAGAAATGGCTGCGAGCAGGTAAAATTGAACAGGCCGACGAGCCGCCGCAAGGCGGTTTTTTTGTACCCGATTTTGAGGAATGGGAGGCAGGGTCATGTCGAAGCTGTTGAAAAGGCTGCAGGTGACGAGCGTTGATCTTTGCAAGCGTGGGGCCAATCAGGAGGCCCATATCATGCTCGCGAAGTCTGCGGAAGGAGGTGAAGGTGAAATGAAACATGAAAAAATCGGAAAAGCGATCGCCTACGCGCTGGGCGTAGAGGTGGACGATAAGCTCAATGAGCGGCTTGAGGTCATGAACAAGGCGATGATCGAGAGCGAAAAGTCCATCAAGGGCGATCCGCGGCTGAGCCCCGAAGCGCGGGAGAAGATGCTCGCGAAGAGCGTCGAGGAGTATGGCAAGGCCCTGTTCGATCTTCTCAAGGCTAAGACGCCGAAAAAGAAGGTCGAGGACGAACCCGATCCCGATGAGGACGAGCCCGACGAGGAAGAAGTCGAGGATGAGCCTGTCGAGGAAGAGGACGAGGAAGAGGAACCGGCTGGCGCGGCGGCGGCAAAGAAGCCGCTCCGCAAGAAAGGAGCATGCAAGAAGATGGATCAGTTCCAGATGGAAGTCGAGAAGATGTCGCCCGAGGATCAGGCGGCTCTCGCGGCTCTCAAGGCGAAGTATGGCACCCCCGGCACCGAGCTGCACCCGGATGTGAAGAAGGCGATCGATGAGGTCGCGGCCCTTCGCACCGAGCTCGAAATGCAGAAGATGCGCGGCGTCGCGGCGCAGTACGAGTGCATCGGCAAGAGCACCGATGAGCTCGCCGGGAAGCTCTTGGAGCTCAAAAAGTCCGGCGAGCCCAACTACAATGCGTACATCGCCCTGCTCGATGAGATGAAGAAGTCGGTCGAGGAATCCGGCCTCTTCAAAGAGCTGGGCTCCAACCGCTCCGGTAGCCTGAGCAATGATCTCGCGGCGGCGGTCGCTGAGGTGCAGAAGGCCGATCCGAAGCTGTCCCATGCTGAGGCGGTCGTGAAGGCTTTCGAGCAGAACCCGAACCTCAGCGAAATGTAATCTGAGAGACAGAGGGAGGAAAGCAAGATGGCATATTTCGGAACCAACATCAATGAGTCCCCGGTGATCGCGGGCGTCACGGGCGCTGCGATCGAAGGCGGCGCGTTCAAGGTCGTGAAGTTCGATACCAATGGCAAGGTCGTTCTCGCGGGCGTCGCGGGCGAACCTGTGCTGGGTGTTCTGCCCGCTCAGACGGATGATCTGGCGTCGGGCGATGATGTGACGGTGCAGGTCGCCGCGATCGGCAAGGTCAAGGCGGGCGCGGCTGTCAAAAAGGGCGCGCTGCTCATGACGGATGCGAGCGGTCTGGCGGTCACGGCAACCGCCGCGAAGTACATCTTCGGCATCGCGCTCGAAGATGCGGCTGCGTCCGGTGTGCTGATCAACGTGCTCATTAAGGGCGGCGGCTACGCGCCCGCTGCCTAATTTCGGAAGGAGTGGTATCAGGGTATGAAGAACAACACCGATGTTAAAAAGGCTATGATGGGCGGCACTTGGAAGCCGAACATCTACCTCACGAACCTCGCGATCGCTCAGTTCCAGGCAGCGGAGGATTTCGTTGCGACCCGGCTATTCCCCGTCGTTCCCGTGCAGCTCCCGAATGCGAGGTACTACCAGTTCTCGAAGGGCGATCTGGCGCGGGACAACATGCAGCGCAAGCCGATGTTCGGCAAGGTCACTCCGGCGTTCCTCTCGCTGTCTGAGGACAGCTATGATTGCAAGGTCGATCAGCTCATCATGGGCATCGACCAGCTCTCCGCTCTCCCCTATGAGCGGACGAACGCCCCCGGCGTCGCTGATCCCCGGAAGGCGAAGGTTCAGGCTGCGATGGAGCAGGCTCACCTGCACCTCGATCTGATGTTCGCCGAGAACTACTTCAAGGCCGGCGTCTGGACGAACCAGTGGACGGGCAAGGCGGCGACCCCCAGCACGAATGAATTCTTGCGCTTCGATGTGTCCGGCTCCGATCCGATTTCGTTCGTGGACAATCGGATCATGGAGATCAAGCGCAACGGTCGCCGGAAGGTGAACAAGATCGCGCTGGGCTACAAGACGTTCATCGCGCTCAAGAACAACGCGGCGATCCTCGATCGCGTCAAGTTCTCGGGCAGCTCCGCGAACCCGGCGAAGGTGAATGAGGCGACGCTCGCCGAGCTGTTCGGCGTCGATACGGTCGTGGTGCTGGCGTCCACCTACAACAAGGCGGCGCTGGGCGCGGTTGAGGATATGGCGTTCGTCTGCGACGAAACCGCCATGCTGATGGTCTACGCCCCGGATGCGCCCCGGATCGATGAGCCGAGCGCGGGCTATACCTTCGCATGGGATATGCTGGGCGGCAACCAGTATATCGCGGTGACGCAGTATGAGGGCGAACCCGGCACTCACTCCGAGTTCATCGAGTGCCTGTGCAGCTATGACATGAAACAGACCGGTCAGGATTTGGCCTGTTTCTGCACCGGCTGCGTTTCCTGATCAAAACCCAAATCTGAATAAAGGGGCATGAGGTCATGAAGTTTGTCGCACTCAAGGAATGCGGCTACGATCGTCGCTACTACCCCGGAGAAGTGATCGACGCATCGGTTATCGATGCGTCGATCGTGCATAAGGCGATCGAGTACGGATTCATCAGGAAGATCGATGAAGCGCCTTTGGCCCCGGAGCCTGCTGTGGCCCCGGAGCCCGAGGCGGAAGCGACAATGGCCCCGGAGCCCACGGCTGATCCCCCTGCGCCGGATGAACTCGCAAGCGAGGATCAGCCCGAAGGCGATCCGGCATCGGAAGCTGAGGAAGCGGCGGTCGCGGAAGCGGCAAGGAAAACCGGCAAGGGCAAGGGTGATGCATAGTGGCGACTTACACCTATGATCCGGCGCAGATCAGCCTGTTTAACAAGCACCGGATGCGCTTCGAGCTGGGCGACACTCAGATTGATGGTGGCAAGGATACTTGCGCGCTGTGTGATGAAGAGTATGATGCACTTCTCGGGGAGGGCATCGGCGCTGATGGCTGGCGGGCTGCGAAGATCAGGTGTTTGGAAGCGATCGTGGCGAGGTTCGCTATGGCGGTTGATTTCAGCGCGGGCGGCGCGTCGTTCTCTCTATCGCAGAGATACGATAGGTGGAATGGCATGCTCATAACCGAGAAGAAACGGCGGCAAATGATAACCGCGAACCCGCATGCGCTCGGAGAGGGCTGCGAAGATGGCGGTCATAATTTTTGGCTGGGCCAGCAGAACAACCCGCGTTCGGGGTTTGAACGCTTCGGCAGGTGATTCAGTATGCAGAACAACATCATGTTCGTTCCGGGACAGCAGCTTAAAACCTTTAAGGTATACCGCAAGGCGTCGAGCCTCGATGCGAAGAACCGGCTCAAGTATGGCGAGCTTGAGCCGGTTGATTCTTTCAAGGGAACGATCGCCCAGGCATCCCAGCGCGAGATCGAGCGGTTCAAGAGCATGGAGCACCCGATCACGCACACGATCGTCGCGAGCTTGAGGGCTCCGGTTCAAGCGGAGGACGTTCTCGAACGGGATGGGAAGAAGTATTTCGTGCAAGGCGTGGATGATCCGCTCGGGATCGGGCTCTACACGATCATCTATTGCAATCATGAGGCGGGTGTCAAGTAGTGATCACGATTTCTGTGGATATCGATAAGGCGTTCGAGGAAGTCGGCGATGCTGTCGCGCGTGATATCTCGATGGAAGTAATGAGCAGGGCGTCGCGCGTGAGCAATGAGCTCACGAATGCAACGGCATTCGTGTTGCGCGGCTCTCGAAGCGGTCGGAAGTATCTGATCCCCGGAACGCGGAAGCATTACATGGCATCGGCACCCGGCGAGCCCCCGGCAGTTCGCACCGGCGCATATCGCGCGAGCTTCAAGCCGAAGGAAGAGTTTGAGGCGCAAGGCGGGAATGATTTCACCGCGCATTCTCGCACAGATAGCGATCTGATGGTCGGGAAGTACAACCTCGGAAGGATTCTCGAAGAGGGCGCTCCGAGGGCGCATATCGCGCCGCGCCCGCATGCTCAGAAGATCGTGGATCGCGCGATGCCGAATGTCTTGATGATTTACAAGAAACCGTACAAGGCGGGGTGATGATGGATGATCGAGGAAGTCGTGTGCGGGGCGCTGCAAGCGTCCGCGGCGCTCTCTGGCCTCGCAAAGTATGGTGGCAAACCGGCGATCTTCTATGCTACGGCTGCGAATGATCAGGATGCGCAATGGGCGGGAAACCAGTATCCCCGGTGCGTGTATGTGATCGGGTGGAGCAATAGCACGGATCGCGTCAAGGCTGGGCAGCTCTTGGTGGATATCATCTCGAACAACATGAACGATGCGCCAGAAGATATCGCGGAAGCTCTCGCGGCTGAAATGTCGGAGCTGTTCGTGTCTGCTGGCGAGCAAACCTATTGCATCGTCTGGAAGCAATCGGATCAGTTCTCGGTGGGCAGCGGCGAAGAGCCGAAGGCTTATGGCGTAACGATCACGTTCCAGATGATGGCGTTCCCGAAGATCGAGGTTCCCGTGCCGGATGTGGTGAAGGGCATCGGGAATTGGATCAAGGCGCAGTTCTCGCAGGTCAAGGTGATCGGGCAGGATGAGCTGGGCGCGGCGTGGCGGGCAACCGATGCATCTCCGGCATGCTATGTGAGGCTCGAAGGCATGGCAATGCCAGTCAGGGCTACGTATGCGTGTGCATGGCTGAATGGCAACTATGCGATTCATATCATCTGCCCAAGTCAATCGGAGCGAATCAAGCTGCTCACCCAACTCGCGAACCTCATGGCACTTGAGCAATCGATTCTTTTAGAGGATCGGTCGCCGTTCATGATGCAAAGGCTCGCGCTCAGGGCGGGCGCTGATCCGCTGGCGGATGGGCAGATGATCGTATCGGGCGAGTATGGCGTACTCAGGCCAACGCCTACGGAACCGGTACTGCAAAACATCATCGTCAGGAAGGAGTAACGGGCCGATGGCAAAAGAAGTGAAGGATGATGCTGCGATCGTGGAAACCACGCCGGTGGCGGAGGCATCCACGTATGTAGCGAGCGAGCTGATCGAAAACCACAAGGCATTCGACCAGCCGAAGGAGTGTGTGAGCGCGGCGCTCAAGTGCGCGGGAATCAAGCGGGCGACGTTCGATGAGGCGAAGGCCGCGATCGACAAGTTCATGAGGAAGGTGATCAGGTAATGGCGGGTATCTTTTTCACGGCGGGTGAGACGAAGAAGCGTCCCGGCGTTTTCCAGCGGTATGAGCAGGGTGTTTCTTCGCTCTACTCCGGCGCGCAGGATGGCGTGGTTGCGGCGCTGATCGGGGCCAATTGGGGCGAGCTGGGCAAGGTCTATGAGATCGGCAGCGAACCCGGCGAGGCGGAATCGGCGTTCGGCAGCGGCGATGGCGTGGATGTGATCAATGAAATCTTCAACGGCGGCGCGAAGAAGGTCTATGGTGTTCGCGTCGGCAGCGGCGGTACGAGCGCAACGGCGATTCTCAAGGATACCACCGCCACTCCGGTAAACGCGGTCAACGTCACGGCGAAGTACGTTGGAAATCGTGCGTTCAAGTTCCTGCTCCGGGCGGTTGTCGGCGATGCGATGCTCAAGGAATTCGTGCTGAGCGAAGGCGGTGTGGTGCTCGAAAAGATCAGGTTCGCGGTGTCGACGTCCGGCGAAGTTGATGCGCTGATCGCGGCTGGCGCGAATTCCGCATACCTCGTTTTCGCCAAGTCGAGCGGGTATTCCGGCACTGGCGCGTTGGCGGTGGTGTCCACGGAAACCGCATTCACGGCGGGAACTGATCCCACGATCACCACGGCGAGCTATTCGGCGGGCATGCTGGTGGTCGAACCCTACCGGTTCAATTCCATCTGCGTTGATACTGTGGATACGGCAGTTCATGCGCTGCTCACAGCATACTTGAGCCGTGTATACCAGGATGGCAAGACCGGATTCGCGGTGGTCGGCGAACCCGTATCGGTGGCGTTGGCGACGCGGCAGAGCAATGCGGCAGCGTTCAACAGCTACAACGCGGCCTATGTCGGCGGCGGCTGGTATGACAGCTCCAACAAACTGTTCGATGGGTTCCTTGCGGCGGCCCGGATCGCGGGCATGATCGCGGCGACGCCCTCGAACAAGGCGATCACCCACAAGGCGATCGCTGGCGCGGTCAGCGCGGCGGAAAAGCTCACCAACTCGCAGTTCGAAACGTGCATCAGCAAGGGCATGATCACGTTCTCGGAATCCCCGTCCGGCACTGTATGGGTCGAGCAGGGCATCACGACCCTGATCAGCCCGTCCGGTAATGATGATGCGGGCTGGAAGAAGATCAAACGCTCGAAGGTGCGTTTCGAGCTCTTCGATCGCGTCAATGACACGGTGGCCCCGCTGATGGGTCAGGTCAACAACAATGCCGATGGCAGGGCGGCGGTGATCCAGCTTGTGAACGGCGTGCTGCTCGCAATGGCGAATGAGGGCAAGATCGAAACCGGCTACGAGGTGATCGAGGATTCGAGCAACCCGGCGACCGGCGAGAGCGCGTGGTTCCTGATCGGCTTTAAGGATGTGGATGCACTCGAAAAGGTGTACCTCGTCTACAAGGTCGGCGGATTCGCGCCGAAGGCGTAAGGAGGGCGGTAACTTATGGATAAGATGCTTGACCCCCGTCATGTAATGACGGGCAAGGATGGGCAGGTGTTCATTACCCTGTCTGATGGAACCCAGTTGTTTCTGGCTGAGGTGGATACCTTCGAGGCTCAGCTCAACATCCAGAATACCGATTTGCAGCCGGTCGGCTCGATGCAGGTGTTCGCTGTGCCTCAGTCGTTCACCGTGTCCCTGAGCATGTCCGAGGTCGTGGTGCGTGAGGATGTTATTCTCAAGCCCCTGTATGATGCCTTGAGGAATGGCTATGTGCCGTACTTTGAGATTTGCGGCAAGCTCAAGCGTCCGGCTGATGGAAAGTACGACCGGCAGGTGTTCCGCAACTGCTTGCCCGATGGTCAGATCAACCTCATGAGCATCCAGCCGGGCGAGATCGTGAAGCGCCCGTGGCAGTTCCGCGTCAATGCGATGCCGGAGCTCATGGAGTACCTGCCGACGATCGGCTAAGTAATAAAAGGAGGATAGCGCAATGGCTAAGGAAGAAGCGAATCAGGACATGGAAGAAATTGGCATGACGAACGAGGAAATCTTGATGAACGAAAACGACCTTATCGCGGGCCTTCTCACGGCGGCGGGATTCAAGGATGATGAAACGCTCCGGAAGAAGGTTCAGATCAAGCGGAATGGCAAGGTGCTGTTCGAGTTCCGCGTCCGGCCTCTGGAAGAAGAGGAAACGCAGGAAATCCGCAAGAGCTGCACGAAGTATGCGGCGAACCCCGCTGGTCGGCATCTGCCGAAGATCGAGGTCGATACCAATTTCGTGCGGCTCCGCTCGAAGAAAATCTATGAGGCGACGGTCGCCGAGGATTGCGCTATCCTTTGGGACAACCCGGCGATCAAGAACAAGCTCAAGTGCCTCGATCCGCTGGATGTGATCGATCAGGTCTTGATGGCGGGCGAGAAGGATGCTGTCGTGGATGTGATCGACAGCATCAGCGGCTACGGTCAGAGCGTAGAGGATTACGCAAAAAACTAATCGAAGCGGGCGGTCGTGCTTACGTACTGCACCGAATCTGGCAAAGAACGGGTGTGCTCCCGAGTAAGGTGTTGAGCCTTCCACCGGGCGAGCGCGCTTTTATTTTTGCGTCGGAAGTCGTGCAGATCGATTACGACAACAAGCATCCACCTATGCGGCTTTAAGGCGGTGTTGCCCGCGTCATGGAGAATTCTGTGGCGCGGGCATTTCGGCGTGTCCTAGGGCCGTTTTAATGCGTTTTAATGCACCGTGGAAAGGGAGGTGATGTGCGAAGTGGAAACGGTGGTTATCGAGATTCAAAGTCGGTATAAGGATATGACCGGCGCGGGCATCAAGGAAACCAGCGTGAAGGTGAACCAGTTCGCGCAGAGCGTCGAGAAGGCTGAGAAGGAAACCAAACAGGCATCGGCCGGCGCGGATAAGTTCACGCAGAGCGTCCTGAAGATGCAAGCTCAGAGCAAAAAAGCTACGGTTGATCTCGCTGATCTCGCTCAGAAGGCGAAGAGCATCGCGAGCAAGGCGATCTCGATCCCGGTGAAGGTTCTGGATTACGCCACGAAGCCGCTTCGGGGCATCTTCAATTTCATGACCAGCATCAGGGGCGTGATCACCACGTTCCTCGCGGGTCAGGTGTGGAACAAGGCAATCAGCGGGCCGCTTGCGCTCGCGGATGCGTACAAGAGTGCGTTCATCGGCTTTCAAACGCTGTTCAAATCTCAGGATCGGGCGCAGAAGATGATGAACGATCTGGATACGTTCGCGCGCACAACCCCGTTTAAAACTTCCGGCGTGATCGCTCAGTCGCAGAAAATGCTGGCGATGGGCTGGAACCCAGATAACATCATCAAGGATATGAAAACGATCGGCAACGCGGCGGCGGCAACTGGCAAGGGCGATGAGGGCCTTGAGAGGATTTCGCTGGCGCTCTCGCAGATCAAGTCGAAAGGCAAGCTGTCCACCGAAGAGCTGAACCAGCTCGCGGAGGCTGGTATCGGTGCGAAGCGGTACATCGCGGAAGGGCTCGGGCTGGGCTCGGATGATAAGTCGCTGCAGAAAATGACGAAGCTGTTGGAAGGCGGCAAGATCGGCGCGGATCAGGCGATAGGGTACATCCTCAAGGGCATGGAAGAATACAACGGCATGATGGAGAAAACCTCGAAGGAAACGCTGTCGGGCATCAAGTCGAACCTTGAGGACACGTTCGAGATCAATATCTTCCGCAAGTGGGGCCTCGGGCTGCAGGAAGGTGCGAAACAAGGGCTGGGCGTGTTGGTCGATCTGCTCGACAAGAATCAGGATAAGCTATCGGCGCTGGGCGATCAGTTCCAGAAGGTCGGCTCGGAAATCTCGCTCTATCTGGCGGATAAGGTCAAGGCGGCGGCGGATGCGTTCATGGAGCTCTCGCAGAATGCGGACTTCCGCAAGGCGAATGTGTTCGGCAAGATTTCGATGGCATGGGATAAGATCGTCGCGAAGCCGTTCAGCGAATGGTGGGGCGGCGCGGGCGGCGAGGCGTTCAGGAAGAAGGCAGATGAGCTCGGTCAAAGCCTCGGGAATTCGATCGCTCAGGGCGTCTTTAAGGGCATTAAAGGCCTGTTCGGGAATGCGGCGAAGCTCATCCCGGGCGGTCAGGGCGCGGATGCGCTTTCATGGCTCTCGGGCGGTCTACTGCTCAAGGGCGCGCAAGGGCTGGGCATCACGAAACTGCTGGGCAAGGCTGGCGGAAAGCTGCTCGGAGGCGGGGCGGCGGCTGGCGCCGAGGGCGCGGCGGCTGGTGTTTCGCTCGGTACGGCGGCAACGGTGGGTGGGTTCGCGCTGGGCGGCGTTGGTTTGGTCGGCGCGATCAATGACATGAAAGAGGCGGCTCAGACCATCAACAATAAAACCCGGCAGGATTACATGGTCGAGGGCGCAACGAAAGCGGGCATGGTGGCGGCTGGCACGGCACTGGGCGCGGCGATCGGCTCGATCATCCCCGGTCTCGGTACATTGATCGGGGCGGCGGGCGGCGCGGCTGTCGGTGGCCTCGGCTCGCTGATATTCGGTGGAGGGCTGGGCAAGGCGATTTCTGATGCGGCTGATGGTACGGCGAAATTGCATGAGCTGAGCGAAGCGGCGAGCGGCGCAAAGAAGAAGGTCGATGAGGCGCACAGCGCCGCGTCGGATTTCAAAACGTTGGTCGATCAGTATAAGCAAGTGAATTTCATCATCTCGCTCGCGGAAGCGGGGACGAACCCCGCTGTGGAGAAGGGGCTCGCGGATAAACTCACTGAGATTCAGACGCAAGCTGCGAACATCGAAGCGAAGCTCAAGGATGGCGGGCTGAATAAAACCGATAAGGCTACGCTGCAAGGCGAGCTTGATGCGTTCAACCTGCAGGAGATCACGATCAAGGCGGTGCTGGGCCAAACACTTGATGAAACTCAGAAGACCAAGCTCACAGATCGGATCACCGAGCTCGAAAAAGAGCAGGTCGAGGTCGATGCGAAGCTCAGCGATACGTCGAGCACACTCACGGAGAGCGAGAAGTCCACGCTGAACACCAAGAAGGTCGCGATCGAAGCTGAGCTCACCGGGCTCAAGGCGGCGGTCGGAACGCTGGACACTACGGATATTGATGGCGAGCTGGCGGCGCTGCAAGCTGATAAGCAATTCTTGCTCAATGTCAAAAAGGGCTCGGATACGCTGGACGATAGCACCCGGAAGATGGTCGATAAGGCGCTCTCAGATATCAACATCGCAGAGCTTACGTTGAACCTCAAGGCGTCCGGGCTCTCGGATCAAGAGGTGCAGGCGTACAAAGACAAGATCGCTGGGCTCGGATCGTCTATGATCGAAGCGTCGAATGGCTTGCTCACTCAGTACGACCTTGAGCATCAAAAGATGGATGTAACGATCGACAAATTGAATACCATCTTAAAGCTCAAAGAGCAAGAGGCGAAGATCGCGGATGCCGATCTGATGCAGAACGTCTACAATAACCGGGGCAATTACAAGAGCTATGAGGATAAGCTCAGCTCTCAGGAGAAGGAATATGAGGGGAACTACGCTGAGGCGGATAAGTACATGGGCATGTATGATCAGCTCGGATCGTTGCAAAGCCAGATCAAAGATGCTCAGGCGCAGAATAAGCTAAACGGCGTAGATTCCGATAGCCTGAATGATTTCGGGCTCACCGATGATCAGACGGATAAGTTCAACAAGATAATCTATGATCTCGGGCAGAAGAACCCGTATCTCAGCGGGGGCATGGATAATCCTCGCGCGATCATGGATGGCCTTCTCGGAGAGGGCTCTCCCCTGCTCGGGCAAGTGCTCGCGGAAGCGCAGAAGTACAATCTGAGCGCAACACAGGGAACGGAGCAGTATTACAATACGCAGGGCGAATATGGGAATCTCTATGGGAATGAGCTTGACATGATCCAGCGGAACCTTGAGCACCGGTATGGTGGCACGTATCAAGAGCTGTCGGGCAAGTTCTTCACAGGGTCGAATTCGGATCGCAATGCGTTCGTGAAGATGCTGCAAGGGATCAATGCGCTGGGCGATACGTTCTCGGGCCTCGATGATGGGTTCAAGTTCACGGGCGACAAGATCGTGGAGAGTTTGAAACCGTTCGTCACGGGCGATGTGGTTCAGGCGTTCGCGGGCAGGACGAAGGTCAATGGCACCGATCCCCTCTCGCTGCTCAACAACTACATCATCGATCTCGCTGGGCAGGGCAAGAGTGGAATCTTCGAGGCAGATAAAGCGAGCGTCACAGACGTATCCGGGAAGATCAGCGGCGGAACGGCAACCAAAGATGAAGTCAAATCGATGCAAGGCACATTGAGCCGATATGGGTATCTGCCGGAATCGGGCATCGATGGCTTGAATGGCCCTAAAACCCAAGCGGCATTAAAGAAGTTCCAGGACGATATCAGCTCGGGCAAGCTCACGCTCGATACGCTCCCGGATAGCGTGACGAAGGCAACCGGCTCGATCGATGGTATGACCACGGCGGCGAGTGCGTTCGTGTCGTGGATCAATGGGAACCTCGGAGGCGGCTCTACGAATCCGGGCGGAAACACAAGCGGCGTAACGGGTCATGATGCGGGCGCTGGCGCTGGGCCGGGAACGGGTAATAGCAATGGCGTTGCGGGTACGATTGCGTCGGCTGGCGATGCGATGAGCTCAGCGGCTTCGGATTTCGCTGCAAAGGCGGCGAGTGCGGCGGCATCTACGGGCTCGCTCTCCACGAATGCAAGCGGTGCATCGTCGCAGCTCAATGTGTTCCAGCAAAAGCTGGCGAACCTCAAGTTCCCATCTGGCGGAGGCGGAACAAGTGCTGGGGCTCAGCATGAAGTACCAAAAGCGAATGGCGGCATCACCAGCAGCCCGGAGCATGCGCTCATCGGCGAGGATGGCCCGGAAGCGATCATTCCTCTGAGTGAGAAGCGCAGAGGGCGCGGCATGTCGCTCTGGAAGGCTGCAGGTGCGGCGCTGGGCGTGAGGATGTATGCTGATGGCGGTATCGTCGGAGGCGATGCTCCGGCCCCTCAGAGCGCAGGTGCGGCGGTGAGTTTGGGCGGCGTCAATGTCAAGTTCGAGATTCATGGTGGCGGCGATTCGGCGAGCGTCGTGGAAGCGATCAAGGAAAAGATGGATGAGGTCGCGAATGCGGTCGCTGAGAATATCGCTGGCAAGCTGGAAAAATCCTATTCGAACATGCCGGTTGCGGAGGGATAGAGAATGGCGATCAAGGTGCTCGATACCTCTACCGGGGCAACGTTCACGTTCCCGATCACCCCGTCGCAGGTTAGCATGGCTTATGCGGGGAGATTCACGGATTTCAATCTCACATCTGGCGATGCGAAGCTGCCGAATGGCAAGGAAGTAACGGAAATCTCGTTTAATGGCTTGCTCCCCGGCCCGAACCGGGGAGCGGCCCCTTTCATCATCAGCAGCGTGACGCCCTCGGTGGCGGCGGAGCTCTTTGTGAAGTGGGCAGGGAATGGTATCAAGCTCAGGCTCACGATCGAAGGGACGGGGTTCGATGATTCGGTGTATTTGCAGAACTTTAAGCCGACATATGGCGGCGGGTTCGGCGATATCTCGTATGATCTGACGTTCATCACAGCGCGCGATATCATCGTGTATAAGACGGGCTACACGGGCTCGGGTAGGCCGGAATCCACTACACCGACGAGGATCACGTACACCACAAAAACCGGTGAAACGCTCTATGGCATCTCGAAGAAGGTCTACGGCAATGGGAAGTATTGGAGCAAAATCTACAACGCGAATAAGAGCCTGATCAAGAATAAGAATCAGAAACTTCCGGGCGGAATTGTTCTGGTTCTTCCGTAAGGCGGTGAGCAGATGAGCGATGGCGTGAACATCTCTGGGAACAAATATTCGTTAATCGCAATGCTCAATGATGGCGCTCAGCTCGATCTGACACCGGCGATAGCTGATCTGAGCTGGGCGGATCAGCGCGGCGAGGTTGCTCAGCGAGCGACGGTTTCGCTCGCGCGCGCGGCGGTCGATGGTGGCGGATACCTGAACGAGAGGATCGGCCTCTGCACTCAGATGAGCGTTTTCGGGAATGGGGAGGAAGCTCTTCGCGGCATTGCGTGGGATTGGGAGTATGATCAGTCGAATTCAAAGCTGATCACGCTCACGGTCTATGATCGATTCATCTATGCGCAGAAGAACAAGGATAATTTCTATTTCAGTAAGAACCAGAAAACGGCAACCATTTTGTCGGCGATCTGCTCTCGATGGGGAATCAAGCTGGATTATCAATGGGAAACCGAATACAAGCATGAAAAGACGATCTATCGCGGGAGCACGCTCGCTGATTGCATCCAGAAAACGCTGGAAACGGCGCGGCTCAGAACCATGAAGAAGTATGTGGCGATCTTCGATAAGGATACGCTCAGGATCACCTACCCGGCGACGAACAGCGATATCTATGTTTTTCAAGATTCGACGGGGCTCACACATAAAATGTCGATGGATTCGCTGGTTACTCGCGTCGTGATCACCGGCAAAGAGAAGAAGGGCAAAATTCCGGTCGTGGTTCATGTCGAGGGCGATACAAGCTATGGTGTGCTGCAAGAGCTTGTGGCAAAGGGAAGCATGTCTGAAAAGAAGGCGCTGCGCGAGGCTCGCGATATCTTGAATGAGCGCGGCGCGCCATCGAATTCGATTCAGCTCCCGGCGCCGGATATCCCATCGCTCCGCAAAGGGCATCGGATCAAGGCGGTGTGCGGGACGCTGAATGGGTATTACATCGTGCTCGGTGTCACGCATAGCGCGTCGAGCCGGATGATGGTTATGGAAATCGAGCCGGAATGAGGTGAGGCGCGGCATGAACAATAGCAATGGTATCAACCACCTCGCCCGCGTCATGCAGAAGCGGGTGAAGGATATCACGGACACGCCGGAGCCAATCGATTTCGCGACGGTCAGGAGCGCGGACACCGTCCGGGTGGATTCGTATGAGCTGGATATGCCGCTTGATGATCTGGTACGCATGAAGGGCTCTCCGAGCTTGTCGGTCGGGGACCGGATCGCGATCGCGTATGTCGGCGATGATATCTTGCTGCTGGGCGTATTGGAGGAATGATCATGGGTTTGTACCCTGTATTCGAGACACCGAGCATCGTGGAGGATACCGTGGCTCAGCCGGTGTTTAGGCAATCGCTGGCATTCGATCAGAAAACCGGCGATCTGCTGATCGATGGATCGGGCAAGCCGGTGCTCGCGAACGGGCATGACACATGGATTCAGTGGTGTACCAAAGTCCTCGGAACCGAGCGCTCAGAAATGAGCGCATATTCGGATGCTATCGGCGTCGAGTTTATCTCCGCGATGGAGCAGCCTACGCGGGCGGCGCGAGAAGCGATGCTTGAGAGAACGATCAAAGAGGCGTTGATGGCTGATCCTTCGAAGCGCACCGCTGATGTGCGGTCGTTTGCGTATTCGTGGGAGGATGATCATGTCGAGGTGTCGTTCGAGGTGATCGGATCGGATGGGTATACCGGCGAAATCTCGGTCACGGCATGAAGGTGGTGAGCTGATTTGGCAGATATCAAGGATTTCGTGGAGCCTGATTTCCTGAGCGGTCAAAGCGTCGAAGTGATCATGGCGCGCATGCTGGCGCTGCTCCCGGACACGCTCGATAAATCTGAGGGCGGTATAATCTGGGATTTGCTCTATCCTGTCGCGTTCGAGAAAGCTCAGGCGATTGAATTTACGCTGCTCGAAGCGGTGAAAAACATGTTCCCGATGTGGGCGTATGGCGATATGTTGGATTACCACGGCAGCGTGAGGTCGATCGAGCGCAAGGCGGCGGTCGCGGCGACGGGTTCGGTCAAGTTCTATGGCAGCGATGGCGTGATCATCGAGGCGGGAACGGTGCTCATGACAACGCCCGCGAAGTATGGCGAGGAAAGCATATCGTTCCAGACAACCCAGGCTACTACGATCTCGGGTGGAACGGCGAGCGCGGCGATCAAGGCGCTTGTCGCGGGCGCATCTGGTAACGTGGCAGCGGGCTCGATTAACCGGTTTGATGATGCGCCGGATGGCGTTACGGCGGTCACGAATACGGCGGCGACCTCGGGCGGCTTGGATGAAGAATCCGATGATGATTACCGCGATCGGATCGTGGATTATGATCAGTCGGTCGGAACCCTGTTCGTGGGCTCCGCCGCTGATTACCGGCGCTGGGCGCTGGAAGTGGATGGCGTGGGCAGCGCGTCGGTCGTTCCGGCAAGCGATGGTTCCGGCGTCGTGAAGATCGTCATTCTGGATACCAGCAGCAATCCAGCATCTACTGAGCTGTGCGAAGCGGTGTACAACTACATCATGCGGCCCGACAATGAGTATATGCGAAAAGCTCCCATTGGCGCTCAGCTCACAGTGGTATCCCCTACTGTTCAGAGCATATCGATCGCTGCTACGCTCTCGATCAACAGCACGACGAGCCTTGCGGCTGTGAAGGCTGATTTCCTCGAACTCATCGCGGATTATTATGCTACGATCACGGATGGTATCGTGCGGTATAGCAAGATTGGGCAGCTCATCATGAGCATCGATGGCGTGATCGATTATAGCAATTTGCTCGTCAGTGGTGCCGCTGCGAATGTCACGATCAGCAGCAGCAACATAGCGGCATCTGCAGATTCGGCGGTGGTGTTCGCAGTATGAATTACACTTCTGATACGATTGCGAGCGTCATAACGAGCGAAGCGGCGCTCAGGGCGCTCGATTATATCTCGCCCGTGTATTCGGAGGCGGAAACCTTTTTAAAGGTTTTAAACGCCGTTTGCAGCGAATTGGATGGCATCGTGGAGTTCGCTGAAGGCGTAAGCGCTGAGATGATCCCGAATGAGACTACGTGGGCGCTCCCGTATTGGGAAAAGGAGTATGGGATTACCCCGGGTATCAGCGCGGTGGCAGATCGCAAAGCGAAAGTCATGAAGCGGATCACAGAGAAAAGCCCTGCTAACCCGGCTCGGCTCCGTGCATTGGCAGAACAGCTTTCGGGCGGATCGGCAAGGATCGTCGTTGATGTGGCGGAAAAGAAGATCACCGTCTATCTATCCGCGGCATACAGCGCAAGTGTGAAGAAGATCGTCGAAGATGAAATATCGCGGCGCAAACCGGCGCATCTCTCGCTTGAGGTGGAATTCGAGCAAAGTACGAGCGCTTCGGTTGCGCTCATTGGCTATTTCGCTTATGGGCGGAAATTCTCGATGGGGCAGGTGAATTGATGTGGCATTTGAGCGGTTCTATCTTACCAATCTTGGAACACAATATCTTGCTCTCGCTCAAGCTGGATCGAAACTGGTGATCACGAAAGCGCAGATCGGCACTGGATTTCTCGGTACGGGCGAATCGTCGGTTAGCCGCACAGCGCTCATAACGTATCTCAAGGATTGCCCGATCCAGAGCAAGCAGTCGTCGGGCAACACTGTGAACGTCACGATGCAGTTCGTCAACACAGACGGAGCAGGCAACGTCCTTGATCCCTTCTGGTGGGCTGAGGTCGGGCTTTTTGCGAAGCTGGATAACGACCCGGATCACCCGGAAATTCTGTTCGGCTATGCGAACGCGATGGATCAAGCGCATGCAGATTACATTCCCGGGACGCTCATGGAATTCCTTTTCGTCATGGCGATCAATGCGCAGAACGCGGCGGACAACATCGCTATTGATATCACCGCGCCGGTGCTGTACTTGGCAACGGATGGTGATGGAAGCAAGGTCACATCCGAAGTTACAGAGGAAACGAGCGCATCGGTCATCGATCTCGCATCGGGGAATACTATTAAGAGACTTTTCGGGAAAATAAAAAAACTGATCGCCGCCGCCGCTGCGGCATTGCAGATGATCGCAGCGAAGCAGGCAACTAACTTGATTACTAACGGCAACATGACCAGCACGACCGGGTGGTCTGCGAATGACGGCACCATTTCCGCAGCGGGAAACATACTGACGCTGACTGGATCTGGTACAAACCTATTGCCGGGCGTATATCAAGCATTGGCATTGGTCGCGAACCATAAATACTACATCTCCGCCAGGGTCAGGGCGCGCACTTCATTATGTGGCAGCATTTTGATGTACCTTAGCGGAAACGGAGTAGCGATCGAGGGTCCGAGACAACTAACACCTGCGAACGGGACTGAGTACTTGATCAGCGGGGTGGCGACGCTCGGCACCACGCTACCGACAGGCCTATACGCCTGGTATAACTACGGCAATGCTGCGAACGCGAACGGTGCCCAGTCCGATCTTTGGGGTGTTATGGTCCTTGACCTTACCGAAATCTTTGGCGCAGGTCACGAACCTACTGCCGCCGAAATGGACGCTTATCTTGCAATCTGGCCCAACAGATGGTTTGATGGCACGGTATCTTTGTCGGCAAAGGCGAACAAGGTAACGAATCCCGTGGCCGGCAACTTTGCCGGGCTGGATGCGAACGGGGACCTGACCGACAGCGGCAAGAAGCCGGGGGATTTCGCGGCGTTGGTTCACAACCACTATTACGCGGGCAGCTCATCCCAAGGCGGAGATGCTGCAAACGCGCTCTCGCTCGGTGGGGTCGCTGCAGCGCAATATCCTACGCTCACAGGCAATCAGGCACTCACCAACAAAACGTATAATGGCTATACGCTCGGGGCTGCGTGTGCGAAAGCGGTCGATACAACCCCGGCGAATGGTAGTGCGAACCTGATCACTTCGGGCGGCATGTTCACGGCGCTCGCAGGCAAGGCGGCGGTCGTGGCGAGCGCAACTTCGGGCAACTTTGCAGGCCTAAATGCGAGCGGCGGCCTCATCGATAGCGGAAAGAAGGCAGCGGATTTCATTGCCGCCAGTTCGGTTCGCATCGTCAACGCATGGGCGGACATTGGCATCCAGAACAAAACCTCGGTCATCGGCACCGTCACCGCCAAATTCTACGGGCAGTATGTTGACCTCCGTATCAGCGTGAGGATTTGTAGCAACGTGGCGGACGAGACGTTCGTCCTATTTTCCCTCAAAAATGGATGGATCGACGTCTTGTATTTACTGGGGATCAATTCGATTACATGGGACCCCTCACGGGCATATTGCCAGGTTATCACTCCGACTGAGAATTACCCAGCAAACGCGCCGATCGACAGTTTCCTAGGTTATATGCTGACAGTATACGTGGAAACTAACGGGGACTGTAAAATATGCAGGCGATACACCCCCGCAGGTGACCTCGGCGCATGGCCGTTGAGTATGGTCCAGTTCGCCGCTGGAAACCACCTGGAAATCGAAGTTATCGGCGCAACGTTTACATGATTTGAGGTGAGACTATGAACGTGTGGCGGCAAATTGATCCCAACACAGGTATGTTCACCGGCTTGATGAGCTATGAACAGCCGGTTCTTGACACTGGCGAGCCCGATCCGGTTTATATCGGTGATCCTATCACGTCTGACCTCTGGTGGCCGCGCTGGGATGGTACACAATGGGTTGAGGGCCGGACGCCGGAGGAAGTCGCTTTTCTCAAGGCACACGCGCAGCCCACGACACCGACACCGACGCCGGTGGAGCGCATTGCTGCACTTGAGGCAGCGATGCTCGAATTGATCCTTGGAGGTGGTACGGTTGGTTGAGTTTCTGGCGTTGCAGGTTTTGATGGGCAACCTGACAAACGAGAAGATACCCACGCGCTACAAGGATGCCGTGCTGGCAAGGGTAGCTGAGCTAAGTACAGCCGAGGTGCAATCATGATCCGCACAACGTTCTTTTCGCAAGGGCGCGTCGATGCGTACCTGATCTGCTGCGATGGCGAATACGGTTGGGTGGACAGCGGTACGCGCGGAAACGGCCTGAAATGCGTCGATCTTCTGAACAAGCTGCAGGTCAAAAAGCTGCGATGGGTGATCGGGACTCACGCGCACAAGGATCACATCGGCGGGCTTGCGGCAGTCATAAAAGCCTTTAATCCCGATGAAGTGATCATCCCCCACGACCGCGTTCGGCAGCAGGTGATCAAGTTCGCTGCGAAGGGCAGCGAGCGCGCGGCAGCGGAGGCGGCGCATTACCGGATCGTGAAGCCGGGCGATGAATTCACGCTCGGATCGGCGATCTTCAAGGTGGTGGGGCCGTTCACCATCCGCAAGATCGCGCCGGGGCTGCTCTCGGAGAATTACAACAGCCTCATCATCAAGGCGATCGACAAGAGCGGGAAGTTCGCGCTGCTCACCGGCGATACGTCGGCAGCGATCTTGAACGCGGTACAGGATCGGTTCAAAGGAACCGACAAGGCGATCAATGGCTGTGAGGTGCTCAAGAACCCCCACCACAACGGGCGGCTCCCGGCGAGCGTCCTCAAGATGCTCGATCCGAAGGTGGTCGTGGTGTGCAATTCCAGCCCGCCCGCAACCGCGTATCAGCGGTTGATCCATTCGATCGGCGCTGCTCTCTATACGGCAGCGCCGAAATCTCGGGGCGGGAACGGCAATTTCCCGATCTCGATCATGTGATCATGGTTCCAGAGCGCCGGGGGCGCTATTTTTTGTGCAAAGGAGAATGGGCATGAACATCTCGGAGGTCAGGGAGAACGCGGTGCTTGCGGCGATCGCATGCGAGGGGATGAAGTATTCCCAACCGAACCGGCTGGAAAAGAACTACCGGGATTGCTCTTCACTTGTGGCCCGCGCGTATATCGCGGCGGGCTATGAGTGGGGGTGCGATGGTAGGCCGGTTCCGCGTTCTCTGGAAGAGGTCTATGAGGATGGTTTCGAGCTGATTTGGCCTACGAGCTATGCGCTCATCGGCAAACAGCTCCCCACCTCGAAGGCGATCCGCGTGGCGGCTGGGCTTGAACGCGGCGACCTGCTCTTTGCAGCAACGAAGGGCGAGGCGTCTACGAGGCCGAACAACATCGAGCATGTGATGATGCTGATCAGCGATTCGCGGATTGTGCATGCTCGCGGCACCGCGTATGGTGTGCGCGAGGATGATGTGAGCCTGTATGACACCAAAATCTGCGCGATTGTGCGGTTCAATCCGGCATGCGATCTGGTTCGTGGTCAGATCGGAAACCGCGTCAAGGCGCTGCAAATCGCGCTGAATGCGAAGGATGCGAATCTCACCGTCGATCGCGAATTCGGCCCGGCGACAGAGGCGGCGGTGAAGAAGTTCCAGTCGGTGAACGGGCTCACGGTCACAGGCCGGGGCGATGCGGCAACCCGGAAGGCGCTCGGGATGGCTGAGGATTGGGCCGCTACGAGGCCGGTTCTCAAGCTGGGCAGCACCGGCAGCTACGTGAAGGAGCTGCAAACGCTTCTGAACAAGGTCGGCGGCTATGGCCTCGCGGTCGATGGTAAGTTCGGCGGGAAAACGCTGGCGGCGCTGACGGATTACCAAACGAAGCAGGGCATCAGCGATGATGGCATTTGCGGCTCGGTCACATGGGCGCACCTGCTCGGGGAAACGGATGATGGCGAGCAGACGGCGGAGGATGAGTTCTATGTCAAGGTGATCGCGGGTGTGAGCGCGAATGTGCGCACAGCTCCCGGCACCGACAGCGAGATTCGCGGCGTCGTGCTCAATGGCGCGGTGCTCAGGGCTACCGGGTCGATCAAAGAGATCGATGAAACGGTGTGGTACAACGTCGTGTACGATGGCGAATCGTGCTGGATTTCCGGGAAGATGGCGGAATTCCATGCGGGCGAAGTTCCGGCTGAGAGCGATACATCCACACCGGTCGTGAGCGAACCCACCGTCCCGGTCGCGTACAAGGTCAAGGGCAAAGTTCCCGATATCAGCAAGTGGAATGGTGCCAAGCTCAAGTTCGCGGCGATGGCGGCTGAGGCTGATATCGTGTTTACGCGCGGGCTCTGCCGAACCACGAAGGATTCGCTGGTGGATCAGTACGTCGGCGGCATGAAGGCGAACGGCATCCCCTACGGGCTCTACGATTTCACCTACGCTGAAACGATGGCTGAGATCATCCGGGATGCGAAGCAGTTCTACGCTATCGCGAAGGCCGCTGGCGCGCGCTTCTACGTGCTTGATGCGGAGGTCGGAACGCTCACCGGCGCGATGATCAACGCATGGTCGGACACGCTGGTTTCGCTGGGCGTTCCGGTCGATAGGATCGGCATCTACTGCGCGCACCATCTGTACCGGCGCTACAAGTTCGATCGGTCGAAGTTCGGGTTTGTCTGGATTCCGCGCTTTGGCTCGAATGATGGCAAGATGCACACGCCGCCCGATTACCCCTGCGATCTCTGGCAGTATACCAGCGTCGGAGAGATCGCTGGTTGCCCCGGCAGGGTTGATCTCAGCATTCTCATGGTTACTCTTGTCGGGAAGGGCCGGGATATCGCTTATTTCGTAGGAGAGGCGGTATAACGGCTCATGGAAGATTTCGTGCTGTCGATGGGCAAGTACGCGAGCGCAATTATGGCTGTTATCGGCCTGATCGCGCTCCTTGCACGGAAGCCTTATACCAAATGGCGGAATAGAGAGGAAACAGAAAAAAAGGCCCAAAAAGAATTCCAGCAGCAGGTTTTGGATGGGATCAAGTCAATCAGCGAGGATGTGGGTGATCTGCAATGCGATCGGCTCACCCAGGCGCATGATTACTACGTCGCGCTCGGGTATTGCCCGAGCGATACAAAACAGGCTCTGTGCAAGATGAAAGATTCGTACAGCAGCAAGGGCCGGAACCATCTCGCGGCATCGTATGAGGAAGATATTCTTGATCTTCCCAACACGATAGAAAGGCAGGTTATTGTCAATGGCTAATCTTACGGATATCACGGTGGTCGTTCAGGCGGTGATTCTGATCCTCTCGCTGATCTGCTCCCGGTATCTGATCCCATGGCTCAGGCGCAAGCTCGGTGATGCGCGGTTCGCGGCTGTTATCACGGTATACAGGCGGCTCGCGCTGGCGGCTGAGGGCATGTTCAAGGGCTCCAACATGGGCGCGGAAAAGAAGCAATGGATGATGGATCAGCTCAAGGCGCGCGGGTACACGGTGGATGAGGCGATGCTTGAATCGGTCGTGCATGAGTGCTTTAATCTGGATAAGCTCACGGCTGAATCGCTCCAGGAATTCATGCCCAGCACCGGCACTACGGCGGAGGCCACCAGCAGCAGCACCACGACAACGGACACGGCAGCGGATACTTCGGCGGCAACCAACGTACAGAATTAAGCGGCGCGCCTCGCGGGGAATTCCTCGCGGGGCGCTCTTTTTTTGCTCGCTGATATGTAAAATCAATATTAAAGTGCAAAAGACGCTTTACTAATATTATTGCATATGATATGATATTGGCGTGGTAAGGTGATAACAAAAAGGCAAGCAAGTTGCGCATTTGACAGGAGGCGTTCGGGGTGAAAGAGGCTCAAAGGGTCAGGATTTTCATCGACGGCTCGGAGGCTCAGTTCGGCGATTTGATCAATCTGGTCGGTAGCGTGTACGCGAATCGCTACGTTGTCGAGGGCGCTCAGGAGTGCGAGTACCGCAAGATTTCCGAAGTTTCCTACCGCTACGGTGAGCACTCCGTGGTGATCCGTCCGGGCGAGCGTTTGCCGATCATCGAGTAAGGGAGGGCTGAGCGATGACAAAAACCACGATCGAAGCGATTCAGGCTGAGGTTCCCCGGATGCAAGCGACTGGCGGAGTGATCGCGATCAAGGATTTCCGGTACTGGATGAAAGGCAAGAAGGTTCTCGGGGAATTCCCGTTCCGGCATGATACGGATGGCCCGTTCGAGCTCGGGCAGGTGGTTGAGGGGAAGTTCATTCCGAAGTGGTGAGAGGGAGGCAACATTCATGAAAAAGTATCTGGTTCTCGCCCGAGATGAGGGCGATCCCGAATCCACGGCGATGCTTCGGAGCCCAATCGAGATCATCGACAACATCTCAATGCGCGATTGCTTCGCGCCGGATATCTACAAGGTGTTCGATGTTTCGGGCGATGCTCCGGTGGAGCTCGAATGGCACGGTACGTGGCACAAAATCGGCGATCCGCTCTACATCAAGGTCACGCGGCCCGATGGCACGATCGAATTCGACGGATACGGCACGGATCACTGAGGGAGGCGCACCACATGAAAAGCAATCTGGATGTACTGCACAAGGCTGAGAGCGATATGGCAGCGCTGGCGTACATGGCGGGCGTCGCTCGCGCCTACGAGGACTATCACAAGGCGTATCAGGCAATTCGCGAGCGCGGCACTGTCGAGGATCGGCAGAAGGCCGAGAAGATCGCCGAGAGGCGCAATGCTGCATGGGCAGCGTGGATGAGGTCTTAGGTCAAATAAAGCGCCCCGGCTATACAGGGGAGAGGGAGAAATCATCATGAAGAATCTGTACAAGTGCGAGAAGTGCGGCTTCCAGTCCGAGAATTGGGATGCGGTGAACGAGTGCGAGCGGAAGCATTTGAGGCTCGATGGGCGTTCGATCAACGATGAGTTCGAGAACAAGATCGAGTACGATGAGGGGCGGCAACTCCCGAGGCGGTTCATGATCCACACGGATATCCCGAGCACTTGGAACCCGGAAACGCAGAAGTCGGAAGAGGGCCTTCCGTTCTACGCGGTGTACAAGCTCGAAAAGGTGCTCTCGAAGGCGGAAGCCGAAGAACTGAATGCGGATCGGCTGGCGAAGGCTCATGCTGAGCGTATCGATTGGATGAACTACACGAAGGGCGTGATGGATCGCGCGGTGGCGGCGGCGGCGCTCGATGCGGAGAATGAAAAGCTTGCGGCTGATGCGGAGAGAGCGATCAAATCGTACAAGAGCGCGGCGCGCTCTGCGGGGTTCGATCCCGATGAGCTGATGGCGGTTGAGGCGGCTGCAAAGGCCGCGCCCGCTGAGGCGGCGGGCGAGAGCCACGGAACGTTCGTGCTCGAAATCTCGGAGCCGGTGGCGAAGATCATCGAGGCGGCGATCATCAGCGATTGCAGCCCGGAAGAAGCGACCCCGATGAGCGCGGTCGAGGCGATCGTGGCGGGCGCGGCGGAGTGATCCACCGGCCCGGCACCTGAGAAGAGCAGAGATGGCATCCCCCGGCCTTACGGGGGGAGAAGGAGATCATCATGAAGAGCGGAAAATCGTTGCAGGAGTTCGCGGTCGAGCTCGATCGCCAGAACAAGGTCAAGAGGGATTTTCTGGTGGATACCCGCTCCCTCCGCATGGAGGCAACGGGCGATGTGGCCCCGGTGCTGGCGATGCAGGATCGGCGCTCGAACGCCACGACGATCTTCGGGATCAATGAGATCGCCCACGATCAGATCGGATCGCGTTTGAGCATCCCGGCGAAATACTACGATCGGATGCGGGTCGAGCAGCCCCACTTGCTCGCGGAGAATGTCAATACGTGGTTCTCTGCGAACCCGGAGAAGCGCATGGTACGCACGTTGGATGGCACCGCGCGAGCGTTCCTCTCCAACAAATATCGGCCCATCGACAACTACGAAATCGCGAACGTGGTGCTCCCGGTGATCCAGCAGATGCGCGAGGCGCGGATCGAGAGCATGGAGCTCACGGATCGCCGGATGTATCTCAAGGTCGTGAACCCGCGCTTGGAGCGCGAAGTCGCTCCGGGCGATATCGTGCAAGCGGGCATCCTGATCACCAATTCTGAGGTCGGCATGAGCTCGGTGAGCATCCAGCCGCTTGTGTACCAGCTGATCTGCACGAATGGCATGGTGGTGAATGACGCGGCGACGCGGCAGTATCACATCGGGAGCGGGAATGAGGCGGGCGATAATAATGTCCTCTATCGCACCCAAACCCTCAAGGCGATGGATCGGGCGTTCATGTATAAGGTCGCGGACACCGTCAAGGCGGCGGTCGATGAGGTCAGGTTCGGGAAGGTCGTGGAGCTCATGAAGGCAGCGAAGGGCGCGCGCATGACCACGACCGATATCCCCCGGGTGGTGGAGCTGGCGTCGAAGGACTTCGGAATCCAGCAGAATGAGAGCAAGGGCATCCTCGATCATCTGATCAGGGGCGGCGATTTCTCGCTCTATGGGCTGGCGAACGCAACGACCCGGCAAGCGCAGGATGTGGAGAGCTACGACCGCTCTACAGAGCTCGAATCGATCGGCTATGATATCCTCAAGATGCCGCGCGGTCAGTGGAACCGGCTGGCGGATGCGGCGGCGGCATAAGGGAGGCGGATCTTATGGTGAAGATCATTGAGCCGAAGTACATTGGCCCCGGCGTGTGCGAGTGCTGTGGCAATCGGCGACGGCGGCTGGTTCGCACCGGGTTCGGCGCAATGTGCGACACCTGCATGGCGGAGGCGATCAGGAACCTCCGCCGTGCGGGGGGCCTGATCAGGCGGGCGAGGATTGATGAGGCAGAAGCGGCGGCGGCTGCAAAGGGAGGCGTGGCGGAGCGATGAAGGCGGTCAAGCCCTGCAGGATCAGGTTTAAGGTCGTGGAAGCGGATGGTCGGGTGCGGATCGAGTGCGACACTCCCCCGGATGAGGATGAGCGGATAGTCCTCAAGGGGAACGGGTTTCGGATGTTTGGGCGCGACCCGATGGTGTGGAGCAGGTTCATGACCGAGAGCGCGCGGCGGGCGGCTGAGCGCGCTTGCAAGGCATTAAACAGCTGATAAAAGCGGGAGTGGCGGAGCATGAATAAAGAGCAGCGGGCGTACCTTGCGGAGATCGTGGAGCGGCTCGAAGGGATCAGGGGCGAGATCGAAGAGATCGAGCAGGAAGAGCGGGACAAGTTCGACAACATGCCGGAGGGCTTACAGCAGAGCGAGCGCGGTCAGTCGATCGAAGAGGCCGCGGATGCGCTGAGCGAGGTGGCAAGCAGCCTCGATGATGTGATCAGCTCGCTCGGCGAACTTTAATATTGATCAATGGAAAAGGGCATAGCGTTACAGCTGTGACCCTTTATTTCCGTTGACAAATTGGGTGGATTGTGTTAATATAATTGAAATAAAACAAAAGAGTAGGCGTGGCGCATGATGGGTTTGTTTGCGGCCTTTTTTTCCCTTCTCGAAACCATACTTGAAAAGATACCGCAAGTAACCATATCAATTTCCAATCAGTCACCTGTTAGCTCACCCCCTAATTCGTTTTTAAATCAAGATTGGAGCACGTTTGGCGTTGAGACAACAGCGGCTTTAATATCATCTGCCGTTACAATAGCAGTATTTATTATGACAATAAGAAATGAATTCCGCAAAATTAAAATAGATGAAGTTAAAAACAGAAAACAGTTATTGGAGGACAAAAGACTATCTGTGCAGCCTTATCTTTGTTACGATATTATAGAAAATAAGCTCGGCAAATCATTTAAGTACATTTTTCTGTTGGTGGCAAAAGAAAAGCGTAAAAGTCCGCCGAACTATGATATCAAAGATTTGATATATTGCAGAATGTCAATATACAACGGCGGCATTGGTATTGCATTAGAAATTAAATTAAAGACGGTAAGGTATGATGAGCAAGACTTTCGTCCATTACAAATACCATACCGTATTTGCGTGTCTGAGATTATTTCAATAGAATTTGAAATGATATTGCCATCGCGAGATACAACTTTATATTTGACAGTAGAATATCGTGATATTTATCGGAATCTATACGTACAGAATTTATCGATTAGCTACATGACGATACAATTTAGTGGCACGACACTAAAGCCTTTCTTTGCTCTGACTCACGTATCTGCACCTATCTTAGTACCAAATCCACCTGATGTTACTTCGGGATAATAGCGAACGGCGAGGCGGTGAAAGAAGCATCAGGCGTGCTTAGAGAAGCGGCGAGCAGTTTTGATGATGTGATTAGCTCGCTCGGGGAAATCTGATCCCCGGCGCGATGGTAGACGAATGCCCCGGCGTTATGCCGGGGCATTTTTTGAACATGCTACGGATTCGGCTTCCGTATCAGCGGCCCCCTGATTTGGAGATCGCTATACATGTCGAGATTGAGCACCTCCATGGGGATTCGAACCCCAGTTTTCGCCGTGAGAGGGCGACGTCTTAACCGCTTGACCATGGAGGCAAATCTGGCTGCCGAACTAGGATTCGAACCTAGACAATACGAGTCAGAGTCGTAGGTGCTACCGTTACACCATTCGGCAAGGTGTCAACCGAACGCTGCTGAAACAGCCGCATCCGACCGACGAGTGGTATTATAGCAAACGGGCACGCCCGTGTCAATCGTTTTTTTCGCTCTCCGGCGAATATCCGGAGGATTTACAATTCTACCGGTTGCGGGGCGCAAAAAACCCGCCGCCGTATGCATTCACCGGGCCTTTTCAAATTAAAAGTTAGTTAATGACGGAATCCTGCTTGAAAACGCGGGAACGAGGGTTGTATATTGAGTGAGCGGGCTCAATGAGGATGTAAGAGAGGGATCAGTATGCGCGCTGTCAACATCAAGCTGAGTTTGGCCGAGAATGTCAAGACGTTTGTCAACATTGTCAACCGTCATCCCTACGACATCGATCTTCGCGCCGGCCGCCACGTCGTGGATGCCAAATCCATTTTGGGCATCTTCAGCCTGGATTTGTCCAGGCCCATCACGCTGGAAGTGTACAACGATGACTGCGACGATTTGATGGAGGAAATCAAGTCGTTCATCATCAACTGAGGGTTGTAGAGGCCGCAGGCGGGTGGCGTAGCCACCCGCCTTCTCTTTTGATGAGCGAGGCGCGGCGAATTTCGCGCACTTTGACGCGGCCCCGCCCGCCGGGCAATGTCATTAAGATAACAGGACGAGGAAAGAGCAGAGTATTTAAAAAGGTACGCCTGCTCTTTTTTTATGCGGAATTTAACGCAGGGAAGGGTTGACAAAACGGGCAAAAAATGCGGCGGAGCCTCTTGAAAAAACACTTTTCAGGAGGCGCGCCGGATGGGAACACCATACGAGGCAATCAAAGGGAAGCTCATATCGATCATCAAAGAGATGT